>Ga0302140_10000019_pt1 | contig 160477 bp, 132 predicted proteins | sample I_Bog_E1_1_FD_202095 | JGI IMG/M metagenome (GOLD analysis project Ga0302140, IMG submission 202095) | Peat permafrost microbial communities from Stordalen Mire near Abisko, Sweden - I_Bog_E1_1 | ecosystem: Environmental > Terrestrial > Soil > Wetlands > Peat | place: Sweden: Abisko... | reverse complement strand
GAAACGGGCTTGATGACGCATCCGGCGGCTTGCAGATCGACGATTCCCGACTCGATTTCGGCACGAACTTCGTCGTCGAGACCGTCGGAAAAATACTCTGCGGGGACGCCGATCCTCAGTCCTTCGACTGGTTTGTCGCTTTCTGCGGCGTAATCGGGAACCAGAGCAGGCGAGCTGGTGGCATCTTTCGGATCGTGCCCCGCAATGACACCCAGCATCGTGGCTGCGTCGCGAACATTGGCGGCAAACGGGCCGACCCTGTCGAGCGACGAAGCGAAGGCAATGAGCCCATAGCGCGAAACTCGTCCATAAGTGGGCAAAACACCGACCACACCGCAAAAACTGGCTGGCTGGCGAATAGACCCGCCGGTATCGCTACCCAGAGTGGCCACCGCGAGGTTGGCCGCAACAGCTGCCGCTGAACCGCCGCTTGAGCCGCCAGGCACGCGCTCGGTATCGACGGGGTTACGCACCGGGCCGTAAGCGGAGTTTTCGTTGGAAGAGCCCATTGCGAATTCGTCACAATTCAATTTACCGAGAAGCACGGCGCCCGCAGTTTCAAGCTTGGCGACTGCTGTGGCGTCGTAAGGAGGCCGATAGCCCTCAAGAATTTTGGAGCCTGCGGTGGCGGGTGCGCCTTGCATCACGAGGACGTCTTTGATACCCACGGGGATGCCGGCCAAAGGTGGGAGCGGGTCGCCTTTCGCTGCCAATTGATCGACGTGTGCGGCCTGCGCCATAGCTCGGTCTTTGGAGAGGCTGAGATAGACGTTGAGCCGCGGATTGACCTCGGCGATGCGCTCGTAATATGTCTCAGCCAGGTCGGTTGCCTTGACGGCGCCGGCTGCAATGTCTGCGCGCAAGTCTTTGAGTGTCCGCGGTTTCGCGACGAAGGTCTCAGTCGTGTTGATCTCGCTCGGCAATGGCTTCCCTTCCCTCGATTCGGCTTGTCTTTTGCGGCCGTTTTACCACAGTCACCTACCGCTCAATGACCTTTGGCACTTTGAAGAACGCGCCGTCCGACTCGGGCGCCTGGGACATGACGGCGGCGCGTGGCAGCGACGGCAACGTCACATCCTGGCGCAAAACGCCGGCGCCGCCCGCGCCTTGCATTTCACTGACTTGCGCGAGGGGAGCGACGCCGGTGGTGTCAAGCTCGTTGAGCTCGGCGACGTAGTCCAAAATGGCATTTAAATCGCCGACCATGCGTGGTTTTTCGTCAGAATCGAGCTCCAAATGAGCCAATTCAGCCACACGTTCAACGTCTTTCAGGGTAACTTTGGCGGTCATTTGGCGCTCTTTTCCTTCACTTTAGCGGCTGTTTGATACCAGGTTCCAGCAAATCTCCGAAGATAAAGTATAGCCCGTTTCAATTTGTCGTCTCTCCGGAGCCTCAATCTATAACTAATGTCAGGGCGACCGAGTGCTGAACGCCGTTTGAGGTGACTGTAACAGTGATCGGATAAGTACCGGCTACCGTGGAACCACCACCGCCCGAGCCGCCCCCCCCGCCACCGCCTCCGCTGCCACCTCCGCCAGAAGAAGAGCAGGCGGTGACACAGGAGAGTGCAAGACCCAATAAACCTATTAGAAACAGGACCTTGCTTCGTCGTCGCCAGGCCAGCGGAAAGGCTATAAGTCCGCAGGCAAGCGGAATCAGGGCGTAGCGGGCAAAATCTGGACGGCGTTGAGATGCGGTCGTCGCCTGGGCAGTGGCAACATTGAGGGTTACCGTGCCGGTCATGCCGGCCGCGACCGTTGCAACGGTGGGATTAAAAGTGCAGCTAGCATCGGTGGGAAGGGTGCCGCACAGAAAGCTGAAGCTGCCGCTGGCGCCGTCCAACGGCGTGAAGTTCAGCGTGTAGCTGGCGGCCTGTCCGCTGGCGACGGTGGGGCTGGAAGAGCCTGAAACCGCGACGGTAAAGTCGTATCCCAGACCGGAGAGCGCCACTGTGGCATTGGCAGCCAAAATACTGCTCGAAACGATGAGCGTACCGGTCTGCGCACCGGGGCTTGCGGGGGAAAAAACTATGGCCGCAGTGCAACTTGCGTCAGGGCCGAGTGTGGTTCCGCAGGTAGTTGTCTGCAACTTGAAGCCGGGCGTAACGGCCAGGGCAAAACTCGGCAAAGTCAGCGAACTTGACGTGTTCGTTATGGTCACGGTTTGGGCAGCGCTCGAGGTTCCCATGCCGGTGGTCGGAAAGATGAGCGACACGGGCTGGAAGTTGAGCATTCCCGTCAATCCGCCCGTCCCGCTGAGGGGCACGGTTGCTGCCGTGACAGTAGAGGAACTGATGGTTAACGCCCCGGTCAACGAGCCGTTGATCTGGGGTGCGAAAACGACCTGAACGGAGCAATTTGAGCCCACGGCCAACGTTGATCCGCAGGTATTTTGCGTCAGGGTGAAGGGGCCGGTAGCAATCAGGCTGAGTCCGTTTGCCGATGGGCTCCCAGTATTGCCGATGGAAATCGACTGCGGCGCGCTGGTTTGTCCGATCGGCAAAGGAGTAAAGGTCAATTGGGCAGGGGTTGCCGTTAATCCAGGAGACTGTCCATCGCCAGTCAGGACGATCTGGCCGGGACTGACTCCACGGGTCGAGGACGTGGTGGTTAGCGCTGCCTGGGCGACGCCGGACGCGACGGGAGTAAATGTGATCTGGACGGTGCAGTTGGCGCCATTCGCCAGGGTCGCTCCACAAGTGTTATTTCCGATGGAGAAATCCGCGGCGGATGCCCCGCTGATCGCGAATCCTACGTTGGACATAGGAGCGCCACCACCATTGGTGACCGAAAGCGTCTGGGGAGCGCTGGCAACGCCCACGGGTTGGCCGGGGAAGCTGATGCTGGTCGGACTGAAGACAAAGGCTGGCGGCAATAGGCCGATTCCGGATAAGGGAATGGTCTGATTTTTCAGGATGTCAGAGACGGTTAGAGTCCCGGTCTGCGGACCGATGGCGGCGGGCACAAAGGTCACGTTGATGGAACAACTTGACTGGCCGGTTAGCTGGGTGGTGCAGTTGCTCGATAACTGAAACTGGTTTTTAGCAAGTTGATCGGTGGCCGACCATGCAATCGAGGTCAGCGGGATGTCTCCGCTGTTGGTGAGGGAGACAGTCAGAGCGGAAGAGGGCTGGCCTTCGATAGTGGCGGGAAAGGCGAGCGATGTGGGAGCAAGGGTATCGGTGGGCGGCTTGGCTCCGATGCCGGACAATTGCACGGTCTGAGTGCCCGCTCCATCGACCATGGTCAGGGTCCCATTGGTAATGCCGGCGATGGTGGGAGCGAATTCGACGGTCAACTGGCAGTCGGTGTTGCCGGCCAGCGATGTGGTGCCGCACGCGTTGCTTGCCAAGACGAAAGGAGGGGATGCGGCGACGCTGGAGATCGATAACGTGCCCCCGGCGTTTTCGGCGGTGACCTGGAGAGCAGGCGAGGTCGTTCCCATCTCCACCTGCCCGAAACTGACGGTTGCGGGTGCGAGCGTTACCAGGGCGGAAGGGGTGCCAGTGCCGCTGAGAGGCACAGTGATTTGCCCGCCGGAGACGTTAGCCGCAATGGTAAGCTGCCCGGTTCGCGCGCCGGTTTGGATAGGGGTGAAGAGGACTTCGATGGTGCAACTTGCGCCTCCGTTGATGGTTGCTCCGGCACAGTTGTCGGTCTCGCTGTAATCTGCGTTCACCGTAATCGTCGTCGGAGTAAGCGCGAGGCCACCGGTGTTTTCCAAGGTCACAACCTGCGGCGAGCTCGCGGTGCCTGCTGCCACGGAAGAAAAAGTCAGCGCGGTGGGCTGCACGCTGGCGGTGGTGAGTTGGGTACCGGCGGTCAGGAGCGGGATCTGCCATAGACCACGACCATAGGTGGCAGCGATCAGCACATTGAGCGAACTGGCCGGGGCTGCAGCACTCAACTGAACGATGGGAGCCTCGGGAAGTTCAGACCCAAAGGCTGCCCAGCAATTGGAGGCTGCGACGCCGCACGTTGCAATTTGGCGGGTCGAGTAGACTCCGACGTCAGTGGCGATATAGGCGGTGCTGGCGTCTTGCGGGTCGATCACGAGGCTGTTTGCGGGCGCCTGGGGCAGGTTTGCCGAAATGATCGTCCAGTGCGCTCCGCCGTCCGTGGAGCTGTAGGCTACGGCGATTTCTTGCGTGGCACTGGGAAATCCGGCGACCGTCGCGTAAACGGTGTTTCCACTTGGATCGTGGGGATCGACGAACAAGCTTGAAATGTCGAGACCGTAAAGGTTGAGGGGGAGCGAGTCGCCGTTGGTGACCGGATTGAGGGTCAAGTCCTTCCATGCGGACCAGGTACCAGACGCACTCAGGGTCGCGCCGAAGATGTGGCCCGGCAGTGAATCTCCGCCATCCGCCGCGCCGAACATGCCTGCATAAACGACTTCGCCGCCTCCTGAAAGCGGTAGAGCGGCGAGGGAGCGGATGAGGGAGTTTCCGTTGCAACCGTTCGCGGCGGCTGCTCCTCCGAACACGGGGCTGATGGCATTGGCGGTTGTCCAGCCGACGCCGTTGGCGGGTCCGCGCCAGACACGGCAGGTCCCGATCAGCAGCTTTGTGGAGTCCGCGGGGTCAACCAGAAACGGCGCGGCGGTGGTCATGGTGAGCCCGTCGCCGTTAACGTCAGCGTTGGTAACTACGGGACTGACTCCGAAGTCGGCGGATGTGCATGCGGGTGCTTGCGTGCATTCGTGGATGGAGACGCCAGCGCCGTTGTTCACATACCAGTTCGCAGCGTTATTGGGATCGACAGCGACTGGACCGCCGTCGCCGCCCAGGATCTGCGGCCAGTCTGAAGTTGGACCGGAGGTACTGTCGGAACCGGCGGTTCCATTCACGCCCAGGCCCGCCATCATTGCATAGGGTGAAGTATTCACAGGCGATATGCTCACAACCTCGGCCAGCGATCCGAGCCCCGCGTTGAGATTTTGAAAGTGGCTCGCGTCGGATGCGGAGCAGACTGGCCCGGTCTCAGCGATGGCGTCGGTCGAACGCCACAACCCGCTGTCGTTACCCACAAACACTTCGAGCGGGTTATCGAGGTTGTATGCAAGAGCGTGTTGAAAGCTGGCAACCTGGGAGCTCATGCAAGTACTCGCATTGGTGGTATTGCGCCACGCGCAGCTCATGGCCAGGCTGCATTTCCACAGATCGTTGGCGCCGGCAAGCAGGATGGTGTCCTGATTGGAAGGAACAGCCGCCAATGCCAGGTTGTAATCGCCATTCTCGATGGTGACCGAACCCTGGGTGGTGTTGGTCTCGAGCGCTGCAGTACTCCATTGTTTGTTGAACGTGATCGTGGGATTGCCGCACGTGGTCCCGCTGAGGGAACACGAATCCTGCCACAAGCCCTGGTCTTGATTGTTCAGATCGACTGTCCAGGCGAAGGTGTCGCCGGTGAGAGGATTCACAGCAACAGTTCCGCGATAAAGAGGGCATGCGGTCGAACCGAGGCTGAATGAGTTGGTGGGACACATCGCCGTTGTCAGACTGGAACCAGGTTGCGCGGCCAGCCGAGTCCACGTCACGCCGTCGGCAGATTGGTAATAGCCGTGGAAGCGCACGGCCGCAATAAACAGGCCACGCTGAGAATTCCAAACCACGGAGGTTGCGGCATTGCCGTCAGGAGGCGTGAGGGCATCGAGCGGCCCTTGCACATCCTCTCCATTAATGTCGGTAATGCGGGCAAGATGCCAGGTCACGCCGGCGTCAGAAGAGTAATACAAACCCTCATAACTCAGGTTTTCTAGACTCGCATCAACGAGTGTGCCTTCATAAGCTTGCGAGACCGCGGCCACAACCAACTGCGGACTCGAAGTACTCCACGCGAAACCAGCAAAACCCTCGCCGATGAAGTAATAATCGCGCAGCGCCAGGCCGTCTTGAAGGTCGCTGCTCCCTTGAATGAGGCTCCATGAATTTCCACCGTCGGCGGAGCGCAAAACTCCGGCTCCATAATAGGAATCGAGCGCATCGTTGGGGTCTCCGGTGCCCACCAAGATCACGCCCGTGCCGCCGGGTTGAACGGTGACTGCGCCCACGCTGATTGAGGCAGCTTCCTGACCGCTCAAAGCGGCGACCGTATCGGTTAACGGCGTGAACACGACGTTTGATGCGAGCGATGTTCCGGCGTCTTGCGAGAACCACAACCCGCCGCCGGTCGTTCCGACGTAAAGTTGATTGCCGGTTGCGTCGGATGGATCGAGCGCCAGCGCGGACACACGGCCGGTTACCAGGCCATAGTTTGGCGAGAGTACGGCAGCGGGCCCCAGGGGTTGCCAGGGTGCGCTGCTCGCTGAAGGAGCGACTTGAGGTCGTGGTTGCACCGCTCTCGATGGGGCCATCGTGGGAGCGCGATGCCCAGGCATCCAACCACGCTGTGCCAGGAATCTGCGCGCTTGTGCCACGCGGGGTGGAGTTTTGGAATTTCTATCTGTACGGGTGGCTTGCGCCGAGCGAATTTGCGCGGTCGCCGATGGGACAAATGCGACTCCGAAAAGCGCCAAGACTAACGGGATCAGCGATATGTAAGATAGGTGAGCGGTGTTGGGTCGCCATGCGGGGTTGCGCGTTTGCCGGCATATGCCAGTGTCGTTTGTACTTCGCGCAACAGGCCCCAGTCTTACACGCACCCGGGCTCCATAACTGTCCCCACTGTGGCCATTCGGATAATGAATGACAGCGCTTAAATCCGAAGGATTGAGCGCAAGAAGACACCCGGCATTCGGGAATGAATCTGTCCGATTCTAGGCCATGTCCTATCGATGTGGTGTGACCGCTGCTACATCCAGACATGCAAGTTTGAGCGTTGGTAAAAAACACATTTTATCGGCTTGCTGAATGCCGCCGGATATATGCGGCCGAGTCAAACTTCTTCGCAGTTGAGGCTGCGGTCATGGTCCGCACCACTCCGAAAACCGGGCGGTCAAACCACGGACGGTCGTGCTTGCCGACAATCGTCCAGGCGATGCCGGCATAGCCGTTAGGGTCGCGCCCATCGAGTTCGTACTTGTCGTTCAGGATCACGGCCCAGTCGAATGCCGTGGCAGGATCAGGCGCCCATTCCAAAATCTTTTTGCCCCAATACATGCGCATGTAGTTATGCATCCAGCCGGTATCGACCATCTGTCGCTGAGCGGCATTCCAGAGGTCGTCGTGCGTCTCGGCTCGCTCCAACAGCGCGAAGCTGTATCGATAAGGCCGCGGATCGCCGGCGTGCTCCACGAGGGTTTTGTGCGCCCAAGGTTCAGCACACTCCCAATTATCGTAGTGAGGATTATGGCGCACGAAGAGTACAGCCAACTCGCGCCAGCCGATCAACTGGTCGAGAAATTTATCGCGTACAGTCGTGGAGACCGAGCCGTCTTGAACTGCATTCTCGACAGCCAGCGCAATCGTGAGAGGACTTATGTTTCCGAAATGCAGATACGGAGAAAGTCGACTGGTTCCGTCTACTTCCGGATGGTTGCGCGCGTCTTCGTAGTTGGCGAGATCGTGGTTCACAAATTGTTTGAGGCGAACGAATGCGGCGTGCGTGCCGCCAGTGAATGTATCAACAGGGCTGACGGAACGATCGAGCTTTGTGAATCCTGAAGTAATGTCCTGGTCGATCGGATAACTGGCAATTTTATTATGCGGATTGAATGGATGCGATGGAGCCGAGTTAGTGGGAGCGACTAAGTAGTTGGGCAGTTCTCGCTTGAGATGAGGGCGGAAGTGATGAAGGAGAAAGTAAGCACGGTTGAATATTTTGGAAGGAACAACGACGTCAGCATCGACGGTCCAGTAAGGTAACTTGAGGCGTTTCGCCAGGATGTTACGCCAGCGTTCCGGTTCGCGACATGGGTTTTCGTCGCCGACCAGCAGAGCGGCTTCCACCTCTTCAAGAAAGGCTTCGAGGGAATTGTCGGGATGGCGCCGCAGCACGAATCCGACCGCGCGATGGGCTGCGTCTTCAGCTACATCGCGCAGCCCCTGACCCATGAAATGGTAGTGACGCAAATTTGCATTGGGATAGTTGGGAATGACAGAAAAGAAAACGACGACGGGAAGGTCAAGGATGTTTCCTGCTTCAATAGCTATGTCGAGGGCTGGATTGTCGACGATCCGCATGGCTCTCTGCATCCAATAGACAACGCATTTCGCATCTTTCCGCGGTGGGCCGTCACGTCGGACTGCCACACGCGGGTGAGATCGCAATCTCGTCATTTCGTCGGGTATACTGCTGGAGCCTTGCAATTCATTTCCTCTTCTGTGTCTTGTTAATTGTCTATCGCCACGCATCCGATTGTTGTGCACAAAAGGAGTTCTCAATGGCAGAAAGCACAGAAAATGGAATTGTCACTTTTCGCAGTCAGCATTCTGTAGACGAAACCGTGCAAAAGCTCAAGGATATTTTGCAGGCGAAGGGAGTTACTCTTTTCGCGCTGATCGATCATAGCGGAGAAGCCGAGAAAGTGGGCCTGAAGATGCCTCCGACCAAGCTACTTATCTTCGGCAATCCCGCCGCAGGGACGCCGATTATGCTGGCGGCTCCGAGCAGTGCCATCGACCTGCCACTTAAGATGCTTGTCTGGGAAGATGGCGAGGGACGCACATGGATGTCATGGAACGCTCCTGTTTATCTTGAGCGGCGTCACCACATTCCTGAAGAATTACTGCAAAACATCGCGGTCGCAGAAGTCCTGGCAAAGAAAGCGGCGGGATAGATGATCGAAGTGCGATTCTCTCGATTTAACTTATCCTCCGCTCATGCCGGTGAATCGAAGAGGAACAGGAAAGTGTCGAGAGCGGAAGAACGGAGAACATAAACACGCAATGAGAGTGATTTCGAAACTTGCTGTCGCGGGCGCGGCTGTATTTGTGGTGCTTCAGTTGGTGCGCCCTGGGATTCCCTCGCACCCAGCGACCGCCGAGTTGGAGGCGCCGCCGGAGGTCAAACGAATCCTTGAAAAGGATTGTTATAGCTGCCATTCGGATCAGCGGCGCCTGGCATGGTTCGATCAAGTCGTGCCTGCATATTGGCTGGTTCGTCATGACATTCTCACGGCTCGGGAGCACCTGAACTTTTCCCGGCTAGGCGCGAAACCCCCTGCGGCGCAAAAGGCAACGCTGTTTGAAGCTGTGAATATGATCCAGCTTGGCGCCATGCCGCTGCCGCAGTTTGTGCAACTACATCCGGAAGCGAAGGTGACGCCGGAAGAATTGGCAACGCTGAAGGCCTATCTTGCACCTTGGACGCCCACGCCGAACTTAGGCGGCAATGGGGCTGTAGCTGGCGGAAAGATTACCAATACTGCGGCGAGGGCAACTGTGCATCCAGTCTCGTTGGCTACCGTCCAGCCGGAGTTCAACGGGCTGGCATTTGATCCGACATTCGAAAGCTGGAAGCCCATTAGCACGACCGATCGTGGCGACAACAATACCTTCCGCTTCATTCTTGGAAACGACATAGCAGTGCGGGCCGCGCAGTCCGGCAATATTTCGCCATGGCCCGATGGTGCGCGCTTCGCGAAGATCGCGTGGCAGCAAGAATCTGGGACGGACGGTTTATTGCATCCGGGAAAATTCGTTCAGGTTGAACTAATGGTTAAGGACGCACAGGGTTACAAAGCCACTGAAGGCTGGGGATGGGGTCGGTGGCGTGGCCTCGATCTGAAGCCATACGGCTCCGACGCGCGCTTTGTGGGTGAGTGCACAACCTGCCATCTACCCGTTCGCGGGAATGATTACGTATATACGCTACCGATTACAGCCGCCAAGGTTAGCCGCGACGAGGTAGTGAACAATCGAGCAGCGGCGCTGCCTGCGAGTTTGCCCTATCAGCCATTGAGCTGGAATGCGATCACGATGTATGTTGATCCCAAGACCCGCACGACCGCTACCCTTTATGGCAACGATGTGGCCATTAGTGCTGCAGACGCGCGTAATGCAGGTCAAGGCACGAAGGTGGATTATAAATCCGGTGCCGAGCTGGCCCTGGTTACCTGGGCACAGCGCGACGATCCGCATTGGTTTGGCGGGCGCATTCCAGACGTGCCACTGACCGTTGAATTTGTAGAGGTATCGACGGCGGGACAGTCAGCGACTTATCGTGAGTTCGACGGGGCTAAGTTATCCGAGGAGCACCCATCGTCGAACATTTCGATGCAACGGACAAACTTTATTCTTGGACTTGCTCCCGCACAACTACCCTAGAGATTTGACACTTCGCTTCTGAACATGCGCGCCATGAAAAAGGGCTGCCTTAGTTGGCAGCCCTCGAAAAAGCGAAAGGACTCATTGTTACCAGCGACCCCATGCGCGGCTTATATAGTCCGACAGGGTCATCCCGATCAGCGCCATGAATGTAAAAAGACCTGCGCCGACAGTGAGCATGGTTAGCCTCGAACTGTACCTCACATGCATGAAGAACAGCACTACCAGTGTTGCTTTGCACACTGCGATAGCAATCGCGATCACGGGATTCCAAACCCCGAGATCGAGATAGGACGCGCCGATGGTGGCGGCCGTACCCACTAGAAGCGAAAAGAAAATGACAACGTAGACCACGGGGCTAACAATGTGATGCTCTTTGTGCCCCTGTTGCTCGACTGCGTGTTGTTCGCTCATGCAGTTATGTCCTCAAGAATATCTGCTGATCAAATAGAGCAGCGGAAACAAGAATATCCAGATAATGTCGACGAAATGCCAGTAGAGGCCGAAGTTTTCTACAAACGTGACGTGCCCGGTGGTATAGGCACCGGCTCGCGCCCTGAAGATCATGAACCCTAGTATGCCGATGCCGATGATCATGTGGAGCGCGTGCATACCGGTCATTGCGAAATAAAGAGAGAAGTACACTTCAGTCCTGCGCGCCATGTCCAGAGGCAGCGGCTTGTCCTTGGCCTCGGTAGCTTCCTTATCGGTTGCCGGATTAACAAACGACTGCACGCTGTAATGGAAGCCAGGGACGTGGTGCTTCTCGATCTTTTCCTTGTACTCGATGGTCTTGATGCCCAAAAAACCTATGCCCAGAACAAACGTGAGTACCAGGCATAAGACGAGGCCGGCCTGCTTGCGCATTTCCGCGCACCACACGCCCATTGCCATGGTGAAACTGGAGCTGATCAGCACCAGCGTGTTGAGGCTGCCCCAGAAGATATTCAACTGGTGCGAGCCTGCGACGAACGCCGGGTAGTACCAATTGCGATAGATCAAATAGGCGGTAAACAAACCGCCGAAGAACATGATTTCCGTGAGGAGGAACAGCCACATGGCAAAGCTGGTGGCATCGACCTGCTGCTCCATCGTCTCGAAATGGTGGCGCTGGTAAGGCGGATGCTCGTGATGAGCGTCTGCATGAGCGCCATGCACAATCGCTGGGCTATCCGACACTGGTTACCTCTTTTTCTTTTTGACGCTCAAGCCACTCATAGTCGTAGGCATCGTGGTCCATCACGGGAAGCTCGATGAAGTTCTCAGTGAGCGGCGGGGATTGAATCTGCCACTCGAGGCCAGTCGCTTGCCACGGATTGTTGCCTGCGATTTCACCGTACTTCAGCGACCATGTGAGATAGAGAATCGGCAACAGGTAGCCAACACCCAGGATCGTCGCGCCCGCGGTTGAGAACACATTCAGGATTTGAAACTCGGGCGGATAAGCCGCATAACGACGCGGCATGCCGAGCACTCCGAGAATAAATTGCGGAAAGAATGTGAAGTTGAATCCGATAAATGTAACGAGCGCGGCTAACTGCGAAATCTTTTCCGGATACATGCGTCCGGTAATCTTGGGCCACCAGAAATGAATGCCCGACAGGAAGGCCATCAACATGCCACCGACCATGACAAAGTGGAAGTGGGCTACGATGAAGTACGTCTCGGTGAGGTGAATGTCGGTGCCAGATGTGCCCAAAAACACGCCCGTCAGGCCGCCGATCGTAAAGAGCCCCATGAAACCGAACGCATAGAGCATGGGGGTTTCAAAGGTGATTGATCCTTTGTAGAGAGTGAATGTCCAATTGAAAATCTTGATAGCCGACGGGACCGCGACCAACATCGTGAGCAGCGAAAACACCAGCATCGAGTAGCTGGAAACGCCCATGATGAACATGTGATGTTCCCATACGAAGAAGCCAAACACGGCGATCGCCACCGATGAAAACGCGACGGCGGTATAACCGAATACGCGCTTGCGGCTAAAGGTCGAGATTACTTCGGAGATCACTCCCATGCCAGGGAGAATCATGATGTAAACGGCCGGGTGCGAGTAGAACCAGAACAGGTGCTGGAACAAGAGCGGATCGCCGCCCTTGGTGGGATCGAAAACGCCGATACCGATGGTGCGTTCGAGAGCTACCAGCACAATCGCGATGGCGAGCACCGGCGTCCCCAGCACCATAAGGATGCTGGCCGCGTAGTGAGCCCAAACGAAGAGCGGCATGCGGAACCAGGTCATACCCGGCGCGCGCATCTTGTGGATGGTCACGATGAAATTGAGACCGGTAAAAATCGAACTGAATCCGGCGATGAAGACGGCGAGGCCGGTACTGAGGACGTTGGTATTTACATAGTGCGTCGACAGCGGAGTTGTAAATGTCCAGCCTGTATCTACTCCGCCCGAGATCATGGTGTAGAGCACCAGGATGCCGCCGATTATATAGAGATACCAACTAAGTAAGTTGACCTTGGGCAAGGCGAGATCTTTTGCGCCGATCATGATAGGGATCAAGAAATTCCCCAGCGTGGCGGGCACAGATGGCACCAGGAACAAGAAGATCATCACCACGCCGTGCATGGTGAACACCTTGTTATAGGTGTCGGTAGCCATCAAGTCCGACTGCGGTGTCAGCAGTTCCAGGCGAATCAAACCCGCCAGCGCGCCGCCGATAAAGAAGAAGAACGTGATCGAGATCAGATAAAGGATTGCGATTCGCTTATGATCGCCAGTCAGCAGCCAGCTCAGAATCCCATTTTCCTTGGTAATGAAATTGGTCTTCGGAATCCTTGCTGTCGACTGGTCGGGAAGACTCACAATTGTGCTACTCATTGTTTCACCGTCCCCTGCCCGGCGGGCGTTTTCCCTGCGGGCTGTTGCTTCACGGCTGCCGGCGTGCCTTCGCCTTCCGGTAGCAAGCCAGTAGTATTCAGCGTCTGTTCGACGCGGTAATTGGAACTAAGGTTCTTGATGTATTCAACCAGCGCAATCACACCATCTTCGTTGATTTGTCCCTGATAAGTCGGCATGATCGGTGCGTAGCCCTGAGTCACATGCTCGGAAGGGTTGAGGATTGATTCGCGCAAGTAAGCTTCATCGGCCGTGGCAGACTGCCCGCTGGTAAGCGTGAGCTTCGATCCGTAGACATTGGCCAGGCTGGGGCCGCGCGAATCGGGCCGGCCGTTATGGCATGCATTGCAACTGAGGCTTGAGAAGAGTCGCTCGCCGTTTTGCGCCAGTGACATGCCGCTGGTCGATTCCTGCTGCCATTTCTTGAAGTCTTCAGGAGTCATGACGACGATGTCACCGATCATGGCCGAGTGCGACGTGCCGCAATATTGAGTGCAGAAGAGATGATAAGTGCCTGGTGTCGTCGGTTCAAACCACACTGTTGTGTAGCGGCCTGGAATGGCCTCACGTTTGATACGAAACGCTGGAATGGAAAAGCTGTGAAACACGTCCTGCGAAATGAGCGTCAGTTGTACGGCGCGGCCGGTTGGCACGTGCAGTGAATTGATTTCGTGCTGTCCGCCTGGATGCTCAGCCTTCCACATCCATTGCTTGCCCACCACATAAATGTTCATCGCGTTAGCGGGCGGCGTATAGACGCGGAAGTAAATCAACGCGCCCCAGACAAACATGATCAGAAACAGTCCGAGCGGAATAATGGTCCACGTGGCCTCGAGCAACGTGGAGCCTTCGATCTGCACAGCTATAGGATGACGTTTTTTGCTATAGAGAATGGAGAAGCTGGTGACCAGCAGAATCACGATCGTCAAGCCGATCAGACTTACCAGGACCATGAAAAAAAACAACGCGTCCATTTGCGGCGCGATCTTCGACGCCTCCGGAGGAAACAGCGCGAAGTCCGTCATCCACTTGACGAGAAATTGCCAGAATACTGGACTGATGTGATCCATTCAGTTATCCGTTCACCTTTGTTACTGTCTTTGGCTCGACGAGGTTTTGTCTTGCGTCGCGGCGGAACATTAAAAGCATGAATCCCCCCAGCGTCATTACCGTGACCAGGCCGCCTGCCTGCACTACGCGCGCCACAATGAGTGAGTGCTTATTGGTGCCTGGATCGTAGTGGTAGCAGTAGGTCAGGATGTTATCTACCGGCGAACCAATGTGATTTGACGATGCTTCGACCAATCCCAGTCGCAGGTCCTTCGGCGAATACTCAACGCCCATGTAGTACTGCGCCAATTTGCCTGCGGGAGTTACGATTTGGATCGAACTAGCATGGGCGAACTGAGTTAGCTTTCCGTCAGGGCCCGGTATCTTCACGTAACCAAATCCAACTGCTTTCGTCAGCGCGTCGATATTAGCTTGAGTGCCGGTTAAAAAGTGCCAGCCATTCGCCGTTTCAGGATGGCCGTAGCGCTTGAGATAGATTCGTTTTTTGGAAGCTGCGAGATCGGTCCCCTCGCTGGGATCGATGCTCACTACGATTACGTTGAAGTCTCTGCCGGGTACTTCGTCGACCATCTGCATGGCGCCGGTGAGACCATTCAACTCTTCGGAACAAAGCATCGGACATTGGTAATAGACGAGGGCCAGGATGGCGGGCTGCTTGCCGAAGTAGTTGGCCAGTTCGACCTGCTTTCCGGCATCGTCGGTGAATGTGAGGTTCAGCGGCACTTGTTGATTGAGGTGCTGCGCAATGCCGATTTTATTGAGGATCGGGGCCTTCTCGTTGGCCGGCCCCATTTGCTTATCGCCATACCCGGCGACCTGGGCCGATAGGGACGTTGAAAGGAACGCAGGCGTCAATACAATCGCCGAGGCGGCAATCACTGCCGTCGTGCGCCAACTTCTCCGGATTGTCTTTGTGCTCCGCATACGTTGCCCGATTTCTACTGACACTTTTTCAACTTACTCAGGCCGTTTGGCCTCAGAAGCCCGTTGTGCGTCCAGATCCTGCTCATAAGCCGTTCGTGCAAACCCGCTGGTGAGGGGCGCGGTTACAGTTGGTTCCTGATCGCCGGTCATGGCTTGCGATTTTTGAACTGTGGGAGCGACCGCTAACCCACGCTGCGCGATCAACTCCATGGCCCGCTGAATTGGAATGCGCACGGTGCCCGGTTTCCCGTCGACGCGCGTGTAGTTTTCAAGCAACAGATCTTCGCGCGCGTGCAGGTCGGCAACGTCCTGATTTCCGTCGTCGGTTTGAACGCGGGGCGTCGGAAATTGTTGAGTAAGGGCCGCCATCTTGTTTTGCAACTCAGGATTGTTGGGTAGATTGCCAAGTTGGCGCACATCAACCGTCTTGGTCCACTTGTTGTTTGGTCCGTCTTCCTTGTTAAGCTCGGCGTTAATCACCTTGCCGATGCCATAGCACAACACAGCCGTCACCACGACAAGGATTGCGAGCGCAGTAAGAAACACGACGATGCCCGTGACCCGCACATCGGTCTGTTCGTATCCATGGGAAGTATCGACCTCTTCAGGATCGGGACCATGGGAACCCAATTGGTCGTCGCTATGCGTGGGCATGTTCAGGCTCCAAAATCTCCGCCAGATGCGGGTCGTTTGTCTGCACCAGCGGGCGCGACTTCAGTTGAATGCAGAAGAATGCAATCCAGAAAGCGACCATTGCGACCGGCACAGCGACATACTCAAAAATCCCCCAGCTCGCATGCAAGTTGCGCGCTGCATCCTTAAAGTTCGGCTCGATCAACCAGAAAAGGTCAAAGGCCTTGGCAAAGACCATCCACTGGCAGATGCGGACCAACCGCTTTTTATTGCGCTTGATGTCGCGCGACAGCAGAAGAGTAAAGGGAATGAGCCAGTGAAAGATAAAGTCGAGTGTGATGATGATGCCCCAGTGGCCGCGAATGCGATCGAGGTACCAGTTGATCTCCTCGGGCAGATTTCCTGACCAGATGATCAGAAATTGTGAGAAGGCGAGATAGATATTCAACATCACAAACGCAAAGGTGAACTTGCCGAGGTCGTGTTGTTCGGTCTGACGCAGGAGAGTCTGAAACGGTTCGGCCTTTGACAGTCCGATAGACACGATGATGGCCAGCGCAAGAACCGAGTAGCCCTGCCCGACCAGGAACAAGAGACCGTATACAGACGAGTACCATGTGGGGTCGAGTGACATGACCCAGTAGATGACCGCGGCTGTCATGGTGAGTGAGTAGACTACGAGCCCTGGGCCGCTGATGTTTTCAAACTTCCTGATCCAGAATGGCGTGTTGGCGGGCGAATCTGCATCGCGCTGGAGGGCCAGCGAATTGAGGCGCCAGGTATAGAAAGTCCAGATGGCGAAACATATCAAGCTGACGACGATAAACGCGCTGGGATTGAGCATGGGATGCTTCCACTTGATCGCGTGCTCAATCGTCTCGAGTTGATCGTGGCTGATGAGGCCCTTCTTTACGCCGTCATCGATGAGCCCGTGATTAGCCCACAGGTAGAGCCTTCCCTGGGTAAGTGCAATCACGATCCAATAGACGAACACGAGCGGGAGAGTGCGGCTCATGGCCTCAAGCGGCCGACGCAGGAGCAAGCCCCACTTACCGCCGGAGCAATATTGCACCATCAGCAGCGCCAAGCCGCCGACGGCAAATCCGAAGGTAAGCGTGAGTCCCAATAACCAGGCGCGTAAGACGTGATCGATCGAACCGTCAAGGAGGGCCAGGCCCGCAGCGACGACCGAAAATACCAAGCCAACGATCAACGCTCGCGTCTTCCACGCGTCCACAAACAGCGGCGCGCCTAAGTCGGCGGGTAGTGTCTTGGCGTGAGTTTCGTGAGCCATTCCTATAAGTCCTTACTTCGCGGCCGGTGCGGCCGGTTTGCTTGCGGGAATCTTGATCGCGGGGTCTGCCGGATTGGCTGGAGCCATCGCCGGAGTTCCTTCTTGAGTGACGTGTGGATACGCTTGAACGGCTGTCGCGGGCAGTGACCACGGATCTGCAAAGGATGCTTGCAAATTTTTGCTCAGTGCCACATCTTTCAGGCTCTTGACTTGCGCTCCCGTGGGAACGTCGGAGTCCTTGGCATTCTGACTTAGCTGCAACGCGCGGATGTAAGCAGCCACAGCCCAGCGATCCGCCGGCGTCAACTGTGCCGAGTAATCGGGCATAGCTCCATAACCATTGGTCATGACGTAGAAGTAGTGCGAAATCGGCTGCGAAACACGCACCTGATCATGCAGATTGGCGGCGGGCTTATAGCCGCGCTGCACGATCTCACCCAGGCCGTTGCCGACGCGCGAGTGACACGGAGTGCAGTAGATGTTGAAGCGCTCCTGGCCGCGCGCGAGTACTTCCATCGTTACAGGAAAAGGCAGTTCGTTCTTCTCTTCGCGGTAACCGTTGGCGCCTTGAACCACGCCGGTGTAGTAGTAGCTGTCTTCGCGCAATTGGCCGCGCGCCACGGTATTCATGACCTGCGGCCGAGCTCCGCGATGGTCGGCAAACATCTCCGACCCGCGCTGAGGAATCAGTTTGGGCTGGTTCTGCATGTCTTGACGGCAACCGGCCGCTAGCAGCAGGATGGCAGTCGCTGATGCTGCGGCGAGCGTGCCTATCGGATTGAGGCGGTTCCCTACCATCAGTACTCCACCTCCACCACGGATACCGGTCCAAGGGTTTCAAGATACTGCGCCGTATCGGTCAAATGAAACTTCGGATCGAGCGCTTCGAGACACAGAAAGAACTTGTCGCTAGAAGCTCCATCACGGAAGTTAGGCGCGTTGAACAATGGATGATACAAAGCCGGAAGACCATTCAAAGCCAACATGCCGAATGCCGCGGACAAGCCCGCAAACAAGATGGTCCACTCATACGCGGGAATGAGAAACGCCGGCCACGAGTAAGTGGGCCGCCCCGCGATGTTCAATGGATACGCCAGTACCGACACCCATGTCTCCATGCCGAACATGGCAGCGAGCCCCATCAGCGCGCCAATCAGCGTCAGCAGCGGAACCTTGTTGCGATGAAAGCCGATCGCCTCCGCCGCTTCTTCGACGGGATAGGGTGTGTAGCAATCCATGCGCCGCCAGCCATCTTTACGCGCTTGTTGCGCGGCTCTCACAAGGTCGCTCGGGGTGTCGAATTCGGCCAGCAGGCCGTAAGTTCCTACGCGTGGTGGCATTAGTCACCTACCTCCGCAGCTTTCTTGGGAGTGATCTTGGCTCCCGGCAACATCATGCGAATTTCAGACATAGGAATCATGGGCAGGAAGCGCACAAACAGCATGAACAGTGCGGTAAACAATCCCAATGTGCCGACATAGGTCATGTAATCCCACTTAGTGGCGCGATACGTTCCCCACGAGGACGGGAGGAAGTCGCGATAGAGGCTCGTGACAACAATGACGAAACGCTCAAACCACATGCCGGTGTTGACTACGAGCGAGATGAAGAACATGAAGGCGATGTTGGTTCGCAGCTTGCGCGACCACAGGGTCGTGAGCGGAATCGCCAGGTTGCAAGTAATCAGCACCCAATACGACCAGCCCATAGGCCCGAATATGCGGTTCCACATCATGAAGAATTCCCAGTGCGAGGCCGAGTACCAGGCCATGAAGACTTCCATACCGTAGCCGTAAGCGACGATGAAGCCAGTGGCCAACATGACCTTGCCCATGTTGTCGATGTGGCGCTCAGTCACCAGGCCTTCGAGGTGATAGAACTTGCGCAGCGGAATCGCCAGCGTCAGCACCATGGCGAATCCGGAATAGATTGCGCCGGCCACAAAGTAAGGCGGGAAGATCGTCGTGTGCCAGCCTGGCAGTACAGCGACAGCGAAGTCGAAACTGATGACCGTATGCACTGAAAGCACAAGCGGCGTAGCAAGTCCTGCGAGTAGCAGTGACGCAGTCTCATAGCGCATCCAGTGGCGCACCGAGCCACGCCAGCCCAGCGAAATCATTCCATAAAAGTATTGTGCAAGCCGCGACTTTGCACGATCGCGCATGGTGCCGAAATCAGGGACCATGCCGATATACCAGAACACCACCGAGATGGTCGCGTAAGTAGAAACGGCGAACACGTCCCACAACAGCGGTGACCGAAATTGCGGCCATACGTTCATCGTGTTGGGGTAAGGCAGGAGCCAGTAACCCAACCACGGACGCCCAATGTGAATCAACGGGAACATGCCGGCGCAGACTACGGCGAAGATCGTCATGGCTTCGGCAAAACGGTTGATCGAGTTACGCCACCCTTGCTTGAAGAGCAGTAGAATCGCCGAGATCAGCGTACCTGCGTGGCCGATACCGATCCACCAGACGAAGTTGATAATGGCGAATCCCCAGGCCACGGGTTGCGTAATGGCCCAGATGCCGACGCCCTTGAGGAATAGCCAGGTCACCGCGACCAGCAGCAGTGTAGCAACTGCGCCGCCCACGGCGAACAGGGCAAACCAGCCCAGGGGTGTGTTGGCCGTCAGCACGATGCGCGAGATCTTATCGGTGACCGACTTGAAGGTCTGGCCCGGCGCAATGACCCGGTACTCTCCGGTGGCGGGATCGATCCGCCGCTCGTAGTTTGGGTCCTTCGGTTTCAGGTCGCTCGTTGCCATCGTGGCTTAACCCTTGGCCGGTGCGTGTTCGACCGGCGCTTCTTCGAGTTCGCTATTCGGATTCAAAACCGCGGCTATGTAAGTCGTCCGCGGACGCGTATTCTGATCGGCCAACACCTGGTAAGTACGCTCATCGCCGCGCAGCTTGGCTGCCCTGCTGCCCTTGTCATTGAGATTGCCAAACGTTATCGCCGATGCGGGGCAAGCTTGCTGGCAAGCTGTTACGACTTCGCCATCGCGAATGGCTCGGTTTTCCTTGTCGGCGTCGATGCGCGCCACCGTGATGCGTTGAATGCAGTAACTGCACTTCTCCATCACACCGCGCGAACGTACCGATACGTCAGGATTGCGCGAAAGTTTGAGGCTCTCCGTTTCAAAGTCGGAGTAGAGCAGGAAGTTATAGCGCCGTACCTTGTATGGGCAGTTGTTGGAGCAATATCGCGTGCCCACGCAACGGTTGTAGACCATTGTGTTGAGGCCTTCCGGCGTGTGCACCGTGGCGCCTACCGGGCAAACTTGCTCGCAAGGCGCGTTCTCGCAATGCTGGCACGTCATGGGTTGAAAGTGAGCCCGCGGAGCGGCCAGATCGCCCTCGAAGTAAGTATCGATACGCAGCCATTGCATGTTGCGGCCGATGCGCACCTGTTGTTTACCCACAACAGCGATATTGTTCTCGGCATAACAGCTCACGATGCAGGCATTGCAACCCGTGCAGCTATTCATGTCGATCGACATGCCCCAGGCATTTTCCTTGTAAGGCCAGTTGGGGAAGAGCGAAGTGCTCGTGTCGGTCTTCTCGTGCCCTTCACCCTCGTTGGCAAATCCGGGATTGGCCTTGTATTCATCCAGCGTGGCGTAACGGATGATGCCGCGATCGCCGAGCGCTTCGTCGGCCTCAAGTGAATTATTTCCGTTGCCTTCGCCGCCGAACCATTTGGAACGATGATCCTGATAGTGGCTCTTGGTAATCGCCAGGCCCCACTTGCCTTCGACCTTCTTGACTGAACCGGTGGTGTAGAACGGCGCCCAACTGGGGCGAATCAAGTACGCATCAAAACCAGCGCCTGAACCTACGCGACCAGCGAATGAGCGGCCATATCCGAGATAGACCGTGACGGAGTTGTCAGGATGACCAGGTGCCACAATGACTGGAGCCAACACTTTTTTACCGCTCACGCTCAGCTCGACGATGTCGTCTTCTTCAAGGCCAAGCTTGGTTAGCGTGGCGCCGGAAACGATAGCCGCGTTATCCCAACTCAGGTTCGTGATCGGCTTCGGCAACTCCTGCAGCCAGCCTACGTTCGAAAAACGGCCGTCGTAGATATTCGGATCAGGACGGAAGATGATTTCGAATGCGTCTTTCGAGGTAGGCGCGGGGATCTTGCCCACTTGAACCGCGGCCGAACCGGTCGAAGTTACCGCAGAACCGTCGATCCATCCGGCATGAAGAGCCTTGCGCCAGCCGATTTCGAAGTCGCCCTTGACGTTGGACTTCGCTGTCTCACGAACCGCCTCATACGCGCTCAACATCGGCTCATTGAGCAGCGACTGCAGCACATCATGCGACGAATGGCCACCATAAAGGGGCTCGATCAGGGGTTGAACCACAGAGATCGTGCCATCATACGCGCGAGCATCCGACCACGATTCGAGCGCATGGGCAGAGGGGAGATGCCAGTGCGCGATCTGGCCGGTCTCGTCAACATGAGAACCGAGATGCGCAACGATTTTGGCCTTATTGAAGGCCGTCGCAAATTCAAAATCGGAGGGCGCGTTATAGATGGGATTGGCATTCAGAATCATCAGCCATTCCACTTTGCCCGCATTAAGATCCGCCACCAATGCGCGAAAATCAGCGATCTGGTCGCTGGGAATTGGATTTGTCGGGTCGCTCGAAACGAGGACCGTCTTGCCGACATTACCGAGAGCGCTGTTGATCGCCAAGGCCAGCGCAGTTACCGACTGATCCTGATAAAGACCCGGAATGACGGCGCTCTTGCCTGCATTGGCTTTCAGATCCTTGGCGAGAGCGGTAAGGAATTTCTGCTGTTCAGGCGTCCAGTTATAACTCGGTGCCTGCACCCCGCTCGCACCCACTGCCGCAGCAAGTGCCGCTGCGAATGCAGGGATTTCGCTCGCCCGCAAGCCCAAGCGATGCTCGGCCTTCATGCCGGTGGTGGTCGGCGTGCTCTCGACCGAATACAAGCGATTGAGCTTTTCGGGAGTCTTGCGACGCTGCGCATATTCGCGCGTTAGCTTGTGAAAACCGGGATAGGCCGCGCCCGAAAGAAAATCCGCATCGAGCGAAACAATCACGTCGGCATCGGCCAGCGCATACTGCACACTGGTCGCACCTGCCAGCGAAGTGCCCGCAACAGCCGGGTCATACTGCACCAACTTCGCCTTGGGATAGGCGGCCTGCACTGCTTTCCATTGCCGCGCCAGCGTTGGCGAAGTAATGATTGCGCTCAGGAAGTAAATGCCCGTTCCATCTTTTGACTCGATAACCGCGTGCTTGAACTCCTGCACGAACTCGCCCCACTGCCGCGCCTCGCCCATATACATGGCATGCTGCGAACGGTCGGGATCATAGAGGTCAAGCAACGTGCCCTGCGTGAACACATCGGACGAGCCCAGGTTGTAAGCGTGCTCGGGATTGCCGTCGACTTTGATGGGACGGAACTGATCGCTCTTGACCAGAACCGGCACCGCGCCAGTCACAAAAGGATGCGCCGAGGCAAAGTAGTTCGGCTTGCCAAGCACCAAATCTTCAGGCTGCTTGACGTAGGGGTAAATCGGCTCATCGGGCTGTTTGGTGCAACCGGCCAATCCAGCCAGCGCCATCGATGCGCCCATCAGCTTCATAAACCCGCGACGCGAGACGGGGTCGACCCACTCCTGCGCCGCAGCGGGAAATTCGCGCTCGACCGCAGCTTGAAATTCTTCAGTCCCCGCGAGCTCGTCAATCGACCGCCAGTAGCGCTTACCCTTGGCGGCCTTCAATTCCTGCCGCACCGCAGCCAACGTCATCGGCTCGATCTGCGTTAACGCGTCGACTTTCGCAATGTGCTTGTCGTTGTCCACACCGCTCCCTGTCTGATTACCCTGACCATTTGTCTGTCCGCTCATCGGTGGCAAACCTCGCAACTGGTCAGCTCTTTCGGTGTCCGAATCTTGTAGTGATCGAGCAGGAAGTGGCCCAGTTCATCCTGACTGGTGAATTTCTTATAGGATGCGGGCACCGGAACTGCTGCGCCGGCTACATCTCCCGCAATACCCTTGGCGCCCAGACCAGGCAATTGCAACGAAGCCATCTCCGGTCCCGAACCGACTGGATCTTTGGTTACACAATCGACGCTCTGCGCCGTCGGCTTGCCGTCCTTCGACTCGCTCACCGAACACCACACGGGGCGATCCTCGGCAGGCTTTTCCCACGCCATGTTGTAGATCTGGCTGGTCGGCCGCAGGTTTTTGGCGGGGTTGCGATGGCAATCGAGACACCACTCCATCTGCAATGTGTTCTGGGCATACATCAGCGGCATCTGGTCGACACGGCCATGACAAGTGGAACAGCCCAAGCCCTTGTTCACATGAATCTCGTGGCTGAAGTACACAAAGTCAGGCAGGTCGTGCACCTTGGTCCACACGATCGACTGTCCGGTCGCCCAGCTATGGCGCACCGGCTCGAGCAGTTGGGCATTGGTCCAGATTTGCGCGTGACAGTTAATGCACGTCTTGGTCGGCGGGATCCCGGCGTAGCTCGACTTCTCCACCGTCGTGTGACAGTACTGGCATTGCAACCCCAGTCCCTGCACGTGGTGCTTGTGGCTGAACGGCACCGGTTGGTCCGGACGCTGCCCTTGCCGCGTCACCCACGGAGAACGCTGCAGCTCGTCCAGCGTGACCCCAAGCGCGATCACAATCAGCCCCGTCAAAACCAGGCTCATGCGAGCCAAAGCATTGGAGCTGCGGTCAAATATCTGGGCCATCGATTGCTTTCCCTAAGGTCTGTGCTGCGTTTGATTGGAAGGCCGGTTGGGGAATCTGTTTTTTGTATGTGCCGCTGTGTCGACGGTCACACAGGTTGTGTACAAAAACGTTTCGGGGGTACAGAAAGACCGTCGAGGAGACGGCCCCGAAAATTCAATATAGCAGCGCGGGGGTGTTTGTGACTGCTCTTTTGCCTCATTTTTCTAAAATAATTTCCGAGGTGCCTTATTCGTAATTCACTGAAAAGAAAAAGACTTGTGACAAGAGCTACGGCTGAGTAAACAGCCGCGCTCTGGGCCCAAGGCGTCCCAGAGACTGGTATGTTGCCAATGAACTTAGCACATGTAGTCCGTCGCCGGTCAACTAGGTCCACTACGAATGCGAAGGCGCTACGTCCACGGTCATTTCGAGAGCCGTAAAAGTGTGCACTCGCGTGGACGGGCGAAACCAACTTCAACCCTTCCAAAACGCGATGACCAAGCCTCCGGCAACGATGAGTGCCCCGCCGGCATAAATCGGCACCGTAGGGGATTGACCGAACCGCACCTTGGCCAGCAATTGGGCCATCAGAAAGAACAAAACGACGTAGACCCCCAGCAGCTTTCCAAAATCCCAGCGCGGAACGTTGACGACCGACCCGTAAGCGGCCAGCACCAAGGCTCCAGTTACGAAGGCGGGAATCCGCCCAATGCCCGACGAGCGGTAAAAGCTCACCTGAAAAAACGAGTCACCCCATGCCTCAAGGAATGCGGCAAAAGCGAGAACGCCAAGGCCGCCAAGCGGGTTGGCGACGAGCCGACTAAGAATGCTCATGTAAGCTGGGCCTCTTCGCGATTCTTGCACCGAAAGCGTAAGTAAATCGACAGGAAGTAGATACAACTCAGGTTCGTGACCAGCCTTCACAACAGGAAAGGGTGTGTTTGGTCGGCCGTGGATTTGACAGCGGCTCTATGATGGAAATTCAAGCATGCGCCAGCTTCTTCGCGTTACAGTTGTCAGTTTGACGATCGCCGTGGGATTCGCGCCTGCCGTCGCGCATGCAGGGTTGCGGAAGCATTCCACCCCGGAACCACCTTCCCAGGAAACAGGCTTCCTGAATCGCAAAGTGCAAGTAAACGGCGCCACCTATCGCTTTCAGGTTTACCTACCTGAAGACTTCCGGCGCGACGATCACAAGCAGTGGCCCATTCTGCTGTTCCTGCATGGCCGCGGCGAGCGCGGCACAGAAGGCATGTGGCAGACCCAGATAGGTTTGCCTCTGGCCGTCCGCGATCACCCGGAACGTTGGCCGTTCGTCATTGTCATGCCCGAATGTCCGTTTACCAATTACTGGACCGACCCGCCCATGCTCAACATGGCCATGGCGGCTCTCGATCAGGAAGCCGAGGAGTTCCACACCGATCCGGCGCGCACTTATCTGACCGGCCTCTCGCTGGGCGGATACGGGGCCTGGGAGCTGGTCCGGATGTATCCGCATCGCTGGGCGGCCATGGCCGTTGCCGCCGGCGGCGTCTTCTGGAGTTACGCGCCGGAACGCTGGCAGGAAGCCTCAACCTTGCCGGGCGAGTACGCGCGCGCGCTGGGCCACACCGGCGTTTGGATGTTCCACGGCAGTGAAGACAATGTGGTACCAGAGCGCGAAAGCGAGCTGATGCTCAATGCCATCAAGGCGAATGGCGGCCGCGTGCGATTGTGGGTTTACCAGGGACTGCGCCATGATTCCTGGGCGCGCGCCTTCAACGAGCCGGAGCTTCCACGCTGGCTGCTGACCCATCGCACGCCGGCGGCTTCGGCACCCGGTGCGCCTGCGATCGACCCCCCGCCCTTTGCCGAGCGGCTGGTTATCCCCATTCACCCCGCCGCCATCAAACTGCCCCCGTCAGCGATTGAAAGCATCGCCGGGGAGTATTTCGACCTGAACGGGCGCGTCGCCGCCACCATGTTTCGCCAGGGCGATCAGCTTTACGAGAGAGACCCGCACGGAGAGATCACCGAGGTCGAGGCGGAATCGCCCAACGTCTTTTTCTATCCCCTCGGCAGCGTCTGGACGCGGCTCACGGTTGAGCGCGATCCCCAGGGACACGTCGCAGCGCTGCTCTTCCACGATGACCGCCACGATGAACGCTGGGAACGCAAACGCCCTGCTGCCGGCAAGGAATAAAGGGAACACTCCACCCGATCCATGCGTATCCGTTGCAGCAGGTATGACGCTTGCGGACAGTGCGGTCCGTGTTTCATCCTTGGCGTGGTTTTTTGTCGCTGCATTTAGCGCGATGAACGTCGACAAAGGGCGGAATGTTTGAAGAGGTCCACCAAAATAGGAGGGCAACCATGTATTGCAGCGCATGTGGTCAGGAAGTAGCTCCAGGACAGGTCGCTTGCAGCCGCTGCGGTCGCCCCATGGCGACGGCGATTCCAGCCGTTCCCGGTTTCCAGTTCCAGCTCGACAGCTACGCCGGTAAGGTGCGTGCGCTCAGCATCGTATGGTTCATTTACGCGGGATTGTCTGTGCTGTTGGGCGTTATGGGACTAGCCTTTGCCAGCGCGTTTATGCACGGACACTTCGGGCAATGGGCTCATGGCGGCTGGGGTGACGGCTCATCGCGGCCGGAGTGGCTCATCCCCAATATTCTTGGGCCTGCTGTTCTCCGTTTTGCGTGGCTGTTTGTGTTGCTGCGTTCCGGGCTCGCGATCGTGGCTGCCGTGGGCCTGATGGAGCGAACGGAATGGGGCCGGATGGTAGCTATCGTGGCTGCGTTCCTGATCGTTATCAAGTTCCCGTTCGGAACCGCTCTGGGCATCTGGACGCTGATCACGCTGCTCGGCTATCGCAATACCACGCTCTATAGCCAGCTGCAGTAGAACGCGATCAAACAGCAGATTCGAAAGAAGCTGACAGTCTCAAGTTCTGGAGTCGCAGCGCGGAAGGTTGATCGAAGAAAGCGTCTCGATCAGCGACTCGATCACTCCGGGACGCAGCGACAGGAGATGAAACTTGCCCTGTCGTTCGACCTGGATCAGGCCGGCGGCTTCGAGTTCCTTGATGTGGTGAGAGATTGTGGCCGGGGAGATGGCGAGCGCAGAACCCACTTGTGTGCAGCCCATCGGACATCGGGCCTTCGCGATCCGCTCCAGCAACTCAAAGCGCCGCGGGTCGGCAATCGCCTTGAGAATGGCCGTCCGGCTCACCGGGGTGAGGCCAGCTTGTTCATCGGAGCGCTCTGCCCCTCGGCGATCGTCGGCACGTTCTGTATCGGGTTTCATGGAGTGCACTGCTTATTTGATGCAATGGTATCGCGGCCGGACTGAAGATGGGCAAAACGGCTGTTCTTGCAATGTCAAACACAGCCATTCCCGTCAAGGCAGCGGTTCGAACTCATTCGCCTACACTTCTTCTTACACATTTGAACGCGTGATAAGATACACATGGAGGGCACCATGGGAACCAACCTCGCCATCGACGACGATCTCATCGAGGAAGCGCGCCGCATCGGCGGCCACCCCACCAAAAAACAGGCCGTGACCGTCGCTCTTCAGGAGTACGTCGCCCGACGCAAGCAGATGGGCATTATTGACCTGTTCGGGACCATCGACTTTGACCCCGCGTACAGCTCACGCAACAACCGCAACCGCGATCGGATCGAGCTCGACCAATGAAGGTGCTGATTGATACTTCGATCTGGTCTTTGGCCTTGCGGCGAAAAGGCGGAACGGGCCAGATAAACGATGAAGAGAAACGCTTGGTCGCACTCCTCGTAGAAGCCATCCGTGATGGTCGCGCCCTGATGGCTGGCCCCGTCCGCCAAGAGGTTCTCTCTGGTATCGCCACGCCGGAACAATTTGCCGAGGTTAAAACCAAGCTCGACCCGTTCCCTGATCAGCCAATCGGGTCCGCGGACTATATCGAAGCTGCCCGGCTCTACAATCTCTGCCGGCGGCGCGGAGTTGAGTGCGGCGCCGTGGACATGCTTCTTTGCGCGCTTGCCTGCAGCAATGAATGGACCATTCTAGCGCGCGACGGAGGAATGGAGCGGTCCATCGCTGCTATCGAAGCTGAAACCGGCAAGCGCCTCGCTGAGGTCTCTCCCTCCGGTGTTTCATAGCACGGAGCCGGCCAGAGGTCCCCGCGCTTCCCCAAACTTCACCATTGGCTACAATCCGCCCAATGGTGAATTCCGGTTATCGCTTCGTCACAAGATGAGTAGCGGATTCGATACAAACCAACCGCACAGACCGCAGCCCTCGCCTTGACAGGCCTAGTCGTCCGCCGAACCTGCCAAATAATCTCGCCAACCCACGACCGGCCCGCTCTCTTGCTGCGGTTGGTACGTTGGTGTTAAAGAGCACATTACCGCATCCAAACCCGTGCTACCCTCGTAGGCATATAGCATTTTCTCCCCTGCAATTTAGAGAAATGCCCATGAGGCGTGAATCTCTTGGCTGCTACCCCAACTCAGCCGGTCCAACCACGCGGCCTTGGCCGTTCGCACCGGCTTCCGCCCGAGAGGATTCCCCCTCTGCCGCGCCGCAAGCTTGCCGGTCGGGGTATCCTTATCGCGCTGGTTACATTAGCAGTTATCTCCGGTTCCCTGGCAGGACTTACTCTCGTTTATTCGGTCGATCTGCCGGAGATTCACGACCTCGAGCGCTACCGCCCCTCGACCACGACCACCCTCTACGATCAGAAGGGTCGCGAGATCGGCTCATTTGCGCTCGAACGTCGCATCGTGGTCAATTACAACGACTTCAGTCCGATTCTGCGCCAGGCAGTCATTTCCATTGAGGACAAATCGTTCGAATCGCACTGGGGCATTAATGTCTTCCGCATCGCCGGAGCTCTCTGGCACGATCTGCGCACCCACGGCCGCGGGCAGGGCGCCTCTACTCTGACCATGCAGTTGGCCCGTAACCTCTTTCTTTCCTCCGATCGCACCGCCATCCGCAAGGCGCAAGAGGCATACCTCTCTATCCAGATCGAGCGCTCCTTTACCAAGGAACAAATCTTCACCCTCTACGGCAACCAGATCTACCTCGGCAGCGGCATGTACGGCTTCGAGGCTGCATCGGAGTTCTATTTCTCCAAGCACGCCAACAACTTATCGCTGACCGAGGCCGCGCTGCTGGCCGGCTTGCCCAAGGGTCCAGCAGCGTATTCCCCGCTTTACAACCCAGACAAGGCTCTTCGCCGCCGCAACCTGGTCCTCAGCGAAATGGAATCGGACGGGGTCATTACCCACGTTCAGGCAGGACAGGCTCGCCAGGCGCCGCTGGGACTGCACATCGCGCAGCCCGAGATGTCGGTCGCTCCCTGGTTCCAGGAAGAAGTGCGACGCGAACTAGAAAAGAAGTTTGGCGCGGAAGAGGTTCATGCCGCTGGACTTCGCGTCGACACCACGCTGGACCTAGACCTGCAGCAGGTGGCCAATCGCGCCGTGACCGACGGCGTCGCAACCTACGAACGCCGCCGCGGCTGGAAGGGTCGCATCCAGAACGTTGTTAACGACGGCATCACCATTGAGGACTATAAGCATCCAGATTGGGTACTCAAATCGCACTCCGGCGATTACGTTCATGCCATCGTAACCCGCGTTTTGCCGCTGGAGATTCACGCCCGCATCGGCTCGGACGAAGTGATTCTGCTGCCCGACGATTGGAAGTGGACAGGAGAGCGCTTTGCCGACTCTCTAGTTAAGCCCGGCGACGTTATTTATGTGCACCTTACCGCGGAAAAAGAGGGCACCTCGCTGCGCGGATCTCTCGAACAGGACTCCGGCGCTCAAGGCGCGATGATGGCCATCGACAATGCCACGGGCGATGTTTTGGCCATGGTGGGCGGCCGCGACTACGCCTTATCGCAGTTCAATCGGGCGACCCAGGCCGAACGCCAGACCGGCTCCAGTTTCAAGCCTTACGTCTATACCGCCGCAATCGAGGACGGCGCTAAGCCTAGCGATATCGTGGTCGACTCACCAGTCAGTTTCGGCTCCTACACGCCGCACAATTATGAGAATGACTACAAAGGCGCCATGACCCTGACCAACGCCTTTGCCGAGTCGCGCAATATTCCCGCGCTCAAACTGGCCGCTCGCGTGGGCATTCACAAGGTCATCGAAGTGGCTCATCGCTTCGGGGTCACGTCCAACATTCCCGCGTACTTGCCGATCGCCCTCGGCGCAGTCGAAATCACTCTGCAGGAACAAGTTGCATCCTATTCGGTGTTTCCCAACGATGGCATCCGCATTCAGCCGCGCCTGATTCGCAAGGTCTCGAACGCCGACGGAATCACGCTTTGGGAAGAACCGCCCGCCGTCACCGAAGTGATCAGCCAGTCGACCGCGCGCACCATGATGAGCCTGCTGCGCGCCGTTACCGCGCATGGCACCGGCGCGGCCGCCTCACAGCTCAATCATCCCTTGGGCGGCAAGACCGGAACCACGAGCGACTACACCGATGCCTGGTTTTTGGGCTTTTCGCCGTCTGTAACTTGTGGAGTCTGGGTGGGTTACGACAGCCGCGAATCTCTGGGTGAAAAGGAAACCGGCGCCAAAGCCGCCCTTCCCATCTGGATGGAAGTCATGAAGCAAGCCATCGTCGGCAAGGAAGACGAGCACTTCCTCGGCGATGAAACGGGGCCGAACGAGCCAAAGCTGCTCAAGGCTGCGGCAAATGTGCCAGCCAAGCCAACCAATCCTCAAGTTTCAAAGACGGCGGCGGGAACAAGTTTAGTGAAGCCGGTAAAGTTGGCAACGCCCCCTAAGACGCCAAATCTCAGCGCAACAGCGGCCCATGCTGTCCCTTCCGCTGTCTCTGCCACGAAGTTGCCACAGCCCTCCATTACGGGGAAGGCGCCACAGCCGGGCAGCATTCCTCGCCCAGCTAAGCCCGTCATCAAACCGACCTTGCCGGTCCAGCAGGCGCGACCGAAATCGACCCCTACGGTCAAGCCGGCACTTCCTGGAACCGGACCGAATCCCGGCGCGGATTAAGTTATTTTCAATGGCTGGAAAGCAGTGAGAAATATCGCTTTGCCCTGCGTATATCCTTGAAAATCTGGGCCTTGAGAGCCTCTGGCGAGGGCCAGGTCATCTCTGGCCGCAGGCGAAGCAAAAACTCCAACTTCAGCGCAGTGTCCTCGGTAAGATCGATGGGTTCGAAGTCCAGGATGTGCGACTCAACCGCAAACGAAGCCTCGCCAAACGTCGGCCGATTGCCCACATTGGTCACCGCCTGAAAGCTCCGACCGCCGATCTTCAGCCGCGTGACATAGACGCCAAATCCCGGCAGCAAACCATCGTAGGCCGCCAGATTCACGGTAGGCACAAGCAGGCGCGTGCCAATGCCACGACCCCGCGCCGGCGTCGAAAGCACCACGAAGGGACGACCCAGCATCCAGCGCGCCCGCTTCATATCGCCCGCCGCTACCGCTTCCCGCACCGCGGAGCTAGAAACTTCGAGTCCATGCACATGCACGGCATCGTGCACGGTCACACCAAACCCAAACTCTGCGCCAAACTCCGCCAGCTCTTTGACTCCCGCCTCGGCACGTCGCCCAAACCGGAAATTGCCGCCCTCGTGGACGCCGCGCGCTCCCAGCGATGCGACCAGCACATTTTCCACGAATTCGCGGCCGGATAACCCCGCCAAAGCCGCCTCGAAGGGTAAAATCACAACTCCATCAACACCTATTCGTTCCAGCAGGCGCACGCGCTCGCTCATCGGCGTCAACAACATAGGCGCTTTATCGGGACGCAAGAACTGGTCGGGATGAGGATCGAAACTGACGGCAAGGGCGCGGGCGTCATGAAGCCGCGCCTCGGCGACGACAGCCGCCAAAATCCGTCGGTGGCCCAGGTGCACGCCATCGAAGTTGCCGATCGCAACAACCGATGGACCAAACCCCGGCGGAATCTCCTGGAGCCCGCGATAGACAGGAATCATGCCGGGCAATCCTTCATAGAGACACGGCCAGTTCCAGCCCATCATGGGCCAGAGCCATGCCCGCAGGCAGCGTACGGTTGGTGATTTCGTGGCCAAGTTCGTGGGCAATGTGGGTAAACCAGGTCTGGCGTGCACCGATGCGCCGCGCCCACCCGGTCGCCTGCTCCACGGTCGCATGGCTGGGGTGCGGTTTGTAACGCAGAGCTGGCAGCACCAGAGTGTCCAGACCCTCCAAAAGAGCAAAACTCGATTCGGGAATGCTGCTCACGTCGGTTAGATAAGCCGTCTTCCCAAAGCGAAATCCCGTGATCTGCTGGTCGCCGTGCATCACCGGCACACGAATAAAATCAACGCCATGAACGCTTGTAACATCGTCCAGCGGCTCAATTTGCACACGGGCGCGATTGGGATAAACCGCATCGGGAGAAAAGGTGTAGTCGTAGATGCGCCTCAGGGTGGCGCTGGTTTCAGGGGAGGCATAGAGCGGAATGGGGCCGCCCTCGCGAAACGCAACAAAACTAAGCGGGCGAAGGTCGTCCAATCCGAAGATATGATCGGCGTGCGCGTGCGTGTAAAGCACGGCATCGACGCGAGTTAGCCCACTGCGCAAGGCCTGTTCGCGGAAGTCGGGGCCGGTGTCGATTACCACGATGCGTGGGCGGCCTCCGACTTCGTTCCAACGCAGCAGAATGGAGGGCCGCAGCCTGCGATCATGCGGGTCGGACGAAGTGCAAACCTCGCAGTCGCACCCTAAAGTGGGAACGCCCATCGAGGTCCCGGTTCCTAAAAATGTGAGCTTTCCGTCCATCCGCCCCTAGACCTTGCCGGGCGGTGGTCCCTGCAAACCTTGCAGAGTGATCATGCTGGTGAGCTCGAGAAAGGCCATTCGGGTCTCGAAAAGCACGGCCTGCAAGGTGCGTTCTTCGGCCGCAGTCAGGCTTCCCTTGGTCTTTTCCGTCAGAATGCCTAATAAATCAATGGTTTGTCTGGCACCGAGAATGTCGACTCGAGGGCGCTGACCTTCCTGCGCGCCGGCCCCCATCTGGATCATGGCGGAGACATAAAACTGCTGCACCAACTGCTCAAACGTGACGCTCGGCTGGGGTCCCATGGCGGGATTCTGGGCGCGAATCAGGTCGTCAAGCCTCTGGGCTGCGGCATCGTAGGCGATCTTCTGCTGGCGGCTTTCTTCGGCCGAAGGCGCCGGGGGCAACTCAACCTGGCTGACCGGCTCCTCAGCTTCGGTTTCGGGCGCAGGCCGGCTTTCGGACACGACAAGGCGAGGACCTGCCGGAGGCTCCGTCGTGGGCGGTTCAGGCACAGCAGCGGGCGGCGTATGCGAAGTTTCCCGTTCCTCTTGCTCAGCCTTGAACTTGCGTCGGTCAATCACTTCAAACTTGGGGGAATCGCTCATGATATTTGTTTCATCCTTTGAGATCGAACGTTGGCGGTGCGGACAAGATCCTGGCCGTGCCCTCCGCTTGTTGCGCAGCGTAGTTTAGGGGCCGATCGCCGATTTCAGCCTCACTTCGAATCATGCCCAGCGCAAACAGCCGCACGCCGCCTTCCGACGGAAACGCAGCAACACTGGTGATTTGCCCGGCCGGCTTTCCGTCCAGGGTTAGTTCAGTATCTGAGGGCGGGATCGGGCCGTTCAATTCCACTGAGCGCAGATGCCGGTGAACATTGCCCCGAGAGCGAATCCGCTCCACAATTTCCTGGCCCAGGTAGCAGCCTTTGTTGAAACTCAAGGCCCGCATCTGCGAGGTTTCCTGGGGTAAGTCCCGCTCTACCATATCGATGCCGTAAGCCGGAATGCCCTCGACTACGCGCAATGTTTCGAGTGCGGCACTGCCTGCCGGCGTCGCGCCCGCTTCGCTCAAAGCGCGCCACAGCGATTCGGCCGCATTCACGGGCACCCACAGAGCATAATGGTCTGCCAACGCGCCATAGTCTCGACGGATCAGCAGACCGACCCCGTTCCAAACGGTACGAACCGAAGTAAGCGGCTCGGCCAGAATCGGCAAACCGAGCTTGTGGAGTAACTCGCCGGCTTGGGGCCCGGTCAGCCCAATGGCCGTTTCGACATTCGGATCGACGCCGACCAATTCAACGTCATCCATGATGATGAAGTGGTCAAAATGCGCCAGTAATCGCTCGTATTGGTCGGCGGCAATTTCCAGTTCGAGAGCGTCGTTTTCGCGCCAAACGATCAGGTCGCCCTGGATTCTGCCCTGCGCATTCAGCACCAGGTTCCACGCTCCACCAGCCGTCGGCAGATCGTTGACCATGTTTGTGACCATGCCGCTGAGCCAGCGAAAACGGTCTTCGCCTCGAACCTCGACACGCCGCAGCCATCCCAGATCGTGCACGGCAGATTTGGCCGTCAGCGCCGCTATTTCAACCGCCCGCACGTCAAACTCTGTAGGCGTCAATACGCCGCGAAAAACCGCGATTTCGGGGCGACGGTCCCCCGACAGGAGCAGCGCGGCGAGGGGGCTAGCCGTGGGAATTGCGGCGGTGGCCAATTCAGTCATGGAGAACTTTTCCGCTGGTCGGCAACGACATTTACGGAGTAAATCCCGCGCCGTACAGCATCCTAATTATAGCCTTGAGATAGAGTGCGGCACATGCGTCCCGTCGACGGAGCAAAACCGCAAGGAGAGTCGATGAGTAAGCAAAACGGACAGGGACGACAGAGTATGCGCAGATTTGTCGTTGTGGCGGCGCTGATTGTGTCCATGTCCCTGGCTGGGTCTCTGGCTGGCGCGCAGCAGATGACGCCAGACGCGCAACAGGCCAATTCGAATTGGGCGCAAACCCAAGCGCCTCAACCAGGTACGCCCAAGCCGCCAGCCAAGCCGAACACTGAAACCCGCATCACTCCCGAGGGGGCCAAGCAGTTATTTTCGCTGGTCGATCAGTTGATCCAGTTTTCCTCGCAAGAGACGGGTCTACCCATCAAAAGCTCGGTCAAGCGCCAACTCACGACCCGCGCTGCCGTGGAAAGCTATCTGAACGAGAAATTTCAGGAAGATGAGGGCGCCAAACGCCTGCAACGCGGCGAGATTGTGCTCAAAAAGTTTGGCTTGCTCGATCGCGATTTCGACTTGAAACCGTTTCTGCTGGCATTACTCAAGGAGCAGATTGAGGCTTACTACGACTCCAAAACAAAGACGATAAACCTGCTGGATTGGGTCGACATCGACGACCAAAAACCGGTTCTGGCGCATGAACTGACGCACGCGCTGCAGGACCAGCATGTGGACCTTGAAAAGTGGGGCGACCAGACGCCGTCAGACGTTTCGACCAATTATCGCGAAGACGTCGATCATCTTGCCAAGGACGAAGTCGATACCGCGCGCGAAGCAGTGGTGGAGGGCCAGGCCACGGCGGTCATGATGGACAACATACTCAAACCAATGGGCAAAAGTCTCATAAAGGACCCCGAGGTCGTGGACGTATTCAAGCAGCAGATGACGGGGTCGGATAATTCGCCGGTGCTGGCGCGCGCGCCCCTTTTGCTCTCGGAATCACTGCTCTTCCCCTACCGCGAAGGCTTGAGTTTTGAGCAGGATGTGTGGATGGACAAGGGCCAGGCCGCGGCATTTACCGGGGCGCTCGACCGTCCCCCAAGTTCGACGTGGGAGATCATCAACCCCCGCGAATTTGAGCAGTCCAAAGTGCCGGTTATTCCCCTGCTGCCCGACATTCACGGGATCGTCGACAAGGTGTACAAGCCATATGACATCGGTCAGGTCGGAGAGCTGGATCTGCATATTCTCAGCGAACTGTTCGGGGGCGACAACGCGGCGCGTGACTTTACGCCGTCGTGGGATGGCGGCATCTACTGGGCCGGACAGCGTCTAAGCGCCAAAACACCGGCGGAACAGGCCAGCACTAAGTCCATCTCGTTGTTTTACTTATCGGCTTGGAAGAACGAGGCTTCGGCAAGGGCGTTTGCCAAGCTCTACGCCGATTCGCTCGGTCGCAAGTATTCCGGCCTGCATCGTGACGACGCCGCACAGCGGACGGCTCCCGCCGATGTTCAGACAGGATCGGACGAGCAGGTTTTCTCGACCGACGAGGGGCCCGTGGTGATTACTCAGCGCGGAAAGCTTGTCTTTGTCGCCGAGAGCTTTGACCTCGACATGGCGCGCAAGCTTACGGCTTTGATTCTGGATGCGCAGGGAACCGGCGACATGCGGATGGCCGCGCTTCCGCGTTCGCAAGACTCGCAAAGTGCAGGACCGACTCTGTCTGCGAATCTGGTGCACTTATTCGCTACGAGCGGAGTGATGAAGGCGGCCGTCGACGCTGGAATAGCGGCTGCGGCGCGATAGAAACTGGCCGGTTCTTTGGATTCAGACCGTGAGCCGGCGGCCAAACTCCCGTTAACTGGCTTCGGGAACGGGTTCCTTGACAACCAGATATTCATCGACCAGCACCGCGACCAAAACGGCCGTCGGCACGGATACCAGCGCACCCAGGACTCCGGCGAGGGCCGACCCAATCAGCAAAGCCACGATAATCGCTAATCCCGGCAAGTCGACGCTGGACTTCATGATGCGCGGAGTCAGAAACGAGTTTTCGATCTGCAGGTAGATGAGGTAGAAGACACCGACACCGATGACGCGGCCCCATGAATCGACCGCTGCCGCCAGCAGGGCCAGCAGAATGCAGACGGCAGCGCCGAGCACTGGAATGATATTGAGCAAGCCGGTAAGTACTCCCAAAGCATAGGCATAGCGCACGTGAAGCGCGAGATAGACCACCGTGCTGGTGAGACCCAGGATGAGCATCAGGCTGGCCTGGCCGAGTAGCCACTTGCCCATCCTCACATCGGCGCGACGCAAAGCCCGATCCAGCCGCTCACGGTTCTCCGGCGGAAAAAACGACAGGAACCAGCGGTAGGCTACATCGCCTTCCAGCGTGAAATAAATGGTCAGGATCAAGCCCATCGCGATTGCAAATATGCCGTTGGCCCAATTCTTGATCGACAGCAAAACATAGGTCGCACTCTGGCCGACAAAATCTTGGATCTTGGTGTTGAGGTCGTCGGTATTCACGCGATCGGCGAGCGGAACATGCTTTAGCTTGTCGAGAACGGCCGGCAATCGAACCGGCATCTCCTTGCCGAACTCTTCCAGATCGCGAGCCACGGGCGGTAATGCGAAAAAGAAGAAGGCAAAGAGACCTCCCGCGACCACGACCAGCAAAACGAAGATCGCCGCGCGGTTGAATGGCTGAAACCGGCCAATGCGCAACCTTCCGATGAATTGAACCAGCGGCCTGATCACCACGGCAAACAGGGCGCTCACGTAGAGCAGCACCAGTTCATCGCGAATCAGCCATGCCACATAGCCAGCCAATGCCAGTGCGAATCCGAATGTAATGTCACCGCGAAGACTGCGTGCACTCCCGGGCGTTCTCATCATGCGCAACATTCCTGATGTACCTGATTCTTAAGATGCGCGCTAAGCCATGGCGAGCCTTTGCTGAGACGGCAGGGCGGATTCTGCGGCTCTCAAGACAAGCCGCAGAGACCAAGCGCATGTTAGGGGTCGTTACTCGCCGCCGCGCAGAATCGATCCGACGATGCCGCCGATAACGCCGGCTCCGGCTGCCGCGGGTGCCTCGCGACCACTCGAATGCGGCAGATAATGTTCAAGTTGATGGGCCAGCCGCGAGATGGGCAGCGTCTGCAGCCACACGGTTCCCGGTCCGGTTAAAGCGGCCAGGAAAATGCCATCGCCACCGAAAATCATGTTCTTGATGCCCGGCACCATCGTGATCTGAAACCCTACCGATGTATGGAAGGCGCCCACGTGTCCGGGGTGCACGCGCAGGACCTCGCCGGGAGCCAGCGTCTTCATGATCAGCTCGCCCGACAACTCCAGCCAGGCTGTGCCCATACCGCCGATCTTTTGCAGAATGAAGCCGTCGCCGCCAAAAACCCCTGCCCCCAGCGATTGCTGGAAACCCAGCGAGATGGTCACCTGGGGGGTCGCGCACAAAAAACCGTGACGATGGACCATATATTCCGGCCCCTGACCGAGTTGGATGGGAACGATGTGTCCCGGCACCTTGGTTGCGAAGGCGACCTCGCCGGGATATTGCCAGGCGCGATATTCGGTCATAAAAAGGCTTCCGCCGCCGACCACGCGCTTGAAGATGCCCAGCAGACCACCGCCGCCGCCCATCTGGGTGTGGGTGGTCATCTGAATCGTTTGCGTCATCCACGACAGCTCGCCGCTCTCTGAGAACACGCTTTCGTTGGGGTCGAGTTGCACCTCGAGCACCGGCATCGTCGTTCCTTGAATCCGTGTTTGCATACCCGAAGCCTCCTGTCTGGCCAGTGTACCTGTCCGGTCCAAAAGGAGGGAGATTTTGTGATTTTCTTCAGGAAAAGTGGGTAAAACGCAATAAAATGGCCGCCGGCCACCCGCTTTTCGGCGAGTTGCCGGCACCCATTCGGTTGACTGGTTTGGCGGATGTTCGTAGCGGTCAGAAATGCTTACTTGTTGCTGGCCTGCACCGAAACATTGTGGTTCTGGGCAATCTGCTCAATCAACTGCAAGTGCTGCGATATGAGGCTTGTGCCGACTTGGGTCGCCTTTTGCAGGTTAGGATCCTGCGTTGCCTGCCCCTCGTCCTTGAACTCCTTCAGATCCTGCTTATGGTCCTTGACCATGGCCTGAATGTAGGCCTGATCGAAGTCATTCCCAGAAAGACCTTGAAGCTTGGCTATCAACTGTTTGTCCTTCTTGGACGGACCTTTCGGTTCGCTCACGCCGATTTGCTTCGCGATGGGCTTCATCATTTTGTCGGCCAATTCAGTGTGGTCATGCACCATTTTTTGAGCGAATTGCTTCACGTCGGTGCTTTGCGACTTTTCCTGCGCGAGTTGGCCTAACTGCACTTCAGTTTCGCCGCCTTCCAACGCCTTCTTTACGAAGGCCTGATCTGAAAACTGCTGCGGCGTTGGGGCGCTGTTGCCCGCGCCTGCCATCGCGGGGCTGGAGCTATTGGGCATCTGTTGTTGCGGGTTAGGCGTACTCTGCTGTGCTCCACTTCCGCCCTGCATCTGCGCTGTGGCCGTGGCCGCAGCCAGAAGCACGGCCGCCGAGCACGCCAGAATCTTGTTACTCATTTTCACTGCAATTAGTTTGCTAATCATCTAAAAACCCTCCCTTTCGTGGGGAATGAGCTGGAGCCGATTCAGAATCCAGCTAATTCCATTCCTCGTTCGCCGTCTGATTCTCACGAACGCTTAACCTGCGCTTACAGGCTACGTAGGATGCCCCTAAGGCAGGGGGGTTGTCTCTTCGGTAAATGGGGAGCCGCAATGAATTTGGCAGAAAAGCCTATCTATTTCAATCTATGGGGCCTCCATCTCCAAGAGAAGATGGAGGCCATATCTCGATAGCTATTCAACGATGTGCAGACTCGTCTCCGCCGAGGCCAGCGAACTTCCTCCTACCCAGATCTTGTAGATTGTTGGTTCGACGGTCTGTTTCACTTCAACATTGTAGAAATTAAGCTCGCCGAATCCCAGCGGAAATTCGACATGCTTGGTTTCGCCCGGCGCTAGCGTCACCCGCGTAAAGCCTTTCAATTCGCGCACCGGCTGTTCTACGCTCGCCGCAGTGTTGCGGACGTACATCTGCACGACCTCGGTCCCGGCGACTGAGCCTGTGTTTCTGACATCCACGCCCACGGTAGTGACCGGCTTATCCCGCGATGCAAGCACCTCTTTCACCGGCACTTCAGCGCGGGTAAGAGTCGGATTCGAATAGCTGAACCGTGTGTAACTCAATCCCCACCCGAACGGAAACAGCGCGGAATTCTCCTCATCCACATAGCGCGACACAAATTTCTCGATGGAATTGGTCGGCATGTGGCTCAGATCGACATTGGCCGGCCGGCCGGTTGGCATCTGGGCATAGTAAAGGGGCTCCTGCCCGACGGCTCGCGGCAGACTGGCGGGCAATTTGCCGGAGGGATTGACGTCGCCAAACAGCACATCGGCAACCGCATGACCGCCTTCAAATCCCGGACTCCACGCCTCAACGATCGCCGGAACATGATTGGCCGCCCATTTCAGCTCCAGCGGTCGGCCGGCAAGCACGATCAGGATCACGGGCTTACCGGTTGCCACCACAGCCTCCAGCAATTGCTCTTGCGCGCCTGTAAAGCCCAAGGTCGTGCGACTAGAGGCTTCTCCTTCCATCCAGTTGGCGCTCTCGCCCAGGGCCACAATCGCCAAATCTGCCTTATTGGCCGTTTCGACAGCTTCGGCAATGCTCTTGGCGTCGTCCGGAATAGGTGCTTCGCCGGCTGCCGCAACAGACCCGCCGAAGTTCACTCGTTGCAGCACTTTGGCGTCTTCACCTGACAGCAGCCCGCAGCCTTCCGCATAGAGCAGCCCGTCACCCAACCGTTCCTTGAGAGCCTGCCGCAGCGTAATGACGTACTTCGGATCGCCGGCCGACCAGGCGCCTAGTAGATCGCGCTGGTTGTCGGCCATCGGCCCAATCAATGCCACTTTCCTGGCCTTCGCGGTCATGGGCAACAGAATTCCAGCGCCTTCGACCGCATCATTTTTCAGCAGAACCAGTGTTTCATCGGCAACCTTGCGAGCCAGGGCGCGACGTTCCGGGGTGGCATCATACGCCGGCGAATCCTGCGTGTAGGGGTGGTCAAAAAGGCCCAGCGCAAACTTGACGCGCAGAATGCGGCGCACCGCTTCATTTACAACCGACTCGGGAATCTTGCCCGAACGCACCTGCTCGGCGAGCGTGGTTCCGAAGAGATTGCCCTCCATGTCCATGTCGAGGCCGGCTTCGATCGCCTTGCGCGCCACCGTCGGCCCGTCGCCGATGGAGTGGTTGATCAACTCCGCCACCGCGCCCCAGTCCGACACCACAAAGCCATCGAATCCCCATTCCTTACGCAGAATCTGCGTCAGCGTGAGCGGGTCGGCGGTGGCTGGAATCCCATTGATCGAGTTAAACGAACTCATCATGGTTGCCGCGCCTGCTTCGACCGCCGCCTGGTAGGGCTTGAGATAGACCTGTCGCAGCGTTATCTCGCTCATGTCAGTGGCGTTGTAGTCACGCCCGGCAATCGCCGCCCCGTACGCGGCAAAATGCTTCACGCTCACGGCCACCGAGTCAGGTTTGAGCAAATCGCCTTGCTGGTACCCCTTGACCCACGCACGGGCCATCGCGGAACTGAGATAAGGGTCTTCGCCGTTCGACTCGATGATGCGGCCCCAGCGCGGATCGCGCGCGATGTCGACCATCGGCGAGAATACCCACGGAACCCCATCCGCGCGCGCTTCCACGGCTCCGGAGTGGGCGACTATCTCCGCCATTTCCGGGTCCCAACTAGCCGCTACCGCCAGCGGAATCGGAAACGTTGTCCGATGTCCGTGAATCACGTCGAGCCCGAAGATGATGGGAATGTGCAGGCGCGTTTTTTCGACTGCTATGTGCTGGTAATGATTGGTCGCTTCGGCTCCCACCACATTCAAAAACGAGCCCACCTGCCCCTTGGCGACGAGGTCTTCGAAGCGCACGTTGGAAGCGCCCGGACCAGTCGCGAATCCGGCTGAGAACTGCACGGTCTGCCCGATTTTTTCCTCGAGGGTCATCTTCTTGAGCAACGATTCGACCTTCGCGTTCAAATCCTTCGCTGCAAGTTGTGGATTGGGAACGGGAGGGGGTTGTGCGCCGATCGAGATCGAGCCAAGCGCGATAAGGAGGGAAGCAGCCAAACGGAAGCTTTTCATCACCCGGAAATGATAAACCGTTTGATCCACAGGTGGTTGGCACCACGGGCGCTTCGGCGCGACTCCATTTTCGTCGGCGAGACATGCTCATGGGATCGGCGACGCGCGCTAAGCCCAATACGGGAATCGGTTGTGCCGCGGTTACCAATGAATGTCCCGGGGGGATTGGGGTGTTGCAAATCACATGCGGATGAGCACGTTTTGGACTATAAGTAGATCAATTCAATTAAAAATCCTAACCTATGGAGCAAGTATGTCTACCCTATTTGCATTCATCGTGTTAGCCTCGACGGCCCACGGACCAGCCATCCAGACCGCCAAGGCTATAGAGACTCCCTTAAATCAACCAGTATTTAGAGATGTTCCCAAAGGACCGAATGGCCTCACGCTCTATAACGACAAAGGAGAAGTAGTCGCCCGCTGCAGCAAGAAAGACAACACGTTCTCCGATTGCAAAATGGAACCCGGAGTCACCCTTGATGACCTGATGAACGCCTGGGTTCACGCTTACCAAGACATGCAAAGTAAAAAATTAGATTAAAAAACGAAGTCAAAATTGGCTGGCGATCGTCGCGTCACCATCACGCGCAATTTGAGTCGCCGCCTCGATTTCGAGAACTGAATCTCGCGGGAATCCGGGAAATGCTCTACTCTGGCAATGACCCGTATGGCCCGTGTTTTCCTCCACATCCGCGAAGCTGTATTGCAGGCTCTGCGTCATGACGTGTTCAACACGGCCAAAGCCGCCGCCTATTCAGGTATGTTGTGCCTGTTTCCCGCGGTGGTCGTGCTTACCACGCTTCTGGCCCAAGTCCCCCAGGGCACGACCCTGGTGGGAGAGGTGCGCGGATCCTTCGAGCAGTTCATGCCGGCCGACTCCATGACGCTGCTGCAGTCGTCGCTGGAGGCGCGCCACCTGCGATCTACCCAGGTCATTTTTTCCGCGGCCAGCCTCAGCGTATTCGCAGCCCTTGGCCTGATGCTCTCGCTCATGGAAGGCTTTCGTCGCGCTTATCAATTACCGCGTGAGGATTGGGGTTTCTGGCAGCGACGAGCGCGCGCCATGCTGCTGGTTCCCATCGTGTTGCTGCCATTGTTTCTCGCTAGTCTGCTGCTGGTGTTCGGCCACCAGATTGAGGAGTGGATGATTGCCAACGCGGATCATGAGTTGCGCCACGTGGTGCTCTTTTTCTGGAGAATGGTGCGGTGGACCATCTCTGTTTTGACGGGCGCGTGCGTGCTGGCCGCGCTTTATCACTTCGGCACCCGGCAGCGGGAGCATTGGCTGTGGGTTTTTCCGGGGGCCATGGCTGCTTCCCTGCTGTGGTTTCCCTCCACTCTCGCTTTTGGCTGGTATGTCACGCGGATGGCCGACTACTCGATTTTCTATGGGTCGTTCGCTGCCGGAATCGCCACGCTGGTCTGGCTTTACATCACTGCTTTCAGCGCGTTGCTGGGTGCGGAGCTGAATGGCGTTCTGTTTAACAGTCGTCGTTCCCGCCTCTCGGCCACTCGTCCCGAAACGACACTTTCGTCGAGTCTGTGACCACACGCACGGACGATTGCCGGGTCTCTCGTGCAACATTTAGATGGGGAATTACGCGTCCGCTCCCCATGTACAATGAAGCGGGTCGCATACCAAAATCGATTCTCTAGACCGTACCTCATTGGAGCATTCCTAAATGCCGCTTGCTGAACTGAGCCTGACCGATTCCGCCTCTCAACGCCGTGCCAAAATCGTTGCCACACTAGGTCCCGCATCGAATACTGAGCCCGTCTTTCGCGACTTGGTTCGCGCCGGGGTCGATGTTGTGCGCCTAAACTTCTCGCACGGCACCCACGAAGAGAAACTTGCCCTTATCCAGATGATCCGCAAAGTCAGCCGCGAAGAGCGCAAGCCGCTCTGCATTCTCGGCGATCTGCAAGGGCCCAAGATCCGCACCTCCAAGCTGAAAGACCATCAGTCGGTGCTGCTCAAGGCAGGACAGCGCCTGACGATCACACCTCGCGACGTGCAAGGCACAGCTTCGATTGTGGGCACTACTTTCAAGACGCTGGCAGAAAACGTGGAGCAGGGCTCGCGCATTCTGTTGTCCGACGGATTGATCGAACTGCGCGTGCACGAAGTCGATGGCGACGACGTGGTCTGCGAGATCATCAACGGTGGCATGCTCGGTGAAAACAAAGGCATTAACCTGCCCGGCATTCCCGTGCGCGTTCCTTCTCTGACCGAAAAGGACGATGCCGATCTCGAGTTTGCGCTCAAGAACGGCGTAGACGCGATCGCGGTTTCCTTTGTGCGCACAGCCGAAGATATTCGCCTGGTGCGCAATCGCGTTTCAGCTTACGGCAGCGAAACCTGGATCATCGCCAAGCTCGAAAAGCCGCAGGCCATCGAGCATCTCGACTCCATTTTGCAGGCCGCCGACGGCATCATGGTCGCCCGTGGCGATCTCGGAGTCGAAGTGCCGCCGGAGCGCGTGCCCGCCATCCAAAAGCACATCATTCGTCGCGCCAGCGAGTATCGCAAGCCGGTCATCACGGCTACGCAAATGCTTGAATCGATGATTGAAAATCCGCGCCCCACGCGCGCCGAAGCATCCGACGTTGCCAACGCTGTTTATGACGGAACCGACGCGGTCATGCTCTCCGGCGAGTCGGCCGTCGGCAAGTACCCGGTCGAAGCCGTTTCCATGATGAGCCGCATCGTTTCCGAGGCCGAACGCACCATCAAGGAGCAGGCCAGCTACGGTCCGCGCCTCCATGAATCGCACCTCTCGATCGCTGAGACCATCTGCGAAGCCACGGCCCACGCCGCCGAAGATCTTGACCTGCGCGGCATCGCGCTCTTCACGGAATCCGGTTCGACAGCCCGCCAGTTGTCGAAGTATCATCCGGCGGCGCCGATCTTTGCGCTCAGCCCGGTCGATATAACTATCAACCGACTCAACCTGTTGTGGGGAACCACGCCGATCCGCTGCCCCAAGGTCAACTCGACCGAAGCGCTAGTCGATCTGGCCGAGAACCTGCTCGAGCAAAGCGGTTATGTGCGTCCCCGCGAAGTCATCGCCATCGTAGCCGGCACTCGCACCAAGTCGGGCTCGACCAACTTCCTGCGCCTGCATGTGCTCGGTGAGCACACCCAGGAGGCCGGTCGATTCCTGTCTACCCACGAGGAAGTAACGCCAGTTGTGGCGACACCCACTCCTGCACCGCGCATCAAGCGGCCAGCAGCTAAGCCGGTCAAAGCGACTTCGCGCCGCAAGTAAACTGGCACGTCCTGTTCACCAACTGAACGCAAGAAAGCCACTCGCAATCCGGAGTGGCTTTCTTGTTTTCCGAGCATTTTTAGGAACGGGGGTATAGTCGGCACACTCCGCTGACGAACTGAAGTCTGCCTTGCCGGGAAAAAGGGTCAGCCATTGGAAAGCTTATTAATGTCGGAATGCCTAGTGTGATGCAGGCTGACGTGGTTCGAGATGCCTGGCTTAGAAGATTTTTTTAGAAATATTTCGGGAGAGAGAGTCTACCTGGGCTCCGATCGCTCGGAACCCAGGTAGAAATACCATCTCATTCGAGGAATGGCTTGCTATTTTGCCGCTAATTGACGCAGTACATATTGCAGAATGCCGCCGTGCTCGAAGTATTCAATCTCCTGCGGCGTGTCGATGCGGACAACCGCAGAAAACTGCTTCTTCTTTCCGTCTGGTGTGGTGGCGCTCACCGTCAGTTTCTTTCCATTGGCAAAGCGCGATTCGAGCAGCGCCGTAAGCCCTGCGAAGTCATAGACTTCCTCGCCCGTCAGTCCGAGAGCCACCGCGTTTTGCCCGTCGAGATACTGCAACGGCAAGATCCCCATACCGACGAGATTCGATCGATGAATGCGCTCAAAGCTCTCGGCAATCACTGCACGCACGCCCAGCAGTTTAGGCCCCTTGGCCGCCCAGTCGCGCGACGAACCTGACCCGTATTCCTTCCCGGCCAGAATCACCAACGGAACACCGCGTTCGGCATATTTCACGCTGGCGTCGAAGATCGACATCGGCTCGCCCTCGGGCAGCAGCCTGGTGACGCCGCCCTCGGTACCGGGAGCCAGTTTGTTCCTCAGCCGCACGTTGGCAAAAGTGCCCCGCACCATGACTTCATGATTGCCGCGCCGTGAACCGTAACTATTGAAGTCTGCAGGTTTTACTCCATGCTCCGACAAGTACTTTCCGGCCGGACCATTGGCCTTGATCGAGCCGGCAGGAGAGATATGGTCGGTAGTCACCGAATCGCCCAAAACGGCCAATACCCGCGCCCTCAAAATGTCGCTGATGGGGGCCGGTGTGGCCGTAATACCATCAAAATAGGGCGCTTTGCGAATGTAAGTGGAGTCGGGCTCCCACCGGTAGACATCGCCCGTGGGAAAGCTCAGGCCCTGCCAATTCGTGTCGCCCAGACTCACGGTCGCGTATTCCTTGCGGAAGCTTTCGCTGCTCAGGCCCTTTTCGATTGCGGCTGCAACTTCAGCTTGCGTCGGCCAGATGTCCTTGAGATACACGGGCTTGCCCAGCTCATCCGTACCCAGCGGATCGGTTTCAAAATTGTGATTGATCTTGCCGGCAAGCGCGTAGGCGACCACCAGCGGCGGGCTCATCAGGTAGTTGGCCCGCACGTCCACATTCACGCGCCCTTCGAAGTTGCGATTGCCCGAAAGCACGCTGACCGCGACCAATCCGTGCTCGTCAATGCTCTTTGAAACGTCCGACGGCAGCGGCCCGGAGTTGCCTATGCAGGTGGTGCACCCGTAGCCAACCACATTAAAACGAAGCTTTTCGAGGTAGGGCAGCAGTCCCGCCTTGGTGTAGTAATCGGTGACCACGCGCGATCCTGGAGCCAGCGACGTCTTCACCCACGGCGGAACGGTGAGCCCTTTTTCGACAGCCTTCTTGGCCAGAATCCCCGCCGCCACCATGACCGACGGATTCGATGTATTCGTACAGCTCGTGATGGCCGCGATCACCACCGAACCGTGGTCGAGGTAGGTATCGGGATCGACGTTGAACCGTTCTTTGACCGTCGTGGTCACGTGCAGAGGCGCTTTTTCAGCGATGGCCGTATCGGTCACCAAATCCCTCTTCCAAGCTGCCGCAGTGCGCGTGCCTAGCGGCTTGGCCGTTGGTGAGAGCAGCGACGGCAGTTGCTGCGCAAAGCTGGCCGCGGCATCCTTGAGCAGCACGCGATCCTGGGGGCGCTTGGGACCAGCGACGCTAGGCTCGACCGCGCCCAGATCCAGCTCCAATGTCTGTGTGTATTCGGCCTCCGGAGAGTCAGCAGTGTGAAACAGCCCTTGCTCCTTGTAGTAGGTCTCAACGAGCGCGATCTGTTCCTCGCTACGGCCCGTAAGTTTCAGATAGCGCAGCGTTTCAGCGTCAACCGGGAAGATGCCGCAGGTAGCCCCGTATTCGGGAGCCATATTGCTGATGGTGGCGCGGTCCGCTAGCGGCAGCTCAGCGATTCCAGGCCCATAAAACTCCACAAACTTGCCTACAACTCCCAGTTTTCTAAGCGCTTGCGTCACGGTGAGCACCAGGTCGGTCGCCGTCGCGCCCTCGGGCAGTTTGCCGGTCAACTTGTAGCCCACCACCTGCGGCACCAGCATCGAAACTGCCTGCCCCAGCATGGCCGCTTCGGCCTCGATTCCGCCCACGCCCCATCCCAGTACGCCCAGTCCATTAATCATGGTCGTATGCGAATCGGTGCCGACCAGCGTGTCAGGATAGGCGAACGATTCGCCCTCAATTTCGGTCGTAAACACCACGCGCGCAAGGTATTCGAGATTGACCTGATGGCAGATACCCATGCCCGGCGGCACCGCTGAGAAGTTGCGAAAAGCCGTCTGTCCCCACTTCAAAAAGGCGTAGCGCTCGCGATTGCGTTGGAACTCCAGCAGCGCGTTAGCGTCGTAAGCCATGGCCGTTCCGAACTCATCCACCTGCACGGAATGGTCAATGACCAACTCGGCCGGAACCAGGGGATTGACGCGCTCCGGATCGCCGCCCAGCGTCTTGATGGCGTCGCGCATGGCGCCCAAATCGACAATCGCGGGCACGCCGGTAAAGTCCTGCATCAGAACGCGTGCCGGCATGTAGGCGATCTCGCGGCTAGGCTCAGCGGCAGCGTTCCAGGTCGCGAGAAAGCAGATGTCGCCCGCCGTCACATTCACGCCATCTTCGCGGCGCAGCAGGTTTTCGAGCAAAATCTTCAGGCTAAACGGCAATCGACCCAACTTAAACCCTGCAGCCTCAAGTGCTGGAAGACGAAAGATCGTATAAGAGCGATTGCCGGAGGTGAGCGTGGCCCGGCTGGAAAAGCTATTCATCGGGGAAACCTTTCTTTCCGCAAAAACGAGCGGATGCGCTACTGAAAAATCAAAATCAAAAGCCCGGCCAGAAGACCGCGCCGGCTCACGGCGAACTGAGCGCCCGCGAATCCGACAAAGTTTTCAACTGGATAGATTACTCAGCGGAAGAGGCGGCGTCCACGGTCGGGTCGCCCGCGACGGAAACGTCTGAGCATAGGCATATCGGGGATGGTCATGCGGCCGCACATGGATTCCGGAAACGATTTTATCGCGGCGAGCACACCGATGGGAACGGATTCGCTGCGTCTGGTGCACGCACGCGCGGTATTCTGTCGCTACGTTCGAACGTGGCAAAGGGGAAATACGAATGCTTCTGCGTGCGGCCCACCTGTTGTGTGCGTCAATGTTTCTGCTTGTCCTGCCTGCCTATCCTCAAGCGAATCCGCAGGTTCAGCCCTCCGCCGGGGCAGCCGCGCCTGCCGTGAGCAAGTGGCCGGCCGATGATGGCTCCGTCTCCTTGCCCAATTTCAAATTTGGTACCGGCGAGGCCCTGCCGCAACTCAAATTGCACTACATCACGCTCGGCAAACCCCATCGCAACGCAGCAGGTCATACCGATAACGCCGTCCTGCTGCTGCATGGGACGGGCGGCAACGCGCACTCGTTGATGAATCCGCTGTTTTCAGACGTGCTGTTTGGCCCTGGCGCAATTCTCGATATCACCAAATATTTCCTCATTTTGCCCGATGACATCGGCCACGGCCAAAGCTCCAAACCCTCCGACGGCCTGCATGCCCATTTCCCTGCTTACGATTACGACGACATGGTGCGCGGTCAGCGCCAGATGCTCGACGCAATGAAGATCGACCATCTGCGCCTGATTCTCGGCACCTCGATGGGATGCATGCAAACATTTGTCTGGGGTGAAACTTACCCCGGATTTGCCGACGCCTTGGCCCCTTTTGCCTGCCTGCCCGTGCCGCTCGCCGGGCGCAATCGCATGATGCGTTACATGGCAATCGAGGCCATCAAGCAAGATCCGGCCTGGTTGGGTGGCGAATACAAGACCGAGCCGGTCGAAGGATTGCGCACCGCCAACGAACTCTTGTTGGTGATGGGATCGAGCCCGCTGCAGATGCAAAAGCAAGCGCCCACACGCGAGGCAGCCGAGAAGTATGTCGACCGCTATTTGGCGCGGACCATGGCCGGCACCGACGCCAATGACATGATCTTCTACGTCAACGCCAGTCGCAATTACGATCCCAGTCCGCGTTTGGAATCAATTACATCGCCTGTTCTTTGGATCAATTCGGCTGACGACTATATCAATCCGCCCGAGTTGGGCATTGCGGAACAGATGGTCAAACGCATGCCTAACGCGCGCTTCATTCTGCTGCCCATCTCCGACGCCACACGCGGGCATGGGACACATACCGTAGCTGCAGTTTGGAACGATTATCTGGCGGATTTCATGCAAAAAACCGAGCCTAAGCCTTAACTCCTATACTGGAAGAACAAGGTTTTCTCCGGAGGTTCGGCAGGAATTGAGTTATTGGCAAGGGCTGACAGGCGTTTGGTCGCGCTTTCTGGCTTGGCTGATTCGTCGCATACCCAATGAGCAGCAACGACTTCTGGCCCTCACAGTGGTCGCGGGCGGCCTCTGCGGACTGGCTGCGGTCGCGTTCCATCTCAGCATTGGTTGGCTCGAAAGACTGTTTATCGACCACGCCAATGCTGCTCCCGGACATAGCTGGATTTTCTGGACCATCGTCTCGCCCGCGATTGGCGGGTTGGTGGTGGGCGTGGGGCTCACGTATTTTGCTCCGGCTGCGGCGGGCAGCGGCATTCCCCAGGTCAAAGTGGCGTATGCCCTGCGTTACGGCCTGGTTTCGCTTCGAGAGACAATTGGAAAATTTGTTCTGTGCGCGGTGCAAATCGGTTCCGGTGCGTCCCTGGGGCTCGAAGGCCCGACGGTGCAGATTTGCGCGGGGGTCAGCAGCCTGTTGGCGCGAGCCGCGCGACTCAGCCCGCAGAATCGCCGACGCATGGCGTCCGTGGGCATGGCGGCCGGCATCGCCGCAGCCTTTAACGCACCCATTGCCGCTATCACCTTCACTCTTGAGGAGTTGATCGGCGATCTCGATCAGACCATGCTGTCTGGTGTAATTGTCGCGGCGGCATTGGCGGCCGTCGTCGAACACTCGATCCTGGGCAATACGCCGGTGTTTCATATCCAGCGCACGTATGCGTTGGGGAACGCGTCGTCTTTGGTCTGGTATGCACTGCTGGGCCTGTTGGCGGCCGTCGTTTCTGTGGCATTTACCGATTCCCTGCTCTTCCTGCGGTCGCGGTTCAAGCTGTGGACCTCGGTGCCCAGATGGGTGCATCCGTCCATCGGAGGCCTGGCTACGGGCGCGCTGGCCGTGGTGGGATTCGAGTTGTTCCGCATGAATGGTATTGCCGGCGACCCCTACAAAACATTGACATTGGCGCTCACAGGAACGATGCCCGTGGCATTCATGGCAGCGTTTTGCGTGCTTAAACTGGCGGCCACCGTCAGCTCTTATGCAAGCGGTGGATCGGGCGGCATTTTTGCTCCCGCCTTGTTTATGGGGGCTATGCTGGGCGGGTCTGTCGGGTATTTGGACGTGACCGTATTTCATCATTCCACCGATGCCATTGGGGCGTTCGCGGTGGTGGGGATGGGGGCAGTGTTCGCGGGGATCGTCCGGGCGCCCATGACGTCGATTCTCATTGTTTTTGAGATGACGGGCGGCTACGGGTTGGTGCTGCCGCTGATGATCGCCAACATGACCGCCTTTGCGCTGGCGCGCTACTGGCGCGAAACGCCGATTTATGAAGCACTGCTGGCCCAGGACGGGATTGAGTTGCCCCACGGGACAAGGCCGCTCGAGCCTCCTTCGGATGAGCCAATTGAAACCCACGGGCTGAGTGCGGACTCAACCGAAGATGCGACTGCTTAAACCTTTGAATTTGCGGTGGTTCGAAGACTACCGGCCCGGCTGCATGTTGTACATGAACAGGGCACGGAGTTCCAGGTAAGGGCCGTGAAACTCACGCGGCAAAGGTGGATAGTTCGATCCGGTAAGAGCACCCCAGGCAGCGCGGTCGAGCGCGGTATCGCCGGAGCGGCCTTCAAGCTGCATATCGGTAATCTGGCCGTTGGGCAAGACTTTGAAGCGAATCTGAACCTGGCCCTGTTTTAGAAGGGGAGGATTTACTTCGTCCGGAATGAGCGGGTCCCAAGTGCGCTCGGTCTCGCGATGCCAGCGAATCAGCCAGTTGTTAAAGTCGACGCCTTGGGTGTCGGAAAGGACCTGCACACCACCCGCACCGGCGCCGGGATGACGAGAAAGCCCACCACCGGAAGGCAGATTTCCGGCGTCGTAGCCGGGACCGTGTGAGGCGCCTTTCATGGCGTCGCGTAGCTGGTTCTCAGGATTCTGCGAGCCCATGGCAAAGTTGGGACGAGCAGGAACCGCCTGCGGATGCGGAGCCTCAAGCTGCGATTGCTGATTGGGAGGAGTGGGCGGCGCGGGCGCAGGCTGGGCAGGCGCTGACTCGACCTTAGGTTGGGGCGTGGGAGGCAGCGGCGGTAGAGGCTTGTTGAGAGCCTCGAGGGTTTTCTTGTCGACGCGCGGCTGCTTTTCCGGGACCGGCTTGACGGTGACCTTAGGCTGCAGATTGCGCAGAGCATCTGGAGGCAAGTCGAGGTAGTTCAGATCTTTGCGCTGCTTGATGGCGTCGAACGGATCGACGACAGGCGGTACTTTGAACACATATTTCGGCAGCCAGGTAACGGCCGAAATCAGCATCAAGTGAACCAGAACAGCGATCCAAATGCCTTCGCGCAGACGAGCCCAGCGCCGCTCGTCTTCGAGGTCGCTGATCATCTCCAGCAGCTCGTGGGTGTCGTAGTCGATCCAGCGCGAACCGCGCACTACGGGCGACTGTGCTTGGCCGGGCTCCGAAGCCGGGCGCGAATCTTGATCCAGCTCGGAACCCTGATTGAGCTCTTGGTCGGGGCCGGTGTGCTGAGCGTCGGCTCCCGCAGGGTCGCGGGGCTCGTTCGCACTCGATGGAAGTATACTGAGGGGCATTCGTCCGGCAGAAACCACCAAGGGCAAACGCGCACCCCGACAGTTCCATCTCGATTCCTTTCCTCTTATTCTCTCATCCTTGCCAAAAGCAGCCAACCGAGGAGAGCCGCGCCGCAGGTGCGCAATATTCGCGCCGCAGAGTTCGCGCCGTACAATGGTCTTTCTGAATGGACGGTTTAGCGGGCGGAAGGGGACCCTTTTTGAAGCGGTTTTTCATGCAAATCATGGCGAAATGGAAGTTTTTAGTCCTTCCCGCCGTAATCAAGCTCGGTTTTTGGGGTGCCGGCGCCGTGGCGCTGCTCGATTCCTCGTCAATCCCAGTGCCGATGGATGCCATCCTGGCGATCTATATCTGGAAAGATCAGAGTCACTTCTGGCTATATTGCCTGCTGGCGTCGCTGGGATCGGCCATCGGCGGGCTGGTTCCCTATGGATTGGGACGGGCCGGCGGAGAACTGTTTCTGCTGAAGCGCGTCAATCGGGCGCGGTACGAGGCTATGCGGACGCGGTTCGAATCGCAGGAGTTCCTGGCCATGATGATTCCCTCGATGCTGCCGCCGCCGACGCCCTGGAAGGCCTTTGTGTTCGCGGCTGGGGTATTTGAGATGAGGATCATACCATTCATGCTCGCGGTTTTTTGCGGCAGGATGGTGCGCTGGCTAGTACTTTCTGCGCTGGTGGTTAAACTGGGGCCGGGAGCCGTGGACGTGGTGGGACACCACGCGTTGGCGCTGTTGGGAATAGTCGGCGGGCTGGCGGTGGTGGGATTTGGCTGGTGGTGGGTGCGAAAAAAGCGTCGCGGCGAGATCGACTAGAACGCCGGATTGGGCCAAACTTTGGTGTCTGAGGGCCTGAAAAACACCTCAGTTTTACGTGTTTTTTGCTGTCGAAATCGCAAAAACCGCGTGTTTTTCGATTGAAAAACACGCGGTTTTGACACGTTTTTTGCGCCGAACTAGCCAGCCAGATGGGCCTCGGCGGCACGGGCCGCGCTGAGGCGACGAACCAGCACTGGAATGCCGAAGGCTGCCCCGGCCACGATTGCCGTAGACAGGAAGTCGTTGCGATAGAACGGCAGCGCGGCGACATAGCAGGCGATCAGTCCGCCTGAGGTATGCGGATACATGCTGCCACTTGCCGCCCAGACGGCATAGTTTGAAACCACAAAGAATGAAGTCGGTCCGAATACGACGGCCGCAGCGACACGCACGAAGTTGGTTCGAGCATGAAGCAGGATCTGCCCGAGGGCCATGGCGGCGAGATACCAGGCCCACGTGGTGACGTAGGCTTCCCAACGGAAGCTGTAGTGGTAGGTATAGACGGTCAGGAAATAGTCCGTGGCCATGAGCGCAGCCAAGGGGGCAATCATCTCGCGCCAGGAGCGCCTTGCGCCGAAGTAGAGGAGAGCACCGCCGACCAGGGTAAAGTTCAGCCAATCCGGATGGGGGATAAGGCGGCTCAGGACGGCGAAAGCCAGGAGCACATATGCGGGCATGAGAAGCCTCGAAATCGGAAGATGCCCTGAAAATTACCAGGGGAGTGAAACTGCCACACTCTCCATTGTGGGGCGAGCGTGGCGGCGGGTCAACCATCGAATAGTGGACAGAGCGGAAAAGGCGCGGATCCCAGCCGATTTCCAGCCTATTTCTTGAGACCCAGTGCATCGACTACGGCCGGATCGACCTTAGCCGGTTGGCCGTCTTCCTTCCATACGACGCCGAAACAAGCGCATGAAATGTGCTGCAGTATTGGGGTCGGTCGAACTGCTAAAGATACTACGGGATTGAAAGGGCGGTCTGTGCCAAACAGCAGCGGCTCCCGAAATGGAGCCGCGCGGGACGTGCTGAATGAAGATTTATCGGCCGGAGGAAGCCAGGGTGGCAGAATCAGCGGCTAACTGCTCGAAGCTGGTGCGGAGGTACTTGTGCGGATTGACGGCCACCGAATGAACGCGCACTTCATAGTGGAGGTGGGGGCCGGTGGAGCGTCCCGACTGACCGACGTAGCCGATGACCTGGCCGCGGGAGACGTTTTGGCCGGGAACCACGACCATGGCGGAGAGATGTCCATAGACGGTATGCACGTCGTGACCGTGGTTGACGACGATCTCACGGCCGTAACCGTTCTGCATGGCAGCGCTTACAACAAATCCATCGGCGGCGGCGCGCACCGGCGAGCCATAAGGAGCGGCGATATCGATGCCGGCGTGGAAGGCGCCTTCCCCGTTGATAGGATCATCGCGCTCGCCGAAGCTGGAGGTTACGCGGCCTTCAAGAGGCCAGAGGGAAGGGGCATCAGCAAGCATGTTCAAATCGCCGCCGAACGAGGAAGCGAGGCCACCCTCAAGGGCGCGGCCAAGACGACCGGACATGGCCTGGGCGCGGAGAGCATAAAACTGATCGAGAGATTGTTTGACGTTTTGCTGATTGACGTCATCGGTCAGGGCGAGGGTCTGAGGTGTGGCCGCGGCGGCGGCGGCGGCTTTGGAAGAGCGAGTGGGCCTGGCAGCGATGAGGCGATTTTGGCGGAGGCCGTAGAGGGCGGAAACTTCACTGGCAAGGGCGCCGAGTGAGGCCACCTGGACATCGCGATCATGAGCGATCTGGGCCATCTGTGCATAGTTTTTGCGGAGGGTCTCACGCTCTTGGCGAACCTGGTTGAAGCTCTCTGTTTTGAGCAACATACGTGTATAGGATCCGGCCAGCCCGACGATAGTGAAAGCACCGATCAGGGCCGCAGCGACGAATCCGTACACGTAATGCAGGGGGAGTGGAATTTTGCGAACTCGTCCATCCTCATCCCTGGCAACAAACAAAATGTAATAGCGTTTGCGTAACATACTTCTCTCTCATCCCCGCAACAGCCGGGGTCGCAAATTCGCCGTCCCACCGACAAAAGCGCAAAGATTAGGGGCCATTCAGCCGTTAATAACATCAACGCAGCCAGTGAGCGCGAAGCTGGCGCGTCTGCCTAGCCTAACAAACAGGAATCAAGAAGGTCAACAAAATGCGCACTAAAGTTCACTGGCAGCAGAACTTACGTGATGGATCGGTTCAAAAGAGGACAAGCAGAGCCGAACCGGGCGCCAATTGCCCTATTCTCAGGAAGGAAATGAAAAGCGCGGATCGAGAACGGGCAGAACAGGGCGGCGAACTGGCACTGCTGGGGCGGATTCGTGCGCGTGTGGGCACGGGCAGTCGGAGCGGCGTACGGCTGGGCATTGGCGACGACTGCGCATTGCTGGGCGTGCGAGCGGGCGAGGAACTAGCGGTGACGACCGATCTGTCGATTGCGGGGCGACACTTTCGCCTGGACTGGCACCCGCCGGAAGCGATCGGGCACAGGACACTGGCGCGGGGATTGAGCGACCTGGCGGCGATGGGAGCGCGGCCGGTGGCGGCGTTCTTGTCGCTGGGATTGCCGAGAGAGCTGACCGTGACGCATGGACGTGGGCGGGCGTGGGTGGAGCGGTTTTACGACGGACTGCTGGGGCTGGCCGAGAAGTTTGAGACGCCGCTGGCGGGAGGAGATCTGGCGGAATCGCCGGTGGCTGTCGCCGACATTGTGCTGGTAGGTGCGGTGACGCGGGGTCAAGCTTTGCTGCGATCGGGTGCGCGGGCAGGCGACGGGATTTATGTGACGGGACGGTTAGGCGGTGCGGCGGCGGGGTTGGAAAAACTGAGCGAACTGGCGGGGGGGGCCAGAACGGTAAAGTTCAAGATTCCGAAGAGGCTCGCGGGAGATTTGGCGGAGCATTTGTATCCACAGCCGAGGGTTGCGCAGGGATTGTGGTTGAGGCGAAAGGGTTTGGCGACGGCGGCCATGGACATAAGCGACGGACTTTCGACGGATCTGGCTCATTTGTGCGCGGAATCGAAAGTGGGTGCGGAGATCGATGCGAAGGCGCTGCCGATTGGCTACGGCGCGACGCTGGAGCAGGCTCTGCATGGCGGCGAAGATTACGAATTACTGTTCACGGCGACGGAGGCTGTCAAGATGCCGGGGACGATCGCGGGTGTCGCCGTGACGAAGATTGGGCGGGTGATGACGCTGCGGCGAGGACGAGCACCGGTCTCGCTCGTCACGCCCGACGGTGCGCGAACCATGACGCCGCACGGGTGGGAGCACTTCGCCTAAAGTTGGCTGGCCCGGGTGCGATTGCAATCAATAGCCGACGGTAAATTGCTGGCGGAGATGCTTGGGTTTTTCGAGTTCATCGACCAGGGCGACGGCGAAGTCTTCAGCGGAAATCTTGCTCTCGCCCTTATCATTGGCGACTAAACGCGTGGTGCCGAGGCGAAATTTGCCGGTGCGCTCGCCGGGCTGAATGAGTGCCGAGGGACTGAGATAGCTCCAATCGATGTCGGACTCTTTGAGAATCGGAAGCACGTCGCGATGAGCCAGGGCGATGTCCTTCCACTGTTCTGGAAACCCTGGAGCGTCAACGAGTTGAACGCCGGGAGCGACCTCAAGACTGCCGGCTCCGCCGACCACAATTACGCGATGGACGCCCGCCGAATTCAGACCCTTGAGAAGAGACTGCACTGCCTTGACGATGGCGATCGGCTCGGTTGGCGGTGGGGCATAGGCGAAAACAACCGCATCGGCACCCTGGGCGTCGGAGGCGATGTTGGCGGGGTCGAGGACGTCGCCTTTTATGGCTGTGACTCCGGCGACTGCCGCGATTTTTTCTGGATTGCGGGCGACGGCGGTGACTGTGTGGCGACGACTTACCAACTCGCTGAGAACGCGGCTGCCGATCATGCCGGAGGCGCCGAATAGAACGACTTTCATTGTCAATCTCCTGCGGTTGAGATGCGAAGGGAGATTGCAAGGACTCGGTTAGTAGAGCTGGAGTTCGGGAAAATCCTGCACATAACGCTGGGGATCGAGGGTCATAAAGCGCTCGGCCTGAACCGTGGCGTGGGCGCCAATGAGGAAATCTGCCAGCAGGCGTTTGGGGCCGGAACTTGACGATTGCCGACGACGGGTTGCGTAGCGGGCAAATCGTTCGGCAGTCGTTGCCCAGACGCTGTCTTCGAGACGGAAGTCGATAATGACGCCGGTGGTCTCAAGAAAGTGAGAGATAAAGGCTTTGGTTGCACCAGGGTAGGAGTGCAATTCAGCAAATACCGCCGGTGAGATCAGCAGAGCGCCTTCTTGCTTAGCGGAGCCTAATTGGGCAACAAGCGCCGGCGCGGATGATTCCCCTGACCAGATGGCCGACAGGATGTTGGTGTCGAGGGCGGTTCTCACCGCACGCCTTCATTTTCAGAATCGTCGCCGCGCAGGTCATTGACCCAGGAATTGATTTGTTCGCGGTTGGAAAATGCGGGAATCGCGCCGAGAAAAGCCTCAAACGGGTTTGCAGCGGATCTCGCTGGACGAAGGATTGTTCGGCCTTCTTCGAACGCAAATTCCACGCGATCGCCCTCTTTGAGACCGAGGCGGCGTCGGACTTCGATGGGGACGGTGACCTGGCCTTTGCTGCTGATGGTGCTGGATGCGGGCATTCTTTACCTTCCTATCAATAAGTAAAGATAGCACGATTTACTTTCCACTGCAGGACGGGAGTTAGCCTGGCACGGTGGAAGCCACTATCATTGAATCTGTGATGACTAATACCAAGACACGCGTTCGGTTTGCTCCTTCGCCAACCGGAATGGTGCATGTAGGCAATGCGCGGACGGCGCTTTATAACTGGCTTGTTGCCCGGAGAACGGGCGGAGATTTCATTCTCCGCATTGAGGATACGGACCTTGAACGGTCTGAGGCGCGCTATGAGGCGCAGCTTATTGCCGATCTGAAATGGCTGGGATTGGATTGGGACGAGGGGCCGGAAGAGCAGGATACCGCGGGCATAACAACGCCCGAAAAGGGTGCATTTGGGCCGTATCGGCAGTCGGAGCGGTTGGCGATTTATGCCGAACATACGGAACGACTGCTGGCGGAAGGTAAGGCGTACCGCTGCTTCTGCACGCCAGAGGAGTTGGAAGAAGAGCGGAAGAAGGCGGTCGCCGAGCACGGGCCGCAGGTGTATTCGGGCAAGTGCCGGACGTTGTCGGCTGCGGAGATCGAGAAGAACCTGGCCGAGGGGAAGAATTTTGCAGTGCGGCTAAAGATTGGGCCGGAACCACTGCGTTTTCATGACGTTGTGCGCGGGGATGTCGAGTTTGCAGCGGAAGCGGTGAGCGATCCGATCCTGGTGCGGTCGGAGGTAGGCGGGGCAGGGGGCGTGTCGGCGGGCGTGCCGGTTTATAACTACGTGGTCACGGTGGACGATGCGCTGATGGGGGTTACGCTGGTGATTCGCGGCGATGACCACATTTCGAACACGCCAAAACAGGTGGCAATTTACCAGGCTTTTGGTTGGAAAGTGCCGGAATTTGCGCATTTATCGACCATTTTGGGGGCGGATCGAGAGCGGCTTTCGAAACGACATGGGGCGACGTCGATTTCCAGTTTTCGCGAGATGGGGTATCTGCCTGAGGCGCTGGTGAACTACCTGGCGCTGCTGGGGTGGGGCGCGGAAGACGGCAAGACGGAGACGTTTACCCTCAAGGAGTTGACGAAGTCGTTTTCGCTGGAGCGGGTGACGCCTTCGCCTGCCGTGTTTGACTTTGACAAGCTCAACTGGCTGAATCGGCATTACTTGAAGCAGGCGGATGTGACGCGGCTGGCGATGTTGGCGTGGCCGTATTTTGCGGATCGGCTGGCGGCGCCTGAGGCTGCGGCTTCGGAGCTGGTGGGGCCGTGGTTTGAGAATCTGCTGGCGCTGTTCGTTCCCAAGGTCGATCACCTCGATCAGCTCCCGACTGCTGCGGCGGCGATATTTGGTTTTGATATTGAGGCTGCGCGGGCGAATGAGGAGAATGCGGCGGTGCTGGCAGTGGACTCGGCGCGCACGGTGCTGAGCGAGTTGGCCGGTCGGGTGAGGGCGCATTCGGGGCCGGTGACGCCGGAGATGTTTAATGTCTGGCTCAACGACATCAAGGCGGCGACGGGCGTGAAGGGTAAGGAACTCTTTCATCCTGTGCGGATTGCGTTGACGGGATCGCATTCGGGACCGGGGTTCGACAAGGTGTTGCCGCTGATTGAAGAGGGTGCGGAACTGGGGCTGGGAATCGCCAGCGTTAGGGAGCGGGTCGAGCGGTTTGTGGGGGTCTAGCTGAGGTGGCTGAGCCCAGGATTGACCTTAGCTTTCCGTGCACGTGGCGGGCCGAGGCGCTGGCGGCGCGACCGCTGATTTTGCCGCCACGGCATTTCGTTTATCCGCGCGAGGCGGAGGAAGTGGAGCGCGGGGCGCTTGAAGTCATGGTGCGGTCCGAGGGGGTTGAGCCGTTCTTGGCAACTTGTGCGCTGGGGTTTCGCGATGCGGCGGTGCCGACGGGGATCTGGGCTTGTCCACGACCAGCGGAGATGTGCGCGGTGTCGGGCGGGTATGCGTATGTGATTGATACGAAGGCTCCGGGGCAGTTCACGATGATTGCCTATCGGCCGGTGCTGGAGGTTCGTGCGGCCCCGGAGAACGGACTGCTGCTTTTCGTGGGACACCACTCGATTTTGGCGTGGGGACGTGAAGGGCTGGCGTGGGAGTCGGAAAAGCTTTCTGACGAAGGGGTTACGATTGCCACGATTGAGGGCCAGACGCTGCGCGGGATGGGTTGGAGCATGAGGACAGATAAGGAGACGCCGTTCGCGCTCGATTTAGGGAATGGTAATCGGTTATAGGGCCACGGACTGCGGAAACGCCGTTTTTTTGAGCAAAACCCGAGGACTTGGCGATAGGCTTCGTGGTCTCCCATCCATCGAGCAAAAAACGCTCGATGGATGGGGCACATGGTTACATCGCTTATCGAAGACCTGTACCCTTCCGCAGACTGGTTAGCCGGCTAGTCGGGGGACGAGGGATTCATAGGCGGAGTAAACGCCTTCGAAGACGGAATCCCAGCTTGCGGTGAGGGCATAGGCGCGGGCGGCTTGGCGCATGGCTGCGTGTAGGGGTGGATCGCCTAGGACGCTGGCAACGGCGGCGGCGAACTGCTCGTCGGGAACGATGCGGCCGGTTTCACCGTCGCGCACGATGGTGCAAGGGCCGCCGTCGGGAGTGACGATCGCGGGGACGCCGCTGGCCAGGGCTTCGAGGACAACGTTGCCGAAGGTGTCGGTATGCGACGGGAACACGAACAGGTCCATATTGGCGTAGGCTTCGGAGAGCGCGGGACCGTGTAAGACACCTGTGAATTCAGCACGATGCAGGTGCTCGCGAAGCCAGGCTTCATCGCCGCCGTGGCCGACGATGAGGAAGCGAAAGCTGTGATGGCCCATGGCTTCGAGTTCTTCCTGGATCGTGACTAACAGGGCAATGTTCTTTTCGACCGAGAGACGACCGACAAAGCCGAGGATTTGGTCGCGGTCTTGAGGGCTGCGATTGCGGTTTTCTGGGTTAAAGACTTGCGCATCGACGCCGCGGGGCATGAGGTGGCAGAGACGACCGGTGGTTCTCTCGAGCAGGGCGCAGAGCTCGGGATTTGGAGCGAACAAGACCTTGGCCACGGAGTAGAACTTGGCGGCGGCGGCCATGGTGATGTCTTCAATCTTCTGCTCGGCGGCATCCGCTTTGAGCTTGGGCAGGAGGCGCAGGAACCAGTCGGAGCGGCGGGCCAGGTACTCGTGGACATTGGTATGCCAACTGGCGGCGAGAGGCAGATCGAGGTAGTGAGCCAGTCCGGCGCCTAGCATGCCGACTTCGCTGGGGCCGGTAATGTGAATCAAATCAGGCTTGAACCGGTCGAGAACGTCTTCGATGAGAGGGATGTGGCGCAAAAATGCGGGATCGAAGCGCAGGTCTTTTTCAAGGGCGAAGGAGAGAAAGCCGCGGGGCAGTTCCAGGGTCCAGACATTGCCGTCTTCAGTGAAGGCCTGGGCACGATCGCCGGCGCGGATGCAGAGGAAGGGGAGATTGCGGCGCCGGGCGAAGGCCTCAAAGTGGCGGCTGGTGTGGGCGACCCCGTTGACTTCATGAAACGAATCGGGGAAATAGGCCACGCGAGGCGGGGAGAGATTCATGTTTTGAGCCGGTCTTATTCCTCTTGGATTTGAGAGCTCCGGCGGGTGCCGATGCTCTCAAATCCGATGTTATCCGGTGAGGCCCTAAACTTCGTGTTCGCCGAGTTCGAGACGGAGCGCTTGAGAATCGTTCCAGGCCAGCCGGAGACCGCCAGAGAGAGGCGCCATACCCATCATTTTGACGAGGGCGATGCCCCAACGCATGGCGCGGGGCGCGTTTCCATCGGGCCAAACGTCACACAAGGGGCGAACGACACCGTTGACATCGGGGTGGTAGACGCGCTGGTCCCAGGTCCGCGAACCCTGCGGAAAGTCAGGATATTCGCGGATGGCGTCGATGGTCGATTGGAGGATGCGATGCTTCCAGGGCTCGGCGTACTGGGGCATGAAGAGGACGTTGCTGCGCTTCTGGTAGCGAACTTCGTGCACGAACTCGGTAAAGCTGGTGGCGTGGGTGAGATTGATGTTGGCGTTGGGCTCGACGCCGTGGCGATCGCCGCCGGAGATCAATTGCATGTTCCACTTTTCGGCGAGACGGCGAACAGCGCGATTCTCATCCCAGTTGCGGAGTCCGTTTAACTCCAGGGCGTGGAAGAAGTTACCGTTTTTGAGCAGGAACTCGTTGACAAGGAACTCGTGCTTTTCCTGGCCGATCAGATAGAGGTCCCAGAGGGGATGGTTGAAGATCACCATCACATTGGGCTCGTCGTTGAGCGCGGCAAGGATCTCAGTGAGACGGTCGTCGCTGGGGTGCGCGGTGAAATCTTCGAGAGTGGCCATCCACTCGGCGGCGCGGGCGCTGGGCAGATTGTGAATGCCGAGGTGAAAGTCCTGGATGCCGCCGTAGGGTGCGCTCCACTCGACCGACACGGGAATCTGGCGCGCGCTGGGGACGGTGCGCAGGAGCATGGGTGCCTTGATGTTGTCGTGGTCGGTGATGGAGACCATGGACTCGACGCCAAGGTCCTCGATCTGGCGGCTTTCTAGATCGAAGGCGAGTTTGGGCGTCATGGGCGGCGTCCAATAGCTGGCGGCGTAGTTGACGCTGACGCCGTGGTTAGCCTGAGAACGGCGTTCCATACGGGCGAGGAGCGGGCGAATCAACGGGTATTGGTTACCAAGGTTGGCAAGAAAGTCCAAGGTTTCTTTGGACTGATTGGTGTGGCTGTGCAGCGACACACCGGAACGGTAACCTTGAGGGGCATTTCTGTCCCGCCACAGGTACGATATGGTCGAGTTGGCCATTTCTTCTCCTGAGATTCGGCGCTCTGATTTTAGATTTCCACAGGCCAAGTATCGCTTGGAAACCATCAACGGGGGATGAATAATCGGCGAATAACGCTTCAATTCACTAGGAAATCCATTAATTTAGGCGGAATGGCAGGGATTGACGGCGAAGCACGGCGGTGGGAGTTTTCCACAGTGGCCCAGGGGCAATGCCAAAGCGGTTTACGCCGCCCCGATGGGGCTGACAGATTATTGCCTTGCCCTTTTCCCCACGCTGAAGCGCGGGGCACACCATTGCGCCTCCGGCGCGATTGAAATCGGAACCGGTCAGGCCAAAAAACTAGATTCATGCCATCGCGCCAACTTTTTTGACGGGATCAGAAGAGGATCGTGGAATCGCGAGGCTATTTGCTGGTTTTTGCCATCTCAGGACCGAGAAACTCTTCCATGCTGACGCCGGACATCAGCTCCCGATCGGGTGCAGCGGATTTAGCAGCGGCTTCTGGGAGCAGGTAGTTCTCGTTGAGGCCCTGCTTGAGCATTTCAAAAGCCTGTTCCGGAGTGTCGGCGAACTGGAAGAGCTCGATATCTTTGGGTGAAATGGTTCCCGTGTCGACTAGGGCTTCGAGGTTGAAGACCTTCTTCCAATACTCCGACCCATAGATGACGACGGTGATTTTTTTAGCCAATTTGTGGGTCTGTGCGAGGGTGAGGATTTCGAACATCTCGTCGAGCGTGCCGAATCCTCCGGGGAAGACGACCAGCGCCTTGGAGAGATAGGCGAACCACAACTTGCGCATGAAGAAGTAGTGGAATTCAAAGTTGAGGGAGGGAGTGATGTAGGGGTTGGGCGCCTGCTCAAAGGGAAGCCTAATGTTGAGTCCAATGGTCTTACCGCCGGCTTCATGCGCGCCACGATTGGCGGCCTCCATAATGCCAGGACCACCGCCGGAGGTGACGACGAAGCGATGACGGCGGGAGGGAATCGACTTGGCCCAATGAGTGAGCAACTGGGCGAGGCGGCGGGCGTCTTCGTAGTAGCGAGCCATTTCAACGGCAGCGACGGCGCGTTTGCGCTGGAGGTTGCTGGCCGTCCCTTCGACGATCTGGGGAATGCTGGCGGGCTGTTCTTCGCTGGGCGCGGGTTGGCTTGAGCCGGTGTTATCAAGGAGTTCGAGAGCGTGATCGGCTTCTTCGCGGCCACGAAAGCGTGCTGAGCCGAAGAACACGACGGTGTCCTGGATCTGCTCTTTGCGAAAGCGGGCGAGCGGTTCGCAGTACTCGGCCACGATGCGAATGAGGCGGCCGTCGGCGCTATTCAGAAATGAAGGATTTTCGTAGGCCAGAGGGGCGCGATCGAGCGGCGGCGGAACACCGTTGCCGGGGATGGTGGCTACCGAAGGCAGTGACTGACTGTTTGTAGCCTCCGGAGTGATTGATTCTTGAGGAGTTACGATTGGCCCAAACTTTTCGTCGTTCATGTCTTACCCGTCCCTGTGGCGGACCGCGTCCTGGAAAGCGATCCAGAGATTCAAGAGCCCCAGACCCGATATGATGCCGCGGACGGCACCATTGGCGGCATAAATGGAGAGGGTGGGAAACTGCACGAAGATGGGATTCTGGTCCCAGAACATGTGCGACCAGGGCGCATAGCAGACGGCCAAGCCGATATACATGCGAAGCAGGACCCGGAGGAATAACTCGGCGCGCTCAAGCCAGCGGGGAATGCGTTGGGGGGCGGGGCGGGGCGGCGAGATAGCGGAATCAGGAGCTGGATTCGACGGGAGATCGTCGGCGGTCCCGGATACGGGGTTAGGTACGGGCCTGGGCTGAGGAGCCGGGCTCGCGGGCAGTGAAGGCGATGTTATTTCCGGCTGCTGAGACATTCCTTGGCTACACCGCTATCCCTGATTTACCGAAATCGACGCATCGGATCTGGCCCTTAAGAAAGCTGGTCCAGTTGAAGGGACGACGTAATGCAACGGTATCACAGCAGAGGGGCCGGCACGGGACACCGAAGTGTTAGTGATAGGCACGGGCACCGGGTTATTGGGCAGCAACGAGCATGAACGGGTCGGGCGCGACGTGGCACGCATCCGTGAGGGCGACTTTCCAGATGGAACCGTCGACATAGGTGACGGATTGAAGGTCGACCCGATTGGGACCGGTCAGACCCGGCAACAGGAGTTCCGACCAGAAGCTGTTGTCGTCATCGGCGGTCAAGGAGACGGCAAGGGTTTTGGTGATTTCAGAGGCGTGATCACGGGTGGCGACCAAGGGGAAAACACCGGGTTTGCCGTTGAATCCATGGACGATGACGGTGGCGGCAATGACAGTGCCAGGGCGATCCTGCGAAGGTGCTAAGTTGAGACGGAGGCGCGATCCCACAGTGTCGAGTCGCTTGCCGCCTTTGACGACGAGGACGCCGTTGCCGATTCCCTGGCGAACGCGCATCGAGATGGGACAGGACGGCAAGACAGCCCGAGAATCTAAAACAGAATTCTGACCGATGCCTTCCATACCGGCGACTCCCCAGCCATGTGGCTGCGACTGAGACTGGAACTGGGCTGTCAGAGACAGCGGAAAAGAGAAAAGAGCAAGTGCGAGAACTGTGGCTGGCTTCATAGACGCCTCCTGCCAGGAGCGAAGGGCATACGTGGATACGATACGCCGGAATCGGGAAGCCAATCAATTCTGATTACCGGCCGCTGACTTGATCGGACGATTGAGGGATGACCTTGTAGGTGCCGTAATCGATGGTGAGGATGGCGGAGCCGCCGACGCGGATTTTACTAATGCTGCGGTTGGTTTGAGGAAGCCAGAACCTTCCCGTCTTCACGTACGTTTGGTGAATGTCGGCCCGGCTAATCCAGAATGAGGGGTTTTTGGCGGGCTCTACCTCCATTTTGACAACGGCGAACTCGGTGGCATCGACCCAGACTTTGCCGCGATAAAGGTACTTAGTGGAGACGAGAGGCTTGACGCTGAGAATGTAGGCCGGCCCGGTGGGGAGGGATTCCGTGCCCTCGAGACTGAAGGTGTAGTTGGCGGTCGTGAGGGCGTTGGCCTGGAGGTCATTCGAGGCCTCCTTCTCGCTTTCAAGGGCTCGCTTGAGCACCTTGTCGAGGAGTGCCTTGGACCCAGTTTGGGAGACGATACGAAAGGTCTTTCCATTGGCAGCGTCATAACTGGCTTCGACGACCATAGCAGCGAGGATGGAAGTGCCAAATCCCTTGTAATCAACTTGATAATGGCGGACGGAGTGATAGTGCTGCAGTTCCTGGAGACGGAGTTGGTTTTCACGCTGCATGCGATCGACGATCTGCGTCTCGGTCATGGTTTGGGGAGCGGAAGGGGCGGCGATCTGGGCCGAGGTGTGAGCGACGAAAAGAAGGGCAACTGCCGCGAGCGACACATGATAAAAGGCCGCTTGGGATCGGCGAAAATCGAGGGCAAGGGTGCGGAACATGAGGAATGATAGCGCGCCAATCGGGCAGAGGAATTTACTCGCCGGTGAATAACGAATGTTCACGAGCGATTGAACGCGTTTGCAGAACGAAGGCCGCCGATTTAGGATGCGGGCTTATGAAGAATCTGGTTCGATGCCTGCCCCTACTCGCTGTTTTTGCCGCGCCGATGGTTTTTGCGCAGACAACAACCCCTGATGCACTGGCGCCGACGCTGGGGGTGAAATCGGCTCCTGAAATCGATCGGGAGTGGCAACAGTCGGTGGCGAAATACGATACGGAGCGGAATCGACTGCTGGCGGAAGCGGATAAGCAGGCCAACGATGGACCCTACCGGCCGGACTGGGCGAGCCTGATGAAGTATCAGCAGCCTCAGTGGTATAAGGATGCGAAGTTTGGGATTTTCATTCACTGGGGTGTGTATTCGGTACCGGCGGCGGAGAGCGAGTGGTATCCGCGCAACATGTACAAGCCGCAGGAGGGCGCGTACAAGAATTTTCGCGACCGTTATGCGTCGAACGATCCGGCCAAAGGCTATAAGGACCTGATTCCGCTGTTTCGCGCGGAGCATTTTGATGCGGCGGCCTGGGCGAAGCTGTTCAAGGATTCAGGCGCGCAGTATGTAGTGCCGGTCGCAGAGCATCACGACGGATTTTCAATGTACGATTCGGGCTTGTCGGACTGGACGGTGGTGAAGATGGGTCCGAAACGCGACACGCTGGGGGAGTTGGCCAAGGCGATTCGCGCGGAGGGATTGCACTTTGGGCTGAGTTCGCATCGGGCCGAACACAACTTCTTTTATGACGGCGGACGGGCCATGCGATCGGACGTAAACGATCCGAAGTATGCCTCGCTCTATGGGCCGGCGCACCAGTGGTTTGAAGCGGGTGGCGATGATCATGGTTTGGAAAACGACTGGACGTGGGTGAGTGACGCGTGGACCAGGGACTGGCTGGCGCGCGATACGGAACTGATCGAAAAGTACAAGCCGGAAGTGGTTTATTTCGATTGGTGGATAGGGCAGCCAAACTTTCGCAAGGCGGTAACGGAGTTTGCGGCTTTCTACTATAACTATGCGGCGGCTCATGGGTTTACGAGTGTTGTCGACTTCAAAGACTATTCGATGAACTGGAGGGCGGGGGTGCGGGATTTTGAGCGCGGGCAGCAGGACCACATCATTGCCGACCACTGGCAGACGGATACCTCGATCAGCAATGCGAGTTGGGGATATATCGAGCACGACACGTTCAAGTCGCCGGAGTTTTTGGTGCACCAACTGGTGGATATTGTGAGCAAAAACGGAAACCTGTTGCTGAACTTTGGGCCGCGCGCGGACGGGACGGTCCCCGATGAGGTGAGAGCGACGCTGCTCGATATTGGCGCGTGGCTGCAGGTGAACGGGGATGCGATTTACGGGACTACGCCGTGGAAGACGTTTGGCGAGGGTCCGACGCAGGTGGTGGGCGGGGCGTTCCACGACACCGACACCAAGCCTTATACGGCGGAGGACTTCAGGTTTACGGCGAAGGGGAATGTGGTTTATGTGCTTGGGATGGCTTGCCCGGCGGATGGGAAGGCGACGATCCACTCGCTGGGATGGGCGCATGAGGGGGCGGGGCTGCCGATTGGCTCGGTGGAGTTGCTGGGGTCGAGCGAGAAAGTCAAATGGACGCAGGCGGCTGGCGAGCTGGAGGTGACTTTGCCTGCGGGGGCGAGCTGCAAGTACGCCTATGCATTGAAGTTGATGCCGGCGGAGAAGTAGACGATGAGAATTGCCCGGCGCGGCATGCAAGATAGTTACGGGACTGAATTCCTGCCCTGGAAAGAACCAAGAATGGAAGAAGCCAAGAACTGACGTTCGACGGTAAGCCTTTGTGGTCTCCCACCCATCGAGCAAAAGACGCTCGATGGATGGGGCACCCGGCTGACGACGTAAGACAGGTGTAAGACAGTAAGACAAAGCGCCTGTTGATCGGATGGGAAAACAGTGACATCGGCTATCCCACCCATTTCCGCAAAAAACGCGGAAATGGATGGAGCACCCCGACTGTATCGGGTTACCGGATTAACCTTGACCGACAGAAGAGACAACGTGGGAGGAGAGAGTCACGGTGAAGCTGTCGATCAGGGTAGGCGGCGGAATAGGCGTGGTTGGGGTAGTAGTGGTCTGCGTGTCTTTGACGGCGAGGGAATCGACTTGAATCTGCCTGGCGTTGACGGTGATGCGCAGGAAGCCGTATTCGGTGTCGTTGAATTGGTCGAGGGTGATGGTGTTGCCTTGGCCGTCGGGCTCTGAATGCTGGCTGGCGGTCGGCTTGGCACCGCTTGAGTTGACCTTCATTTTGGACAGGTTGTAGTAGCCGCCATTGCCGGCGACGACGTAAGGGATCTGACGGCCGTCGGCCTTCATGGTGCGCGTATAGCGCTCATAAAGATGGGCATGGCCGGAGAGCACGAGGTCAGGCCAGATGCCGGCGGCCTGGCAGCAGGAATCGATCTGCGCGAGCATGGCGGCGCTGGGAAAATGCTGGCTGCTGCCGGTGAAGGGCGGATGATGGACAGCCAGGATGAGAGCTTGGGGATTCTTATTCGCCGTATCGGCTTGACGGGCCGCAAGGGCGGCGGCCAATTGCTGGTTGAGGAAGGTAATTTGCGCGTCGCCGATGGTGGTATTGCTGAGGACGCCGACGCTTTCGCCGGTGTTGGAGTAGAGGCCTATGATGCGGGCAAAGGGTGCTGTTAGAACGAAATACGCGCCCGGCTGGGTCATGGTGGTGCGGGCGAAACCGGGCACCGACACGGTGGGAGATGCAGCGCAGAAGTTGTTGACGAACGGCTCGAGCGAGAACGAGATGGGCTCCTTGGCGAACTCCACACCGTCGTGGTTGCCGGGAATGGCGAAGATGGGACCGGCGTAATTGCGGTAGGGGTCGTAGAACTGCTCGGGGTAGAACTCCTGCTGGCCGAAATAATAGACGACATCGCCGAGGTGATAGAAGAAAGCGGGCTGGCCGGTGGAGTAGGTTTTACCGGTAAGATCGGCTTCGAGGGCATCGGCAACGGAAAGCTGGGGCTCGGCGCGAACGATGCCGCCAGTATCGCCAACTGAGTGAAAAACCAGGCTGCCGGAGGCCTGGATCTGGGCTACGATCTGGGCGGAAAGAATGCCGCTGAGGTCGAGGACGGGTGGATCGACTCGCGGGGCGGGGATGGGCTCGATGACCTGGGTGGCTTGGAGGCTAGCGTCGCCTTCAATGTTGCCGGCGCTGTAGGTAAAGAAGTTGTCGGCGGTGTAAGTGGGATTTGCAAAGGTAAAACCGTTACTGGACATGGGGGGAAGGTCCTCTCGTGCCGGCCGTTTGTGTCCCGGCAACAGGGTTTTTAGAAGCGCGAATCATTCCGAACGCGCGTGCGGATTATAGCCTGCGGACTGTTGAGATGCGGTGAATGCCTGGCGGGCGCGCCGGGCAATCATAGCGCCTCCGGCACGGTTGAAATCGGAACCGGTCTGGCGAACAAAATGGATTCATGCGATCGCCCTGAGCGCGCTTCCACGCTCTATTCTCGATTCCGATTGCGATACCATTTGGGCATGGCCCTGGTTGAGTTGGAACGAGCGAGCAAAAGCTACCCGCGGAGGTCGGGATTGCGCACCGAGATGCGGGCGGTGGTGGAAGATGTTTCGTTCTCGATTGAGGCCGGAGAAACGCTGGGGTTGGTGGGCGAATCGGGGTCGGGAAAGACCACGGTTGCCCGCATGATTCTGGGATTGGTGGCGCCGACCAGCGGAAAGGTGCGCGTGGGCGGCGTGGAAGTGGCGCGGGCGTCAAGCCAAGAACTGCACGCGATGCGGCGGCAGATGCAACCGGTTTTTCAGGATCCATATGCGGCCTTGAATCCGCGGATGAAGGTGCTGGAGATTGTTACGGAGCCGTGGGAGATTCATGGGCGGGAGATGGGAATGGCGAAGGGCCGGGCCGGTCTTCGATCGAAAGCCGTCGAGTTGCTGGCCGAGGTGGGGCTCGAGGAGTCGGCGCTGGGGCGGTATCCGCATGAATTTTCAGGGGGACAACGACAGCGGATCAATATTGCCCGGGCGCTGGCATTGCGACCGAAGTTGCTGATTCTAGATGAGCCTGTGTCGGCGCTCGATGTGAGCGTGGGGGCGCAGATTGTGAACCTTTTGCGGCAGTTGCAGCGCGATCACGGGCTTACTTACTTGTTTATTTCGCACTCGATGCCGCTAGTGCGGTATTTGAGCACGCGGATCGCGGTGATGGAGCGTGGACGGCTAGTGGAAATAGGCGAGGCTGAAGCGATTTGCGGGGCACCGCGCGAGGAGTACACGCGGCAATTGCTGGCGGCCACGCCGGAGTTACCTGCCGGCGTGGCCTGAGAGCGCCTATTTTTGCTGCGATGGTGCGGTGGGGGCCGTGGGCTGGGTTGCGGGCGGCGTTGTTGGGTTAGGCGACGGATTGGGAGTCGTCGGCGAGGCTGGATTCGCGGGCGGAGCCGGGTTCCTAGGCGCGTCAGGATTGGTGGGCGGAGGCGGCGCGGGGATATTTGGCTGCGGATGCGCAAGCGGCGCGGTGCCGGGCATGGGGTGACTCATCCCACCGGGCATACCGGGGCGAGTTGGCGGCGCGGGCATGTCGGCCACGTCAACCAATTCGACGTCGAAAATCAGGTCAGCTTTGGGCGGAATTCCGGGATGGGCGGGGTCAGGACCAGGGCGACCCTTGGCTCCGTAGGCGAGTTGCCAGGGGATAAAGATGCGACGCTTGCCGCCGATTTTCATGCCCCCAAAGCCTTGATCCCAACCGGGAATAACGCGGCCGTAGCCTTGAGGGAAAGTGATGGGCTGGGGATCGCCCTGCTTGGGCTTGCCATCGGCGCCGAGGACCGGCTTACCGTCTTTGTCAAGGGCTGGGGGACGGGGATGGTCATACGACGAATCGAATTTGTAGCCGCCGGAAGCAAGCCAGCCGGTGTAGTGAACCTTGTATAGCTTGTTTGGCTCGGCTTCGGCGCCGGTGCCGATTTTGATTTCCTGATAGCGCAGGGCGAACAGGGTTTTCGGAATGCCGGGCACAGGATGAACGCCGGGGGGCAATTTGACGGCGCTGACCGTTGCGGCGGGATGTGTGGCGGCGGCCGGTTTAGCTTGAGTATTTGCCGATTTGGCAGTGGTTTGAGCGTTTGCAGCAACAGCGGCCGCAAGACAAAGGACGAGAACAATGCTTTTCATTCGGGATTCGGCTCCAGCTTTGTGCTTGACGGGAGTTTATCAGGCGCTCCCACGGGTCGCTTATAGGTTGAACTCAGATATACATGAATATCTGCCCATCATTGTGAATTCTGCACGGCAGGTTTTAATGGTCGTGAGATTGAATGGGAGTGCCGCTTGGCTAACTAACCACGCGGCACTTAGTATTGTCGGCTAACTCGGAACAGAGGCAGTTATCATTGGAGTTATCGATGCGAATAACTTGTTCGATCAAAACGTAATGCGGCCGGTTAGCTCCAGACTTCGTGGGCCGGCGCCTTCAGCGGTCTGCAAGCCCGTGATGGTACCGAACACACCGGTTGCGTCTACCTGGGTGTTAGGCGGTTCGTAGTTGCGATGGTTGAAGACGTTGGCTGCTTCAAGTCCGAATTGGAATTTGGACTGCTCATATATCGCGAAGTCTTTCATGAGCGAGAGAGAGAAGTTGGCTGTGCCTGGACCCACGATACTGCCGACTGAGGCGTCGCCGAAGTAGCCTCGATTAACAGCGGGTATCGAAAATGCATTGGGGTTGAACCACTGCGAAACCGTTCTGTGCTGCGCATAGAGCGGTTGATTGGATACGATATCGGCGCGCGTAATTCCGACCGTGGTGAGGATGTTCGTTCCGGCGGGATCATTGGTGGCTTCGTAAGGCGTGAGGAACGGACCGCTTTGCAGGATGGTAACTCCGCCCAACTGCCAGCCGCCGGCGATGGTGTTCAAGAACGATCCGGTGTTGAGCCAGCGTTGTCCGCGACCGAAGGGCAGATCGTAGAGATAGGTGGCGAGGAAGCGATGCTTGCGATCGTAGATCACGTTGCCATAGTCGAGGCCGGGATGGAAGCGATCAGTTACCCAGTTTCCGCCTGATCCAACAAATGCGCTTGGAGTGGCTCCCTGCCCATCGGAGATATCGCGCGTCCACACATAGCTCGCGTCGAACGTAATGCCCTTGCCGCTGTGACGTGATACTTCGACGGTGCCGCTGTTGTAGTTACTCTCGCCTAAGTTGAGTACGCTTTGAATAACACTCCACGATTGATAGGGGCGCGTAGTGGGATCGTATCCAAGATTGTTGGCGGGAACCTGGTTCAAGTCGCCCATGGTTTCAAGATTCTGGCCATGACTGCCGGTGTAAGAAAGCCTCATGCCGATGCCATGGCCGAAGTCCTGCTCCAGGGTAAGGTTCCACTGTTGCACGGAAGGATCTTTATAACGGACGGGAAAAGCATAGTAGAAACCTGCTGAGCCTTGACTTACTCCTGAACCAGGGAACGGACTCGCGAGCGATAGCTGCGGAGTTACTTCGTCTGCCTGATAGTCCTGACCAAAGACGCCGACATAACTGGCACTCACCGCCCAGCCGGAGACGAGGGAGAAGCCAAGTGGAGTTTCGATAAAACGTCCCCAGCCGCCGCGCAGCACGGTCTTGTCATTGCCATAAGGCCGCCAAGCAAAACCGAGCCGCGGGCCCCAGTCAGTGTGCACCGTGTAGCGCATGGTAGCGGGAATACCAGCTTGTGCCGAGGTGAGGGTCGGCGTGGGAGATATGGCTTGAATAAAGTCACTGGACTCGACCGACAGGGCCTGCGCGTTAGGCACGACCACTGCGCCGTGTACCGTGCTACCGTCGGTACCTGTTCCGGTCCAGTCGGGAAGAAAGTCGGCGGTGTTGTAATTGACTTCCTTGAGTGGAGGATGCAACTCATAACGCAGGCCGAGGTTGAGAGTAAGGTTGGGAGTAATCTTCCAATCGTCTTGACCGAAGAACGCGTAAGAATATCCGACGCCTTGCATGCTCGGCTTATTCACGGTACCGATTTCGGTGTAGTCGGGATAGCCGAGCAGGAAGGATGTGAATGGGTCGCCGATCGCAGTGCCCACGTCAGAGCTACCATCGAAGACGTACCAGCCTGCACGGTAGTTTCCGAATACGTTGTCGTCATGATCAGTGAGCCGCTTGAAGTCGGCTCCGAATTTGAATGTATGGTTCTGCTTGGTCCAGGTGAGGTTGTCGAGGAGCTGGACGATCTGGCCTCGCTGGTAAGTGGGATTGCCGCCGCCGGTGGCCATGAATCCGTTGATCAGAACTTGCGGTGCTTCAGACCATTGCAGGTCCGGTTGAGGAATGGAATTGATGCCGACCTGTGACTGCAATGCTGCAGTGCTGTAACTCTGCGTGGTCGAAGTGTGCTGCGCGTTATAGCCACCGCGAAACTCATTGAGTAACGTGGGAGTGAAGATATAGTTATAGGCGAATGTGAGGCCTTCGTCGATTTCGGGGGTGTTGTAAGGACCTTGCAAGGGGCTACCGGCAGTCTGACAGAAATTGAAAGTACAGGAAGTATCTGGCGCGCTTGTTACTTGGCGATTCTTGTAAGAGAAGCGGGCAAACAATGATTGTTTGAGCGAAATGGTTTGGTCGAGCCTAATGTCGCCCTGGTTGGTCGAGATAGGTGAAGGGAAATTGGTCTGATAGTTATTGGCGTAGGAATCCGGCGATCCGACGTTGGGAGCGGGAAACAAATATTGAAGGACGTTGGCAGCGATGGGCGTGACGGGCACGTTGCCCTGATCGATCGCGGTAACGCCATCGGGCTGATAGATCGCACTGACTCCTTGATTTGCAAGGTAGGATGTTAGATTGCCATTGCGCATATTGGTCGAGGGAACGCTTGTAAGGATAGGCGTTTGGCGCGGAAGGCGCAGTCCTTCATAACTGGCAAAGAAAAAGGTCTTGTCTTTTCCGTTGTAGAGGTGAGGGAACGATAAGGGTCCGCCGAAAGTTCCGCCAAAGTCATTCATGATGATCTTGGGCTTGGATAAAGAAAATGGATCGCCGGCGTCGAAGATTGTATTCTCGTGATTCTCGAATACGCCGCCGTGGTACTTGTTCGATCCCTGCTTTGAAACGGTGGTGATGTCGGCAACGCCCGAGAATTCGGCGTTGTTGTTTGACTCCGAGACGCGAATCTCTTCGATTGAATTGAAGGAAGGAAACATCTCGTTGACGGGGCCGGAATACTCAACTCCTACGCTCGAAATGCCATCGACGGTAACGCTGAGCAAGGCTGGCGTGGTACCCATTACGTCAAGGTTGCCGCTATCGTCGGTCTGGACGCCGGCCTCGGTAGTGAGCGTAGAAATGGGGCTTGTGGAGCCGGTGGAGCGCGAGTAGATGGCAACGGGAAGTTCGACTAACTCATCGCCAGTCTTGGTAACGGCAAGGTTGGATACGTCGGTGGTGATTACATTCTCAAGCTGCTCCACGACCTCGACTGTCTGGGTTTCAGCGCCTGCTTTGAGCGTGGCGTCGGCACGTCGTGTTTCGCGCGCAGTGACGTCAATCTCTGGTATAGATTCTTTTTCGAAGCTGGCGGCTGTAATGGTCAGCGAATACTTTCCAACATCGATATTGTTGAAGGCATAATTGCCGCCGGCGTCGGAGATCGCGGCGCGAACAGCCGTCGTTCCCGTGTTGGTAAGCGTGACATGGGCTCCCGGTACGACAGCGCCGGTAGTATCGCGCACCGTGCCGATAATGGAGCCAAAGGTTGATTGCGCCTGCACGGAGACAACCGTAAATGCGATGAAACAGCAAAGTAGAAACGACCTCGCGATGAGTGCACAACAATGAATCGGGGAAGATGAACGGCTCATATACTGACCTCTGCGATGAAAGTCCTGGGATGGGAAGTTTCCGGGTTCAACTAAGGGTGTGTTTATGCTTCCCTTCCGCGGCGATGCGAAATGGCACGCCGCGGAAAGGTTTGGTTGGTTTGTTGGCTTGCTCGCCGATCAGAGCAGGTCTTGGAGCTACCGGAATTACGGAACGAGCGGCAGGTCCATCGTAGGGTTCTTAGGCAAAAACTGAAATGGCGCCAAGGTAAAGGTGTGCCACATGATTGGCATCTGCGGCCAATCTTCGGGACGCGGCACGTGATGGAAGCCGACCGTGTACCAGGCGACGATATCCGTATTCATGATGTTGCGATTCTTCTTTGTCCACGCGGGTAAACTATCTTCGCCCTTGCTGCCCATCACATAAACACCGGATGCGTAGCGCTCATCTGGTGCGTAGGGTGTGACCCACAGATTATGTTCGGAGAAACCGGCTCGCTTTTGCGGCCACTCCGACGAAGGCAGCAGACTAATGCCAGTGATGCCGGGCATGATTTCGAAGCTGGTTGATTGGCCGAGCGAGTTCTTCACATTTTCATTTACGAAGCGCCACATGGCTGGATGCTCGACCGACACGTTCAGTTTGGCATCGCCTTCGGTCTTGGCCATCTCTGGCTGCATGACCCAGATCCAGTGCCTGCCGAGTGATGAATCCGGAAGCTTGTAAGGAACAAGCTTGTCGACCATGAGAGTGTTATTTTGGCCGTCGACATCGAGGTCGAGACGGTAACTGAAGTAGTGGTCATGATCGACGGCGTCGATGCCTGGAGCTACTAATTGTCCGAACTGTACCTCATGACCTTGAGGATCTTTACCGGCCAATCCGGGTGAGAGCGGACCATCCGCGCGCTGATCGCTTACCGCCTTTACTTCCAGAATGCCAGTCGCACCGACGCCGACGACGATGGAATCGTCCTGCTCGAAACGCCAATCGAAAAGGTAGTCGTAGTTACCCACGGTTGCGACTGTACGAAAGACAAGCTCACGAGAGGGGCGGCCGGCGATGGCATAGGTGTCCTCATCCCAATGGCGCCAGGCGGGGTCGCCGGTGACGCGCTCGAAGATGCAAGCCAGCTGAGGGCGAATATACGGGGTACCGTTTTCGTGAAAGAAAGTTCCACTTACAAAGGTTGCATAAGTGGGACAGTCAACTCCCGGCAGAAGAGGCTTGATGATTCCGCCCGAGCCAGTATTGGTGAAGTACTCGCCGGCATCGAGAAACACGTGCGAGTTCCAAGTCTCTTCGGGATCCTGATAAGGGACGTACATTTCGGCCAGGGATCCTTCGTAGAGTACTGAGCGACGCTTGCTGCCGTCTTGCAGAGACACGAGATTTACGACGGGGCCTATGCGCGGATCGAGGCGAAAACGGAAATGCCAATTTTGCCAGCTAACTTCACCATCGTTGATGGTGTAGCCTGGTCCCGCAGGCTGCGCAATAAGGAAGGGCGTCGTTCCGGGCAAAGCCGGTCCGCCATCAGAGTCATAGATGCTTGTCGCTGCGGGCATGGGAACGGCGCCGTAGTCAGTGAAGCGCACGATTTTCTTTTCATTCATATCGACGACGAAGAAGACACCGGGAATCTCGCGATCCCAGCCGTACTTGGCGTTTGCCGAGTAAGTGCAACCGCCCCAGCCGATGCGTTTGCCTTCGGTCTGTTCCTGCAGACCGACATATCCGGCGGGCGTGACGTAGCAAGTGACGAGACGAAGATCGGTGATGTTGCGTTTTTTCAAAGCTTCGACAATGCGCGGATCTTTCTTGAGCACATCATCGAAGCCGTGCATCTCACCTTCGCTGACGGGCGCCTGTAGCCCCTTCAGTTCGGTATAGGAATCAAGCTTGCCGGTAGTTATATCGATAACTGCGCCATATGACTTACCGTCAGTAAGCAGCACCGCATCGGCTTTGCGCGAGATAGGGTCGCCGGGCTTCCAGGCGAGCACTTCGGACTTGATTGGCTCACGGAGCAATACGCTGGCGAAGATGGTTTTCTCTTCAAGTTTGCCGGCATCGCGAAGAACGTTATAGACCTTCCAATATTCTTCAGGAGTGAGCGCATCGAGGGGATGATGCACGGCGGGAGGCAAAGCAAAGACTGGAGCGAGGAATAGAAACAACAGGACGGCGACGATACAACAACTGCGCAATGACACCTGTGACCCTCCGTGGGCTAGCCGAGAGTGAAAGAAGCTCTGATTGAGGAAGTATTCCTCAAAGCGAAAAGGGATAAAGATGACCCGGAAACGTTCGAGAATCTTAAAGACTCAACATTGAACAGTGGGAAAGTCGACCGCCATGTGGCCGAGAAGGCCACAAACATGAATCACGCCGAGTAAAGGGGACCCAGCATAAGTGTTCTTCTTTTTATCCAATAGGTTGCGCCGTATGTCAAGCATGAAATGCCTTGAGGGGCGCGGGTTTCCTGATAGGCAACAAAAACGGGGATCGGATTTAGAATAGAAGCAGCATCTGATCGGCTGCGGTTCGCGGCGCGTACGGATCGCACGGAACCAGGTTGCACGGAACTACGGAGAAACATTCATGCCCTTGATGAAGACATCAAACCCCGCGCTCGGCCAAAACACCTTCCGCGACGTTGCCGGAAGCCGGTTTGGCGGAGCAATCGATGTGACCAGCCGGATGACGGTGAGCGGGACGGTGAACAAAACCGGCATCCTGCTGGTTTGCGCATTCGCAACGGCAGCCTATACGTGGCACCTGTTCACCCAGTCGCGGGATATTAGCGACGTTGCGCCGCTGTTGATGCTGGGCGGAATCGGTGGGTTCATTTGCGCCATGGTCACGGTGTTCAAGAAAGAATGGTCGCCGGTTACCGCGCCCATCTATGCGCTGCTTGAGGGTCTTGTCTTAGGCGGACTTTCGGCTGTGTTTGACCTTCGCTATCCGGGAATCGCGGTTCAGGCAGTCGCGCTGACGTTCGGCACGCTGTTTGCTTTGCTGCTGCTTTATAGTTCGCGGGTGATCAAGGTTACCCAGAAGTTTCGGCTCGGGGTCTTCGCGGCTACCGGCGGCATCATGTTTTTCTACTTGCTGCAAATGGTGCTGGGGTTCTTTGGTGTGCGCTTTCTCGCCGTCAACGGCTCGGGAGTGATCGGCATCGGGTTCAGCTTGCTGGTTGTCGGAATCGCAGCACTCAACCTGGTTTTGGACTTCGACTTTATCGAGAGCGGCGCGAATTATGGCGCTCCAAAATATATGGAGTGGTACGGCGCATTCGGCATCATGGTTACGCTCGTGTGGCTCTACCTCGAGATGCTGAGACTGCTTTCGAAGATGCGCGATAGAAACTAAAACTGCTCAAGACAAACGGACCGACGCTGCAGCTTACTTAGTGGCGTCGGTCCATTCTTTTTGTCCGCGAGTAATCATGGCATCGCGATCTTCAGCAAGAATCCAGTGTTGTTTCACGAGGTCGTCGACGGAACTTCGATAACGGCTGAGATATTCATCGCGACTCGCGTAGCGTTCAGCGATTGATGGGCGAGGGTCGTTGGTCTTTTGGCGCTCTGCTGCAGTTCGCGGGAACGGCAAGTAAGAAGCTTCAAACGCGACACGCTGATCGGGCGCGCCAATCGAAGGATCGCGAAGATTCCAGCCTGTGATGGTTGCCAGAGGCACGGTGATTTCGGGAAGCCGCACGCCGTCGCGTTCATTGCCGTCGGAGTCGACCTGGGGAACAAGTACGGGAAACGGACGGCCTAGCCGGGGCGGATTGATGCTCAGAATGCCAGCCTGCCAATGCGGCCCGTAATCGAGTCGCCACGCTTCAGTAGCCTCGTGAGGCCGATTGACGCCGGGGATCGACGGCAATGCGTAGGCCTGCAACGGGACCAGGGTTCCATCGCTAATCTTGGGAAAACTGCTTGGCGGTGGGAGTGTATCGCTGCGCACCCATGCGTCCATGTTCGCAATCATCGCGCGCCAGAAGTACTTGACGGGAAGCGGGGATTGCGGCGACTGGCCGAATAAGTCGCCGCTACCCTTTGCGGGCGGAAACGGGCCGGAGAAATGCTGAAGTCCGGTGAAGTGATAGATGCGAACGTTAGGAGATATGGGGACGTCTCGTTTGCCATTGGCGCTGGTGTGAATGAGAGCAGCCGTGCGGCCCCAGTATTCATAGGATGTGTTGGAGAAAAAGATGCGCGGTACGACTCGATCAGCGATGGCGCGATTGAGTAGCCCGCCAGTTTCGCCGCTGATGGGGTCCTGCTCGGGTAGGTCGGTGAAGGGAAACATATCCGTCGGAAAGAACACCGAGGAAGTGGGTTGTGCGTCGCGCGAAGGCTGGGCGAAACGATAGTTGAAGCTTCCTCGGCCAGCGCCGGCGACGTGGGCGAGAACTCCGTCAAGAGCGATGTGACCTTGTTCATCGGCGTTGAACCCCTGATAGAGGAAGTCGCGCAGAAATCGACCGTCTTGCGAGATGCCCTCTGCAAGGACGCGCTGCGCGGGCGCAACGGCATCGGGTGCATGCTTGGCGTAAGAGGCAAAGTCGCGAATCGCAGCGAAGCCCATTCCTGCGACGACCGGGTCGGCGACCACATAGACATATTCATAGATCTTGCCCGGTTGGAAGCCACCGTTCAGATGGATCGACCGGTTATCTGGAAGGAGTTTGCCATTGACGGTACGGGCAAACTGCCACTCGGAGCGAGGAATGACATTACGCAAACTGTTGCGCGAGTCACGGACGGTGAGCTGATTGCGCGAATCGGCGGGATCAGAGACGGGGTATTCACTTCCACCAATGTTGCCCTGCATAAGGTGGCCAAGAGGAATCTCGGGCATTGGTTTTGACAGCATAAGGTCACCGCGCAACAAGCCGGTGATGGACTTTCCGTTTTCTTTTGCGACTGGAGCAAAGAAGCGCAGTGCGTCTTGACCTTGGGCGTCCCATTGCCAACCGAGGCTGACAATCGTAAAACCCTCACGCAGCAACCATGCGTCTCCAGCATCGTTAGCTACATTTCGATCGCCACCGTCCACGATCGCGATGATGCCACTATGTCCTCGATTGGGGACCTCAAGCAGCATAGAGCCGTTGCCTTTGTGGGCGTCTCTGGGACGAACCGCCATGAAGTCTGACGAGCACTCAACCTCGCCGTCTTTCAAGTTTTCCGCATACTTGAGATCGAAGATCCCAGCGTTGTGTATGTTTCCGACGGGAAGCGAAAAATAGACGCGCCCCGTGATTCGCTCATACGCACCGGAAGAGCCGAATTCCTTGCCGTCTTCAATGTCGCTGCGAGTGGCAATCTCCACTCGAACGACTCGGGCGCGTAATGGTAGAGCTGACAGGGCAAGGATCGGCAAGAACAGAATTGCGACGAAGCGAGAGCGCATGCGAGGAAGAATAGCATGCTCATGCTCGATGGGCTCAACCGATGCGAAGAGTCTTAACCGATGGATTGCACCAGTCTTTCCAATTCATCTTGCTGTTGTTCGATCGACTCTACAAGTTTGAACTGCGTGCGGCAGCGGTCGAGATTGTGTTCAGACCGATGCACCTTGAAGTAAGTGTCGCCACAGAGGTGATCGGTAAGAAACCGAACTCCGATTTCAAAGGTAATCAACTTTCCAGAGAAGACAAGGAGTTGCTTTTCAGCGTTGGTCAAGAAGCCATTTGCCGAGCGAAGATAGCCGCGGGTGAGAGCCTCAAAGATGTGGAACTGCAGCGTCACTTTGGATAGATCGCGCTCGTCTTCCTGGGTAGGACTCGTCGTAGTTCGAACCATATCGCCAAAATCATAAGGAGCGAGACCGGGCATTACAGTATCGAGATCTATGACACAAATGGCCTCGCCGGTCTTTTCGTCGAGTAACACGTTATTGAACTTTGCGTCATTGTGAGTTACCCGCAGAGGAAGTTGCGCATCGAGCAACACGCCGGTGATGGATCGGTGCGCGAGGGCAAACGCAATTTCTTTTTTAGCAGATGCTGCACGGCCCGCGACGTCGGCGGCAATCGCCTGCTCGAGGGCCGCAAACCGCTTCGGAGTGTGATGAAAATCGGGAATTGTATCTTGTAATTGATCAGCGGGAAGCCCGGCAAGGAGTTGTTGGAATTGTCCGAACGCTCTGCCGGCCTCGTAGGCTTGATCCGGCGTTTCTACGGCATCGAAGGCTTGAGAATTCTCGACATATCGATAAACTCGCCAAACGCGGCCTTCGCCGTCCACATGGAAGGCCGAGTTATCCCGAGTTCGAATCAGCGTGAGGACTCGGCGTTGCCTGTCGGGCAAATCAGCTGTCTGCGCGAACAGATGTGAAGTAACGCGCTCGATGTTTCCCATCAAGGCGGCGGGATGCTTGAAGACTCGATTATTGACGCGCTGCAGAATATAGCGGAATCGCCTGCCGCTATCGATGAAGACCACGCGAAAGGTATCGTTGATGTGTCCGCTGCCGAAGGGTTCGGCACTCACAAACTCTCCGCAGATTTCGAAGGCGCTCGCCACAGCGGCAAGATCGTTATACGTGCTCATGCCCACAGGCTTTCTGGGTAATTCCCCTGATCGATAAGTCTCCGGATGCCGTCGGACACGCGCGTCCTATCTTGCCGGTAAGTGACACCAAGCCATTTATCCGTCGAATGTAGAACCTTGACCGTGGCTTCACCGGATGAGATCAGCGCGTTGACGGTGTCTGGCAGGTAACACTCCGCGAGGCTATTCGAGAGATTGGCAGCGAGAAACTTCTCGAAGCGTTCGCGAAACTGCGCAAATAAATCGGGAGTAAAACCCCACATGTTCATTGAAACAATTTCATCGCCTCGGAGAGGAGTTATTGTCCCATCAGGATCGACATTGCAAATACCGACGGCATCACGCTCAATTTTCGTCAACTCGATGATTTTTTCAAGCATACCGTGCGAATTGACCTGGCAAATCCCGCGCGCTACCGCTCCGAAGTCTGAAAGCGTATTGCTCAAAACGAACCCAACCATTGCGTATTCGCTCGTACCTGATTGGAGGTGATCTGCCAATATACGATAGCCACTTGCCCCGTAGAAGTCGTCGGCATTAATCACTGCGAATGGCTCATGGACGGCGTTTCCTGCGGTAAGAACTGCATGGGTCGTGCCCCAGGGCTTTAGGCGACCCGGCGGCACTTTGATATTCGATGGTAAGGAATCGATTTCTTGAAAAACATATTCGACCGAAAATCGCTTTTCAAAGCGGGCGCCCACAATTTGCCTGAATGAATGCTCGATATCCTTGCGAATCACGAAGACAAGTTTTCCAAAGCCTGCACGCGCAGCATCAAAGGCGGAATAGTCGAAGATGGTCTCGCCGGCTGGCCCGACGGATTCAATTTGCTTCAAGCCGCCATAGCGACTTCCAAGTCCTGCAGCAAGAATTACAAGTGTGAGAGGCGACATGAATTTCATCCAATCATAGAGGATGAGTGCGCCGAATCGCCGACGCTGCTCACAGGGAAACAATAAGTTTTGGAATAGCAAAAGTGGCCGAATCAAATATATTCGCCCTTTCTTCGACTAACAGCCCTAGTTGAAAACGGGGATCGATGTCGGAGGCCGATCAAACCAACCAATTCCCTCACTGCGCCCTCTAATCAACTTGATCTCTGCGCGCAAAGACCTTCGATGAGGGTCGGGGATAGAGATTTTCAGGCATCAAGGATCTAACTGACTCGATTCCGCAAGCCAGAATCAACGACCTAAAGAACAATAGGACCTAAATGCAATCTACTTGTGATGGCGATGGCGCGCGTTGGAGTCCCTCTCGGACTGAACTAATTCGCGACATTCATGTGCTTTTCGCGGACAATCATCCTCTTACGCTTTCAGGATTGAAGAGCGCCGTAGCGTCTCAGGGCGACATATGCGTACTGCCAGAATGCTCAAATCGGAATCGCTTAAGAGACGCCGTACTCCATCACTCGCCTCATGTTTTACTCGTAAGCTCTGAGTTTCTGGATGAGCAATTGGATGAGATCGGAAATCTGATTGCCGAAAACGTCAACCTCCGCGTCATATTGCTAACGAACCGCAATGACCCGGAGTTCTTCGAAGATGCGTTGCGCAATGGCGCCAGCGGCATATTTGAGCGGCAGCGGCCGGTTGAGTATATTCCTTTGGCAATTCGCACGGTCATGAACGGTGGGTTCTGGTTTGAGCAGGTACTTGCGGAGCGCATGCTGGACGGCATGTTGAATAAGCGCACGAAAGCCTCGACGTTGGATTAGCGCCTTCTACCAATGATCTTTGGTAGCAGTGGAGCTCGATTGAATGTCGATGATGCAGCTTTACCTATTGCTCATTTCATTGAAAGTATGCGCTAACAATTCCCTTCGATACTGACGGCCTGAGAGGCTGACTTCTAGTTATCCATGAGCATCTGATGTGGTGATTAGGACGGAGGGTACCCTCGACAAGACGATCCATGAAGAGGGACATGCGGATCACTTGCTGAAATCGATTGCCGAGCGGCTTGTCCCTCGAGCCACGATTGCCGCGTAGATTGCGAGCGATGGCGAAGAGCGCGCTGTGTACGACAGGGTAAGGGCAACTCACGCGGTTTGACGGGAATCAGACTTAGGGAGGAGCATTCACCTTGGCGCGCCCATTTTGGTCCGGACAAATCCAAATTTCGCTGGTCACGTTTGGCGTGAAGCTCTTCCCTGCTACCGAGGCGAAGAGTGAAATCCGCTTTCACCAGATCAGCCGAAAGAGCGGAGAGCGGGTGCGTCATCAGAAGGTTTCTACCAATGATGATGCTCCGGTAGAGAACGACGATATCGTCAAGGGATATGAATACAGCAAGGGTGAATACATTCAGATCGAGCCAGAAGAGATTGCAAATCTGAGGATTGCTTCGCGGCATACGCTTGAAATTCAGCAGTTCGTGAATCTCGGCGAACTCGATCCGGCGTTGTATGAGAAGCCTTACTTTGTTGTTCCGGAAAACGACTCTCAGGCAGACGCGTTTGCGGTCGTTCGGAAGGCTCTGCAAGAAACTGGAAAGGCCGCCCTGGGAAAGATTGCCCTCAGCGGTCGCGAACATCTGATGGCAATTGTTGCCCCGACTGACGATAAGCTTGCAGGGTTGATGGGATTCACACTGCGTTATGCCGCCGAGATGCGAAGTGCAGCAGAGTATTTCACGGGCATCAGAACGCCGTCGATCGATACCGAGCAGCTTGCTTTGGCAAAGGAACTAATACAGCGGAAAACAGCCAAGTTTGATCCGGCAAAGTATACAGATGGCTATGAAGCTGCGCTTCGCGAATTGGTTGACGCCAAGCTGAAGCACATTCCTGTCGCGGAGGAGCAAAAGTCCACCATAAGAGCGAAGGTCGTAGATCTTATGGATGCGCTACGCCGAAGTGTAAATCCACCCTCAGAAAAGAAGCCGCCGGCACGTGCGACGAGCAACACTAAGGCGAAAACCCGTGGCGCTAGAAACGGCCAAACAGTATTGCCCATCGATGCAAAGAGCGTCGACAAACGGCGTAAGTCAGCATAGGTCGACTTAGATGACTACGGCACGACGCAAAACTTCTCGGGCAGCTCCACAATCGGCTGACAAACAGTTGGCGCGCTATCACGCAATGCGCGACTTTGGGCTTACGAACGAGCCTAGTGGGGGTGCTCCCAATAAGGCGTTAAAGGGAGCCTCTTCGCTTCCTTTTGTAATTCAGAAGCATGCCGCAACGCGATTACATTACGATTTCAGGCTGGGGTGGAATGGCGTTCTAAAGAGCTGGGCAGTCACCAAAGGGCCTAGCTATTTTCCGGGAGACAAACGCCTCGCTGTGCAGGTTGAAGATCATCCGCTTGAGTACGGAGGATTTGAGGGCATCATTCCCAAAGGGCAATACGGAGGGGGGACCGTGATGCTCTGGGACCGAGGCACATGGGAACCCCACGTGGATGTCGACGAAGGACTGACCAAGGGGTCGCTGAAGTTTTCGCTGCATGGCGAGAAGATGAAAGGCAACTGGGCGCTTGTGCGAATGGGTGGACGGGCGGCCGATGAAGCAAAACCTAATTGGCTGCTCATCAAGGAACACGATAAAGAAGAACGCACGAACGATGATGTGCCGATTACCGAGGAGGCACCCGACAGCGTATTGAGTGGTCGCGATTTGGATGCCATTGCGCAGGCTGGAGACCGCGTTTGGAACTCCAATAAAAGCGGGGCACATCGCGAGGATGCATCTGTAAGACCGGGGATAGATGCGAAACCTGCTAAAAAGAAGACCCGCGATGCCCGAAAAGCATCCCCGAAAAGCTGGCTTCGAGAATTGTCTAAACTTCCTCGCGAGAATCTTCCGTCATTCGTGGCTCCACAGCTCGCTACTCTGGCCAAGTCTATGCCAAAAGGAGATCAATGGGTTCATGAGTTGAAGCTGGACGGTTACCGCATTCAGGCTCGGATTGATAAGAAGGAGAACTTGCAAGTTAAACTTCTTACCCGTAACGGCCTCGATTGGACGCACCGAATGAAGGCAATAGCAGAGGCGTTGGTCGATCTTCCCGTGGAGAGCGCGCTGCTTGACGGCGAAGTGGTAGTTCTCGATGAAAACGGGACAACGAACTTTGCAAAACTCCAGGCTGCGTTTCAGGAAGGCGCAAAGCATGAGCTCACTTATTTTGCATTCGATATTTTGCATCTCGACGGACATAATCTGCGCGCTCTACCGTTGCTTGAGCGAAAGGATCTGCTGGCGCACGTATTGTCGAAATCCGCTCCAGGAGAACTAATACGTCTCAGCGAACATCTGGCTGGAAACGCTGAGCACATCTTTGGGAAAGCATGTGAACTAGGTGCGGAAGGCGTAGTTTCGAAGTTGGTAAATGGCAAGTATTCCAGTGGCCGCGGAAGCAGTTGGACAAAGTCAAAGTGTTACCAGGAACAGGAGCTTGTAATTGGCGGTTTTACGCTGCCTTCAAACGGCATCCACGGAGTTGGTGCGCTTCTGCTCGGCTACTATCGATCGGGAGAACTAATTTACGCGGGCAGGACGGGAACGGGCTTTACTCAGAAAACGCATCGAACCATGCGCGATCGATTGGAGAAACTCAGCGCCAAGCAATCATCATTTAAGAGTGTGCCTCCGTCTGAGAGGCGCGGGGTTCACTGGGTAAGGCCGGAACTTGTCGCACAGATATCTTTCTCTAACTGGACCGCGGATGATTTGGTTCGACAGGCGTCCTTCAAAGGGTTGCGTGAAGACAAACCTGCAACCACGGTGCGGCAGGAGAAACCGCAAATAGACCCCAACGAACAAACAGAAAAGCGGTCGGTACGAATGATGGCAGCGACGGGTGCTCCAGCCGCTCGACGTTCAAGCAGTAACGTCGAGGATGTCAGCTTGCCAATTCGACTCACTCATCCTGACAAGGTACTTGATATCTCCTCGGGAGTCACCAAAGACGCACTCGCTCGATACTATTTCGCTGTTTCAGAAGTCATGTTTCCGTATATTGCCGACAGGCCATTGACATTGGTGCGCTGCCTGAGCGGCAGTGGCAAGCCATGCTTCTATCAAAAGCACACGAATCAGATGCTCACGGCAGGATTTGACAGCGTCGAGGTGGTCGATAAAAAGACGGGCAAGCCAGAGCCTTACATCACGCTATCGTCTCCCGCAGGGATCGTCGAGTTAGCGCAACTTGGTGTGCTTGAAGTACATCCGTGGGGATCACGGAATGAATCTCTGGAGAAGCCGGATCGTATCATATTTGATCTGGATCCCGATGTGGCGATCACATGGCAAACGATCGCAGAGAGCGCCGTAGACGTGCGCAAACGTCTTACGGCGATGGGCCTCGTTAGTTTTGTAAAATTAACAGGCGGCAAGGGCTTGCACGTTGTTGTTCCGATCGCTCCCGAGCATCCTTGGGCCGCGGTGAAACAATTTGCGCACACCTTTGTATTAACAATGGAGAAAGAGAAACCATCGCTGTTCTTGACCAAGATGACCAAGGCGGCGCGCGTCGGGAAGATATACCTGGATTATCTTCGCAACGAGCGTGGGGCAACTGCGGTAGCTCCGTTCTCACCGCGTGCCAGGGCGGGGTTGCCCGTCGCCATGACTCTCAGTTGGAGTGAATTGAACGCAGACGAACGTCCATCATTTGTCGTATCGGAATTTTCACATTGGCGTGCGCGTCTTGCCAAGAATCCATGGAAGGACATGCCACATCTCAACCAAAGGCTTGCCTTGTAGCAAGGCTTCGCTTTCAGTCGCTGACTCCTCCAGATTTAACCCAGTCCTATGCTCGATTCGCGAGCAATCCAATATTCAACATTAGTAAAGACAGGTGATTATGCGTCGCGTTCCATCATCCACTTACCGGCTGCAACTAAACAAGCAGTTCACATTCGCAGACGCTTCGAAGACGGCTGTTTACTTGAGAGACCTGGGGATTTCGCACGTCTATTCCTCGCCCTATCTCCAGGCAGCTCCAGGTAGCATGCATGGATACGATGTAGTGGATCATCAAAAAGTGAACGAAGAACTCGGTGGCGAAGAAGGACACCAGGCTTTCTGCTCTCGGCTCAGCGAACTAGGACTCGGACAGGTTCTTGACATCGTTCCTAATCACATGGCCATAGGGCCGAAGAATCGCTACTGGTGGGACGTACTTGAGAATGGGCCTTCGAGCCGATATGCAACCTGGTTCGATATCGACTGGCACTCGGCTGAGGTCAAACTGCAAAACAAGATTTTGATTCCCGTGCTAGGCGATCAATATGGACGCGTACTCGAGGCGGGTCAAATCCGCATCGAACATGAAAGCGGCGAATACCGTGTGCGATACGAGGATCACCTGCTTCCGTTAGCGCCTCGTTCACTGGGAACCCTTCTGTTGAAAGCCGGTACGATTGCGCGCAACGACACTCTTAGCTTCATCGCCGACAGCCTTGCTCGCCTGCCAGCCCCTGACTCTACCAGTCCAGATGAACTCCAGGAGAGGCATCGTGACAAGGACGTTATTTATTCACTCCTGCGTCGGCTCTGCAATGAGCATCCGCCAGTTTGTGCTGCCATTAGCACCACCATCAATGTCTTGAATGAAGATAACGACGCGCTCGATGAACTATTGAATCAGCAGAATTATCGGCTTGCCTATTGGCGCACTGCCGATCAGGAACTTGGATATCGTCGATTCTTCGACGTAAATACCCTGATCGGTTTGCGTGTGGAGCGCTCGCACGTTTTCGAAGCCACGCATCGCCGTATCCTCGAATGGCTGCAAAGTGGGGTGTTGGATGGTGTGCGAATCGATCACCCGGATGGATTGCGCGATCCGCAACAGTACTTCGCCCGCTTGCGAGCACGGGCGCCTGAAGCTTGGATCATAGGGGAGAAGATTCTCGAAGCGGGAGAATTTTTGCGCGAGGGTTGGCCGATTGATGGTACGAGCGGTTACGACTTTATGAACGTGTGCAATAGCCTGTTGGTGAATGGCGAAGGCTTGCGCGAGCTTACGACCATCTATAGCGGTTATACCGGTGAAAGCGGCCTATTTGATGTAGTCGCGCACGAGAAGAAGTTGAATGTGGAACAAGAAGCATTAGGGAGCGACATTAATCGACTCGCAAGCCTGTTTGTCGAGATTTGTGAGAATAATCGAGATCGGCGCGATTACACACGGGCAGAGATTCGACGAGCTCTGCGCGAAGTCGCGGCGTGCTTCGCGGTCTACCGCACTTATGTGGTCGCGGAGCGAAATGAGATTGAGGATGAAGACAGTGCAGAGGTGGGTAAAGCAATAACAAAAGCAAAAGAGAACAGGCCGGATTTGGACGCAGGGCTGTTTGATTTCATCGCCGATGTGTTGTTGTTGCGCGAACGTGGAGCGCGCGAGAGCGAATTCCTACTTCGATTTCAGCAATTCACTTCTCCGGTCATGGCAAAAGGGGTTGAAGACACCGCATTCTACTGTTTCAATCGCATGATTGGAATGAATGAAGTCGGCGGTGCGCCCGGAAACAGTGGAATAACAGTTGATGGCTTTCATACGTACTGTGCGCACATGCAAGAGACTCATCCTTTAACGATGACGACGCTGTCTACGCACGACACCAAGCGAGGCGACGATGTGCGAGCGCGGCTTGCCACCTTGACCGAGATTCCGGCGCGGTGGAAAGCAGCACTGACCAAGTGGTCGAGGATGAACGCCAGTTTCAAAACGAAAGGCTTTCCGGACCGAAACACTGAGTACTTTCTTTATCAAACACTCATCGGAACTTGGCCCATTTCAAGAGATCGATTAGTTGCTTATATGGAGAAGGCAACGAAAGAGGCGAAGGAGCAGACTAGCTGGACACAGCAGAATAAGGAATTCGAAGACTCGCTGAAGAACTTCATTGAGCAGATCCTCCTTTCATCGTCATTCATTGCGGACCTCGATTCGTTTGTAAAGAGGATCTCAGCAGCAGGGTACACGAATAGCCTCGCGCAAACGCTGCTTCGTTACACGGCGCCGGGAATTCCAGACACATATCAAGGGGGCGAGTTGTGGGACTTCCGCCTGGTCGACCCGGACAATAGAACTCCGGTGGACTATGACCTGCGCCACTCGATGCTCAATGAACTCAAGAGCGGAGTATTGCCTGAAGATATTGTGCGCAGGTCTGAGAGTGGACTACCGAAGATGTGGGTGGCATATAGTGCGCTGCAGTTGAGGAGAGAGCACACTGAGTGGTTCGGTACTGAAGCCGGTTACACCCCACTCCCCGTAGCAGGACTAAAAGCGGCGCATGTGATTGGATATCTTCGCGGCGCGAACGCGGCGACGGTCGTTCCACGTTGGTCGCTGAAGCGGGGCGATAGCTGGGGCGGAACCACTATCGAATTACCCCAAGGACATTGGATGAATGTACTAACGCGCGATAGTCTTCTGGGCGGAAAGGTTCGAATTCAAAACCTTCTACAGCGATTTCCAGTTGCGTTACTTACGAGGGAGTCTAACTAAACCATGCACAGATTTGAAGTATGGAGTCCTGCAGCTTCACAGATGGCGGTTAGCGTAAAAAGCGTAAGCCGGCCGATGTACGGCCCTGATGAACAAGGTTGGTGGCATCTCGAAGTGGAGGATGCCGGCCCTGGAACAGACTATGGATTCATCATCGACAATCAGGATGGCCCATTTCCTGATCCGCGATCGCAGTACCAACCTGGTGGTGTCAACGCCCTGTCGCGTGTGTATGACCACTCCGCATTTGAATGGACCGACGCCCGATTTCAGTCTCCGCCGTTCTCGGGCGGTGTCGTGTATGAATTGCACATCGGCACCTTTACTTTCGAGGGAACTCTCGACTCCGCTATTGCAAAGCTGGATCACCTGGTAGATCTCGGCGTCACGCATGTGGAACTGATGCCGGTCGCCGCATTCGCTGGAAACCATGGATGGGGATACGACGGAGTGGCGCTCTTTGCAGTGCATCAGCCGTATGGAGGGCCTGACGCGCTCAAGCGATTTGTGGATGCAGCTCATGCGAAGGGGTTGGCAGTTTTGCTCGATGTTGTTTACAACCACTTTGGTCCATCAGGAAATTACACGGGCAAATTTGGACCTTATCTTACGGACGCTCATCACACGCCGTGGGGCGGAGCGGTAAACCTTGAAGATACGTGGGCGTTCCAGGTGCGACGATTCTTTATTGATAACGCGATGATGTGGATGCGCGACTTTCACATCGATGGATTGCGACTGGATGCGGTGCACGCATATGCAGACCGCTCGGCGATTCACTTTCTTGAGCAACTGGCGACAGAAACAGACGCGCTCGAAGCATCGGTTGGGCGAAGCCTGATTCTGATCGCAGAGAGTGACCTTAATGATCCGCGCGTTGTGACGGCTCGCGAGGCCAATGGATATGGGATCGATGCGCAGTGGAGTGACGATTTTCACCACGCGCTTTTTTCCGTAGTTTCGCGGAAACCGCCGGAGGGTTATTACACAGACTTTGGGTCGCTCGAACAACTCGTGAAGGCGTTGGAAGAAACGTTTGTCTATGATGGAATTTATTCGAAGTATCGCAAGCGCGTGCATGGAAAACCTGCCACGCATCTATCGCAGCACCGGTTCCTCGGCTACATTCAGGACCACGATCAGATTGGAAATCGTGCGGTGGGCGACAGGCTCGAACACGAAGTCGGATTTGAACGGGCCAAGATCGCTGCAGCCATCGTGATTATGAGCCCGTTTATCCCGATGCTTTTTCAAGGTGAGGAATGGGCGGCTTCGTCTCCGTTTCAATATTTCGCCGATCACGAAGATCCGGAATTGGCACGGCTCGTTTCCGAAGGCAGAAAAAAGGAATTCGAAGCATTCGGATGGGGCCCAGCCTCGATTCCCGACCCCGAAAAGAAGGAGACTTTCGAACGATCGAAGTTGCGATGGAATGAAGTAAATGAGAAGCAGCATCAAGAGATGCTCAAGTGGTATCGCGATCTTATTCAACTGCGACGGTCGACGGCAGCTTTGAATGTCGGGGAACACGGACATACGAAGGTGAGTCACGACGCTAGAGCGATGTGGCTTTCGATTCGACGCGGGGAGATCGAAGTATTTTGCAATTTAGGCAACGATGACAAATCGTTTGAGGTCGCTGCAAAGAGGAGAGTTATTCTCAGTTCGCGCGCAGACATCAGGATTAGCGGGGGCGAGTTGAAACTTCCTCCGAACACGATTGTCATTACGAAGGGAACATCCGACCTTAATGATCCTGAACCATAGACAACTCACTTTTGATCTGGGCATCCTAAATATTTAGAGCCGCGGCCCAGCCGCCAAGCCTTCCCGCAAATCAATCGCGAGGATGCGGATCTTCCTCGAAAGGGATTTTAGAAGAATGAGCGATTGCACAGTAAACATCGCCGATTTTAGGGCGATCCACGTCATGAACGCGCCGCGTCTCCAAGAGCTATCGCGCAGAGCCACGACCGCTCCAGAACAAAGCGTGTCCCGGCACGTACGCGAACCATTACAGTTCCGCGTGGGGATGGGCATGTGCACACAGGGGTCCCGCGTATTGAACATCGCCAGAGTTCGTGAAATGCGTAGCTCCGAGCGTTCAGTGGAAGCAACGGCGGGTGCAGAGCTAAAGTTCTTCCCTTTGCAGATGAAGCGGTAAGGATGGTGTCAGTAAGGCCGATCTCTTCCAAACCGTTGGCACGTTCCGAAGATTTCGATCCTATCGACAACCCACCTGCTGCTTGATTGTCGTCGTATACCTATCCGACAATTGTGCACATCCTCGGGCTGCGGATCGGCAGAAAAATGCTTTAACAATTTGAGTAGATTGCGTGGCGACTTCGCGACCTGTCTCGTATCAAGCATCATCGCAGTTTAGGATGAAACGTCCGCCGGTGATATCGATGATGGCATAGCGGATATTTCCTGTAACAATTCACGGGCAGTCGCCCAGGTAGAGCTGGAGAGATATGCGGTGCCACCGGCCCTTACGCCTGTGACCACCGCGCTCACAATTATCCGGCAATGTTCGTCCAGTTCCGCCTTACTCATCAAGTCAGTTCGCTGCAGCGCCTTTCCCATATCTTTGACCCACTCGGCGCGGATCTGGTCTTTGTTCAGAGAGATAATTTCAGCCAAATCGTTCATTCAAGCCCTCCTCTTGCTGCTCGGAGGGGGCTCCTCGCCCCGTTCCACTCTATTTTCATCGCAGGGAAACGGCGGTCACGCAAGGTTTTTCCACATCACAACCAATTTGATACAAGGAAAAGAGATATTCCCACCAATCGTGGAAAGAATCTTACGGAAGGGCTGCTCACCGGCTAGGTCGGAGACGTGGAGTCCAGGGCTGCGAGAGCATCGCGAAAGGCCTTGATGCCTTCCCACTTGGAAACGTATGCATTCACCTTGAAAAGGTTGCATATCTCTCGCTGTTCTTCACCTAAGAGGGTCCAGATCACCATGGGAATCTTTGCCAATCCAGGGGTGCTGTGCCAGAACCGAAGTAGCTCATAGCCACTCTCATACCCGAGATCGAGGTCGAGGACAATGCCATCCGGCAAGGGGGTCTCACCCTGCAGCCCCTTCTCGAGATAGACTCGGGCGGCTTGCAACGATGTGCGGGCTTCGATCTCAGCAATTCCAACGGACCGCGCCGTTTCCGCGGCGATATGGAGATCGTTCGGTTGATCCTCTACAAGAAGGAGACGTGTCACGTGCATTCTACCTTTGGCGAGATAGCCGCATTGTAAGCTGCTGGGGCTGTTGGCTGGAACTCTGAGGCGGACAGAACCAGTAAAACATATCAAAAGGCACGCAATAAGCTTTTCAGAACATTATTTCCGCGTAACCCATGTATCAATGCTAAAGAGCCCTCGACCTACCGATCAGAGCTTATCTATTTCCCGTCTCTGAGGCCACCGTAGACTCTTCGCGGACCTCACTACGCATTGCCAGGAAGGAAGCGGGTGTCGGCGTCGGCTTGCCCAGAAGATATCCCTGAACCTCGTTACATCCAAGGCGCGCAACAAACTCGAATTGCACCTCGGTTTCGACCCCTTCCGCAATGACGCGCATGCCAAGATTGTGCGCCAGCATAACCAGCGAATGAACCATGGCGTCAATCTCCGGACGAGAGCCCAGCTCATTGACAAATGACCGGTCGATCTTAAGAGAATTGAAAGGTAAGTGAGGTAGATAACCGAGGCATGAGTAGCCGGTACCAAAATCGTCAATGGCCAGACCTACGCCCAGCGCTGAAAGACGTGTCATCGCATCGGCAGCCCAGCGCACGCCGGTTAACATCACAGACTCGGTAAGTTCAATCTGGAGCAGCGCCGGAGGCAGCCCGGTATGGCGCAATACTTCCATCACTTCATCGACAAAGGTGTCACGGACGAATTGAATACTCGATACATTGACAGCCACCTGGATGGGGCCTGCCGCCTGCCACTCCAACGCCGCACGGCACGCGGATTCCATAATGTAAGCACCCAGGGGAACGATAATTCCTGTTTCCTCGGCGATGGGAATGAACTTCGAAGGAGGAATGGTTCCGAGTGTGGGATGGATCCAGCGAGCCAGGGCTTCGAATCGCACCAGGCGACGAGTGGCAATCTCAAATTCCGGCTGATAATACACAACGATCTGGCCGAGAGCAATGGCAGTACGAAGCTCGGTTTCGAGGCTCAGCCTTTCTCTGGCCGCTACTCCCAATTCCTCTGAGAAATACTTCATTCTACTTTTTCCGGAACGCTTCGCGGAATACATCGCGCTGTCTGCCTGTTGCAGCAGGTACGCGGCATTTGATCCATTATCAGGATAGAAACTTACGCCTATGCTGGCGCTGATGGTGATGACGTGATTCTCGATCGTGAAGGGAGAAGACAGTACTTCGAGAATGTCGGCTGCGACCACTCCCGCTTCTTCCCTGGCATTGAGGCCGCACAACACCACCGAGAATTCGTCTCCTCCGAGGCGGGCGAGGGTATCTGATTGACGCACGCGTGAGCGCAGCCGCTCGGCTACCTCTTTCAGCAAAATATCTCCCACGGCGTGGCCCAGACTATCGTTGACCAGCTTGAATCCATCTAAATCGATGTAGACCAAGGCAACGCGATGACGTTCTCGTTCGGCGACCGCTAATGCATGTCCGAGACGATCTGCCAATAACCGGCGATTAGGTAGTCCGGTAAGGTCATCGTTGAGTGCCTGATATTGCAATCGTGCTTCGGCCTCACTTTTTTCAACATCGCGCTTCGCCAACTCTGAAAGCATGATGTTGAAGCCCGTACCCAGTTGTGCGATTTCGTCGTTTCCGGAAATCGACACCCTGGCTAGAAGGTCCTGCCGCGTCGTGACGGCGCGCATGGCACCCGCCAGTTCCCTCACCGGCTTCAAGATCCTGTGCTGCAATAGAGAACCTGCGATGCCGCCGACAATCAACGCCAGGATCAATAACGCAGCCGCGATTTTGAGTAGTCGCCTCCAGCGTTGTTGAATCTCCTTTAGGTCGGACTTCAAGTAAAGTGTTCCCGCAACTTCACCCTGTTGCGACACGGTCCGGGTTACCGTTGTGAATCCGCGCAGAGCACTCGACATTTTCTCGATCTTCTGCGGACAATCATGGATTCCAATTTCGCGCTGGTATTCTGCGAACAATGCTCCGGATTGCGCATAAAGGCAGGCTGATACGATCGGTGTCTCGGCGCGCAGGGCCTGCAAAACCTCAAGGGCCGCTTGCTGGTCGTCAAAGTTTAATGCTGCGGTCGAATTTTGCCCGACAATATCGGCGAGTGTCGCCAGGCGATCTTTCAATTGAGTATGCGAAGTGACAGAGTCAAACGCCAAAAACGCGAACATCAAAGTTACAGAAGCCATGCTGCTCGCCAGCAACGCCATAAGCGTCATCTTGTGGGCAAAGCTGCCACCGATCGAGAATTGAATGTCAGTTGTTCGCATTCTGCTCCGCCCGAACGATGACTGCAAGGTTAAGTACCCTCGAGCTGATCTTGATTCCCGAGCGCTGCGTTGCATCGAGATTCACTCGAAGCTGAATCTGATCGCCAACCTTGACCAGGCCCACCATCCCTCCACTGGGCGCGAAAGATTCGGAATCGCCGATGGTGAGAATGTCTCTGCCCTTCAATCTTTTAAGAGCGCTTCGGATCTCACCCGTTTGGGAATCCTCGATGTAGACGATATTGCACCTTTGGAGTTCCTCATTGGACGGAGAAAGTAACACTTTGACAGTTCGCGATTGATTCGTTTTTCCGTTCAACATCGACTGCATCACTTCGCCGGTAGCTGGACTTCCGATAAAACCGATGACTACTTCCCCGCTATTTGGGGGCCATTCCACATACTTGATCAAGTTGAAAACATACGCAGCGCGTACGGACCGCTCGTCGCGCGTTCGATCCACGCAGAACCCTCTAGCAGGCGCAAAGGAATTAAGTACCAGCACAATTAGCGCCAGCACCAGCCGCGCTCGTATCCAATTTCGATTCACCTGTCGCCCCGTCGTCTTCGCAATGGCAACCGATAGGAAAGTTTCACTCGATAAGTTCGTCCATCCTGTTGGATTTGATCTTCGGGATCGTTCGGTCCCATGGGACTAAAAGACCGACTGTTCGAAACGTCATAGCAACTCGCGGAAACTTGCCATCCGCCTGGGGAGGGTTTCGTAGAAAGAGTCAGACTGGGTAGCAAATAAGATGGAACGCGCGTTCCCTGGTAGTCAGTGAGGGCGCTCACGTAGAGCATATCGGCACTCCCAAATCCCCACTTAAACACGGGCATTGTGCCGTCGAGTTTAACTTGGGTGATCGGTGAATTTGCGAGTGGCCCGTGTGCAACATCGTCTACCGTGGTCGAGGCGGTATAGCTTGCCCGGACCGCAAGCCCAGTCTTTCTTTCCGCGCTAAGTTCTAACTCCAGGCCCTTGCCAAGTACTCGACCATCGTTCACAAAATAGCTCAATCCCGTGTTACCGTCCGGCACTTGGTCGATCAGCTTTCGAAGACGGTTGTAATATCCATCCGCAATAATACCCAGCCATGTTACGGGTCGGTGTTCAAAAACTATTTCGTTTGAAAGCATCCCCTCCGGCTCGAGCCGCTCGGGTGCTGGCGCAATCGTTACGTCGTCTGCATAGTATTCCTCATAGGCATTAGGAGAGCGAAACGCCTTTCCGAAAATGTATTTGAGCGTCGACCGCGGCGTTGGTTTGTAAATTAATGCAAACCGCGGGCTTACTGCCGCCCCCGAATTACTGAAATAATCGAGTCTTCCGCCCGCGTGAATAATCAGCTTCGGAACTAAGTCGAGCTGGGCCTCGCCATATACCGCGCCTAAATACGATGACCGATCAGAGTGGAACGAATCAGGCTGGCCGGCATTGAAGTTCCTTTGCGTCGCATCGATTGTGTACTCATACTCGCCGCCAACGGTAAGTCGGCTCTCCCCGAATTGCTTCGTAATGTTAACTTCAGTTCCTACCCAATCCGCGCGCGCCTTTCCGTATCCAATTACCGGCTGAGTTGAATCGGGAATTGCGAATGCGCCCGTTCCAACATAGTTATAGAAGTCGTAATATGCACGAACGTCAAGATCCATCTGGGACGCGAAGCTGTGATGGAAGCTCGCATCCAAGAGGGCCCGCGTATCTTCTAGCTGGTCTGCCGGGTTATTAAAGACGGCGCCGTAAGACCCCGTCGGAAACTTCTTGACGCGATCTGAAAACATGCCCTGCACACGAAGTTGGCCATAGTGAACATCGCTATACGCAACCGCAATCCGCGTACCGTCCATGTTTTCGGCGATTCCATTGTTGGTGTCCGGCGATGCGAATATCGGGAAATAGAGTGTTGACGGTCCATCGCTGCGATCAAGGCTGGCGGAAAGCAGTCCCGACAAGTCGCCCTTGCCACCCATAATCGTCGCTCGTCCGCTGCGGCCCAGGAAAGATGATGTATCTCCTGAGGTATCAATGGTTGGCTGCTGGCTCGGAAGACGCGTGATGATATTGATTACCCCAAACATCGCATTGGTTCCATAGAGAGAGGAGCCGGGCCCGCGCACAACTTCAATGTGATCGATCAGGTCGAGATCGAGAGGGAATTCTGTCCCAATGGCCGCGCTTCCGTACACGTTCTCATTCAGCCGGTGACCATTCAATAACTCCAGGATGCGAGAGTTAAAATCACCCGGCCTCAGAAAGCCGCGAATTCCGAGATAGGTGTATTGACGATCGTTGGAAGTGTAAAAGCCACGTAAACTGCGAAGGGCATCTCCTAAAGTGCGCCAGCCGTACCGCTGAATTTCGTCTGCTGTAATGATGCTTACGGAAGATGGAGCGTCCTGGATATTCTCAAGGTGGCGAGATGCACTGTAAACCTTGACGTGGCTCAGGTCTTCAATGTCCATCGCCAAAAGGTCCTGATCAGATTGGGAACGTGCCACTATGGGAATGCAAGCGGCCGAGAGCGCCAAGAATGTCGCTAAACGATACAGCCTGTTGCGCTCGTTCTCCACCCGCATCATGCTTGCTGTATCGGCAGCACGCCGAACAAACTTTATGATCTCGCCGCGGTGTCACATTTTCCCTAAGAACCGAAAGGGCGATTATCAAAATGGCGCATTAACAATTCACAGCCGAGAGTTAGTGGACTTGCTTGTCCGTGTCGGAAGTTTCGCAGCAATCGCCCGCGCAGATTCGCCTCGATGTCACGGCACACTTCCAATGAGGGCAACATATTTCGAACCCACTTCCGCTATCGGCGCAATTAACGCGCACTTTACCTTACGATGTGATGTGTGCGCTATGAAGATTGATCCAAGGTGCATCAGTAGACATAAATGGCAATGATCGCCGCCAGTGAAAACATACCGAGGATAACGACGGCCAGATTGAGGTCTATTTGAACATCTCGTCGGAGAACTCTAACGCGTATAGGTAATATTCCATCAGGATCCCAGAGCGCTCCGCGATATGCCTTTCGGCCGATAAGCGCAAGCATAAATCCCATCATCGGGATGCCGGCTAAAACTGCAGCTAGATAGAATCGATGCGCTTCAAACGGCCCGCGAATCAGCACGAGAACCACCTCGAGCAGCGCCAGCATGGCGGTGCTCGTCGACTGCCACACCACGTGAAATCTAGCGTGAGCCGGCCACGATGGGTTTGTAGCGTGCGTGCGATTCAAGTCGATGGCTAAAGTCGCGGCGCCCTGCAGTCCACAGAAAGTAGCTAACAAGTCACGAGCGAATGACAAATGGGTCACAGCATCGCCCTCTGAACGCAATCACAAAAGCAAGACTGACGGGGGTTGAATCAATTTGCGCCCGAAGCCGCAACCGGCGACGAGGCGACATACTCGTTCGATGCCAAAGGAAAGCTGATGTCGATGCGGGCGCCCTTGTCCCCATCGTGGTTTGATGCGCTGATTACGCCGCCGTGAGCGCGAACGACTGCCTCAACAAATGCAAGGCCAAGGCCGTGTCCGTTTGATCCCCTGCCCTTAACTCGTCGCTCAAATATATGAGGACGGATCTCAGGCGCAAATCCGGGTCCGTTGTCTTCGAATCGAAGCATTGCCGTTTCGCCTTCGGCTTGGAGGCCGATCTCGATATGGCATCCTGCAGGAACATGCTTGAGCTCGTTGTCGAAAAGATTGGCAATCATTCTATGGACAAGAGCAGCATCGGCGACAATTCGTACCGGCCCATTTCCTGAGTAGTTCACATGCAGGCCCTTTTCTGACATAGACGGTTCATATAAGTCAACCATCACGCGGAGCAAGTCGTCCATGTCAATCGCGGTGCGATTCAATCGCAGCGCATCGGCTTTCGCCTCCGCAACGTCGAGCGACTTGTTGAGGAAATCGGTAAGGCGATCCAGTTCATCGATTGCGGAAACGATCGCCTCGGCCTGTTCACCCTCGCTCGCGGCCGAGAGTGAAGATTCAAGTTTGCCTCGAATCGCTGTCACTGGGCTGCGCAAATCATGTGCTAAAGAGTCGGTGATGGTGTGCAACTGGCGCATCGAGTTCTCGATCCGATCCAGCATGTGATTGAGCGTTAGTGCCAATTGGGCAACTTCATCGTTTCGCAGCGTTGTAGGCACGCGCGTGTTCAGATCGGAACTGCCGATCCTCGACGCCGCGTCAGTTATCTTGCGAACATGACTCAGCATCCGTCGCGTCGTGAAGAAGACGATTCCGAATCCCAGTAGAACCAGCGCGACCCAGAGCAAGAAGAAACGCAGGCGAAGATTCTTAAGCACGCGACGCTCATCCCGCTCAGATAGTCCGAGGTAGATGCTGCTTCCGTCAGACATCCTGATTGAGGCTACGCGAAACGGAGTGCGATGACCGCTGACTTCCAGATCCATGGGCCGGCCGGTCGGGATACTGGCAGTGCGAATTGCCTGAAGGTTAGCCTCGCCGTTCCCGGGGCCGACCCATAGCTTCATCGAGCCATCAGTTCCTCGCTGCAAAAAGAACACTGAGTCATTTGAGGTGTTCTCCGATTGGATTTTGTCCGGCACCTCTCTGCCGGCTAACTCTGCGACCTCGCCAACCACCCGGTCGTACAGCGCGTCTTTCGGCGTGCGCTGTGCCACATCTCCCAAGACCTCAACTTCGCCAGAAAGCCATGCGTCGCTCCTGCGTTGAATGTCATTGGCCACAAACCGGTGAAGGAACACAAATACCAGCATTGTTCCGCACGCGAATGCCAGAGTGGCCCAAAGCGAAATGCGCCATGCGGCGCTTCGCATCCCCGGCTTACCTGTCCTTGAGGACATAACCCACACCTCGCAAGGTCCTGATCAAGGGCTGTAGCCCTTTCCCGTCGACCTTTCCACGCAGCCGATATATGTGCACGTCTACCACGTTGGTATCGGGCTGAATTCGCATTCCCCAAACCTGGTCGAGAATCATCGAGCGAGTCACAACTCGCCCTGCGTTCCGGCAAAGATACTCGAGTAATACAAACTCCTGCGGAGTCAATTGCAACATCTCGCCGCCACGAATAGCCTCGCGTCGAAGTAAATCTAACTCGAGATCGAGTACTCGCAATCGCGTTGCTTCGTTGGCGGGAACATTATTACGACGAATAAGATTGCGCAGCCGTGCGAGTAGCTCCGCAAGAGCGAAAGGCTTGGTCAGATAGTCGTCTCCGCCCTGTTCCAGACCGCGCACGCGATCATCAACTGACCTTCGAGCCGATAAGATCAATACCGGCGCCTTTACCCCAAGTTGCCGGAGCCGAAGAATTAAACTGATGCCGTCCTGGTCGGGCAATCCAAGATCGACCACCAACACATCAAAATAACCTTCGACGGCAATGCGCTCCGCGGTCTTCCCATCTGCCGCCACATCTACTTTGTATCCGGCTTCTTCGAGAGAACAGCGAAGAAAGCTTTGTATGTCCAATTCGTCTTCGATCAAGAGCAGCCGCATGCAGAAATAGTAGTGTATTCAACAGGAATTGGCATTCCATGCCAAAAATCCCAGCAAAATGAACGTTTTGTCATGCTTGCGTTGGCCGACAGTCATCTTCACCACATATGCTAGGCAGTAACCCTCTGGAAAGAAGGAAACTTACCGCAACCCCATCGGACATGAACAAAACGTCATTGCTACCATCAATCTTTGACGCTTTCCGAAACAACACTGAAACCGTCTTACACTTGGGCGCTCAAGACAGACTCACCGAAAATGGCAAGGTGATGAAAGCCAGCGCCGAATCGAACTCAAGGATCCTCATGCCGGCAACCCTGACTATGGATGACTCGCAGACACAATATTTCGCGGATGCCTTTGGTGCCTCCCTTCCGCTGCCTGCGGATCTCGATCCAAATCTTGAAGAGGCCATTCGCCATGTGCTCGATAATCCGGGAACGTTGGTTCGACCTCGATTGGTCTTCAAAGTGGCAACATCCTATGGTCTCGATCCCGGCCCCGCACAGGATCTCGCAATCGCGCTTGAGTATTTTCATACCGCGTCGCTGTTGTTTGATGATCTGCCGTGCATGGACGACGCCCAGGAACGGCGAGGCGTGCCGTGTGCTCACGTTGTCTTCGGACAGGCAGGCGCAATTCTTGCCGCGCTCGCTCTCATCAATCGCGCCTATGCGCTCGCGTGGAGTACCATTGCTGGCAGCCCGTACAGCAGGCGGGCGCAAGCGCTTTTGTACCTGGAACGACGTCTTGGTGTTGGCGGACTCCTTAACGGTCAAAGCCTCGATCTTCACTACTCAAGGCTGCCGCACACACGACAGACGACCGAACGCATCGCCCAAGGCAAGACCGTGTCATTGATTCGTTTGACACTCGTACTTCCTGCGATGCTCGGTGGCGCTCATGAGCGTGATCTTCAGTTACTCGAGCGCATTGCCCTCTATTGGGGTCTGGCTTATCAAATGGTGGACGACCTCAAAGACGTTCTTCAGAATTCGGCCCAAACCGGCAAGACAGCCTCCCGTGACGTGCTTTTGGATCGCCCTAACGTAGCGCTCGTCATTGGGGTTCAGGCTGCGGTAGAGCGGCTCACGCGGCTTATCGAGTTCGGAGATAGAACCTTGCGCTGCCTCCTTCAATCGAGACCTGACCTGGAGTTTCTTCGCAATCTTCGGCGCGATCTGGAGACAGAATTGGTTCGAGTGACGCAAAGCGCTCGTGCCCTAGCGGAGGGAGACCGGCTGTGATTTTCGTCAAGCTCGTTTGGACGAATATGGAACGACATCGCATTCGATCGTTCATCAGCATAGCTGGAATCGCCTTCAGTGTCGCTGCCATGCTCACCGTAGTTACCATCCTCCAGGGCGCAGTCGGAATGTTCTCAAGCATCCTGTCGAGCGATAGCGAGATCATTGTTTTTGAGCGCAACGTCTCCGATCTGTTCTTCAGCAGCGTTCCGCAATCCGCGGCTGATGCGATCGCAAAGTGGCCCACCGTTTCCCATGCCGACCCCGTCCTGTTCGGTGTCGTATCCAGCGCCAGCAACCCCATTATTACCTGCTTCGGCGTCACTGCGGGGGATCCTCGCATGCGCCAAGCCACGTGGATCGCGGGCGATCGCACCAACTTTGGCCAACATGTCGACGACGTAGTTCTTGGTGAACGAGCCGCAGAATTTCTGGGCGCCAAACTCGACAGTCACGTGCCTATCGGCCATGCGACTTTTCATGTAATCGGGATTGTGAAGACAGCCAACGGATTCGAAGATGGGGGAGTGTTTATGCCCTTAGTCTCTGCGCAAAGCTTCTTTCACAAGCAAGGTTCATCCTCGGTTATCACAATTAAGCTGCGTACAAAGGACGATGTCACTGCCTTCAAGAGCAGGGTTAAGTCGAATTTTGGAAATTTGATCGCCCTTGAAAATTCCGAATTCAATCGAACCTATTCGCAATTCAAAATACTTAAAGCCACGGCGTGGGCTGTGGGCGGTTGTGGATTGCTACTCGGCGCATTCGGCGTAGCGAATACCATGATCATGTCTGTATTTACGCGTATTCGCGAGATTGCCATATTGCGCGTCAACGGCTTCTCTCACGTCCAGGTCGGGTCGATTATCTTCGGCGAATCCGCTCTCATTTCTTTATTGGGAGCGCTTGCTGGTCTAGCGCTCGGAAGCTGCTTCCTGTTCGCGCTGAAGCTTATTCCCGCGCTTCATGGCTATGTTGACTCGACCATACACCCGCTCATCCTGTTAATCGTCATTGCGCTGGCACTGCTCACTGGAATCGCCGGCGCCCTGTACCCTGCGATTTATGCCATGCGCATCCGCGCGGTGGAGGCGCTTCGTTTCGAATGACTGTCACTGATAACGCAACCGAACATGAACGCGTCGTTCTCCACGCAGACGAAGTATGGAAGAGCTACGATCGCGGTGCGATCACCGTACTCAAAGGGACTAGCTTCAAGGCCCTCGAAGGACAAACCGTAGCCCTTTGCGGTCCCTCTGGATGCGGTAAGAGCACGCTGCTTCATCTCTTCGGAGGGCTCGATACACCGGACCAAGGCAGAGTCTTCGTCAACGGCATCGAGGTAAACCGCCAGCGCAACCTTTTGAAGCTTCTGCGCCACGAGGTTGGATTTGTGTTTCAACTCCACAATCTCATTCCCGATCTTACGCTCGAGGAAAACTGCCTCATTCCCACTGTTGCAGCAGGTATCGACAGGCAAATTGCGCATGAGCGCTTGCTGCATTTGACCGAACGCACAGGCTTGAGACATCGTCTCGGACAGCGCATTCAAAAGCTCTCTGGCGGGGAGCGGCAGCGCACCGCGCTTTGCCGCGCACTGATGAACAAACCGAAGATCCTGCTGGCCGATGAGCCGACCGGTTCCCTCGATGAAGAGATCAGTGCCAGGGTTTTCGCACTTCTGCTTGAGCTAGTAGCGACCGAGGGCGTGACTTTGCTCATGGCCACACACGATCGTGGTCTCGCTGAGCGCTGCGATCGACTCTTGGAAATGCGCGATGGAAAGATCTATGAACCTGCGTATGCGCGATGAATTCCCATCGCCGTCTCATGCCTCGAGTGCAATAGCCGGCACAACGTGGCACGCGCTGCTATGGCTTGTAATCGCAAATGCGATCGGCGTAATGATTGCCGTTCTACTCCTGCTCCCTGGTTTGAACAATCTTTTGGGTGAGTGGACTTATGGCCGCTGGATCATGGTACACATGAATCTTGAACTCTATGGCTGGACGGCCATTCCGCTTGTCGGGTTTCTTTTCAATACCTATGGCGCGGACCGCAGCCCTGCCTCATCCTGGTGCAGATCTATTCTCTGGATTTGGTCGGCGGCGCTTGGTATTGGTGCGCTTTCATGGCTCAGCGGTGGTTCAAGTGGCAAGCTGTTCCTCGATTGGACCGGCTATGCGCGCGTTCTTTTCACCGCTGCACTCATCGTGCTCTGGCTCTTTCTTTCGTACTCTTTCGCGATTCACTGGAGCACTCAGAGTAACAGCAATATCATTGTTCGTACGACCAAGGCTATTGGCCTTTTAGTCCTGTTCACGGTACCTTTTGCTCTCTATGTGGCAACTGATCCCAACTTGTACCCGGCAGTGAATCCCGACACGGGTGGCCCCACGGGCGCAAGCCAATTGGAGTCGTCACTGGCCATCGTTGCCATCCTGCTCTTGCTTCCTTTTGGAATCGCTAACCGCAAAAACAATCGCTCAAAAAGCATCGTCATTGGGTGGGCCACGCTAGCTGCCGAATCATTACTCTGCCTCTTGCTGGGGCGCGCAGACAGCAGCCATCATAGCGTAGCGCAGTACATGAGCCTCGGCAGCCTTCTAATCTGGCTACCCCTTACTCCTGCCTACTACACGGCCTTCGAATGGAACAAGAATACGCGCCGATGGAGACTATCTTTCCTCTGTTGGTGGGCAGTGCTGATCCCTACTGGTTGGATCTTCTTCCTCCCCGGTGTGCTTGACCACTTCAAGTTTACTGATGGCTTGGTAGGTCACTCCTTCGTCGCTATGGCTGGCTTCACATCGAGCCTGATTATTTTCGTGATGGTCCAATTGCTGGGCGACGATGGATGGATTTTCAATCGATCGCGCTCCTTCTATATGTGGCATGGAAGCGTGGCAGCCTATATCGTGTTGGTGACTGTAGCCGGCTGGTATGAAGGTTTCGATCCCACTTTCACCATCGTCCCCGGCATAGCTCGCAATGTCCTCTACGTGCTGCGCCTGGGCACCGGGATACTCATGACGCTTTCTTCTCTCGATTGGTTTGTCGATGCCACAACCGTGCTTCGCCAACAAGCCGCTGCTTCAACCAAAGCTCCCCAGGAGCAGACAGTATGAGCCGTCCGATACTTCTCACCTATCAACTGCTCACCGGCTTTTCCGACTCCATGACTGGTGCCCTGCTCATCCTCGCGCCGGCCTTTACTCTCAGCCTGATGCGCCTGCATGTACCCTCTGACGCACTTCCTTTCCTATCGTTCATCGGCGCATTTGTCTTATCGGTTGGCTTAGCTTGCTTCTATGGAGCGATCGTCATTTGGTTTAGAGCTGATCGTTCGCGGATAGAAATGGTATGGCTTCTCACGGCCTTTACTCGCAGTTGTGTCGCTATTTTTCTTTTTCAGCAAGTACTGGCGGGGGTTCTCGAGTCCGGATGGCTGACAGTCGCAGCCTCAGACGGAGCCTGTGTTGTCATCCAGGCGGTCGGCATGCGCAGAGGTTGGTTAGCCCATGTTGCCGAATAGATCTGCCATTGCGTCATGGCAAGGTGTCGCGCTTATCGCGACCACTTATATCTATTTCTTGATCTTTGCGCAGTTCGCCTTTCTTAAGCGTCTTGCAATTCTCGGCATTTACGGAACTCCACTGAAAGCGGTCATGGCGGCAATGGCCATCGGCGGCATACTTCTCAGTCTCCTTGCCCCGCGCGTTAAAACTCTATCATCGCCTAATACACGCATCCGCTTCGGTCTCGTGGCATGCGGTGCGGCAGCGTTCTCAACGCTGATTTCTTTGAATGCAATTACAGCCTCTCTAATTGCTTTTCTGGTCGGGTCCGCACTGGGACTGCTGACGGTCACCCTTGTCGCAAACCTTCGCCAGTGGATAGGCGATCACTACGCGCTCATTAAGGTCGGCTTGGGGACAGGCATCGGGTACTCCGTCTGTAACATTCCGTCTCTTTTTGCCGCTTCGCCACAGACGCAATCCATCGCGGCCGGTTCTCTCTGCCTCATTGCTGCCTGCCTGCCATTAGGCTCGACCTCAGGCCACCAGAATCAAATTGCAGTTATGTTGCAGGCGCGCATTTCATTCCCGTGCATTGTGGCCTGCTTCACCGCACTTGTTTGGCTCGACTCTGCTGCGTTCTTTATTATTCAAAATACTCCTGCATTGAAAGCCGGCACGTGGCAGGGCTCCGCTCATCTCTGGACAAATGCGACCATACATCTCACCGCCGCCCTCGCCAGCGCGATCATCCTTCGCGCCAGGGGCATCTTTACCGTTCTCTTCGCCGCGTTCATCGCATTAGGCGCCGCGTGCCTCCTGCTCATTGCCCCCAATCGTGCGCTGCTCGCCTCGCTTTTTTATCCCATCGGCGTTTCGTTCTACTCTGTCGCACTTGTGGCTTACCCATCGCTACTCGCACCAATCAATACACCAGAGCAACGCGGACGACAAGCTGGCTGGATTTATGCCATCGCCGGTTGGTCCGGCTCCGCGCTGGGCATCGGCATGGCGCAGAATCTTGGCCAGGTTCCTCCCGTGTTTGTCGTAACGGCAGGAGCAGTCATTCTATTGTCCGGCCTGCATAAACTCGTCGTTCGACGCAAACGCGAACTAGTCGCCGTCATAGTTGTCTTACTTGTCTCACTCGGCATCGATCGCATCCTTAAACCTGCTTACAAACCCCCTCTGCTCTCGCAAGTCGAACGCGGCCGGCAGGTCTATATCTCTGAAGGCTGCATAAGTTGTCATTCCCAATATGTACGCCCCAATTCTGCCGATGTTCTCATGTGGGGGCCTGTCACTCCCGTTCAGGAAATCCGCCTCCAGCATCCACCCCTCATCGGAAATCGCAGGCAAGGGCCGGATCTATCTCAGGTAGGTGGACGGCGGTCTGCGCTCTGGCTGAAAGTACATTTCTACTCTCCTGCCGAAGTGAGTGGCGCTTCGATCATGCCGTCGTTCGGCTTTCTCTTTCGCGACCAGCGCGGAGACGACCTGGTCGCATACCTCACCAGTCTGCGCGGGCAGACGACGCAGCAGCATATCTCTGAGGAGAACGAATGGCAGCTTAGCCCGGTCGCTATTCGTGAAGCAAACCCAGACGAGGGCGAACATCTTTACCAACGTTATTGCGCCACATGCCATAGCCCAAATGGTCGTACGGCACTAGCGTGGCGCTCAAGGTTCACACATCCGCCCTGCGACCTCACCATCAGCGCCTTCCACGATATTCCAGTTTCCGCCACCCGTGAAAATCAACGTACTCGCATCGCGCAAATTACCAAGTTTGGAATCCCCGGAACCGATATGCCTGGTCACGAATATTTGCCCGACCAACAGGTTGCTTCGATCAGTGTTTGGCTGTTGCGGACCAAGGGACAGCTTGATCAAACTCGTTAACGACCGACAACTCAAAGGAGATGATCAATGAAGATCATTGCTAAAGCTCTCATCGTTGTGTCCTCCCTGCCTCTTGCTTCTCTCGCGTTCGCTCAATCGCAATCCTTGACCGTCAACCCCTCGGCAAGCCAGGTTGCCTTTGCTCTCGCTGGCAGCGGTCACCACGTTCAGGGCACCTTTCATGTGCAGAGTGGATTGATAGTGTTCGACCGAACTGCACAAACGATCTCCGGTACAGTTGTGGTCGCAGCGGGCAGCGGGGATAGCGGCGAACCAAGCCGCGACAAGAAGATGAACTCCGACGTTCTCGATGTGTCTCACTTTTCGGAAGTCACTTTTGCGCCAAAGACCTACACTGGCACGATTGCAGCGTCGGGCGATTCCTCCATACAAGTCGCAGGCGCCTTCACTCTTCACGGCACACCTCACGACATCACAGTCCCCATGCAAATTCACATCGAGGGCACGAGTGTTACGGCGAAGGGGCAATTTACCGTTCCCTATGTGAAGTGGGGCCTGAAAGACCCCAGCATCTTTATTCTCAAGGTTGCCAAGGAAGTGAACATCGACCTCACTCTCGTGGGTCAGTTGTCAAACTAGCCGCGGAACATTGACGCATAGTCCGTACAAATCATCGAACGGGCGAAGATTACGCCATCGTTATTCTGTTGACCCTGTATCTTCGTCCGGCAGCATCTGGTAACTCACAAATGCAAGATGCTTACCATCCGGCGCCCAGTTTGGAACATTATCCGTTCCCGCGCCACCGACTATGTTCACCAGCGGCCGGATCTTGCCGTCGCTCGCGTTGAGAATGCGTAATGCAACGTCCTTGTTGGCGGGATGACCGGTCACATCCTTGTCATAAGACAGAATGAGAATCGATTCGCCATCGGGCGATGGATGAGGTGTCCAGTTATTTTTCTCATCGAATGTAATTTGTTTGGGGTCGGCACCATTCGCCAGCATGCGCCATATCTGCATCGTGCCCGTTCGATCTGAATTGAAATAGATATACCTGCCGTCCGGCGAATAATCGGGATCATCGCTGATGCCCGTGCCGCTGGTCAACGCCGTTTCGGCACCGCCTTCGACAGAAATGGAATAGATGTTGCCCGATCCGTGACTGGGCCGCGTGAACGCAATCGTCTTCCCATCAGGCGACCAGCTATGAAAGTAAGAATCAGGATTCTCGGTGACCAGTCGCGCCTTGCCACCAATAGACGGAACAATGTAAACACGCCTCCCAGGATTATTCGCGCCCGTGCAGGTTGCAGCCAGCCATTTGCCATCTGGCGACAGCCCATGACTTCCCGTGCAATCGCTCACGCCGTCCATCTCGATCATGCTGGGAGTGCCGCCGGTAGCGGGAATCGTCCATAGATGGCCGTCCTGCGTGAAGATCAGCGACTTACCATCGCGACTCCAGTTAGGCGCGTCAAATCGCGCACGCTGCGTATAGACCATCCATGCTCCGCGCGCGTTTTCGTCAATGGCGATCGTCTGCAGAGTGCTGTAGAGTGCAAGCTTCGCGGTGTTCTGTGGCGGCTCAAGTTGCTTCAGTTCAACATGAGAAAATATCGCCTTTTCGACGACAGTCTCGCTGTGCGCACAGACGCCGATACCTGCATAAAACGGCCCATCGAGGTGCAATTTGATCGAGGCACCCGTCTGGTGTAGCGGCTCTCCGCTCATGCTGATGAATAGGGTAAAGACATCGCCGCGCTTTTCAATGCGAATACGCTTCGGCGTTCCAATGTTGAATGCGATATCCTGCGTTGTCTCACCCTTGCCGCCGCGGTATTGCAACGCCGTCTCCCCAGATCCATGCAGCGCCGCATCCGCGTACGCGCTGTCTGCATCCATCGTTTGCCTAAACATCAACAGCGCTTTGCGATTGGAACTCGCACTCGCACTGCTGCTTGAAAGGTTAATGTCGGCTGTCAATGAAACATCACCCGACACTTTTTTCCAAGCAAAATGAAATGCGTCTGTCGCCGCCCAGAGGTCTGCGCCTCCAGAACTGATCGCATAAGTACCATTCGCCACGCTATAGGTAAGGATCCCTGGCGGCAACACCCTGCCCACATCCGCTTGGCCATCGAAGATACCGAACTGTGCGTGATTGTCTTGCGCCGTCGCGTCCAAACTAAGCAAGACATAAACGCAAAGCAACAATAAAACATGGAATTGGCCAAATCTTTTCACCAGCTCAACCCTCTTTCTCACCGATAGTCACGCAATTCTGCCAACACTCACGCACCCCATTCACTTCGCCATCGATAGCCTATTCTGGGCTCGCAGCCGGCGTTGTCGCCGACTTCCAGTTGATTACGTCATAAACAGCCTGGTCATTTCCAACGTTCCTCAACCCATGTAATTGATTCGAAGCGAAGAACACAATCGATCCCGCGCCCACGCGTTTCCACTCACCATTGGTCAGCGCTTCGAGAGTGCCCTGTCGCAAAATGATCAGTTCCTCATTGGGATGTTTGTGGGGCGGATGGGGAGCTTTGCCGGGGTTCAGCGTGGTGACATGTACTTCGAGTTCATCGAGCGTCGCTGTCCGCGATTTGAATACTGACCGCACTGATCCAACTTCCGATGGCTTGTCCGCGATCGAATTCCAATCGAAAACAGTAGAACCCAAGATGAGCCCGTGGTCCGCAATCGCAAAACATCCCGCTGTAAACATGCAAGCGGTCAGCGCAATCATCAAGTCTCTACGCGTAAACATTTTCCCTCCAGTATTCGCGAATCTTATCGCGTATCTTCAGACAGACAGCGAAGCAGCAAAAGACGCTGTTCCCAAGTAAACCCCTAACTCTAAGGCATCCCTCTCGCGATTGGCCAGCGCGAAAGTGAATACTTAGGCTTGCTCTAAGCCCAACATGAGTTATCCTGTGACCACATCATGAGACGACGGCCTCTTATCCCCATCCTGGCTGCCTGTTTAGCTGCCGCGCACCTCACCTCCACACCTTCTTCAGCACAAAGCGTGCCCGCGCATGTACTGGCCTACAAAGGCGAGCAGCCTGTTCGCGCAAGTCACGGTATGGTCGTCAGTGTTCATCACCTGGCGTCTGATGCGGGCGTTGACGTGTTGCGTCAGGGCGGCAATGCCGTCGACGCGGCTGTCGCCACCGGCTTTGCCCTTGCGGTGGTTCACCCTATCGCCGGCAATCTCGGCGGCGGCGGCTTTCTACTGCTGCGCACGCACGATGGCAAGAGTACCTTCATCGACTATCGCGAGAAGGCTCCCCTTGCCGCCACTGAAACCATGTATCAGGATGCCCAGGGAAACGTTATTAAAGATTCCAGTGTAGTGGGCTATCGTTCCATCGCCACGCCTGGCTCTGTAGCAGGCATGGTTTATGCCGAGCGCAAGTATGGCAAGCTTGGACTCAAGCGAGTGATCGCACCCGCGATTCAACTGGCCGCGCAAGGCTTCACTCTCACCGTCGAAGAAGCAGCTGAACTCGCCGACTCCGACCTCACTCGATTTCCAGATTCGAAGCGCATCTTTCAGCGCGACGGAAATCTTTTCAAGGAAGGTGAGACCTTCAAACAACCTGAATTGGCGCGGACTCTAGAGCGTATCGCCACCGATCCCGACGACTTTTATCATGGCAAGCTCGCTCACGAGTTAGTCGACGAGCTAAGGAAAGGCGGCGCACTGATCACCCTCGACGATCTCGCTCAATACAATGTCGTCGAGCGCAAGCCGATCATCGGCAGCTTTCATAACTACACGGTCATCAGCGCCCCTCCGCCCTCGTCAGGTGGAGTAGTACTCATAAGTGCTCTCAATATTCTTGAAGGCTATGATCTCTCGAAGTTGGGCGATCGCACGCCGCAGTCCATCCATTTCATCACTGAGGCCTATCGCCGATCCTATATGGACCGCTCGGATTATCTTGGCGATCCGGACTACAACAACATTCCTGTCGCTGAACTCACCGCGAAGAAGTACGCTGAGGCCTGGCGCAGCAGCATCGATCCTTCCACTGCCACTCCCAGCGCTTCACTCAAACGTCCCGACGGCTTCCTGCCTCCCGCGCCCAAGACGGCAGGACAGCGAAAGGAATCGCCGGACACGACGCACTATTCAGTCGTCGACAGCGAAGGCAATGCAGTCTCCGTGACCACTACGCTCAACAACGGATTCGGCTCCGACGTTACAGCCGGCTCGCTCGGCTTTCTGCTCAACGATGAGATGGATGACTTCGCAGCGAAGATGGGCGTGCCCAATATGTTCGGACTCATTCAAGGTCCTGCGAATGCCATTGCTCCCGGCAAGCGCCCATTGAGTTCCATGACGCCGACCATCATTCTTGAAGGCGGCAAGCTGCGTTATGTGCTCGGTTCACCCGGCGGTGCGCGCATTATCACCACTGTGGCCAATATTTTTCTCTCTGCTGCCGAGGGCGGACTCAACATTCAGGAGGCGGTGGACGCGCCACGCTTCCATCATCAATATCTACCCGATGTGCTCGGCCTCGAGCCCGGTTTCTCTGCTGAAACCATGGCATCACTCAAGGCACAAGGCTATACCCTTGTCGTGCGTGACGGACATTGGTCAAACGGCGAGTGTATCGCGATCGATCCTAAGACCGGCGAGCGTCTCGGCGGACAAGACCATCGAAGCCACTACGGCAAAGCAGCAGGATACTAAAGTGTTTTCGGATTTGCTGTTGATTCGAGTGCCCCATCCATTCCGCGTTTTCCAGCGGAATGGGTGGGATACCAACAACCTTCGGGTCGACACAATTGCGGAAAAAGCTCTGATCAGTTGAAGCCGCGCCTATCGGTTACAGATCGACTGATCGACTCGTTACCAACTCACTTGCTTTTTTGACAAAGTCAGCAAGCGCCGTTGAACCTTGATCGCCCTTGCCGCGGGTACGAACGCTGACCGTGCCCGCCGCTTCCTCCTTATCGCCAAACACGAGAATGTAGGGCGTCTTCTGATTGGCGAAATCGCGAATCTTGGAGTTCATCTTTTCGTTGCGGCCATCGATTTCGACGCGGAAGCCCGCAGCCTTGAGTTCGGCCTCGACCTTCTTGGCGTAGTCATGATGACGCTCGCTGATCGGCACAAGACCAACCTGTACGGGCGATAACCACAGCGGAAACGCACCAGCATAATGTTCGATGAGCACTCCGAAGAAGCGCTCGACTGAGCCAAACAGTGCGCGATGCACCATCACCGGTTGGTGGCGCTCGCCATCCTCGCCGACATATTCCAACTCGAAACGCGCCGGCAAATTGAAGTCGAACTGCACCGTCGAAAGCTGCCACAAACGCCCCAACACATCGACGAGTTTCACATCGATCTTCGGACCATAAAAGGCGGCCTCGCCGGGAATCGTCTTGTAAGGAATGCCCTTGCTCTTCAAAACCGTGTCGAGCGATCGAATGGCCAATTCCCAATTCTCATCCGAGCCCGCGTAGTGCGCGCGATCGTTCGGGTCCCATGTCGATAGTTCAATTTTGAACTCTGCAAAGCCAAACGTCTTCAACACCGCTTCGGCAAAGTCGATGCAGCCAGCGACTTCGCTTTCAATCTGGGCCGGCGTGCAAAAGATGTGCGCATCGTCCTGCGTAAAGCCGCGCACCCGCAGCAGACCATGCATGGTCCCTGAGCGCTCGTAGCGATAAACATTGCCTAACTCGGCATATCGCTGCGGCAGATCGCGATAGCTCTTCGGCGAATTCTTATAGATGAGGATGTGGCCGGGGCAGTTCATAGGCTTGAGGCGATACTCCGCGTCGTCAAGCTCCATGGGCGTGTACATGTTGGCTGAGTAGAAGCCTTCGTGGCCACTGACCTTCCACAGTTCACGACGCATCACGTGCGGCGTATATACCAGCAGATAGCCGCGACGCAGGCATTCATCCTTCATCCAGTCTTCCATGATCTTGCGAATCATGGCTCCGCGCGGATGCCAGAAGATAAGTCCCGCTCCGGCTAGTTCCTGAATGCTGAACAGATCAAGCTGTTTGCCCAGGACGCGATGATCGCGCTTGGCCGCTTCTTCAAGCCGCGCGAAGTGCTCGTCCAACGCCTTCTGCGTAAAGAATGCAGTCCCGTAAATCCGCTGTAACTGCGGATTCTTCTCATCGCCCAACCAATACGCGCCGGCAAGATTGGTAACCTTCACCGCCTTGACGCGGCCTGTCGATGGCACATGCGGCCCACGGCAAAAGTCGACAAACTTACCGTTGCGATAGAAACTTACTTGCGCGCCAGGCTCGGTGAACTTGCTCACGAAGTGTGTCTTCATGAAATCGCCGTCGCGCTCGAATTCTTCCAGCGCTTGTTCACGCGGTTCGTACTCGCGCACAAATTTCTCATCGCGTGCCACCACTTCCGCCATCTTTGTCTGGATCAAGGCCAGGTCGTCGGGCGTAAACGGCTTCTCGCGATAAAAATCATAGAAGAACCCTGAATCGGTCGCCGGGCCATGTCCCAGCTTCGTCTCAGGAAACAGTTCGAGAACCGCCGTCGCGAGTACGTGCGCCGCCGAGTGGCGAACCACTTTGAGAGCTTCCGGGTCCTTCTCGGTCACGAGCTCGAGCCGCGTGTCCTCTGACAGCGGCGTCGCCAGATCGACGAGCCGGGGAGCGCTCTTGTCCTCGGCGGCATACATCGCCTCTTCTCCCGACTCAGTGGCAGTGCCCACCACGGTCGCTCCGGCAATCGGCGTCAACCGGGCCACCACCGATACTGCAGCCAGCCGTGGCGAAATCGAGTTAGCTATATCGAGAGGCGTCGTTCCCTCGGGAACCTCGCGCACAGCTCCATCAGGCAGATGAATGGCAATCGTCTTCGAGCTCATTGGTTTTAATCCCTAAGTTTCTGCCGCACACAGCCAAAAAGCGGCGACCCTTCAGGATATACCGGAAGCTTCGTGTTCAGAGCCGTTTCAATCGCCGGCATGAATACGCCGTTGCCACGCTCGTAAGCAAGCATGGCTGCAATGAGTTTCAGCCTCTTTTCCCTCTTATTCGCATTGACGCGCATAATCCACGTGCAGTAAATTGATTTTCTTGACACAAGAGTGGTATCGATCCATACCCCGATTGATCGGCGCCCATCCCAAAAAGTAGGAATATGCAGCCATGCTGACGCCGATCTATCGTGACTTCTTGCGGTCGTGGCGCTTGGGCCGCAAGAGGGCAAGACATGCAAGTACTATGCAAGAGCTGTAACGAAGGCGCTGAGATTCATTGCAACGTTTGTGGTCAGGGTTTCGCTCTTTTTTGGGAGCGCCCCACGAAGATGGAGAAAGCCCAAGCCCTGCACGAGATCGACAAGGCATTGCGCAAGCATCACTACAATCAGCCCGGGCCCGAGGCCCATCCCGTTCGGGGCTTTCTGGTGCCGGAATGGGAGGGACAGGTGTCCGCCTCGGGAGCTGCAATCTTAGGTAATGCGCCCAGTTGGTCGCTTTAGCGCATCATAGGTTGTTAGAGGCTGTCGCTCTTTACGAGATGATAGCTGGCGGAAAGCAGAGAAAATCAGCTCGGCAGTCCGCCCAACGAAAGCAATATAGGTGAAGCCCAAATGGCAGAACGAATCGCCGCAACCAGAACGCACTCGACGGGCCACCCGGTTCAAATTTGGATGTTGTTCCTTGGGTTCTCTTCGTAGCTTACGGGCACGAGACCGAACGTTTCACAACTCTGCTTGACACCGATGCCGGCATGCGACTACACCCTTTGTGGTCATCGCTGCCGGCATCAACTTTTGCGTCAGACTTGGCTGAAATATCTCTAAAAATGCAGCTAAAAACGACCTGTACAGACACAAATGAGGGCCGGGATCGCTCCCGGTCCTCATTTGTGTTAGCTCGATTCTGCCGGAATGCGGCCAGTGTGATTTAGAGCGGCTGAACGTCTGCCGCCTGCCATCCCTTAGGCCCCTTCACCACGTTGAACTGCACGGCTTGACCTTCCTGCAAACTCTTGAAACCGCTAGAGTTGATTGCAGAGTAATGCACGAAGACGTCTTCACCGTTCTGGCGCGAGATGAAGCCGAAGCCCTTCGCGTCATTAAACCACTTCACTGTACCTTGTTCCATTTTGATCGTGTTTCCTGGATTGAATTGCGCTGGATGAATCGGAGCGACCACTGGCAGAATCTTGCTTGGTTGGGCGAGTACTGCTCACGCCCGGTTCGGCTCTAACGCTGGCGATAGTGTACCACCGCCCGCAAAATGCGGGGTACCTATTTTGTTCGGTTTGTGGACCGATAGTACCTGACGCATGGCCCGGAAGTCTCACAGAATGAGCATTTGGCGACGGCCGTCCGGCATGTGATACGGTAGAGGGTCGCCATGGGAATCGATCCAGTACCCGGCTTGCTCGCACGCGCTATGGCGCAGCTTCAGGAAGAATTTAAGACGCTTCCAGACGTCGATTTCGACCCGTTTAGCGCGTCAAAATTGGTCGAAATTGAGGCTGTTTTGAGCAAAACGGCGCACGTTTTGGGCAATAATTACCCCTATTTCCATCCGTTTTATGCCGGGCAAATGCTCAAACCGCCTCATCCGGTGGCGCGAGCGGCCTATGCACTGGCCATGGCCATCAACCCGAACAACCATGCCCGCGATGGCGGTCGCGCCAGTTCCGAGATGGAAATCGAGGCGGTTGCGGGGATTGCCGGGATGTTTGGCTGGGGGAAAGCGTACCTTGGCCACCTGACCTCGAGCGGGACCATCGCCAACCTTGAAGCTCTATGGGTGGCGGGGCAATTGGCTCCGGACAAACGCATTGTCGGGTCAGAACAGGCTCACTATACCCATAAACGCATTTCGGGCGTGCTCAAGCTGAGGTTCGACAGCGTCGCCAGCGACAATCGGGGGCGCATGGACCTGGACGCGCTCGAGAGCGAGCTGCGCAAAGGCAATGTGGGAACCGTGGTCGTCACCCTGGGAACAACCGCGATCGGAGCCGTCGATCCTCTTGATGCCATACTGCAACTTCGCGATAAATATGGATTTAGAGTCCACATCGATGCGGCTTACGGAGGCTATTTCAGGCTGATTCCAGAGGCGCTTGACGAGCCGGCCAGACGGGCCTATTTAGCGATCGAGCAAGCCGACTCGATCGTCGTCGACCCGCACAAGCACGGCCTGCAGCCCTACGGGTGCGGATGTGTGTTGTTTCGCGACCCTGCGGTGGGCCGATTTTACAAGCACGATTCGCCTTACACCTATTTCACTTCGAATGAACTACATCTGGGCGAAATCAGCCTGGAATGCTCGCGCGCAGGTGCGGCAGCAGTGGCATTATGGGCAACGCAGCAGCTATTGCCGTTAGTGCCGGGTGGGGAATTTGCGCGCGGACTGGCGCAAGGCCGTGCGGCGGCGATCGAATTGGACCGCCGATTGCGCGACGATCACGGCGGCCTGTTCGAACCGTTGGAGGCGGGCGCGCCCGAACTCGACATAGTGGTTTGGAAGATGAAGGCAAATAGCGCAGAAGACGCTTCCGGTCTTGCGCACCAAATCTTCGAAGCGTGTGCGGCGCGTAATCTACACTTTGCCCTAGTACAATTGCCGCTACACTGGTTTGGACCGTCCGGCGTAGCCGAAGGACCGTTTGGAACCGCGGAGCTCGATGGGGATGATCCGACGGTAACGTGCCTGCGTTCCGTGCTGATGAAGCCAGAACACCAGGCATGGCTCGAACGCATCTGGCAGGAGTTGATGGCGGTCTCGAACGAAATTCATGGGAACTGAAGAGTTTATGGCGGAGACTAGCACAATTGGCGCCGGGAAAGAAAACGTTCTCATCCAGTCGGGCGCGTGTGCTCTCACCATCCTTCCTCATCTAGGCGGCAAGATTGCTTCCTTGCGCGTTAACGGGCGAGAGCTGCTGCAGGCGCCCCTGGCTGCTTTGGCTCCGCGCAACTCCTCGATGTCGTTTGAGGACAGCGACGCCAGCGGCTGGGACGAATGTTTGCCATCGGTTGCGGGATGCAGCGTTGAGACCGCAAACGGCTCGGCGCACATTCCTGACCATGGCGATCTTTGGCGCGTCGCATGGCAGCCAGGGCCCGCCGACGAGTCGAATTCCGACGGAACGGCCGACCATATTACCCTGCGAGCGAATTGCTTTTCGCTGCCGTTGACTCTGGAACGGTCGATCGCATTGAAGGCGATGGAAAGCGGAAACGGCTGGAAACTTCGCTTGAGATACACCTTGACGAACACCTCGGACGCGCCGGTGCCATGGTCATGGGCAGGGCACATCCTCTTTGCGTCGGAAGCCGGAGACCGTATCGAGCTGCCCTCGACAGTGGAATCGTTGCGCGTGGAGGGTTCAGCCGGAAACCGGCTCGGGACGAGGGGCGACCGCGTCAACTGGCCTCTGGCAAAGACGGCAGACGGCAGCGAAGCAGATTTGAGTTTTGCCGAACCGCCTGGGTCCGCGATCGGCGACAAGTTGTTCACTGGACCGCTCAATCGGGATGACGGTTGGTGTGCTCTTGAGCGGCCGTCGGCCGGGGTTCGGATTCGAGTGCGTTTTGACCCCGCAGCGACACCTTATATAGGGTTATGGCTTTGTTATGGTGGTTGGCCCGATCGGCCGGGACCGAAGCAGTCCTGCGTTGCGCTCGAACCGTCCACCGCACCGGTGGATTCACTGGCCCAAACCGGAGTATGGTCGCGCTTGCTAGGTGCAGGCGAATCCTGCACTTGGCCGATGCAGATTGAAATTGAGCAACTTTAGGCTGGAGCCTTATGCAAGATTCTCGTTCTTTACGTTCTTTACACACAGCGCGTTTTAACGCTGAACCGGCTATTTTTGCCGCACCCGGCCGCGTGAACATCATTGGCGAACACACGGATTATGCCGAAGGTTTCGTGATGCCCGCGGCCATCGACTTTGCCACCCTGGCTGCTATTTCGCCCAGAAACGATGGCAAGATCGTCATTTATTCAGAGAATTACCAGCGCGAGCGAATTTTTGATGTTGCGGCGTTGCCCACCTCTGCCGGTAATCACTGGAGCGACTATCCGCTCGGCGTTTGTGCGATTCTGGCCGGCGAAGGGCATGCGATTCCGAGCTTTAGCCTGACCTTGTGGGGCGACGTTCCGCTGGGTTCAGGCTTGTCGAGTTCCGCGGCAGTCGAGGTGGCTACCGCTCTCGCCGTCACATCGCTGATCGGCGTCAGCTACCCTGGACCAAAATTGGCGCGCCTCTGCCAACGCGCCGAGAACGAGTTTGTCGGGGCAAATTGCGGCATCATGGACCAGTTCATCTCGGCGAACGGGGTTAAAGACAATGCGTTGCTGCTGGATTGCCGCGACCTGAGCTACAAACTGGCCCCGATTCCGCCGGGGGTGGCGCTGGTGATCGCCAACACGATGGTCAAACATGCCGTTTCGGGGGGCGAATACACGACCAGGCGCGCGGAGGTTGAAGCAGCCTGCGCGGTCATTGCCCGTCATCGGCCGGAAGTGAAGTTTCTCCGTGATGCCACGCCCGACGACCTGGAGCGTTGGGGCGGCGAGATGTCGACCAATGCTTTGAAGCGGGCCCGACACGTGATTACCGAAAACTTGCGCACGGTGGCGGCGGCGGACGCGCTGCTTCGTCACGATCTGGCTGAAGTGGGCCGTTTGATGGCGGCTGCGCATCGCAGCTATAGCCAAGACTTTGAAGCCAGTTGCGTGGAGGCCGACTCAATGGTGGCCCTGGCTCAGGACCTGCCCGGCCTGATCGGGGCTCGTCTCACGGGAGGCGGTTTTGGCGGCTGCACGGTCAACCTGGTGGAGACGGAACACGCTGCGCAGTTTGTCGAGTCGCTATCGGCACGATATGCCGCCGAAAGTGGTATTGTGCCGCAAATTCATATTTGTCACGCTTCAGGTGGTGCACACAAGGTCGATGACCGCATCCAAGTATCTAACTAGCTTTTTGTAGGTTTCTCAGGGTTGTTGATGAGACGGAAATCAGGGGTACCAATCTAGCGGGGCATGAAAACGCTAGTCGCAATTATGGGGAAAACCCTGGTTCGAACGCCTTTCATGAGACAGAATCAATAATTGCCATTCTTTTTGGAGAGTTCCTTGCTAGAATCGGGTTGAATCTCTCAAACGAATTCCAGCAGGGCGGCTCTCTATTCGCCGCGTAGAAGTTTATTCCACGGTAATGCCGAGCACTGTGGCGACATACCGGAGACTTAGGTATATATGCACCCGACATCAAGACCTTTTGCATACGAAACTTTTCCTTCTTCTGGCCTGGTGGCATATTTCTCAATGGAAATTGCCATTAACCCTGCCATGCCCACGTACTCTGGCGGTTTGGGAGTGCTGGCGGGAGACACGTTGCGGTCCGCTGCGGACTTGAACATTCCCCTGGTCGCCTTCACGCTTCTTCATCGCAAGGGGTACTTCGAGCAGCACTTGGACGCTACGGGGGTGCAGACCGAGAAGGTGCAGTCGTGGAACCCCTCTGACTTTTGTACGGAAGAGGCGGCTCGCGTTACGGTCTGTGTTGAAAACCGAACCGTGACGATCAGAGCGTGGCGCTACAACCTCGAAGGCCGTTCCGGACACGTACTTCCGATCTACCTGCTGGATACGGATCTGGACGGGAACTCAGGATGGGATCGCGGTTTGACCGACCACCTGTATGGCGGCGACACCAATTATCGCCTGCAGCAGGAGATTGTGCTGGGCATGGGCGGCGCGCGGATGGCCAAGGCGCTGGGCCTGAATGTAAACGTGTATCACATGAACGAAGGTCACGCAGCCCTGCTGACGCTGGCACTGCTCGAAAGCCAATTGGCGGGCGGTCCATTGAGCGGCGTGAACGAATCAGACGTGGCGCTGGTGCGTAGCAAGTGTGTTTTCACGACGCACACGCCGGTTCCCGCCGGTCACGACCGTTTTTCGACGGAACAGGCGGTGCGAATTCTGGGTGGCGAGCGCACGGCGCGGCTGCAAAAGCTCAACTGCTTCCACGAGGGATTGCTGAACATGACGCTGGTGGCGCTGCGCTTTTCGCGCTATGCCAATGGCGTGGCGATGCAGCATGGCAAGGTCTCGCGGGAGATGTTTCCCGAGTTTGCCATCGATTCCATCACCAATGGAGTTCATGCTCCAACGTGGGTCTCAGAGCCGGTGCAGCAGATGCTGGACGTGAATATTCCGGCATGGCGGCGCGACAATTTGTATCTGCGCAACGCGATCGATCTGCCGCTGGATGCAATGCTGCACGCTCACGCGCGCGCTAAAGAAGAACTGCTGGCCGAGGTGGCATCGCGGTCTGGCCTGGTGCTCGACCCCAAGGTTCTGACGCTGGGTTTTGCTCGCCGCGCAGCCACGTACAAGCGTGCTGACTTGCTGTTCACCGATCCTGAGCGCTTGTTAAAAATTGCCACCGAAGCGGGTGGGTTGCAGATACTCTATGCGGGTAAGGCTCACCCTCAAGACGAACCGGGCAAGGCGCTCATCCGGCAAGTAATCGAACGTGCTTCGGCATTGTCGAATGACGTCCTCCGCATTGTGTATCTCGAAAACTATGCCTGGGATCTGGGCGCGCTTTTGACGGCGGGCGTGGATGTCTGGGTGAATACGCCGCGACGTCCTTATGAGGCGTCGGGCACTAGCGGCATGAAGGCCGCGCTAAACGGCGTGCCGAGCTTGTCGATCCTGGACGGTTGGTGGATTGAGGGCTGCATTGAGGGCGTGACCGGATGGGCTATCGAAGATGGCGCCACGGACTTGGACGAAGCCACTTCGCTTTATGACAAGTTGGAAAATTCGATCGTACCGCTCTACCTGCAGGCTCCTGAAAAGTGGGCTCGCGTGATGCGCACGACCCTGGCTTTCAACGGCTCCTACTTCAATACCAACCGCATGGTGAAACAGTACACGCGCAACGCTTATTATCCGGTAAAGCTACTGGAAAACGCGCACGTGGAAGAAGCTGCATTCGCAAATTGAAATAGGAAGCATTTGTGTTCGGACCTAAACGGCGGGACCTCGACAGGAGGCCCGCTGTTTGTGTTATCAGGCTAGTGGGCCGACTTCAATAGTAAGATGGAACGAGCCGCTGATCGCAAATTCATCCTCGCCCGCCCTGTTGGCTTATAAGCTGCCGCACAGGGATTGGGCTATAGCGTTCCGTTGCGACCAGGCTGTTTGATTGCGAGGAGACGTTGCCCCAGAGTCCAACTATCGCTACCGCTGCCGGTCAATTAAGGCCGCTATGCGTCGATCTGGATGGAACGTTGGTCAAGTCCGACACGCTGTTTGATGGGGTCTTTCAATTTCTGCGACGCCATCCGCTCGAGTTTTGGCGCTTGCCGCTGTGGTTGGCCGGGGGGCGGGCGCGGCTGAAGACGGAAGTGGCCAAGGGCGCATTGCTTGACGTCACGCGGCTGCCCTATAACGCCGGCTTGCTGCACTTTTTGCAAGATCAGCACCGCGACGGGCGGCTTATCTATCTTGCCACCGGGGCCGATACGCCGCTGGCTGAGCGCGTCGCCGAACACCTTGGGATCTTCAATGGTGTACTCGGGACGGACGCGTCGACTAACTTGACGAGCACGCGGAAACTGGCTCGGCTTGCGGAACAGTTTGGCGAGTTCGACTACATTGGCAATTCGCGAGCAGACTTACCGCTGTTGGTAAATGCCGGCGAGGCGATGGTGGCAAATCCCACGCGCGGCTTGCTGGCGGGATTGCATTATCGCAAGATCGCAGTGACTCGGACATTTGTCGATCGACGACCGCTGGGTTCGACACTGTTCAAGGCGATTCGAATCCACCAGTGGGCAAAAAACCTGCTGATCCTGCTGCCGCTGATGATGTCGCACAAGTTGTCGGCGAGCGGTGTGGGCGCGGCGATTGCGGCATTCTTCTGCTTCAGTTTCGTGGCCTCAGCCAACTACTTGATCAACGACCTGCTTGACATGGAGAGCGATCGTCGCCATCCAACCAAGCGTCTGCGGCCTTTCGCGTCAGGCGATTTGCAGGTGACGGATGGCATCGCGCTGGTATTCATATTGATTGCTTGTGCGGCGTCGCTGTTGCCGCTGCTGCCGATGGGTTTTGCCTTCTGGCTGGGCGTTTATATCGTGTCTACGATGGCCTATTCCATCTACTTCAAGAGCCTCGCGGTGGTTGATGTTTTGATGCTGTCGGGGCTCTATACCCTGCGCATGCTGGCTGGTGGCGCGGCTACCGGGACCGATATATCCCCTTGGCTGGCGGGTTTTTCGACGTTTCTGTTTTTGTCATTGGCTATGCTCAAGCGGGTAAGCGAACTTGTGAATCTGCGCGAGCGTGGTGTTGCGGCTAGTCCGGGACGCGGTTACCTGGTAACGGATCTGGGCCAGATGCGCAGCTTTGGCACGGCCAGCGCGTATGCGGCTGTTGTTGTCTTTATGCTCTATATTGGCCGGCCCGACGTATCGGACCTCTATCGCCATGCGAGCCGGTTATGGCTCGCTGTACCGTTGCTGCTTTATTGGCTCAACCGGGTATGGCTTCTGGCTACGCGCGGGCAACTGAATGAGGACCCGGTGATCTTCGCGATTCGCGATAAGGTCAGCCTCGCGGTGGGCGCTACCGTGCTTTTGGTGGGCCTTCTTGCGCTTTGAGAGCCGTTTTCCAAGTAACTTCAACTTCTCCGGCTACTCTTCCGGACGATTAGTTGGAATCCACTCTAAGTAAGTTGGCAAGTGAGACAAGGTGACTGAAAATTGCGTCATTTTGGCCCGCCAAGCGTCTCTAAATCATTGGGATTCTGGCCGTTGATCGTGCACATTGCAATTACCCCTCGATCTTCGTCTACCATTAGAGAATCGAGCGGATGTCGAAAAGATGGATCTGCATGGATGTGGCCTGCTCTGGCGTTAGAGCGGGCTCATACTTTCCGGCGGGTTTGACAACTCAACATACAAGTACCTCCGCAACGAGCAAACCGGTACAGGAGCGAGTACCTGCCTTATGATGTGGATTGTCCGGCTTGCGCTGCGACGGCCTTATACCTTTGTCGTCTTCGCGCTTTTAATTCTGATTCTCGGCGTCTTCAGCATCACGACGATGCCCACGGATATCTTTCCGAACATCGATATTCCGATTGTGACCGTGGTTTGGCAGTATACCGGTCTCTCTGCCGACCAGATGGCCAACCGCATCGTGTCGAACAGCGAGCGCGGCATGACAACCACGGTCAACGACATTGAACACATCGAATCGCAATCGCTGAACGGTATTGCGATCATCAAAATCTTCTTTCAGCCGAGTGTAAACGTTGCGTCGGCAGTGGCTGAGATCACCTCGATCAGCCAGGTTCAGTTGCGCAGCCTGCCGCCGGGAACGACACCGCCATTCATCATTCAATACAACGCATCGAGCGTCCCGGTGATGCAACTGGGGCTCTCCGGTCTTGGTTTGAGCGAGCAGCAGTTAAATGACCTGGGACAGAATACGATCCGCACCCAGTTAGCAACCGTTGAGGGCGCGCAGACGCCTTATCCCTACGGCGGCAAGCAGCGGCAGATCCAGGTGGACATCGATCTCGCTGCTTTGCAAGCCAAGGGATTGTCTCCCGGCGATGTAGTGAACGCTGTCAGTGCGCAAAACCTGATTGTGCCTTCCGGCACCATGAAGATTGACCGCTTTGAATACGCAATAGAAACAAACTCGGCTCCGGATGCGGTTGCGGCCCTGAACGATCTGCCGATACGAACCGTGAATGGCGCTGTGATTTACATCCGCGACGTAGCTCATGTGCGCGACGGCAATCCCCCGCAAACCAATATCGTGCGAGTGGACGGCCGGCGTGCAATCCTGATGAGCATTATGAAAACAGGATCGGCGTCGACGCTCGACATTATTGAAGGTGTCCGATCCAAGCTGGACGGCATGAAGGGGCAGTTCCCGCCGCAGTTGAAGATTGCGGCGCTCAGCGACCAGTCGATCTTTGTGCGCGGCGCGATCGACGGCGTGGTTCGCGAGGCGATTATCGCTGCCTGTCTGACCGGAATCATGATCCTGGTGTTTCTGGGGAGTTGGCGATCGACGCTGATTATCGCGGTCTCGATTCCGCTGTCGATTCTCTGCTCGCTCATCGTGCTTTCGATGTTGCACGAGACCATCAACATCATGACGCTGGGCGGCATGGCGCTGGCGGTCGGTATCCTGGTCGACGATGCAACGGTTGAAATTGAAAACATCAACCGCAACCTGGAATCAGGCAAGGAAATCGAGCAAGCGATTCTCGATGGCGCCGCGCAAATCGCTACGCCGGCCTTGGTCTCGACGCTGGCTATCTGCATCGTCTTCGTGCCGATGTTCTTTCTAAGCGGGGTGGCGCGCTACCTGTTCGTGCCGCTGGCCGAGGCAGTCGTGTTTGCGATGTTAGCCAGCTACCTGTTATCGCGAACAGTCGTGCCCACCATGGCGCGCTATCTGCTCAAGGAGCACGATGACGCCGAGGCGCAAAAGAAGAAAACCAGTCGCAATCCGTTTGTGCGCTTTCAAATTGGATTTGAATCGCAGTTTGAAAAATTCCGCATCGGTTATCTGCGCTTTCTGACTCTGTGCCTGGATCATTCTGGAATATTCCTGGTTCTGTTCGCGGTGTTTGCGGTGGGCTCAGTGGGATTGCTTGCTCCGTTTCTGGGGCAGGACTTTTTTCCCTCTGTCGACTCAGGCCAATTCAAGATTCACGTCAGAGCCCACACTGGCACTCGCATCGAAGAGACGGCGGCCTTATGCGATCACATCGATTCGACAATTCGTCAGCATGTTCCTGCCGATGAGATCGTGAACATTGTCGACAACATCGGCTTGCCATACTCGGGATTGAACCTTTCCTACTCAACATCGGCGCCCATCGGGCCGGCCGACGCCGACATCCAGGTGCAGCTAACCGAGAAGCACCATCCGACAGCGCCTTATGTGGAGCGCCTGCGGTCTGTGCTGGCACATGAATATCCCGGGGTTACGTTCTATGTCTTGCCGGTCGATATTGTCACCCAGATTTTGAACTTTGGCCTATCGGCTCCCATCGATATCCAAATTGTCGGCCCGAATCTTTATGGCAATCGCGCGCTGGCAGAGCGCATGCTCAATGAAGTGCGCTATGTGCCCGGTGCTGCGGACGCCCGCATTCAACAGCCGTTCGACTATCCGAACATGACGGTAAATGTGGATCGAACGCGCGCTTCGGCCATCGGACTTACGCAGCAGAACGTTGCTCAGAGTCTGCTGGTGGCGTTGAGCGGCAGCTTTCAGACCTCTCCTAGTTTCTACCTCGATCCTCGTAACGGTGTGAGCTATAACGTCGCCACGCAGACGCCTCAATATAGACTCGACTCGATGGCTGCATTGCAGAGTCTGCCGGTAACGGCGGGGCCGCAGTCAGCACAACTGCCGATTACGTCGAACAGCACGGCTGCACCTGGTGCGCCGAAACCCGTGCAGGTGCTGGGCAATCTTGCCACCATCGTTCCCGGCACAGAGTTGGGAACTGTAAGCCACTACGACGTTCAACCGGTGCTCGACATTTATACAAATGTCGACGGAACCGACTTGGGCACGGTGACCCGCGCAATGGAAAAGATCATCGATCGGCACACCAAGGAACTACCGCGCGGCTCGCACTTCATTCTGCGCGGGCAAAGCGAGACGATGTATAAGTCCTACATCGGTCTCATTGGCGGGTTGGCTCTTTCGATCCTGCTTGTATATCTGCTGATCGTGGTGAACTTCCAATCGTGGCTCGATCCATTCTTGATTATCTCGGCGCTGCCGGCGGCTTTGGCGGGCATCGCGTGGTTCTTGTTTCTCACCAATACTCGACTCAGCGTGCCGGCACTCACCGGCGCCATCATGTGTATGGGCGTGGCAACGGCTAACTCCATCCTGGTGGTCAGCTTTGCTCGAGAACAGTTGGAGATATTAGTGGGAGACGCGCGCAAAGCCGCTCTGAATGCCGGTTTCGTACGCTTCCGTCCCGTGCTGATGACGGCGCTTGCGATGATTATCGGCATGGTTCCGATGGCCCTCGGTCTGGGGGATGGAGGCGAGCAAAATGCTCCCCTGGGGCGCGCCGTCATTGGTGGACTGCTGCTTGCTACTGTAGCTACTCTTTTCTTTGTGCCGGCATTTTTTGCGGTTGTGCACGGCTGGCTCGGCAGGCGGCGCCAACAAGCGTTGGGCACTGCCTCAGCCACGACCTTTGATGAGTTTGACCAGCAAACGGAGTAACTCGATGACGAACGAACCTAATCCGAAATCCGGCGCCAATCCCGCACCCGCGCGCAACCAGCAAGGCTCACACGACCACGAGACTGCGCCCGAACATGCGGCAATCTCGGGGCGCGGCGCTCTTGTTGCCGTCGCTGTCGTGGTCATCGTGGCAGCGGTCCTGGCCGGCTCCGGCATTATGCGGCGCATACACAACGACAAGGTGCTCGCAGATACGACGAATGAATTGGCTGCCCCTTCGGTGATTGCCTTGCCGCCCAAACCGGGTGCGCCTTTGGATAACTTCATGTTGCCGGGAAATGTCAGCGCCTACACGGACGCACCTATCTATGCGCGGACTTCCGGTTATTTAACGAAGTGGTACTTCGACATTGGCGCGCGGGTGAAAAAGGGAGCTCTGCTGGCTGAGATTGCAACGCCGGAACTGGACCAGCAACTGAAGCAGGCCCAGGCTGACTTGGCCACTGCCGAAGCTACCGCGAACAACGCGCACATACAAGCTGACCGCTACAAGGACTTAGTTACATCGGATGCGGTTTCGCGGCAAGATACCGACACTTTTGTGAACCAGGCAGCCTCTACTTCGGCAACGGTTCGCTCGGCTCAAGCCAATGTGGAACGCTTGAAGCAGTTACAAGGCTTTGAAAGAATCTACGCGCCATTTGATGGCGTGGTAACGGCTCGCGGAATTGACACTGGTCAACTTATCAACGAGGGCGCCGCCAACGAGTTGTTTCACATGCAGGCAATTGAGACTCTGCGTGTTTACACCAACGTTCCCGAGGTCTATTCGCAATCAATCAAGCGCGGCGCGAAGATAGAACTCGGTTTTCCTGAGCATCCGGGAAAGATGTTCGAGGGAACGTTAGTGAGAACCGCGCAAGCCATCGACCCCACTAATCGCACTCTGCTGGTGGAGATAGACGTGAACAACCAGGCCGGTGAACTGCTGCCGGGCTCGCTTGCCCAAGTGCATTTCAAGGCAACGGAAGTCGGTCAGACTTACATTGTTCCTGTTTCCGCACTTATCTTTCGTCGCGAGGGCCTGCGGGTTGGGACGGTCGCCAATGGAAACACCGCACACCTTGTCCCGATCGTGATTGGAGAAGACGATGGTGCGACGGTACAGGTGATTTCGGGCCTGGGTGCTAATGACCAGGTAATTCAAGATCCGCCAGACTCGATCATCGAAGGCGAGAAGGTTCATGTCGAGTCTCGATCGAATCAGGGCAACGCAGGCAGCCCAACCAACGCGGGAGGCAAGTAAAGATGCGGGCGTCGCCGCAACGTGTTTCACCGTGGATTGGTAGCTTGACGGCCTTGATCACGCTGTCTCTGTTGACGGGCTGCAAGCCGGTAGGTCCGGATTATAGTAAGCCTGGTTATACGGCGCCTGCTACTTATAAAGAGACCGGTGCGCCCACAGTGCTGGTTCCCCCGCCGGCTCCCGATGGTGGCGGCTCGTGGCAGACGGCGTCGCCTTCCGATGGAATGCTGCGCGGCAAGTGGTGGGAGGTCTATAACGATCCCCAGTTGAACAAGCTCGAAGAGAGAATCGCAACTAACAACCAGAGTTTGCGCAGTGCCTACGAAACTTACTTGGCAGCGCGCGATCAGGTTGCCTCGGCACGCTCCCAGTTCTACCCCACATTGTCTGCGGGACCATCGTTTACGCACGAGAAAACATCGTCAAATCGCCCGCTTGCTACTAACCAGACTCCGACAAACTACAACGATCTGCAGCTCACGGGGCAGGCTAGTTGGGAGCCGGATTTTTGGGGCCGCATTCGGCGTACGGTCGAGGCAGCTCGCGATAATGCGCAGGCCAGCGCTGCTGACATGGCCAACGTTAACCTGTCGCTCGAGGCAGACATGGCACAGGATTATTTTGAACTGCGCGGACTCGACTCGCAGATCAAGTTGCTCACTGCGACTGTGGCCGATCTTGAGCGCCAATTAGATCTGGCAACACGACGCCTCAAAGGTGGAGTGGCCACGCAGGTTGACGTGGAGCAGGCGCAAACGCAACTCGAAACGGTGCGCGCGCAGTTAGTCGACGTGGGGGTGGCAAGGGCGCAATTCGAGCATGCGGTGGGCACGATTGCCGAGATCAATCTTCCCGATTTCGGCATTCCGTTTTCTCCGCTGGATCTGCCGTTGCCGAAGGTACCGGTTGGGGTTCCGTCGCAGCTACTCGAACGTCGTCCCGACATCGCCGCTGCTGAACGTCGTACGGCAGCGTTGAATGCGCAGATTGGAGTAGCTGTCAGTGCGTTCTATCCAACCATTACGCTGGGTGGAACGGGTGGCTTTGAGAGCACGCATGGCGGTACGTGGCTACAAGGGCCAAGCGCGCTCTGGTCTCTAGGCGGGCAGGCAGCGCAACTGCTGTTCGATGCAGGACAGCGCCATGCTTTGAGCGACCAGGCGCGTCATAACTACGAGGCGCAAGCCGCGAACTACAAGGTCGCTATCTTCGCTGCATTCCAAAATGTTGAGGACAATCTTTCCGCGCTTCGCATTCTGGACCAGGAGGCCGCGGTCGAACAGAGGGCCGTGGAATCGGCACAGCGATCGCTCAATCTTTCAAACCAGCGGTACAAGGGTGGGGCGACGAGTTATCTGGAAGTGCTGACCGCCGAGACTACGCTGATCAGCAATCAGCGCACGCTTACAGATCTTGAGAGTCGACAATTTGCGGCGTCGGTGCAGTTGATTCGGTCACTCGGCGGCGGATGGGACACGAGCCAGTTGCCGAAATAGATTTGCTTGGATAGTGCATGCGATGGTTGATGCGGCTAAATGCCCTCGCCCATCGAAACAAAATCACGCAGACGATCGAGTTCTTCGCGATAGGCACTGCGATCGGCCTCTTCTGCGGCGAACGGTTCAACGCTGCGAGCATGCGCGCCGAGATGCTGCTCCAGTTCTTCAACGCGGGCGGAGAGAGCGATCAGTGCGTCGGAGAGCGGATCCTTAACATCGTGAGGATCGGTGATCAGCACGCGCTGGCCGTTGCGATAGACGATGTGAGCCGGTACTCCGACGACTGTCGAGTTGGGGGGCACATCGGACAGGACAACGGAGCCGGCGCCGACGCGTGAGTTTTCGCCGACGGTCACATTGCCCAACACATTAGCATTGTTGCCGATGAAGACACCGTCGCATACCGTGGGATGACGCTTGCCATGGCCCTTTCCGGTGCCACCGAGCGTCACTCCTTGATAGAGCGTGACGTCGCTGCCTACGATTGCGGTTTCGCCGATGACGACACCCATGGCGTGGTCGATGAAGATGCGCCTGCCTAAGAGAGCGCCGGGGTGAATATCGACGCCGGTGAAAAAGCGACCGACCTGCGACAGCATCCGCGCCGCCAGTCGCAATCGTGCGCGCCAAAGACTGTGGGAGATGCGATGAATCCAAACCGCCCAGAGTCCTGGGTAGCAGGTGAAGACCTCAAGCCAGGAGCGCGCTGCAGGATCGCGCTCCAGGACGGAGTCGATGTCGTCGCGAATGCGTTCGAACACGGACATGGGTAGGCGTCGCAAAAACTGGTCGTAGAACGGAGGGGATGATGGCCGGCGGGACGAGTTCATCCCGCCGGCCATCGAGGTGCTTACGCCGTCGCAGCAACCGCGATCTGCTCGGTGGGCGTAGCCAGGGCCTGCTGGCGCAGGGGCTCAAACAGGACGCTCGATAGATAACGCTCGCCGAAGTCGGGCAGGATCACGACAATCAGCTTGCCGGCATTTTCAGGGCGAGCCGCGACCTTGAGAGCCGCAGCCACGGCCGCTCCCGAGGAGATGCCAACGAACAGCCCTTCCTCCCGAGGCAATCGCTGCGCCAGGGCAATGGACTCGTCGTTGGTCACCTGGATAATCTCGTCGATGATGTGCGTATCGAGCACGCCAGGGACAAAGCCGGCCCCGATTCCCTGGATCTTGTGCGGTCCGGGCTTGCCGCCGGAGAGAACGGGACTGTCCACGGGTTCAACAGCAATGGCCTTGAACCCTGGCTTGCGCTCCTTGATATATTTGCCGGCCCCGGTGATGGTGCCGCCTGTGCCCACGCCGGATATGAGAAAGTCCACCTTGCCATCCGTATCGTTCCAAATCTCCGGACCGGTGGTCGCATAGTGAATCGCGGGATTGGCGGGGTTGTTGAACTGCTGCAGGATGTAGCCGTTGGGCGTCTTGGACAGAAGTTCCTCGGCCTTGGCGACTGCGCCCTTCATGCCGTTGGGGCCTGGGGTTAACACGATCTCGGCGCCAAACGCGAGCAAGACGGTGCGGCGTTCCAAACTCATCGTCTCGGGCATGGTGAGGATCAAGCGGTAGCCCTTGACTGCGGCCACAAAGGCCAGCGCGATGCCCGTGTTGCCGCTGGTCGGCTCGATGAGTACGGTCTTTCCGGGCTCGATTTTGCCGGCCTTTTCGGCGGACTCAATCAACGCCAGCCCGATGCGGTCCTTTACGCTGGAGGCGGGGTTTTGGCTTTCCAATTTAACGACCACCGTACCGGGCAAGCCTGCGGAGATGCGATTCAGCCGCACTAAGGGCGTTCTGCCGATCAGTTCTGTCACATTCGAAGCAATATTCGCCATGATGTTGTCCTCTTTCCGGGAGATAGCCCCGGCTGCTGCGTTGGCTCGATTGGAGGGGATGGTGGAGCTGTCAGTTGAAATGAGGATGCGCGCAATTGGACGCACTTCTGGCATCGGAGCTCTCACCAGGGCGGTGTTAGCGACATCGATGCATAACAACAAGATAGTGCGGCGGGGCCGGACATGGCAAGGGCGCCTGCGACTGAGGTTCGAGGATTTGGCTCATCCGGTGTTCCGCAGGCCGGCGGCGATGCCGCTGATGGTGGCGGCGATGGCCCGGTTTACTTCGGGCGTGTCTTCGCCGGCGCGCTTGCGGCGGAGCATGTCGACCTGGATGAGGTGCATGGGGTCAACATACGGATTGCGGAGCTTGATCGACCGTGCCAGGACCTGGTTGTCTTCAAGCAGCTCGGACTGCTGGGTGATGGCGAGTACTGCGCGCACGGAGCGATGAAACTCGGCTTCGAACAGGTCGTAGATGCGCTCGCGGAGTTCGGTATCTTCGACCAGCGACGAGTAGAGGCGCGCAGTGGCGAGATCGACTTTGCCCAGGGCCATTTCGACGTTGCGCAACAGGTCGATGAACAGGGGGAACTCCTGCGCCATGTCCTGCAGAAGTTCGAGCGCGCCGGAATGTTCGAGATACCGCTCAAGCGCAAACCCGACGCCGAACCAGGCGGGAACAAGCAAGCGCGATTGGGTCCAGCCAAAGACCCAAGGAATGGCGCGAAGATCGGCGAGATTTGGCGACGAACTGCGTCGCGAGGGGCGCGAACCTATCTTGGCCTGCTCCAACTCAGCCATGGGCGTGGATTGTTCGAAGTAAGTCACCACTTCGGGATCTTCAAGAATGTGCTTGCGATAGAACGCATGCGATACGTCGGAAAGTTCGGTGAAGGCGGCTTCCCACTCCGGCTTGAGGATGCCGGTGAAGTGACCTTCGGGATCGCGCGCGTTGGGCCGAGCCAGAGCGTCGACTGCGGCGGCAATCATCAGTTCGAGATTGCGTTCGGCGAGCACTTCATCGGCATATTTGAAGTTGAGCACTTCGCCTTGTTCGGTAATGCGCAACTGGCCGTCGAAGGAGTTGATGGGTTGAGCAAAAATGGCGCGATGAGTCGGGCCGCCACCTCGACCGACGGTGCCGCCGCGGCCGTGGAAGAGGCGGAGTTTCACGCCAGCCTCACGGGCCACGATGTGGAGGTCGCGATGGGCTCGGAAAATCTCCCAGGTGCTGGTGAGCATGCCGCCGTCTTTGTTGGAGTCGGAGTAACCGAGCATGACTTCCTGCCAGTTATCCCACGAGGCCATGAGCTGACGGTAGTCCTGGCGGTTCCATAGCTCGCGACAGATGGCGGGGGCCTGGCGCAGGTCTTCGATGGACTCGAAGAGGGGCACGGGCATGAGGCCGGGATCGCGGCCGGAGCCCTCGACCTGGACGCCGCCGAGGCGGGAGAGGCGCACGACGGCGAGGATGTCTTCAACCGAGGAAGCGCCGCTGATGACGTAGTTGCGGATGGTCTCGGGCGAACAGCCGGTCTTGATTTCGGAGACGACGCGGAAGGTCTCAAGCACGCTGGCGGTCTGTTCGGACAGGGCGCCGGGGAGGTGCTGGCCCACGGTGTCGGCCACAGCCTCCTGCAACGCGGTGGCATGAACGCGCGCATGCTGGCGAATGTCGAGAGTGTGGAGATGAAGTCCGAAGGTGCGTACCTGGACGATCAGCGGATCGACGAGGGTGCGGGCGATGCGCAGGCCGCGATTGTCGGCTAGCGACCAGCGCAGCGCCTCGAGGTCGCCGATCAGCTCGTCTACGGAGCAATAAGGAGGCAAGGCCTGGGTAAGCTTGTCGTGGGTTTGGGCGAGCGTGTAGGAAGTGACGGGCAGCTCGGAGTTTTCGGGGCCGGGCTGCTCCATGGTGCGCTGGACGCGGGCTTTGACGCAGATGATGAAGCGGCGATAGTACTCGAATTGATATTGCTCGCCGAAGACCTGGGCCTCCGGCGTGTGCACCAGTTCGACATAGGCCCGCAGGCGCGCGAGCAGCTGGTCGCTGACCGGGATTTGCTGGGCGCTCGAGGTCAGGAGGTCGATGATCTCTTCAAGCTGGCGCTGGTAATAGAGGAGCAGATGGCCGCGAGCCAGTTTGACCGCATCGCGCGTGACTTGAGGGGTAACGAAGGGATTGCCGTCGCGATCGCCGCCGATCCAGGAGCCGAAGGTGATGACGAGCGGCAGGGTGTGCGCTTCGAGTTCGAGGCCATACGAGGAGTGGAGAGCCTCGGCGATTTCGCGATAGAGCGCGGGCAGCGTGGCAAAGATGGAGACGTCGTAGTAGTCGAGGCCCATCTTGACTTCGTCGTAGACGGTGGGGCGATGGGAGCGGACTTCGTCGGTTTGCCAGAGGCTGGTGATCTCGGCCAGCACCAGTTCTTCGAGGCGAGCAAGGTCCTGTTGGGGGACGGGAATGCGGTCGAGGGCGGCCAGAAACTCGCCGATGCGGCGGCGCTTGAACATAACCGAGCGGCGCGCCACCTCAGTAGGATGCGCCGTAAAAACCGGGACAATGAGAACGCGGCGGAGCCAATCCATGGCTTCTTCGGCGGTGATGCCGACGCGGCGCATCTCGCTCAGAGTGCCGGCGAGCGAACCGCGCTGACGGCCTGCCTCGCCACTCAGTTGCAGGGCAATGCGGCGGCGCTTGCGGTGATTGGTCTCGGCCAAGTTGATGAGTTCAAAGTAGAAGGCAAAGGCGCGGGTGAGCAGGATGGCGCGCTCGACGGGCAGCGAATGAACCAGATCAAGCGCGGTCGCGGCCTGCTGAGCGGCTTCCTCTTCGCTGCCACGCGCTTCGGCATCGCGGCGGCGAATGGTTCCCTGTCGCAGAGCCTCGACGTGATCGAAGAGGTCTTCGCCGGATTGTTCGCGGAGAACTTCGCCGAGCAACATGCCGAGCGAACGCACGTCGCGGCGCAACGGCGCCTCTTTGAGGTCGCCCGATTGCGCCTCCAATTCAGCTAAACGGTGCGACCAGCTTTCCGGGTTCCACAAAAGCGCCATCGTGATTTGATTATGCCTGATGGATTTGGGGAGAAATTTGCGAGATTTTGCAGGGTTTATGCGCAGGTTCGGCGCGATGATGCGGTAATACAGTTGAGGCAATTTTCCGCAGAGCTTGAGCAACCGCGGTCGGTCAAAAGAGCTTTTTCCGCATTGTGCCCGACCCACTACAATAAAGGTCGAATGGTCGCCCTCTCCAGCGTTTCCCCAACCATCGACTGGCATTGGATTTGGCTGCCGGTGGCCGCGTTTATCGCAGGAGTCTTGAATGCGGTCGCGGGCGGCGGATCGTTCCTGCTGTTTCCGGCCATGCTGTCGACGGGAATGCTGCCGGTGCGGGCGAACGCCACCAATACCGTTGCCTTGTGGCCGGGGCAGCTTACCTCGATCGCGGCTTATCGAGAGGACATCAAAAAGAACAAACGGCTGGCGTGGCCAATGGCTCTTGCAGGACTACTGGGAGGAACCGCGGGAGCGCTGGTGCTGCTCAGCACACCGCAGACTACCTTCATGCACCTGGTTCCCTGGCTGCTACTGGTCGCGGCGACGATCTTCGCGATCAGCGGGCCCATGTCGCGCTGGATCGAACGGCGCCGGCGATCGATATTGCCCACCGATCGGCCCCAGCGCCGGACTTTGGTGTTTCTCTTCACCATCGTGGTCTGCTTTTATATCGGATACTTCGGCGCCGGCGCCGGATTCCTCATCATCAGCTTGCTGTCGCTGTTCGGCTTTCAGGATTTGAACGAGATCAACGCCCTCAAGGTGGTTTCGACCACGATGGCCAACGGAGTCGCGTTCGTCATCTTTGTGGTCAGCGGCCAGGTAGAGTGGCGCTATTGCCTGCTGGCGATGGTGGCCTGCGCGATTGGGGGGTATAGCTCGGCGCGCTTTGCTCGGATGGTGCCGCAATCGTTTTTGCGCGGATTGGTGATCTTCATCGGCTTTTCGATGGCCGCCTGGTACTTCTGGAAGACGCGGTAAGAGCGAGCGTTTTCGATTCCGCTTAGAATAGAATCATGAGCCACGAAGGCATACGCATTGTCAGCGCAGAAGAGAACGCCCGCGAGGCTGAAGAGGTCGCGCTTCCGCGCATCGCCATTACGCCGGAAAAAGTTCGCGTGCTGCTGACGACGGGCAAAGGCCTGGAGATTGACTGGACTGACGGTCACCGAAGCGCGTGGACTTTTGCATGGCTGCGCAACGCTTGTCCCTGTGCAACCTGCATAGAAGAGCGCAAGCTCCAGGGTCGCAAAGCCGGCCAGGGTAAGACCAAGCCCGCTGAATTGTTGCCCATGTATGCGCCGCCAGCGAAACCGGCCAGCGCGCACGCCGTTGGACGCTATGCCTTGCAGTTCAACTGGCTTGACGGGCACTCGGGCGGCATCTATTCATGGGATTATTTGCGCCGGCACTGCCAGTGCCGCGAGTGCACCTTCGCCGCTGAAGAAACGACCGGCGTGCCTAACTAAATCTTAGATTTAGCGATCGGATGGAACGGGCGAGACCTCAGTCCCGCTGCGTCGAAATTCGAAGTGCAAGACCCATGCGCCGGCGACCGGCTGGCCATTGGCTTGGGTGGGCTTGAACTTCCAGCGTTCGGCGGCTTTGAGAGCTCTCTCGGCGAAGTATCGGCTTCCGCCGGAGGATACGATTCTGGCGTTGGTGACGGTGCCGCTCGGGTCGACAGAAACATGGACGCGAATCTTGATCGTGCCGTGAATGGTCCTTTGCGCGTTGGTTGGAACGTCCGGCATCACCCGCTCTGCGACATCTGCGTCGACCGGCGAATTCACGGCAAGATTGCTGCTGGCTGTGTCCGCCGGAGCCGAGCCTTGGGGTGAGACGGCTGCGGACGGCGCTGCATCCTGCTGCGTCTGGCTGGCCACAGGCGATGGCTCGTTATGCGACCGCATGACCAGGGCGCCGATCGCCACAATCACTACGAGAACGGCGGCGAGAGCGGCCAACGTGCGGAAATTAATGCGTTTAGCCGTCTGGATTTGCGCGGTGGGGATCTCATTAACGGGAGCCTCAGGGACCGGCTTTGGAAGCGGCTCAGCCACGATTGGAGCGGAAACGACGGCAGCCGGTGCAGGCTGAATAGATGAGGCAGGATCGAGCAGGCTCTTGATTTCACTGACGGAGAGGCGACACGCCGGATCAACTCGGAGAGTTCCCTGCGCAATATCGCGAAAAGGTTGCGGAATCGAATTCGGCACAACCGGATCGTTGGTGGATGACCGCTCCCAGAGCGGCGGATGTTGGTTCAGCGCTTCAACGAGCGTCACGCCCAGCGACCAAAGATCGGCGGCGGGGTTGAGAGGCGTCTTCGCGGTTTCGGGCCCATCGTAGATCGAGAGAGCCTCCGGTTTGAGGGAATCGCCGGCGCGTCGAACACCGTCTGACGAGATCTTCAACTGGTTATCGATGACGAGAATGTTCGAAGGCTTGAGATGGCCGTGGATTAGGCCTTTACCGTGCAGATAAGAAAGGGCTTCGAGTACAGGCTCAAGCATTTCGCGGGCTTCGTCCGGCGTGAGGGGGCGCTCGGGGATGATGTGGGCCAGTACTTCTTCGGCATACTCGGTGACTACGTAAATTGCCGACGCAGCCTGGCAATGTCCCGCTTGAAAGACGCGAGTCAAGCTGGGATGGGAGAGCGCGGTCGCAGCTTTCCACGCGGACAGGCGCGCTTCTGCATCATCGCCGGCCGGGACGAGCTTGATGGCTGCCTTTTTTGACCCTGGGCCATCGAGATCGGTGAGAAAGACACCGCCATCGCCCGACTCCCCTAGCCACAGGAGAAGGGTGAACTTGTCCTCGATAAGCCGACCTACCCAATCGCTGCGAATAACCACTGCTTCCATGTCTAAACCAATCTATTAAAACACGCTACGTGAGGGTTCGGCTTAGCCTTCTCACTTCCATTCGCGGTTTTCTCGACATACGATGCGGGGCGGCTCGCGATTCGTTGGCTGCATGTTTGCCGAGTCGGAAAATGAGATGGTTGGGCGGCGGGATTTTAGCCGCGGTGTGCGATGGCCAGCGAGACTGCTTCTTGGGCATCTGAGGCCACGCGCAGCAGCTTGCGGTTTTCAGGCTTGAGAAAGCCGGCCGCAACTGTAGAGTCGAGAAACTTGAGGAGCCCATCCCAGAAATTCGCGGCATTGACGAGGACGCAGGGTTTGGCGTGAATGCGAAGCTGGGACCAGGTGACGATTTCGAGCAGCTCATCGAGAGTGCCGTAGCCGCCAGGCAGAACGATGAAGGCGTCGGCGAGGTCCACCATTCGCGCCTTCCTCTGGTGCATGGTGGCGACGGTTTCAAGGCGCGTAAGTCCGGTGTGGGCGATTTCGCGGTCGGAGAGAATTTCGGGCAGCACGCCGATTACTTCAGCGCCGCCGGCCAGTGCCGCATCCGCCACCGCGCCCATCAGGCCGACGTTGGCGCCGCCATAAACCAGGCCCCAGCCTGCCTCGGCAATCGCCGAGCCGAGAGCGATAGCTGCAGCGCGAAAGGCCGGATCATTGCCGTTTGCCGAACCGCAGTAAACGGCGACCCGGCCGGCGGGTGGGTTGGGATTTGCCATGAGTGGTTGCCTTCTTTGGCTTTAGGATAGCTCGATTGAGGAGGTTCAGTGATGAGGCTGCGGACTCGGATTCAAATGGCGGGACGTTGCTCCAGAAACTGCGCGGGAGTGAGAATCGCGATCTCCTGCAACGGATGGAGCACCAGCAGATCCTGATCGCCGGTGATGATCACGTTGGCCTGGCCATGCAAAGCGACCTCGAGAAACTTGTCGTCGCGGGGATCGCGGCAGGCACGAATGGGGAACGGTATCGGAATCAGGTCGCAGGCGCTCACGTATTCTGCAGCAAGCGCCTGCCGAATGCCCGTGTCGATATATCGATCAAAGCGAGAATGGTTAAGGGTCTGGATCAGTTCGAGGATCGTAGCGTCGGAGGCCAGAATCCGGCCCGTCTGTGCATGCAGCATGGCTCGATGCACAACTGAACCTGGAAACAGGATCGAGCTGATTACCACATTCGTGTCGAGCACGAATCGTCCCGACTCGCCCATTATTCGGCCAGAATCTCAGCCAAAACTTCTTCGGTGAGACCCTGGGCCTTGGCGCGCTCAGCCGCCGCCGTCGACAAACGATTGAACGAAGACCAACGGTCCCTCTGCAGACGAGAATATTCTTCGACCGAAACGAGCACGGCCACATCGCGTTCGTGCCGCTGGATGCGGACTGGCTCGCGCTGCGCCTGATCGATCAGGGCGGCAAAGTTCTGTTTGGCCTCGGTCGCGGAAATGGTCGGCATAAATGGAATCATACCCAAAATGGACAAATTATGTAATTTGTCATTTTAGACAAAATGCTCATTTAGCGGATGAAGAGGGACAGCAGAGCGGCCAGAAGAGATGTAAACACCCCGGCGGCGGCCATGGCCCACGACGAGACTGTGGCCTGCATCTCGGAATGGTGAACCAGGCTGGCCGTGCCGATGCCGTGCGCGGAGGTTCCGATCGCGGAGCCGATGGCGCGATCGTCGCGCACTCCCAGCATGCGCAGGAGAGGAACCCCAAAAGCCGCACCCAGGACGCCGGTCAGAATGACGAGAGCCACGGTGATCTGTGGAATCCCTCCTAACTGCCTGCAAACCTCGACAGCGATTGGGGTTGTCACTGATTTGGGCACTGTCGACATCACGACCGGTAGCGGCGCTCCCAGCAGCCACGCCGTCAGACCGGCGGTCACCATGCCGACCACAGAGCCGGCCAGCACAATCAATGCGAGGCGGGGCAGCGAGCGCTTTAACCTCATTCCATTGCGGTACATAGGCACAGCTAGCGCCACGGTTGCAGGGCCCAGCCACCAGGTCAGGAAGTTTCCGCCGCGATTGTAGTCCACATAAGGCTCGCGCGCCAGGAGCAACAGCGCGACGATGGGGATGCAAGCCACGACGATGGGAGGAGCCCACCGCCAATGGCGATGGACGCGGAGTGCGAAGGCATAGGCAGCGACGGTGAGGGCGATCGAGAAAATCGGGTTTCGCAGCCATTCCGCGAGGTTCATCGCTGCTCCATTATTTTTTCGCCCGCGGGTTCGTCGGGCAAGAGCCAATGGCCGAGGAGTCCGGTGGTCAGCAAAACAGCCAGAAAGCTCACCAGAAGGCTGGCCAGAATTGCGACTGCCTGATGGGAGATCACCGAGCCCATATCCATAAGTCCCACTGTCAGTGGGATGAAGAGCAAAACCATGTGGCGCAGGAGGAAGCCGGCGGCTTTTTCTACCCAGCGGAGTTTGATCAGGCCGCTCGCCAGGGATCCATAAAACAGCAGCAGGCCGAGTACGCCGCCGGGAATGGGTACGCCGAGGCGGTGTAACTCCATGCCTAGCAGATAGATCGCCACCACAACCGCGAGGCCGCGCAAGAAATCGATCATTCCCCTATTTTCGCGCTGCGGTGGCCGCTGCGCCGGGCTCAAACTCGAATCCGCATCTACAGGTAAACTAGAGGAGGACCCTTCCCACCGGACGCGCGCCTTGCAGCAGCTCATTGCCAAACTCAATCCTGAACAACGCGCCGCCGTCGAAGCGACTGAAGGCCCTTTGCTCATTCTCGCCGGAGCCGGCTCCGGCAAGACTCGTGTCATCACCAGCCGGATTGCGTGGCTGATCCGCGAAAAGGGTGTGGCCCCGGACTCGATCCTGGCGGTCACCTTTACCAACAAAGCGGCCAAAGAGATGGGCGAGCGCGTCGAAAAACTGCTCGATCACTCGTCGCTCGCCAAGCCCCTGATCGCCACATTCCACTCGCTTTGCGTGCGCATGCTGCGGCGCGATATCGAAGCGCTCAAGGTCAACGGCGAGGGGCTGACCCGCTCCTTCGCCATTTATGACGAGAACGACCAGTCAGCCATCGTCAAGCAGATCATGAAGCGGATGGGGCTTGATACCAAACAGCTTACGCCGCGCACGGTGCTGAGCCGCATCTCCTGGGCCAAGAATCACATGGTCGATCCGCAGGAGTTTTATTTGGCATCAAAAGACCCCAATAGTGAGCGAATTGCGCACATTTTTCAGGGTTATAAGGCCGAATTACGCAAGAATAACGCGCTAGATTTCGACGATTTGCTGCTCGAAGCCGTGCGTTTGCTTAAAGTTTCAGCCGAAACGCGCGCCCGCTACCAGCACCGCTATCGCTACTTACTCGTTGATGAATATCAAGATACGAACCGGCCGCAGTACGAACTGATGAAGATGCTGGCTGGGGAGGCGAAGAATGTTTGCGCCGTAGGTGACGAGGATCAAAGCATTTATTCGTGGCGCGGCGCCGATATTCGTAACATTTTGGAGTTCGAAAAGGACTTTCCTGACGCAAAAATCGTGCGTTTAGAGCAGAATTACCGCTCTACACAGACGATTTTGGAGGCTGCTGGAGCAGTTGTCGCCAACAATTTGCGACGCAAGGGAAAGAAGCTCTGGACGGATCGCCAGGGTGGCAGCCTGATCGGGTACTATGAGGCGCCGGATGGGGAGAACGAGGCGCTTTTTATCGCCGACCGCATCCAGAAATTTCTGCGGGAAGCTGGCGATTCTGGGGACGCGGCCCATTGCGCGGTGCTTTATCGGACCAACTCGCAATCGCGCCTGGTTGAGGAAGCGCTGCGCCGTTACAACATCCGTTACACCATGGTGGGCGGTTTCAGTTTTTATGAGCGCGCGGAGATCAGGGACTTGCTCTCGTATCTTCGGCTGGTCAGGAACCCGCATGATTCCATGGCTTTGCAGCGGGTGATCAACACGCCTACGCGTGGGATCGGCAAGACGACGCTCGAAACGCTGGAGCGGCTGGCGCTGGAGACCGGGAAATCCACGTGGGACGCGCTGGCCGCGGCGATCGCCAACCGGCTCATTCCGACCCGGGCGCTGATGGCGCTTGAATCGTTCCGGCAGCTTTTGCTGGATGCGCAGGCCATGATGGATCCGGATTTTGCCGGCAAGCTGTCGGCGGACGTGGCGGCGGAGGAGGATGCCGACACCGGGTTCGATTTTGGAGCACAGGAACCGTCGGCGGAGGAGAATCAGGCTGTGGTTGAGGCTCTCGATCAGGCTGCTGAGTTCAACTTTGGCGGCAATGAAGACCAGCAGCTCACGCTTCTCGATCCGGCGAGCTTTTCGCCGTTCGCTGCTCAGCCCAAGCGTCCCTTTTTGAAGATGCCGAAGCAAGCACTTACTCGCGGGGCCGAAGACACGACTCTGATTCGGCGGAAAAACAGTGACATCGCACTCCCACCCATTTCCGCACAAAACGCGGAAATGGATGGGGCACCCGGACAGTATTCAGTTGCCGCATCCAGGAAGGCCACGACGCCGGTCGCGCCGTTCAGGAGAGACGACTCCGAATCTCGTGCCGAACAGGAACAAGGTCGCGCCGAAGGGATTGAGGGATTTAGGGCTCCTGGGGATGCGGCCACGCTGCCCGAGTTGATCCGGTTCCTTATCGATCGGACCGGCTACATCAAGGCACTGGAAGCGGAAGGCACGCCGGAAGCTTTCAGCCGGATTGAAAATTTGAAGGAACTTGCGAACGCCGCCCACGACGCCGAAGTGCGCGGAGAGACGCTGGCTGAATTCCTGGATCACGCTGCCCTGGCTTCGGACTCAGACCAATTCGACCCCGAAGCGCGGGTAACTTTGATGACGCTGCACGCGGCGAAGGGGTTGGAATTTCCGTTGGTTTTCCTGGCTGGACTCGAAGAGGGACTGTTTCCCCATTCGCGTACCTTGAACAACCCAGAAGAGTTGGAAGAGGAGCGCCGTCTTTGCTACGTGGGCATGACGCGGGCCATGAACACGCTGATTTTGACCCGCGCCCACTATCGACGCCGCTATGGGAACGACGCGCCGGAGATGAGCATTCCGTCACGCTTCCTTGAAGAAGTGCCCAGCGCCCTGGTCGAAAACCTCGGTGGCCGGACGCCAGCTTCGTCTTGGGCAACGCCTGGGTATCCCAACACCTATGGCCGTCGGGCGGGCGGGTCTGACGATTTTTCGAGCCGTCATTACAACTACGAGGACGAGAGCCAGGACGTGCCGCGCACCCCGGCAGCCGGGGGTAAAGCTGCGCCGTCCAAGCCATTTACGGCTTCGTGGATGGTTGCGAAAAAGAGTCCCGCAGCGACGACAACGAGCAGTTCACCGAACGGGGGACCGGGCGCGAAGAGGGAAGATGGCGGCTCGATCGACAACATTGCTCGCTTCTTTGGCGGCAAGGGCGGAGCGCTCAAGCCCGGTGCGCTGGCTCGGCCCGCTCTAGACATTCCGGCGCCGAGCGGCGCTTCGGGGTTGATGAAGGGCCAGCGGGTGCGGCATAGCAAGTATGGCGAGGGGACGGTCCTGATTCGCGAAGGGGACGGCGAGGATGCCAAGCTGACCGTGATGTTTACGCGGCACGGCATGAAAAAGCTGATAGAGAAGTTCGCTAACCTGCAAAAAATCTAGGCGCTCGTGATGAGAAACAAGGCTCCGACAGTTGGGCAAACTTGCGATCCCATGTCTGAAAATCCAGACATGGGGCACCCAATTTCATGCTGCCGCGGGTCGGCAATCGCGGCCTCCCATCCATCGAGCAAAAAGCGCTCGATGGATGGGGTACAAGTCCTTAGTGGACATTTATCTCGCATAGTTGGCTAATTGCACATACAATTAGAGGGAATGGCCGGTATTAGTTACGACCCTGAGAAAAACGAACTCAATATTCGGGAGCGGGGTTTGTCGTTTGACCGGGCGGTAGACTTCGACTTTGCTACTGCCGTCTTTCACACGGAAATGCGTAAAGGGGAACTTCGCCGCATTGCCGTAGGTTACCTGGACAAGCGGCTACATCTGTTGTGCTACGTGCCCACTTCGGACGGCATCCGCGTCATCAGTTTCCGCAAAACCAACCAACGGGAGGTAAAGCTATATGGCAAGCCGAAAACGATTGACTAACGCTGCAGGGGAAGTAAGGGAGCTTACTGCTGAGGATGCGAAGACAGCTTTGCCTTTCTCTTCGTTGCCAGCGGGAGAACAGCAGGTGCTCCTGTTGCTGCGCAAGCGCGGGCCGCAGAAGACTCCGCGGAAAGTCCCTGTCTCAATTCGCCTGTCTCGCGAGGTGGCTGAGGGGTTGCGAGCCACGGGGAAAGGATGGCAAGGTCGAGCCGACGATGCTTTAAGAGCCTGGCTGAGGCACGGGGAAACAAGGGGTAAGCAAGCTAGAGCGCACTGAGGTAGGGTTCCTCATGCCCGAGGGCACTATTTGGCCTGCTTGGTACCGATCATTCAAGGCCGATGACGAGGGCTTCGCGGGGCACTTTTCCTTGCGGCTCGCGGCCGTCTTCCCAGAGGCGCTTGGCACGCTCTTCGCCGTCGAGGACGCGGAAGACGCCGTCGGCGAGGGCGCGGAGTTCGTCTTCGCCGGGATAGACGGTGATGGGGGCAATCCATTCGAGATAGGTGCGTAGCGAGCTCACCAGCCGGGCGGAATGCGCCATGCCGCCGGTGAGCAGGATGGCGTCGACTTTGCCTTCGAGGACGGCGGCCATGGCTCCGGCCTCTTTGGCGATCTGGTAGATCATGGCCTGGTGGACGGCGAGGGCCTGAGGGTCGCCGGCATCGATGCGGCGCTCTACCTCTTGAAGGTCGCGGGTGCCGAGGTAGGCGAAGAGGCCTCCCTCGCCGAAGACCATGCGGTCGAGCTGCTTCTGGGTGTAGGCGCCGCTGGTCGCGAGCTTGATGAGTTCGCGGACGGGCAGCCAGCCGGTGCGATCGGGGCCAAAGGGACCCTCATCGGGTGAGTTGTTGTCGATCATCCGGCCGTCGCGATGGGCGGAGACGGTGATGCCGCTGCCAAGATGAACGATCACGAGGCGCAGAGACTCATAAGTACGTGCTTGCTCGCGGGCAAAGCGGCGGGCGACGGCCTTGGTGTTCAATGCATGGCCGATAGACGAGCGCGGCGCCAGGGGTGAGCCGGAGAGGCGCGCGGGCGGCTCCCATTCATCGACCGTGACGGGATCGACGATGTAGGCATTGACTCCGGCGGGGCGGACAAATTTGAGAGCTAAGACGGCTCCCAGGTTGCAGGCGTGTTCGCCGCGCGGGGCGAGGCGGAGTTCTTCGACCATGGCGTCGTCGACAAGGTAAGTACCGCAGGCGAGCGGAGGCAAGAGGCCACCACGCCCGGCCACGGCGGCAAAGCTCTGGGGTCTGTATCCGGCGTGGTCGAGGGCGGAACGGATGAGGGCGGCGCGATACTCGGCCTGCGCCAGGGTGGATTGGCCGCGGAATTGGGCCAGTTCGTCGTCGCTATGGAGCAGCGTGCTTTGCCATTCGGAGGCGTGCTTGAGGAAGACTCCGAACTTAGTGGAGGTCGATCCGGGATTGATGACCAGCACGCGGCTGCGGTTGTTGGACAAGACTCATTCTCCCTGGGCCAGATCGAGTGTATCCCGTTCCGCATCGGCACCGCATCCCGTTCCGGAGACGCCCTGCGGCAGAGGCTCAAATGATCTTTTTCTGTGGAATTCCGGTTCCGTGCTACACTCAATTCAATCGTAGGATTCGATTACGAAGTACTTGCCTGTTCCGAGTTACCGCTCTACACGCAAACACTTCCACATTGCGTTCGTGCGGTAAATCAGCAACACATTAGGAGTTTCACAATGGAACAAGGCACAGTTAAGTGGTTTAATGACGCAAAGGGATTTGGATTTTTGAGCCGTGAAAACGGCGAGGACGTCTTCGTCCATCACACCGCCATCCAGTCGAACGGTTTCCGTTCGCTTCAAGAAGGTCAGCGCGTTCAGTTCAATGTCACCAAGGGCCCCAAGGGCTGGCAGGCAGAGAACGTTACGGTTGTCTAAGGGATTACCTTCCGAGCGACTGTATCAGAGTAAAAAACAAAAGAGGGACCGGCACAACGCCGTCCCTCTTTTGTTTTTGCCCTCAAGATGCCTGGCTGAAAATATCTGGAATGAAATCTGAAAGATTCGGGGCCGTAGCGGGGATGGATCTGGCTACGGCGCTGCCGAGCACGATGAATGGCTTATGCGGCTGGCTTGAGAGACTTCTTATCGTCCGGGTCAACTTTGGGCTCGTGCAGGCTTGCCTGGGTCCGCTCATGGGTACTCAGATAGCCGAGAACGTCGTTGATGGAGTCTTCGAACCGCGATCCGGTCTTGTGGGTGGCTTTAACACCTTTGGCAACAAGCTGGCAGACTTCAAAACGGTTGATGCCCTGTGCGAGGGCCTGATGGATTTTGTCGGAACGCATGAAGAAACTCCGGTCAACAGGTGGTTGTAGCGTGGGCTGCGGAGCTCGTCAGGAGCGATGGTCAGGCCAAAGCCGAGCAGGCTGGTGAGGGTCCAGACTCAAATCGACTTCTAATCAAGTCTAATCTTCATTGTACGCGGAAAACCTTGAATTGCGCGGCTTTTCGCGTTTTCGAGCGAAGGAATCCGTAGGCGGTTTGATCGGTTCCCGATTTGAAATCAGCGCGATGGGCTTGAGGCTAGAGCGACTGCCCCAGGCGATTTTCCAATTGTGCGCGAAAGGTGCGGCTGACGCGGGTTCTTGATTCGTTTTTGAGCACCACGTCGAACTCGCCGTGTGAAATTGGCTCCAGCCGTAGAATGCTTTCAATGTTGACGATGGCGGAGCGATGGACGCGGACAAAGCGGCGCGGGTCGAGTTTTTCGACGAGGTCGTTGAGGGCGGTGCGATAGAGGAGTTCTTTGCCGGCTACGTGAAGGGTGACGTAGACGCCGGCGGCTTCGATCCAGTCGATATCTGCGACGCGGACAAAGCGGGTAGAGCCGGCGGACTTTACCACTAATCGATCCCAGAGGCGGGGATGGTTGGAGGCTGGGCTGGCCAGGCCGGTCGCGGGCGTGGACGAAACCAGGTTGACGATGCGGCGTCCAAATTCGCGCATGTTGCGCTCGTCGAGGCGGGTTTTGACGCGGGCCAGGGCGGACTCGAAACGCTCGTCGCTGAAGGGCTTGAGGAGGTAGTCGAGGGCATTGGCCTCAAAGGCTCGAATGGCGTGCTGATCGTAGGCGGTCACAAAGACGGTGAGCGGCATTTGGTCAGCGCCGACGGCATCGATGACACCGAGGCCATCGAGCTCCGGCATTTGCACGTCGAGAAAAACGAGGTCGAACTTGTGCTTCTCGATCATCAACACGGCTTCGAGGCCGTCGGTGGCTTCGAGCACGGTGCCTACCTGCGCATCCCTGTGCAGGAGGTCGAGCACACGCTGTCGCGCGGGGGCCTCATCGTCGACGACCAGCACGCGGACGGGCTCAAGCGATGGAGCGATCATCTGTTTTATCTCCAAGAATTTCAAGCGGCAAGACGATCTCTACCAGGGTTCCACCTTCTTCGCGAGGGCGCACGGCGAAGTGGCTTTGGCTGTCGGGATGCAGGCCGGCGATGCGTTCGCGCGTGACCGATAAACCCAGGCCTTGGGAGTTTTCGAGCGTCCAACCGGGCGGGAGGCCAACGCCATCGTCGGTAACACAAATCGCCAGGCGGCCATCGACGGCATGGGCCGACACGGTGACCGTACCGCCTGAGGACCGCTTTGAAATGCCGTGGCGAATGGCATTTTCAACCAGCGGTTGAATGATGAGGGAGGGCACCGAGGCATAGCGCACTTCTGGGGCAATATCGATCTGGACATTAAGCTGACTGCCGAAGCGGATCTTCTGGATGGCGAGGTAGTGGTCGAGAAACGCCATCTCCTCCGCCAATGGAACCGTTTGGCGATCCTTGGTTTCAAGGGACATGCGCAACAGGTCGCCGAGGTGCTCGATCATGCGGCGAGTGAGCTTGGGATCGCGCTCGACGTGGGAGGAAATGGTATTGAGCGCGTTGAAGAGGAAATGCGGGTCGAGCTGCATCCGCAGTGCGTTCAATCGAGCCTGGGAGTAGCTTTTCTCCATACGTTCCAATCGCAGTTCGCTGCCGAGATAGCGCTCGTAGTAGCGATAAGCCTGGAGCGCGCCGACAATGATCCAGTAGATGAGCGAACACCACAGGGCAAAGCCCAAATTACTTTTGGAGGCGATCTGAGACAAGCGCAGAGCGTTCGCTGGGACGACGCCGAGCTCTACCCGCATCCAGGTAAAGAGATAGAAGTAGACCGGGGTGAAGACCAGGCCGGCGAGCAGATTGGCAGTCACGCGTCGGCCGAGTTCCCTGGCCGTGAAAGGCAGGCGGCGGTCGACGGCAACGATGAGGGGAGTCATGACTCCCCAACCCCACCACATGGCCAGACTCTGCAAGACGGTGTGGCGCCACTCGGGAGTGCCGATGCTCTCGACCGAAAAAAGAATGCCGATCAGGGTTGAGGAAAGCGCTATCCAACCGGCAAGCGCGAACCAATTTTTGACGCGCAGAGCAACTGTTGGCGGCGCGGCGGTCTTGTCGCGCGCGACGATCGTCCTCAACCCGGCAACAGTCGACATCGTGCCTCTTTCCTACTGTTTCAATCGAATACCATTTACGTCGTCGAGGTGAAAGATGATGCCCCAACCGTAGAAGTTATTGGCGACCGCGACAACCACATCATTATCCCCCTGTTTAAGCGGCAGCAGGAACGATCCATTTTCGATTGCGCATCGGCCGTCTGGCTCCTTGCGCGCCGATGGCGGTTGATAGAGGTTCTTGTCTGCATAGACGGGCTTGCCGTTGACGAAGACCCAGGCTTCGCGGACCCATCCAAAGTTGACCTTTTGGGTTTGTTCCTGGTCGGAATGAATGGAGGTTTTGAGCCAGGCAAGGGCTAACTTGGGGCGATCGAGTGGTATGCCATAGACGCGACTGATGTTCACGAGGCCGGCGCGCTCGGCGGTCAGCGACTGCCAGGCTGCGGAGGCGTCGGGTAGGTCGGCGAGGGCGGGTTCCTTGTCGGCAGCAAGCTCGGAAAACGGCGATAGCTGCCAGTTGCGCACAAAACCGAGATCGGTGTCGGTCTTGTCTTTTTCCGGCTGGGGAGATAAGCCTTCGACGGCATTGGGGGCGATGGTGAGATTGGCGAAGAAGGCGGGGCCTTCGAGCTCAATTCCGCCCTCGGTTGTGTCTCCTTCGAGGCGGCCGACATTGAGCGAGGGTGACTTTTCGCCGTTGATGAAGATGTTCATGCGGTGACCGGAGACGACCAGCTTGACGTGATTCCATTCGCCGATCTTGACTGGCGCCGGCGCCTGGTAGCGAGGGTAGACATCCCACAGCAGCACGCCGTGGGTTTGGGGTGTGTATTGAATGCAGTCGAAAGCCTGGTCGCAATTGGGCTTGGCGCGGAGGTAGAAATCCTCGAAGGTCTTGTCGTCACGACGACGGAACCCGAAGCCGCCACCCATGCCTGCCGTGGCCTCGATATCGAACTCGATGGTTCCGTTGCTGAAGACGAGATCGTTCAGGACCGCGCGACCGGTGGGCACGTGTTGCGCGTAGTTGCCGGCTTTCAGGTTCATCGCATCCATGCCGTTGTGTTTCACAAAGTCGACGCCGCCGGTGGTGGTCCAGCGCTCAGCGGACAGCACGATTTTCTGCGGCTCCTCACCGTTCGCCTTCAACGGCAGCAGCAATAGAACAAAGCCAAGCGCGATCAGGCCCAGAGCAGCGCCGACCATAAGCGCCGATCGGAGACGTTCGTTACGAAATAGAGCCTTACCTGCAGGGTTATTCATAGACATCTCTCCTCGCATGGTAGAAAGCTAGCCGGAGCCGACGGGAATCACGAGTCTTATGTGGCAGGTAGGACTTCATGGTGCCCAACAGGTTTCTCAGCTTTGCGAATCGGTTATGGGCTTTGCGCGGGTCGCGGGTAGCCAGGCTCGCCAAAGTGATTCCGCTTCCTGAGTCATTTCTTCATCGGCATTGGCAGGGCTGGTGCGGTATATTGGCTGCCACTCCGGAAGTCCTCCGCGCCGGGCCTCGAAAGAACAAACCAAGAGAAGGAGAACGCCGTGGCCATCTATTGCTCGAAATGTGGAAGTGAGATTCCGGCAGGCAACGCCAACTGCAACGTCTGCGGAGCGAGTGTGGCGCCGGCCGCCTCGACTGCGGTACCGCCGCCTGCTATGGCTCCGCCGGTAACGACGGGGGGCGGCAGCAGCGCGATCAAGATCGTCCTGATCATCGTTGCCATTGTGGTTTTCCTGGGCGTTTTGGGACTGGGGGCCGTCGGATACGTGGCGTGGAAAGTGGCCCGGGCCGTTCACGTGAACAACGCCAACGGCGAGGTCACCGTTAACACGGCACAAGGCAGCATGACGGCCAATACGAAGAAGAGCTTCACTGCGTCCGAGTTGGGAATCGATATTTATCCCGGCGCCCAATCCGCCGAGGGAGGCATGCGGATGAGTTTGCCGACCGGCACGATGATCTCGGGCGCATTTGAAACATCCGACTCGCCCGACCAGGTGGTGAGTTTCTACAAGGCGAAGGCGGGCAGCGATGCGGCGGTGATGGAGGCGGGCGAAGGCGCGGTGATCACCCTGAAGAAGAGCGAAAAAGAAGCGGTGGTCGTGACGGTTTCGGCGGATTCGTCGAAACCGGGCGGTAAGACGCAGATTCATATCGTCCATACGGTGAGCGCGAAGGCATCCTGAGGCGAATCGGCACCGAAACGGGGTCGTTGGAGTTCGATTCAGACTCGAAATGACACGAAAGGTGGATGCGATGCGGCGCCTGCCTCTAATCGGCTTTCGCTGCAACCTCTATCCCTGTTACCATTAAGAGATAACACTGACCCGATAAACGGGCATTTTCGACGAGATTTGAGCGAAAGAGGTTCACGTGGCTGACACCACCAAGATTGAAGACAAGGTAGAACGTAAGAAGGTAAAGCGCGCCGCTCGCAAGAAGGCTGCTCCCAAGGCCAAGCGGACCGAGCCGCGCGGCGCCAACAAGAAGAAAGTAAAGAAATTGGCGCGCGGCCAGTCGAAGCGGTAGACGCCGGCTTCACCCCCAACGCATCAGACCCTCCGGACCCAGCTGCTCACCCTTCGGGGTCCGGAGCCCAGGTTGCACCTCCCCTTGGCAAGCAATCCCCGCTTCTGACCAATCCCGCTTGAACGGGACCGGATTCGATGGCCCCGTACTCACTTGAAACAGGAGAACGGCCCTGCCCAGCCAACTGGTTGCCCGTAAATCTATAGACAAGCTGATCCGCGACTCTGAGGAACCAGAGCACGCGCTGAAAAAAACTCTCGGGCCGTGGTCGCTGACCGCACTTGGCATCGGGGCTGTCATTGGTTCGGGCATCTTCACCGTCATCGGCACGGCCATCTCGGGCGAGCAGTTCGATACCTCCAGCATTATCAACACGCCGCTGGCCGATTTCATCATCCATCACACCGCCATGGCGGGACGGCCAGGGGCTGGACCGGCGATTGCGGTTTCGCTGATCCTGGTGGCCTTTGTCTGCGCGCTGACCGGCCTCTGTTATGCCGAGCTAGCGTCGATGATTCCCATCGCAGGCTCTGCGTATACATACACTTACGCGACGCTCGGCGAACTGATTGCCTGGATTATCGGCTGGGACCTGATCCTCGAATATGCCGGTTCGAACATGACGGTCAGCGTCGGCTTTGCGGCCCACGTGGTCGACTTGCTGGACTGGTTTGGGTTCCACCCACCGGCAACCTGGATTTCGCCCGCGTATCTGCCGGGAGGTCTGCAGGATCTGGCAGGAAACTGGATCTACCATCCCGGCTGGCATTTCGGCTTCAACATTCCAGCGTTCCTCGTGGTGCTGGTGCTGACGGTCATCCTGGTGCGCGGCATTCGCGAGTCGGCCTCGACCAACAACCTGATGGTCGGCCTCAAGCTGATCGCCATTCTGATCTTTATTTCGGCCGTCATTACCTTCATTCATCCCACTAACTGGCATCCGTTCATGCCCAACGGCTGGTCGGGAGTTTTGACCGGCGGCTCCATCATCTTCTTCACTTACATCGGCTTCGACTCCGTTTCAACAGCCGCTGAAGAGTGCAGAAACCCGCAGCGCGATCTACCCATCGGCATCATATCCACGCTCATTGTTTGCACGGTTCTTTACGTCGCGGTGGCCGTCTGCCTGACCGGCTTGGTTCCGTGGAAATCGATGGTCGGCGACGCAGCTCCTGTCGTTAACGCGCTCAAAAAGCTGTCGATTTTGCCCGGCGGCTATCCGCTTCACTGGGTCAGACTGGTGATTTTGTTTGGCGCGATCATGGGCATGCTTTCTTCGCTGCTGGTCTACCAACTTGGCCAGTCGCGGGTGTGGTTTTCCATGTCGCGCGATGGACTTTTGCCTAAAGTATTCAGCGACGTTCACCCCGTTTTTCGCACCCCGGCATTTTCAACCTGGGTGGCGGGGTTTGTCGTGGCTATCCCGTCGGGATTGTTCGACATCGGGACCCTGGCCGACCTTTCCAACATTGGCACTTTGTTTGCCTTTGTTCTGGTCTCAATCGGCGTGATCGTGCTGCGGTGGCGCGAGCCGGAACGGCGTCGCGGATTCCGCGTTCCGTTCGGCCCGGTCATTCCGCTGCTAAGCGTCGTTTTTTGTTTCCTTTTGATGGCCGGGCTGCCGATCATCACCTGGTTCCGTTTTCTCATCTGGCTGGCAATCGGCTTGGTGATTTATTTCTTTTATAGCCGCCACCGGTCGGAGTTTGCGAAACCGCGGTAATGTCCATGACCCTGTCTGAAGTTGAAGATTTTATTCGCCGTTTGCCCAAGGCGGAGTTGCACCTGCACCTCGAAGGCACGATCCTGCCTGCCACGCTGGTCGAGTTGAGCGCGCGCCACGATCGCCGGCCGCTGACCCTGCCACAAGCCGAAGCGCTCTACCAATTCACTGATTTCACTGAGTTTATCGAGGCTTTCAAGGCGGTTACGCGCCTGCTAACGACGCCAGAGGACTACGAACTGGCGGCTTGGCGCATGATTGAGCACCTGGCCGAGCAGGGCGTCGTGCACGCGGAAGTTTACATCTCGGTGGGCGTCATTTACATGTGGCGCAACCACGACCCACAGGCCTTTGAACCGATCTTCGAAGGGCTCGAACGGGCGCGCAAACGTGGCGAGCGGGAACTAGGTTTTTCGCTTTATTGGATCTTTGACGCCGTTCGCCACTTCACCGTTGATGAGGCCTTAGTCGTCTTTCGCAAGGCCGCCCAGCTTCGTCCTCAATATCCCTCGATCATCGGCATCGGGTTGGGTGGAGACGAACGGCGTGCGGGTTCTACGCCCTTCCACGCCCTCTATACGGAAGCGGCGAAGGCTGGCCTGCGCTTGACCAACCACGCGGGCGAGACGACCGGTCCTGAAGCCATCTGGGAGGCCCTGGCGATCGGCTCAGAGCGCATCGGACACGCGCTTTCGGCGATCGAGGACCCGAATCTGGTTGAGGAATTCAAAGCGCGGAAGATTGCGCTGGAACTGAACCCCAGTTCGAATGTGCGCACGGGCGTTTGCTCCTCGTTTGCCGCGCATCCGTTGAGAAAATATTTCGACGCCGGTCTGCTGGTGACGCTGAACTCTGACGACCCGGCATTTTTCGGTTCCGACGTGGCCCATGAATACCTGCTGGCGCACAGCGAACAGGGATTTTCGCGGGATGAGCTGCGCAAATTGGCGGCTAACTCCATTGATGCCAGCTTTCTTCCCGAATCCGACAAGAGTGCTTTGCTATCCCAAATCGACACATTGAAGTAACCAAACTCCAGCAGTTCCGTCCCACATAAGTGGATTGGCGCAGGCAGAATTGCGCTATTATGCCAGCAGGGAGGAAGTTCGTGATGTCCATTGAACCCCAATCCGTCGCACCCCAGGAAGACGAAAACGAGAAGGGCGCGTTGCGCGTGATCGGCTGGTTTTCGATGGGCATGGCCGTGGCCACCATTGGCATTTATCTGGGCTACGAACTCCGCTGCCGCTACAAGTTCAGCCATCGCACGCCCTACGACTTCTTTGAGAAGGCTGCGCCCCAGCCGGCCAACGAATTCGGCGTGGGGATCTGACGCGATCTCAGCCGTTCGGGAATTTCCAAAGTGCCGCCATCGCGCGGCATTTTGAATTTATGCCGCTTTTTCAACTGCTATCCGGACTCTATCTCCGCGTAGTCTAGGGAGTTATGGGGCGCATTCGCATTCTTTCCGACCAGGTGGCTAACCAGATCGCTGCCGGCGAGGTGGTCGACCGACCAGCCTCGGTGGTCAAGGAACTGCTCGAGAACGCGCTCGACGCCGGGGCCAATCGGATTCGGATCGAAGTCGAAGCGGGCGGGCGAAAGCTTATCCGGATCTCGGACGACGGGCACGGCATGAATCGCGATGACGCGCTGCTGGCTTTTGAACGCCATGCTACTTCCAAGTTACGGAATGCCGATGACTTGCTGTCAATCGCCACGCTCGGCTTTCGCGGCGAAGCGCTGCCGTCGATTGCTTCGGTGGCCCGCGTTACCCTTGACACGGCGACCGGGCCGGAAGACGGACAAGACCCTACCGGGACGCACATTGAGATTGCCGGCGGCAAGATTTTGCATGTCAACGACGCAGCCGTGCCCCGTGGCACGACGATTGCGGTGGCCGATTTATTTTTCAATACGCCGGCGCGACGAAAATTTCTCCGCGCCGAGGCTACGGAACTTTCCCATGTGACGGCGCTCGTGACGCACTATGCGCTGGTCCACCCGGAAAAGCATTTCGAACTGCTCTCCGCCAGCCATACGCTGGTTTCGGCGCCGCCAGTTGCGCGGACCGCCGAGCGCATCTACCAGATTTTCGGGAAAGACACGCTGGCTCAATTACTTCCGGTCGCAGCCGAGATGCCGCTGCAACGGGCAGGCCTGCCCGAGCCGCCTCCATGGAAGAAGGATCCGGATGAGCCGCGGGTTGACCCTGGTCATCTTCGTCTGAGTGGCTTTTATTCCAAGCCGGAACTCCAGAAGCTTAATCGCAATTCGATTTATATCTTTGTTAATAAGCGACTTATTCGAGATCGGCTGCTCATTCACGGGATCACCGAGGCGTATCGGAACGTGATTCCGCCGACCAGTTTTCCGGTAGTGCTGCTGTTTTTGGAGATGCCACCGGAGGAAGTGGACGTCAACGTTCATCCAGCCAAGACGGAGGTGCGATTTCGCCAGCAGTCGCTGATTCACGATTTTGTTCGCGACAGTTTGCGAACGGCGCTCGTACACACGCGGCCGGCCGCAGGCTTTCTGGCGGCTCTCAACTCGGCGCCTATGGCTAGCCCCTCGCTGATGCCGTCGGCGGAGGCGCCGTTTCCTGACTCCGACTTGGCCAGTTTCGAGACGATCGCGGCGGACGCTGAGCCGTTTCAGCTCACTCCGCGATTGCCACCGCCGATCCCTGGGAAACTTCCGTTTGACGCCATCAGCCCTGCCGGAGGTTGGAGCGGGCAGCAAGCCTGGGGTGCGGCAGCGGCGGCCTTGTTTGAGCCGGCGGCGCTCGAATCGCCTGTCGATTGCTCGTCAAATCATGGAGAAACAGCAAGTTACAGGTCGAACGCTGCCACTGCCACGGCGCAGGTTGAGGCTGAGCAGGCCACCGCCAACCTCAATCACCTTGGCTCCTTGCGGCCGCTGGGGCAGCTAAGGGAGTCGTTTATTCTGGCGGTCGGCGAGGATGGGCTCTGGATCATCGACCAGCACGTGGCGCACGAGCGGGTACTCTTTGAAAAAATCCTGCGTGACCGTAACATAGAGAATGTGCAGCGTCAGAGACTCCTGATGCCGATGCTGGTGGAGTTGAAGCCGTCGCAGATGGTGGTATTCGCCCAGATCGCCGATGAACTCGAACGTAACGGATTTGAAGTTGAGCCATTTGGCCCGCAGACATTGGCGGTGAAAGCGGCTCCCATCGGGCTGGAGGGCACGGCGCTTGAAAAGATGCTGGCTCAGGTCATCGAGCAATCTAGCGGAGAATCGGAGGAAGTATCACGGAATGAGGATCTTAAGGCTCTCAGGGGGCGCATAGCAGCATCGATCGCCTGCCACGCGGCGATCAAGGTTAATACCCCTCTTGACCCGGCACGTATGGAATGGCTATTGTTGGAACTTGCTAAAACGGAACACCCAACAAGTTGCCCGCATGGACGTCCAATAGCTTTGCTGTATTCTTGGAAGGAGATCCAGCGGGCCTTCCACCGCATCTAGAACCACCCGGAAGGTGGCACCTATCCTCTTAGGGGGAATGGGTAGCCGGGCGCCGCAAGCAAACCAGGGACTATGCATCCCGAAGCCGCAGTACTTTAAGTCGACGGGACCACCAGGGCCAGAAATTCCAGCGACAAGTCATCGTCAACGGGTGGTGGGACTAACGACCTTTGAACAGGCCTGTACAGGACGCAGTAATTCTGGTTTTGCCGTAAACGCCAGCCTGGAAATGAGGTTTTTCTTTGACATCGGAGCAATTGGAAGCAGCGCGCGCCGAAAGGATGCGCCAGAACGGACATGGGGCGCTCACGCTTGAGGACGCCCGTACGTGGATGGAAGAGACAGGTTTATGTTTATTTCTGCCGAAGCGGCAGTTTTCGACCTCTCTTGCACCGTCATTTGTCGAGGCCGTAGCCGGTCAGCACAGTGCGACTCCGGATTCCCGGCAAATTGCCCTCGCTGAGGAACTTCTGGTACGCCTGGAGCTTGACGGCGTCGCGGTTCGCCTCAATTTACTCGGCCAGCCCGGCGAGCAACCCGATTACGTGGTAGCTGCCTGGGTGCTGCCCTACGTGTATGCGCTGCGCGGCGATCGCGATTGGCGCCGTAGCCCGCAACTGACCGGTTCGCGCCAGGTATCTCCTTTGGCGATACAGGCTTACAAGCGGCTAGAGGCGGGCGATGCCACCATTCCCGAGCTCAAGCAGTTCCTGGGCCGCGAAGTGTCTGAAGCCGCAGTTTTGCGCGGGATCACCGAGCTTTGGCAGCAACTGCGAATCATTCCGGTTGTTTCGGCGCCCGGACAACCAGCTCAGTGGCAGTTGCTTCGCCATCGCTTCCAAAAAGCTATTGCCGAAGGCGCTTCCACTTCACAAGTGACGGCCATCTCGGTGCTCGCTTCGATCTACTTGCAGGCTGTTATCGCGGCGGGGATGGAAGAAGTGGAAATATTCCTGGCTCCGCTGACGGCTCGCAGCAAGGTGCGCGAAGTGCTTCGTGGACTGGTTGCTACGCGCCAGGTTCACACGCTTGCATTGGGTCATACGCCGCACTTTTACGTGGCCGGCACGCTTCCTGAGTTTGCGGTGGCGCCAACGACCTATGCAAGCTCGGCTATGTCTGCGGCGAGCTATTTTTCGAAGTTCCACGATCACGAAGACACGTTGCCGGAGCGAGTTGAGGCTGAGCCTGCCGTGGTTTCGGCTTCGACTCCTGAAATTGAATCGCCTGCGGATCTGGACGCTGGAATCACCACCCCGAGCGTTCGTACCCCCGTTGTGCTTCCGCAGGTCGCGAGCGCCAAGCCTGCTGCCAGACCTCATTTCAGCCGGCCGACTCCTCATTCGCGCGATCGCAAGCCTGCTCAGTCTTCAGGTAGCGCAAGGCCTGCTCGTCGCGCTGCTGACGCCCGGCCAGGTGGAGCTCGCCCGGCAGGTGCCAATCGCGCCTCCACGGCCAGCCGCTGGAGCGCCAATGGGCCCAAGACCGCCGGGCCGGCTCGCAACGGAAGCGGCGCAAGCGGTTCGGCAAAGCCCGCTCACAGCAATGGAAACGGGCATGCAGCGCCCGCCAATGGCGCACGTGGCGCAAAGCCTGCGCAATCAAGCTGGAAGCGTAGCGGGATGGCGAGCGGCGCTACCAGCGGAAAACCCGGCGGAAGCTCGCTCGGTTCCGCCCGTCCCCGGACAGGCGTCCCGCGTAAGGATGCCCGCACGGAAGCACGCAACGGCCGGCAGCCGGCTTTGACGGCCGGCAAAGGCGCCGGCAACAGCAAGCGCTACGGATTCACGGCGCGACCGAAGCAGGAGACGAAAAAGCGCGGATGAATACGGGCGAAAGTTCCCTGGGCACCGCTGTCAGCCGCGCCAAGATCATTGTTGCCATCGACGGACCTGCCGGGGCTGGAAAGAGCACCATCGCTCGCCATCTAGCCCGGCATTTCGGTCTCCTAAACCTGGAAACCGGGGCAATGTATCGCGCGTTCGCGTTGAAGGCGCTGCGCACCCCTGTGGCGTTGGACGACGACGCCGGACTCGAGGCTCTGGCGGCCAAAACCACGATCCACCTGGAAAGCGGCGACAACGAAAACCGGGTCTTCCTTGATGGCGAAGATGTGACAGGATTGCTTAGGGAACAGGCGATCACGGATGCAGCGTCGCGGGTAAGTGTCTTTCCGGCGATCCGTGCGTGGATGGTGCGTCTGCAGCAACAGCTCGGAGCCTGTGGCGGCGTGGTCATGGAAGGCCGCGACATCGGCACCGTCGTATTTCCTCATGCCAACGTCAAGATTTTCCTGGATGCAGCTCCTGAGGTCAGGGGAATGCGCCGCTACGATCAGCTTGGTCAGTCCGGTCCCGAACCCGAGCAACAGCCTGAAGACGTGATTCGGGATCTGCGCGAGAGAGACCAGAGAGACCGCAACCGCGCCGACTCGCCTCTGCTTCCAGCCGACGACGCTGTCTTGCTCGATTCGACTCATCTCACGCTCGAAGAAGCTGTGGCGGCCGCCGAAGCTATTGTGGCCAGTAAACTTAGAGCCTGAGTTACATCTGACTTAGAGACAAACTAAATCCAGAATAACTCGACTGATAGCTGCGAGTACTTACACACAGAATGCTGCGAGTACCGCAGTTAGTCGAGATAATCTCGCCTTTTTGAAGTAATCCACTCGGAAACATGGCAGAATGGAACCATATTTCGCATTATCAAGTTTTCAAAACTCAAAATAGTTATCTTTCTTCATCCAGGCGATTGCCTTCTCCGTTCGCATGTAAGGAGCCGGATATGAACAAACGATGCAAGGGTTGTGGATTACACAACTTTCGCCTATCTCATTTTAGACAAGCGGACATTTTAAGACTCTTAACTCTGCAATACCCAGTACGGTGTTTGCACTGCCGACGGCGTTCATTCGTCTCTATTTTTCTTCTCTCGCAATACGCCAGGAGAGTCAAAAGAACCCCACAGGTGCACTAAACTCGGTAGGTTTCGAAAATAGACTTAGTGCGGATATACGACGTAAAAGGAGCGTCGCTCGAGGGCTAGAGATATCCTCAGAGCCCATTCATGTTATAGGCTCATAGTGATATGGAGCTGAGTTGCAAGCGGTGTCACCAGTCCGTTGCTGCGGAAAGCTGCTACTGCCCAACGTGCGGGTTACCACAGTTGGTGTTTACGGCAGAAGATGGCGGCGGAACTGTTTCTCCTGAGACTTGGACCGAGCCTGTGCGCGACGCCAGTTCGGTTGATTGGAGACCGGCGTTGCGAGCAGCGGCGATGCTCGCAATACCCGCGGGACTGCTTTCGTGCGGGCTTTCGCCGGTCGGCGTGCTTGGTTTGTTCTGGATGACTGCGGCTGCAGCCTGGGCTGTAACGATTTATATGCGCAGCCAGCGCCCTGCCTGGATCACCATGGGGGCTGGCGCGCGCATCGGTTTAGTCACCGGCCTGCTGGCTGGCGCCTTGGCTTTGACGGTCAGCGGTGGCGCACTCTTCGCGCAGAGATACCTGTTCCACCAGGCTGACCAGATCGATTCTGAGTGGAAAACTCGGGTTGAAGCCAGCCAGCAGCTTACCGCGCAACTGGCAACGCAAATGGGTGTGGCCGATCCGGCGCAATTGCAGGCGCAAAAGAACCTGATGTTGTCGCCCGAAGGTCACGCCGGGATCGAGATCTTCGGCATGGCGAGTAACACCCTGTTTCTGCTGATCTTTGCGGCCGGAGGAGGCGCTATGGGAGCCCGCCTATTGGCTCGATCGCGACGACCGGAAGTCTAAATCCTCGTTTCGAAGCGGTGTTGCAACCGGTTGTTGTTTGAAATCAATCACGGCATTCCACTTCTCCACACTTGCTCCGAGCGGCCAACCCTCGTATCATCCGTCGAGAGACAAGCAGCGAGCCAGCATTCAATGAGCGAATCCCAAAGTACCCCGCCCCTGCGCGTTAAGGGCAGATTGATGTCCGCCTCCGAGATCGAGCGAACCCTGGTTCGCTTAGCGCACGAGATTGTAGAAAAAACTGACGGCAGCCAAAGTTTGGTGCTGATCGGCATCAAGCGTCGCGGCGTTCCGCTCGCGGAGCGATTGGGCAAGTTGATCTCGACCATCGAGAAGCGGCCCATCGACACCGGCGTGCTCGACATCCAGTTTTATCGCGACGATCTGACCACAGCCGACATTCGCCCGGTGGTCACCCCCGGCGCCATCGGCTGCGATATTGTGGGACGCGATGTTGTGCTCTGCGACGACGTTCTTTACACCGGACGAACCATCCGGGCGGCGCTCGACGCGCTGTTTGACCACGGCCGTCCTCGCCGCGTGCAGCTTGCCGTGCTGATCGACCGCGGCCACCGAGAACTGCCGATTGAAGCGACCTATGTGGGCAAGCATGTGCCTACTAGCAGCCGCGAGATTATTGAAGTGAAATTTCAGGAGGTCGATCACGACGAGCAGGTACAGCTTGTCGAGCGAACCGATTGAGATTTTTTGAACCGCCGCGAGCTTAATTGCTCATGGCATTGAGTTTCCCAGCGTGGATCTGGATAGCATGAGTCTGACCGCAACGCCTGTTCGCCGCCAGTTTCGTCCTCCTGTGGCGCCCGCTTCGCCATTTCCTTACCATCCGGGATCGCTGCTCTCCGTCCAGGATCTATCGCTGGACCAAATCAGCCATATTTTGGCGCGCGCCACCGCCCTTGAAAACCAGGACCCTCTGGAGCGCGATCGGATTCTGGCCAAGCGCCGGGTGGCACTGCTTTTTTACGAGTCCTCGACGCGCACACGCACCAGTTTTGAGCTGGCAGCGAAGAGCCTGGGCGCCGATACAGCGCTGATTTCAAACCTCTCTTCTAGCATTGAAAAGGGCGAATCGCTCAAGGATACCGGCCTGACTCTGCGCGCTTTAGGCGCCGAAGCCATCATTTTGCGCCATAATTCCTCGGGTGCGGCGTGGCTGCTGGAGGAGTCGACGCGGTTGCCAGTCCTCAACGCAGGCGACGGCATGCACGAGCATCCTACGCAGGCTTTGCTCGACTTGCGGACGATTCTCGCCCATCTTCGTCCTGGCA
>Ga0302140_10000018_pt1 | contig 160703 bp, 144 predicted proteins | sample I_Bog_E1_1_FD_202095 | JGI IMG/M metagenome (GOLD analysis project Ga0302140, IMG submission 202095) | Peat permafrost microbial communities from Stordalen Mire near Abisko, Sweden - I_Bog_E1_1 | ecosystem: Environmental > Terrestrial > Soil > Wetlands > Peat | place: Sweden: Abisko... | reverse complement strand
CTCCAGAACCACCTGCTGGCGGTCGATCGGTTCGTAGCGAGGGGAGGCGTCGTTGATCACGAATCCAGTTTACGGACCCTGAAACAGAATTCAAGAGAAATGTTTGATTGTTTCACGGCTTCCAGGCTACGAAACTCCCAATTGGGGCTGCGCGGCAGCTTGCTGGCGACCCTCGAACAGGAGCACGGACAGTCCGAGATCGCGCTCTCTTCCGTTACAGTCGCTTGCAGCGCGCGAACCACCAGCAATTCAGTACCAGTACTGATAACTGAGTATAGCACCCAAATGTCCTAAAACTACTAATACACAACGTGGTACCCTTAAACCTTCCATAAGACAGTAAACCTCTATATACTAAGTGTCGCAATGTATTGTGAACGAAGAGAAGAAGCGACCAGCCAATATGTGCGCGTTCTCGATCTGGTGGACCGCGCGAAGCACAGGCTCCTTACGGCCGTAACTCGGATGAACATCGAGTGCGCCACCACGGAGTTGAGCCGGGTCGAAGAATACCGGCTCGCTGCGCTGCGCGAAATCGCCGAGCATTGCGAAAGCCACGGCTGTGCCACGCCGGAATTGGAAGCGATCTGTGGCCTTGAGCTGGTTTCCCGCGAAATGGTTTCCCCCGAAATGGTGGCGTAGGCGTGACCTTGGCGGCCGGATTCTCCGGCGCGCCACGGTGATACTGGTCGCCGCTCCCGTCTTGCCCCAGGGAATATAGGCTGTCCAACGAAAAAGCCCCCACTCTGCGGCTAACACCGGGCTTGCGGATCGAAGGTGGCTTGCCTGCAGCACAACACAACTTCCAGCTTTTCGCCTCTCATTGCAACATCTCCTTCAAGCTCTTGCCCATCGGCCCTTGCAACCGCAATACGCCCAGGGAGCCAAACACCCGTTCCTCGGGGAACTGGCGGGTGCCGTGCGACGACACCTGGCGCCACGGTGCTCGGTTTCATCCGTTTGGGAGGGCCGCAGGCCCATGGTCACTCCCTATGGTCGCGGCTCCGAAAAGCATCGAAGCGAATCGCGGCGGCAAATCGGCTATAGTCGGAAGGAATGTTCCCACGCTCGGCAGTATTGGCGCTGGTCCTGGTGTGGGCCTCCCCAGGCGGCGGAGTTGATCGCCTCACTCCGGAGCAAAAACGTCTGAACATCGAGTCCTTCGAGCACGTATGGACTACAGTGCGCGACAAACACTGGGACCCCAAGCTGGGGGGGCTCGACTGGCAGGCCGTTCACGATGAATTGCTCCCGCAACTGGAACGCGCCGCCACCATGGAACAGGCGCGCGCGGTGATGGAGGACATGTTGTCGCGGCTCAAACAGACGCATTTCGACATCGTGCCCGCCACGGTTTACCAGGAAATGGAGGGCGACAAAGGCCCAGGCAGGACTGGCATCGAAGTGCGGGTGGTGGAAGGCCGCGCGCTGGTGGTCTCGACGGAGCCGGATTCGCCGGCGGCGAAGAGCGGCGTCACACCCGGTTGGGAAATCGATCGGGTGGACGGCAAGCCGCTGGCGCCCGGACTGCGCAAGATCGACCGGAACTTCCGCCACTCGACGCTGCACGACCTGATGCTGGAACAGGCCGTGTTTACTCGCCTGGCGGGCGGCGAGGGCAGCCATGTGAAAGTGGGTTTTCGCGACGCGCGGGGCCGGAGCACGACGATCGACATGGAGCGCGCCCGCCCGCGCGGTTCGGAATTCTCCTTTGGCAACCTGCCGCCGCTCTATTTCTGGGTGGAGTCGCGCAAGGTGCGGCCGGATGTCGGTTACATAAGGTTCAATCTTTTTTTCGCGCCGGAGACTTTGAACAAGGCCGTCGAAAACGCGGTCAAGGACTGCGCGGGCTGCCGCGGTTTTATCGTCGACTTGCGGGGCAACCTGGGCGGGATCGGCGGTTTAGCGCCGGGCGTGGCGGGGTGGTTTCTGGATCAGCCCGGGCTGCGGCTGGGCGATATGTTCCTGCGCAGCGCCAAACTCAAATTCGTGGTGTTTCCGCGGCCATCGCCGTTCCGCGGGCCGCTGGCGATCCTGATGGACGGCTGCTCCGCCTCGACGTCGGAAATCTTCGCCGGCGGCATGCAAGACCTGAAGCGCGCGCGCGTCTTCGGAATGCGGAGCGCCGGCGCCGCATTACCGTCCATGTTCGAACGGCTGCCCAACGGCGACGGCTTCCAATACGCCATCGCCAATTATATTTCCGAAGGCGGGAAGCAACTGGAAGGCGCCGGGGTGATTCCTGACGAAACCGCCGGGCCGACGCGCCACGAGTTACTGGAAGGCCGCGACCCGGCGCTTGACCGCGCGCTGGCGTGGATCGAGAGCAGCAGGAATTGAGGGTGGCAATGTTGGCAGGCGAAATCCGCATCGGACCAGAAAACCGGGGCGCCTGCCCCACTTGCGCGTGAATTTTTGAACCGTCGGAACAACGTAGACTGGAAGGAGCGGCAGACCGGACTGATCGGCCATGCCGGTCCGCAATTGGCAACCCAACTTATCGGCCCTGCTCGCTGGGCTGAGAATGGAAGAAAACTTTCGGGAGTCCTTATGAAACGTTTACCAATCAGACGAACCCTGGCCGCCTGCGCGGTGATGGTGCTGGCTGCGGCCGGCGCCAGGCTGCGTGCGGCCGACGATCTGCCCAAGGCAGAAACCATCCTCGACAAATCCGTCGAGGCAACCGGCGGCAAAGCCGCCTTCGAGAAGACGCACAATATGGTCATCACCGGCTCCATGGAGCTTGCCGCCGCGGGCATCAAAGGCTCGATGGTGATTACCAAGGCAGAACCGGACAAGAGCCTGGTCGAAATCGATCTCGCGGGAATCGGATCGGTCAAGCAGGGCTACGACGGCAAAGTGGCATGGGAGATCAACCCCATGCAGGGCGCGCGCATCAAGGACGGCGACGAAAAAATCTCAAGTAAGCGCGAAGCTCACTTTCACGAAGAGAACTGGCGCGACGATTACAAGAAGGTCGAGACCGTGGGCGCGGAAACCGTCGACGGGAAAGACAGCTACAAGCTGGTGCTGACGCCGAACGAAGGCAGCCCGGTAACCCAGTATTACGATAAGAAGACCGGCCTGCTGGTGAAATCCAAAATGACCGTGAACACACCCAATGGCGATCTTGAGGCCGAGACCCTCTTCAGCGACTATCGCAAGGAGGGAGACCTGCTGGTCGCGCACAAGATCCAGCAGACCGCCGCCGGGCAGGACATCGCCCTCACGTTCGACAGCTACAAGTTCAACGTAGACCTGGGCAAGGACAAATTCGACCTACCGGAGGATATTAAGGCGCTCGTCAAGAAGTGAGCCTGGCCCATGCAGTTTTGGGTCTGCCGACGATGGCACTCCGGCCGGCGCGGCTGCCCGCCGGAGTGCCGAAACGGCACGCTGAGTGCCCCCGCTACAACACGTGGCACGGGTTTCTTCCGTGCTAACCTCGTAGTTACCGGTTTCACCTGGAAACGTTCGGACATGTCACTTCGGCTTCCCTTCAGACGAGTCGCGCCGGCCCTGATGCTGGCGTTCTGCGCCGCGGCGCAGCAGTACACCATCAGCACCATCGGCGGCAATGGCAGCGCGGGGTACGTGGACGGCCCGGCGGTCGGCTCCCAATTCGACATCCCGGTGGCGACAGCGGTCGACACAAAGGGGAATGTCTACGTCGCGGATTCGGTCAACCACCGTGTGCGCATGATCTCGAACGGGGCCATCTCCACCGTGGCTGGCACCGGGACACCCGGCTACTCCGGTGACGGCGGGCAGGCTACCTCGGCCGAATTGAACTATCCCTCCGGCGTAGCGGTGGATAAAGCCGGGAACCTGTACATTTCCGACATGAAGAACCAGGTAATTCGCAAGGTCACCTCCGCCGGCGTGATTTCGACCTTCGCCGGCAATAACGCCTTGGGAGAAGGTTTCGGCTCCGACAACGTGGCCGCCACGAGCGCGCAATTAGATAACCCGGTCGGCTTGGCCGTTGATTCCGCCGGAAACCTGTACATCGCGGACTCTCATTCCGACCAGAACGCAACCACCACCCAAGGCCTGATTCGCATGGTCAACACGGCCGGCATCATCAGCACTGTGGTTGGGCTCGGCACCTCCGCCGGGCAATTGATCTGTCCCGAGGGTGTAGCGGTCGATGCCTCGGGCGCCATATACGTTTCCGACGTCGAGATCCACACCGTGTCCAAGTTCCTGAATGGCGTGCTCACGGAGAACTTCGCGGGCGATGGCTATAGCGGGTTTGCGGGCGATGGCGGTCCGGCAGCGAATGCCGAGTTGGGAGATCCCGCGGGCTTGGCGACGGACAGCGCGGGCAGCGTCTACATCGCGGATCCGACCAACATGCGCATTCGAAGAGTGACGCCGGATGGGATCATTTCGACGATCGCGGGCGTAACCAAGGATGGCTACTCGGGGGACGGCGGACCGGCGCTCGAAGCGCAGATGTGGTCACCGCACGGCGTGGCCGTGGATGCGAGCGGCAACGTCTATATCGCCGACACCGAGAACGACGTGATCCGCCAATTGACCCCGGCGAATCCCTCCATCGCCGGTGTCACCAACGCCGCCGGCTACCAGCCGCAGATCTCTCCCGGCGCGCTGGCTTCTGTTTTTGGAACCGGCCTGGGCAACGCGACTTATCAGTCCGCAGCCCCTTACCCGGCCAGCCTGGGCGCATCCAGCCTGGGCGGGGACGGTGTGAGCGTGAAGGTCAACGGCCAGGCGGCGCCGGTATTCTTCGTATCGCCGACGCAGATCAACTTCCAGGTTCCGTGGGGAACCGCGATCGGCACGGCCAGTGTGACCGTGTCGGTGGCGGGCGGCGAAAGCAATGCGGTTTCCGTGCCGGTGGTCTCGGCGGGCCCGGGCTTGTTCATGGCGGGAAGTTCGGCGATCGCGCAGAACGCCGCCGATTACTCGCTGAACGGTCCCAGCCATCCTGCCACGGCAGGCAGCACGATCGTCGCGTACCTTACCGGCTCCGGACCGGTGAGTCCGACGGCGACCGACGGTGAAGCCGCGCCGCTAACCACGCTCCTGTATGCCACGGCGTCTCACAGCGCCGTGATCGGTTCGACTGCGGCGACGGTGAGTTTCGCCGGACTGGCGCCCGGCTGGGTTGGCTTGGTGCAGGTCAACCTGGTGGTGCCGGCCGGTCTGGCCACGGGCACCTACCCGCTCACTGTCACCATCGACGGACAAACCAGCAACGCGGGCAACATTAGCGTGCAGTAACCACAGCCGGCTTTAGATTCCACCCAACCGCTTCGCCGGCAGACGCGACCCCCAGGCCGCGAGGGCCGGAGCCCGTGGCGTCCGCCGAAACGGGGCGGGAATCGCCTGGCCAGCGGTCCGGCTTTCGCGCCAGCCGCTCGTCTTTCCATTGCGCGCGCCAACCACGCAGAGTGATAATACCCAGCCGAAGAGCGTCTCCCGAGCGCCACACGATGTTGTCGCGCAGCAAATGATTGCGTGCCGTCAACGTAACGCGCCGCAAACAACGCACCAGCAGCGATGGCTCCGGGGAGCGCGTGCCGGCGGCCACATCGAGGCGCGGCTGTTGGCAGGCATTCAACTCGACCACCGCCACGCGGGAGTCCGTGTAGACTCCCTTGCGGTACTTCCGGCCCGGGCCGCGCAACCATTCCGGGCGGCGCAGGTAGGTCACCGAATCCACGCACCCGGTGTAAACCAGGTCGCTCACCACTTTGTTGCGCTCCCGGTCCACATCGTCTTCAATTTGATGGGTGAATCCGAACGGCTTCAGGGAAAACGTGGTGCCGATATCCTGGGTGGCGGCCGAAGCCCACACGCTCTGGCCGTGCCATTCCCCGCGACGATTCCAAACGCGCAAATGGTGCCGCTTTTCGAAGGTGTTGAGCGACTTTTGCAACCGCATATCCGCCTCCTCGCCATCGAGCAAGAGCGTCCTCATGGGAGCGTCGCCATCTGAGCGGTCTTCCACGATCGCCCGGATGGCGCCGAAGCCGGAGCGCATGGAGTTCGGCGCCGATCCGGCCCAGCCGGCGGCGTGGAACGCGGCGTCAAGCGATGGCGAGCTCCCGATGAACATCAGGTTCACCAAGTCCATCGGCTGCGCCTGGCGCTTGGAATAGCTCCAATAAGGTAGACCATCCACCAGGCTCTGCAAGTCGTCCAAATCCTTCACGGAGCCGCCGGCGGTGGGCAAGGTGCATGGCGCGAGGCCGCGAAAAGGTTCCGGGAACTCGATTTCCAGGTACAGTTCAGCGCCGCGCGTGTACTCGATTTCCGGGTCGGGGAAGCGGAACAGCCCGGTTTCGGCCAGGAACAGCGGCGTCGCCATCATCGGATGCACGAACGCCAAGAAAGCCAGCCGTTGGCTGAACCGGTTGGCAATCGTCGCGGTTGCCCGCATGCCGTGGATTGCGCCGCGCCCGTCGATGCGTTCGCGCGCGTTGTCGATTCCCACCAGCCGGATGGGCGCGGCATAATCGGTTCCATTCGGGAGGTGCAGGGTCTCGAAATCGATTTCCAGGGAGGCGGTCTCGTGAATCAGTCCTAACCCGACTTTGCGTACCCGTTTCACCGTCCCCTGCACGGTCGTTCCTTCGGGTAACGACGCGCCTTCCTGACACAGCCGTGTGCTGACCACGGCTTCCACGGAAGCACCCGGCTTCGAGCTGTAAGTGGAGATCGGCGTCAGCAGGCGGGCTTCCACCCGGCTTGAACCGGGAGCCGCGGCGAACGCGGACCGTGCAACCAACACAAGCGCCAAGCACAGCCACACTACAGAAACCATAGAGGCGAAGGTCCTATCCTTGACCGTGCAACGAGCACCAGCACCAGGCAACGCCAGAGACCGACGGCATGGCGGCTGGCAGCACCGCACCGCTTGCCCCGCGACAGCAGGCCGTCCGGCTTTGTTTTCATTTCGAGTGGTGGAACGACCGATTCCGGAATCCTGTAATCCTCCCCGGCGAACCAACTCCCGCGCGCTCCAACACCCCCGCTATGCGGGTTCGACCGCTTTCGAAAACACTTCGTTCGATCCAGCGGTTGTGAGAATGATACCAGATATATTCGATGCCGGGAAGGTGCGGTGGGGACTTGGGAGCCTGGCAGCGGCGCCCGTCAAGCCTTCTTGTACCGGTCGCTGCACGCCTTCGAACAGAAGTGTATGACTTGGCCATTGACGGTGCGGGTGAGGCTGGCCGCAGTCGAGACATAGGTGCCGCAGACGGGGTCCTTCTTCAATTCGCCCCCGGCCTGGACCGATGGCATGCCCTGAGGCCGGGGCGCAGGCGGGTTGCGGTACCGGGAGAGGAAATTGCCCAGCAAAGACCGGATGACGAGGAACAGCAGAATGGGAAAGACAAACTCGACGAAGAATGCTCGAATCATGAGATCGGGGCAGAAACGCGCCGCCTCTGCCCCGGATTGTGCGTGCCGCTACTTCTTTTTCTTCTTGGCGTCGGGATTCTTGTACTGCGTTTCGATCGTGGCGCCAAGCGTGTCCAGCAGCGCCTTGGCTTCCTCCGCGTGCGGACCAGCCGGAGTCAACACCAGATATCTTTGGAAAGCTTCCGCGGTTCCGGGAACGAAGATCGTCTTGCCGTCCTTGTCCATCGTCGCTTTGGCCATCAGGGTGAGGCCATATTGATAGAAGGCCTCGGCATAGGGCGGCGTGATCGCGGTTGCCTTCTTGAACGTTTCGCTGGCCGCATCGTTCTGACCGGCGTTTACTTCGAGCGCGCCCAAGTTGTAATAATACTGGCCGGCGCCGGGCGGGTTGAGGGTAGCGGCTTTCTCGAGCTCGGCCTGCGCCTCGGGGAACCTCTTGCCTCCCGCCAGGGTCAGCGCGTAATTATTGTGAAGGCCGGCATCGTCCGGGTGGATTGCGATCGCCTTGGTCCAGGACTCGGCCGCCTTCTGCATGTCGGTATCGAAGTCGGCGCCCGTCTTGGTCTTCGCCAGTTGCTCGTAAGTCTGTGCCAGCGTGGACCATACAGCCTCCTGCCCGGGGTCGAGTTCCCCCGCCTTATTGAAGTTCTCGATAGCCACGTCGTACTGCTTGTTCTCCAAGGCGGTCTTACCCACGTTGAAAGCATCGTTGAGCGCGGCGTTCTTCTTTATGTTTTCTTTCTGCTTGACGTAGTACTCCTCGAGCGCCTTCTTCTGCTCGGGGGTCATGCCGCGCTCCTGGTCTTTGTTGAGGGTGCCGCTGCTCGTCGCGGCCTTTTGCACAGCGGCTGCCTGATCGGCAATCTGCTTCAGGTTGAAATTTACCAGCTTGCTGTCAGTCGGGCTGGTTTTCACGCCGTTCTCGTGGTCCTTTTCCACGTCGTCCACGAGACATGTGACGTTGTACGTCCCCATCATCAAGCCGTACAGATAGTGGCCCTTCTTGTCGGTCTTGACGGTGTACGGCTTCTTGGTCTTAATATCGGTGCGAACGATTTGGATCACGGCACCCTGCAGGGGGTTGCCGTCCGCGCCCGTCACAACGCCTTCGATCGTGGTGATCTGGGCAAAAGACGGTAGCGCAATCAGCAGCAGCCCGGCCAGGGTCGCAGCCATAGTGCGGATCTTCATGAAACCTCCAACTTGAGAGTTGCGTGTATGAAATTCGAGTATACCGCAATTGACCTGTATCACCCTTGCAGCGGCGCGCGCAAGAGCCGGTGGGGCAAGCTAATTCAGCTTGCCCGGACCACATGGAGGCAGCGGTCAAATCCGCCAGAACCCTATTCGCCGAACAGACCGATCTGAGCTTCGGGCGCGGCCTTTTCCTTGCGCCGTTTGAGCGGACTGCCCACCACCCCCAACACTTCCGCCGAACGCAACGCCGGGCGCGGCAGAAACACGCGCTGCTGCGCGCTGTAGGGGTGGGGTGGAATCACGCTGAACCCATATGGTTCGACCGGCAGCAGGTTGTTGGGCATGATGCCTTCCATGACTTCTCCATCGCGAAAGGTGAATCGCATCCAGAGACCCTCCATCTTCGGGCGATTGAGGAAAACGGGGCGCTCGACCTCCGGGGCGGCGTCGAAATCGCGCACGAACGAGACGGTCTTGATCTCGGCGTAGGGCACGTTGACGACCTGGCCCTCGGCAGAGAGCAGCTCAACTCCCGTAGGTTGAAGATAAGAAAGGGGATTGACGTAACCAGCGAGACTTTCCCGCTGAAATCGACGGATCACAGCCTTTTTGGTGGTGGAAGTGGCCAAGGGTCGCCCTTTTTTGTCAATTATGTTTCAATCATTTCGGCGCTTATTGTATCATTGGCACGATGGCAGAAGTGCGTGCGGAGGAAGCGGCCGGCCTGAAAGGCCATGCGCGCGCGTTTCTCAACTATTGCCGCGTGGAAAAAGGCCTGTCGGCCAACTCGATCAGTGCCTATGGTGCAGACCTGGAGCGCTTTATCGTCTCTATCGGCGGCCATTCGGAACTCCCCGGACCGGAATCGCTGCGTCTCTATATTGATAGTTTATATCGGGGCCAGTTGAGCAATCGTTCGGTGGCCAGGCATTTGGCCACGCTTCGCTGCTTTTTTCGGTTCTTGCTGCAGGAGGGCGTCATCGGCTGGGACCCGGCCCAGGAGTTGCGTCCGCCCAGGCAATGGCAGACCATCCCTAAGTTCCTTAATCTCGGGGAGATAGAGAAGCTGACTCAGGCACCCGATACCGCCCGGCCGACGGGTCTGCGCGACCGCGCCATGATTGAACTGCTGTATGCTTCCGGCCTCAGGGTTTCCGAATTGTGCCGGGTGGGGGTGGGCGACCTCGATGCCCGCATGGGTTACGTGCGGGTGACCGGCAAAGGCAACAAGCAGCGCCTGGTACCGGTGGGGCGGGAGGCGATCAGTGCCGTCGAGCGATACCTGGCGGACGGCCGCGGCGCTCTGCTGAAGGGCCGCGCCAGCCGCTACCTATTCGTGACCGCGCGCGGCGGCTGCCTCACCCGGCAGGCATTTTGGAAACTGCTCGCCGGTTATGGACGCAAAGTGCAAATCTTCCGCGGACTGACGCCCCATGTCCTGCGCCACAGTTTCGCCACCCACCTGCTGGACGGTGGAGCGGACCTGCGCAGCGTTCAGGTCATGCTGGGCCACGCCGACATCTCGACTACCCAGATTTATACTCACGTCATGCGGTCGAGATTGCGGGAGACGGTTCAAAAGCATCATCCCCGCGCCTGAGGATCACTACGAGAATTGGGGCGCGGGCCTTGTTGGTACGTTCGAGAGCGCACTTCGATGAGCGACTACATCTATATCTTGGAAAGCCACCTCAGCCCGGACCAGAACCGGGTTCTGGGCGAGGTGATGGCCGCCGCGGGACAGGCTAATCTCAACCTGTTCCTAACCGGCGGCGCGATGCGCGACATGCTGGCTGGTTTCCGGATTCGCGATCTCGATTTCGTGGTGGAGGGCGCGGCCCTGAAACTCGCCAAGGCGGTGGCCGACCACTCCGGCGCCACCATCGTTTCGGCGGACGAGAACCGCAAGAGCGCGGAGATCGAGTTCCCCTCCGGCGCCACCGCGCAAATCGCCATGTCGCGGCAAGAGAAATACCCGCGCGGCGGCGGCAAGGCGCAAGTTTCGCCAGCCACCATTCAGGAAGATCTGCGCGGCCGCGATTTCACCTGCAACGCGATTGCGCTTTCGCTCAATAAGGCCTCGCGCGGGTTGCTGCTGGACCCGCTGAATGGCCTGGCGGACCTCGAACGCCGCGAACTGCGCGCCGTCAGCGCCTATGGATTTTACGACGACCCCACGCGCCTGCTGCGGCTGGTGCGATTGGGCGTGCGGCTGGGCTTCGCGACTGAGGAACGCACCGCGATGCAGGTGGCCAACGCCCGCGAAGCCGAGGTGGAAAAGGCGATCCCGCCGCGCGTGTTGGGAACGGAATTGAAGCTGATCGGCGTAGAGGATAACGCCGCAGGGGTTATCGAGGCGCTCGCCCAGGCCGGCTTGCTGGCGCTGTTCTGGCCCACCCTGGCCGAGGGTCACGCGCACCGCGCCGGGCTGGCAAAATTCGACAAGATCGCCCACCTGCTGCCGGACGAAACCGAGACCCGCGCCGCCCGCCTCGGGCCATTCCTGTTCGCCCTGACGGAGAAGCTGAGCCCGCGCGAAAAGCAGGCGCTGGCCAAGCACCTCGAACTCTCCAAAGCGGACACCAACCAGTGGTTGCAACTGGAAGCGAGGTCGAAGAAGCTGGCGGCGGCGCTGCGTGCGCCGCGCATCCGCAAACCTTCGCAGGTGTACCAGTTGATTTCCACCGCCGCGCCGGACCAGGTGATGTTTCTGCTGTATGCTTCGCCGCTGAAGCCGGTGCAGGATCGCCTGCGGGCCTACTTCCAGAAGTATCTGCCGGCGGTCGAGGAAATCACGCCCGAGGAGTGGGCCACCGTGGAAGCCAAACCGGCGCGCCAGCAGAAGGCCCGCGAAGAATTCATCGCCAACCGGCTGGACCGCCGTCCGCCGCGTAAGCCCGCGCCCGATCCGCTGCCGCCGCCGCCGCCGGCCCCAGAACCGTTCATGGCACGCCGCGCGCGGTGACCGAACACGCCCCGGCTCGAAAGTCATCTACCCCACAATGGACGTATTCTCTATCCGGTCGTGGGGCTGAAATCCATTGATAATCCGCCTCCATTCGACCTTGGGCCTTTGGAAGTTTATCAGAAGACATAATCCAAGGCCGGAGGCTCGCAGATAGTTGATGCATTGCGCGACGTGCTCGTTGGCGAGACGCTCCACGCATTTCAGCTCGATCACCAACACGCCCTCGACGAGGATATCGGCAAAGTATTCGCCGACAGGGTGGCTCTTGTACGTGACAGCCAATGAGGCTTGGGCGGTAGCCCGAATACCGCGAAGGGCGAGTTCTCGAAGCAGCGCCCGCGCGTAGACCTTCTCGAGGAAGCCGGCGCCCAGAATATTGGAAACCTCGAAGACTGCGGCGAGCACGCGCTCGGTCAGCGAATCCAGGTATCCGTGTTCATCGGTGGCTAATCTTTGTGTGCCTTCCACGCGGCATTTCTCAGAACTATTACTGGCCACGGATGAACACCGATGAACACGGATAAGACAATGAAAGAGGAACGATAGACTTGCCCAGGTTATCTCGCAGCCGCTCTGCTAGCGCGGCTCGGTCAAGCCCGGCGCGCCGCCGAAGCGGGAAAGCAGCGGCAGCGTGGACCGTGGGCCAGTGGCCAGCGCCAAACGCCGCTCCATCATCGCCCCGGCCGTGCGGAATTCGTGCTGGACCATGCGGACGGCCGTGCGCCGGCCATCCGAACGGACGATCTTGCCAGTTACCAACAGTTGCAGCGGGGCCACGTTGTGCAGCATCACGGGCCAGGTGACCGAAAGCTCCACGTTGAGGCCTGCCGGCAGCGGACGCCCGGCATCGAAGAGGATTCCGCCGCTGGACAAATCCACCGTCCGGCCCTCGCCGCTTTCCAGCAAGCGGCGGCGGCGGATCAGTTTCCAGCGCACATCCAATTCGAGCACATAGCGCTTGTCGCGACGCCGGTCTCCGGCGATCGTGTCAAATTCCTGAATGGTGCCATCCCAGTCGTCTGCGGCGCGCATCGTGGCCTATCTCGGTCCTATCGTCAGAAGTAGTCTACATTATGCGGGCACGCGAAGTTGCCCTAAAGTCATGGCGGTACGTACCGGGTAACAGCGGTCCTACGAACGTTACCTGTTAACCTTACTGCCCAAATCCGAGCTGGAGCCCTGCTATCCTCAAAGGAAGTGCAGGAGCCATAAAACTGTGATCGGACACCGTTTAACCCTGGTATTGTTGCTCACGGCCGCTACCCTCCCCGCGCAAGACCTGAAGGAGTTCGAGAAGAAGGTTACGGAATTCACTTTAGCCAATGGTCTACACTTCACCGTGGTGGTGCGCCACGAGGCCCCTGTCGTTTCTTTCCACACCTTTGTGAACGCGGGCTCCGCGGAAGATCCCGGGGGCGAAACCGGCCTCGCCCACATGTTCGAGCACATGGCGTTCAAGGGCACGGAAAGCATCGGCACCAAGAACTGGCCTGCCGAAAAAAAAGCCCTGCAAGATGTGGAAGACGTTTACGACCGGATGGAAGCCGAACGCAACAAAGGGCCCAAAGCCGACCAAAGCAAGATCGGTTACTTCGGCATGCAGCTCAAACAGGCGATTAATGTGGCGCAATCGTACGTGGAATCGAACGAGTACACGCGCATTATCGAGGAAAACGGGGGCGCCGGTCTGAACGCAGACACCTCCTTCGATTACACGGAGTACTTCTACAGCCTGCCTTCCAACCGCATCGAGCTCTGGTTTCTGCTGGAGTCGCAGCGCTTTCTGCACCCGGTGTTCCGCGAGTTCTACCAGGAACGCGACGTGGTGCAGGAGGAAAACCGCATGCGCAATCAGCCCGGCTCGGAGGGCGAGCTATTGCGTGATTTCGCGGCTACCGCTTTCGAGGCCTTCCCGTATCGCAATCCGCCCGGCGGCTGGCCGAGCGATGTGGAGAACCTGCGGCGCGGCATGGCCCAGGCGTTCTTCGACAAGTACTACGTGCCCGCCAATATCAATCTGGCCATCGTGGGCGATGTGGATCCAGCCCAGGCCCGGCGCCTGGCGGAGCGCTATTTCGGCCCCATGCCGGCACGTCCGCTGCCGCCGCTCGTTCACACCGTCGAGCCGGCCCAGGACGGCCCGAAAACGGCAGTCGTGGAATCGCAGAGCCAGCCGCTGTTCGCCGCTGGCTTCAAGCGGCCCGGCCAGGACGACGCCGACGATCCGGTGTACGAGGTCATCTCGCTGATCCTCTCGGGCGGCCGCACCAGCCTGCTCTATAAGGGCCTGGTGCAGGAGAAGAAGATCGCGATCGAAGTGGAGGCGTCGCCGGCCTACCCGTCGTCACGCTATCCGAACCTGTTCGTCATCTTCGTCGCTCCCGCGGTGGGGCACACGGTGGAGGAAAACCAAAAGGCGCTGGAGGATCTGCTGGCGGGCTTTGGGGCCCAGAAAATCGACGCGGAGACCTTGCAGCGCGTGAAAACCCAGGCTCGCGCGGCGGTGATTCGCCGGTTGGACAGCAACGCCGGCCTGGCATCCTTGCTGGCGTCGTATTACGGCAATTACGGGGACTGGCGTAAGCTGTTCACCCAGATCGACGACCTGAACAAGGTGACGGCCGAAGATGTCGAGCGAGTGGCGCGCAGTTGTTTCGTGGCGCAAAACCGCACGGTGGCTTTCACGGCGGCGCCGCGCCGACCGGCCGCCGCGGGCGCCGGGGAGAGCCGGCAATGACCAGACTGTCAGTTCTGATGCTGCTGGCTGCCGGCTGCGTGGCCGCACAGGTGCCGCTGCCTCAGGAGCCCACCGCCACGCCACGCAAGAGCGCCGCCGCTCCAGCGCCGAAGCCCGCACCGCCGCCATCGTGGAAGGACCTCGTCTACCCGCCAATCCATGCCGTCGCGATTCCCGACGTCGAAACCATCACTCTGCCCAACGGCATGAAGCTCTACCTTCTCGAAGACCACGAACTGCTGCTGGTCCAAGGCACAGCGCGTATCCGCACCGGCAACCTGTTCGATCCGCCGGAGAAGATCGGCCTGGCCACGCTGACCGGCATGGTGCTGCGCACCGGTGGAACGCGCACCAAGACTGGCGAGCAGCTTGATAAGGAACTGGAAGACGCCGCCGCCAGCGTGGAAAGCAGCATCGACGAAGGTTTCGGGTCGGTGAGTTTTTCCTGCCTCAAGGAAAACCTGGGCGAAGTGCTGGCCGATTTTCATGACGTGCTCATCGAGCCGGAATTCCGTCAGGACAAGCTCGACCTGGCCAGGACCGGGATGAGCGGCGGCATCGCCCGCCGCAACGACGAGCCCCAAGGCATCGCCGAGCGCGAGTTCACCAATACCGTGTACGGCAAGAACACGCCGTATGGCTGGGAGGAAGAATACGACACCATCGACCGCGTCACCCGCGCCGACCTGGCCAGCTTTTACCGCCGCTATTTCTTCCCCGCCAACACGATGCTGGCGGTCTGGGGCGATTTCAGCGCGCCGGAGATGAAGGTCCGCCTGGAGAAGCTGTTCGCCGATTGGACCGTGGAACAGCCGCCCGTGCCGGCCTTTCCGCCGGTTTCGGCCAAACCCGCCGTGGGCACATACCTGGCAAGCAAGTCCGATGTGACGCAAACTTTTTTCTCCATGGGGCAATTGGGCGGCTTGCTCAAGGACAAGGACTACCCCGCTCTTGAAATCATGGCCGACATTCTGGGCGGCGGGTTTCAGAGCCGCCTGTTCCGCAGGGTGCGCACCGAGATGGGGAACGCCTACGAGATTGGAGCCGACTGGGCCGCCAATTACGATCACCCTGGCTTGTTCTTCATCTCGGGGAGCACCAAATCCGTATCCACCGTGGAAACCCTCCGGGCGATCCTCGAGGAAGTGGAGCGTATCCGCTCGACCGAAGTGAGTGAAGAGGAACTCAAGACCGCCAAGGACACGGCGCTCAACAGCCTGGTGTTCGCCTTCGACACCAAAGCCAAAACGCTGGGCCGCATCCTCAACTACGAGTACTACGGATACCCGCGCGATTTCATCCAGCAATATCAGCGGGCGCTGGAAGCCGTGACCCGCGCCGATGTGCTGCGCGCCGCCAAACGGTATCTCGCCCCCGCGGATTTCACCATCGTGGCCGCGGGCAACCCCGAGCAGTTCGGACAGCCGCTCTCCAAGCTCGGGCGGCCTGTCACTGCCCTCGACCTCACCATCCCCGAGCCGAAGAAACAAGCGGTCCAGCCCGATGCCCCCAGCCTGGCGAAAGGCCGTGAGATTCTGGCGCGCGTGCAGCGTGCCGTGGGAGGCGCCGGCAAACTGGCGGCTGTGAAGGATTTCACGGTGACCCAGAACGACCGGTTCGATCCCAGCGCCGGGCGGCTGGATGCCAGTGAGACCGACCGGTGGATCGCCCCCAGCCATTTGCGGCAGGACAGCCGGCAGGCCAGCGGGCCGATAAGCACGTACTGCGACGGCAAGCTCGGCTGGTTCTCCTCCCCGCGGGGCGCCGGGCCATTAAGGGGCGTGACCTTGCGGGAGATGCGCAACGAAGTGTTCCACGTCTATTTCAGCCTGCTGCTAGCCGGCGCGGCGGGCGCCAACGTGGTAGCGGTGGATGACCGCACGGTCGAGATCTCCGCCGGCGATGGAATCGTTCGCCTGGTGATCGATCCGGCCACCGGGTTGCCGCAGCAACTGCTCTACGATTCGCCGCAGCCCAACGGTCCGCCGAAGCCGATGGAAGAAGAGTATTCCGATTTTCGCGAGGTGAATGGAATCCAGGTGCCTTTTCACGTGACCTATCATCTGGGTGGCAAATACCTGGCCGAGTCCACGGTCAGCCAGTTTCAGATCAACACCGGCCTCCAACTGGAGGATCTGGAGCGGCGCCCATGAAGACGACTTCAAATGATCTGATCGGCAATCGTGGCGCACGCACTCGGGCGTGGCGCGCCTGCAGCCTTGTGGTAGGACGGACGATCGGTTTTTGTCGTCTGTCAGCGCGTCGCACGTTGGCGCGGGATGACAGAACACGAAAGGCGATGGTCTGTCCTACCGCGCGAACGCACGAGTGCGTGCGCCACGGCACCAAATGGCTTTTCTGCCTGCTGGCCTGCGCGGCGCTGGTGGGCGGCTTGTGGGCGCAGGAGGAAACCCGCCAGGCGCGCGGCAAGCGAGTGGTCGACGAAGCTCTGGCCGCGCTCGGCGGCGACGCTTTTTTGCGGGTCGAAGATCGCGTGGAAACGGGCCGCGCTTACTCCTTTTATGACTCAAAGCTTTCCGGGCTCTCGGTGGCCACCGTTTATACTCGCTACCTGGTCCCGGCGCCGGGTAAGCTGGCCATGCGCGAGCGCGAGAATTTCGGCCGAAAACAGGACGAGGGCTTTGTGTTGTTCAACGAAAGCGGCGCTTGGGAAGTGAACTATCACGGCGCCAAGCCGCTCGAGGACCAGCGGTTCAAGAACTACCAGGAGACCGAGCTGCTGAATATCCTTTACATCCTGCGCCAGCGGCTCGCCGAACCCGGCCTGTCGTTTTACTCGCAAGGGTCCGACGTCTTCGAGAATCAACCGGTGGAAATCGTCGATATCACGGACGCCAACGGCCGGACTGTCACCGTCTACTTCAGCAAGTTCACCAAGCTCCCGCTGCGGCAAAGCTTTCGGCGCCGCAATCCGATCTATGGCGATTTCGACACCGAAGTGACGGCCTTCGCCAAGTACCATCCCACCGGCGGCATATTGTGGCCCTACGACATCCGCCGCGAGCGCAACGGGGACAAGATCTTCGAGATGTATTCGGAAACCGTGGAGATTAACCAGAGCCTCGGCGATGAGTTATTTACGTTACCGGCCAGTGTGAAGATGTTGCCGAAGGACAAATAGTGGAACAGCGCGTGCTACGCTTGGCCGGGAGAGAATCATGACTGTTTCAGAGCCCATGTCGCCGGCTAGCCCGATCCGCAAGGACCACGAGCAGCCCGCGGCCACTTCTCTGCATGGCTGGAGATATCATCACGTCGGCATTCCGACCGTCGTTCCGCGCCCCGGCGAATGCTATCTGGAACAGTTCAAGATGCACGTCTCCGCGTTTGAGACGAGCCCTTGTGGCATTCAATGGATGCGCTTCGAGCCGGATAGCCCGGTGCACCCGCTGATCCAGTTAGTGCCCCATGTAGCGTTTGAAGTGGCCGATCTACAGGCCGCGTTGGAGGGTATGGAGATTCTCACAGCGCCGAATTCGCCTTCGGAAGGAGTCACGGGGGCAATGATTATCGACAACGGCGCCCCGGTTGAACTCCTCGAGTTTCGCCGCGATTCGCGCGTCCGGTGAGTGCATCGGCCGCGTCGCCTATTTCATTTCTTCCACGCTCCGCAGAATCTGGCGAGCCTCGGCTTCCCTGTCCCGCGGCACGCGAACATCCCACCAACCGAGAAAATTGCCGCTCTCCTGGCGGGCCGCTATGCTTTGGTCCATGGCGAAAAAGGGTATGCCGGCTTCCTCCAATAAGCTCTTCGCCAGGCCAATCGCGATGGGACCCCAACAGGCGGTCCGAATCAGGACGTCGAGATCGCCCTCGCCTGCATGATCCTCGGCGGGAGCTTCCGGTTGCAGGTGGGCCGTCAAAGGAACATGGCAGTCGGAACACTCGACGAACCCCTCCCGGTACTCCACGCGGCATTGAGGGCAAAACATGGGTCACTCCTTCCCGAAGCTATGGCGCAGAGGCTTAAGCCGTGGGCCTTCGACTTACTGTAGCATCGCGAATCGCGTAGCCCCCTTTGCTCCGCTGCGAGCCAGCAGCTTTCTTATCCTTCGACGCCGCCCGTGCCGATCGAGATTGTGGCATCGTGAAAGACATCAGGGCGGATCGTTGATTTTGTCGAGCGAGGATGGCGGTCGATTGACAATCTGCCCCATAGAGCGGCGGCGCTGGTACTATCGGATCTTGCGGCAGATTGAGTTTGAGGTGGTGGCGGAATGTGCGCGGACTCACGCGCGGGCGGGCCTGCTGCACACAGGGCACGGGGTGATCGAAACGCCGGTGTTTATGCCGGTGGGCACGCAAGCGACGGTGAAGGGGCTGAGCTCGCGCGACCTGGCCGAAGATTTGGGCGTGCGCATCCTGCTGGCCAACACGTATCATCTTTATTTGCGGCCGGGGGCGGAAGCGATCCGCGGGCTGGGTGGGCTGCACCGGTTCATGGATTGGCCTCACGCGATTCTCACCGATTCGGGCGGGTTTCAGGTGTTCAGCCTGAGCGGGCTGCGCAAGATCGACGAGGACGGCGTGACGTTTCAGTCGCACCTGAATGGCGACTCGCACCGCTTCACGCCCGAATCGACGGTGGACGCGCAGTTGGCTTTCGGCAGCGACATTCTGATGGCGCTGGACGAATGTCCGGAATACCCGGTGAGCCACGAAGTGGCGCGGCAAGCCATGCTGCGCACGGTGCGTTGGGCACGGCAGGCGGCCGGGCATCACGCGCGGCGCCTCGCCGAGATCGAAACCCGGCACGCGCTGTTTCCGATTGTCCAGGGCAGCACATTTGCAGACCTGCGGCGCGAGTGCGCCACGGAGCTGGCGGACCTGGACGCCGACGGCTATGCGATTGGCGGCCTTTCGGTGGGCGAGCCGCGTCCGCTGAGCATGCAGATGGTGGAGGCTAGCGTTGCGGAGCTGCCGCGGTCGCGTCCGCGCTACGCGATGGGGGTGGGGATGCCGGCGGAGCTGGGGGAATACGTGGCGCGCGGGGTGGACATGATGGATTGCGTATTGCCCAGCCGCAATGCGCGCAACGGATACCTGTTCACCAGCGAAGGACGGGTGGTGATCAAACACGCGCGGTATAAGGACGATGCGGGGCCGCTCGATCCGCATTGCGGCTGCTATACTTGCCAGCGGTATTCACGGGCTTATTTGCGCCATTTGTTCCTGGCGGGCGAGATTCTGTTCGCCATGCTGGCGACCCGCCACAACCTGCGGCGCTACCTTGACATCATGAGGGAGATAAGGCTTGCTATAATATCGGGTTCGTTCCCGGAATATTTGGAGTGTGCCCGGCCGGCGGAAAATGCCGGGTAGCCCTCAGTTTGGCCAATACGTGATTTTAAGCTTCTATTTGCAAACAACAGCGGCGCCCTCCGGACCGTTCGGCTCGCTGGCGGGACTCCTCCCCATTCTCCTGATTTTCGGAATCTTCTATTTCCTCCTGTTCATGCCGATGCAGAAGCAGCGCAAGCAGCAGAAGGCGATGTTGGCCGGCCTGCAAAACGGCGCGGAAGTGGTGACGTCGGGCGGGATGATCGGCACCATCGTGGCGATCGACGAGGACAAACTGGTGCTGCGCGTGAAGCCGGACAATGTGAAGATCCAGATCACCCGCGGTTCGGTGGCGAGCCTCGTCTCGGGTGAAATCAAGAAGGCGCAATCGTAGCAATCTCTAATTAACAGGCATTTCCATTCCATGACACAGAATTTGAAGTGGCGAACCGTGGTGATTGTGGTGACGATCCTGCTGTGCATTTTCGGCATCATCGGTCTGCCCAAATCGAAAACCGACCTGGTCCAGAATCTGAAGGACAACATCCGCCTGGGGCTCGACCTGAAGGGCGGCAGCCAACTGGTGGAGGAGGTGCATGTCGAGGACGCCGTGAAAGCGGATGCCGATCAGGCCATGGAGCGCATCAAGGCGGACATGGCCAAGCAAAACATCGGATTCTCGAGCATGGACCGCAACGATCCTCAGCCGGCGACGGTGGCGGATGCCGACAACATCATCATCACCGTGAAGGGCGTGCCGGAGACCGTGTCGAGCGCATTCCGCACTTTGGTAAACGAACGTTACAGCGCCTACGTGCTGACGGTGGTGAATTCCACCGATTACACGATGCGGCTGAAGCCTTCGGACCTGATCGCGCTAAAGCGCGATACGGTGGAACGCACGATCGATACGATCGACAACCGCATCAACCAGCTTGGCGTGGCGGAATCGAGCGTGCAGAAGTACGGCCGGGCCGGAGCAGACTACCAGGTGCTGGTGCAGTTGCCGGGCGTAGACGATCCGGCGCGGGTGAAAGAGTTGATCGGCACGGCGGCGGTGCTCGAAATCGACGAGGTCAAGGACGGCCCGTTCCCCAGCCGTGAAGCGGCGCTGGCGCAGAAGGGCGGCGTTCTGCCGCTGAACAGCAAGCTGGCCAAGGCCAAGCCGCGCGGCACGGCGCCGGGCGAAGAGTGGTTCCTGCTGGGGCGTCCGGCGGTGATCATGGGCAGCGAGATGCGCAACGCTCATGCCGGCCAGGACGAATACCGCAAGTGGGAAACCGGCTTCACCCTGTCGCCGGACGGCGGTCGCCGGTTCGGCATGTTCACCGAGAAGAATATCGGCAACAAGCTGGCGGTGGTACTGGATAACCAGATCGTAAGCGTAGCCACCATTCAGTCCAGGATCGAAGACTCCGGACGCATCACCAACCTGGGCAGCGAAGAGGAATCCGAGGATCTGTCGCGCTACCTGCGCTCGGGTTCGCTGCCGGCCAGTGTAACGCCGGTGGAGGAGAGATCGGTCGGGCCATCGCTGGGCGCGGACTCGATCCGGGAAGGAATGCAGGCGGCCATCGCGGGCCTGGTAGCGGTGGTGGTGGTGATGCTGTTTTACTACAAGCGCAGCGGCATTAACGCGGTGCTGGCGCTACTGCTGAATACCGTGATCCTGCTGGCGGCGATTTCCTATTTTCATGCCGCGCTCACCTTGCCGGGGATCGCGGGTGTGATTCTGACGATTGGTATGGCGGTGGATTCGAACGTACTGATTTTCGAGAGAATCCGCGAGGAACTGCGGGCCGGCAAGGCGGTGGTGGCCGCGGTGGAGAACGGTTTCAACAAGGCGTGGTGGACGATCGTGGATACCCACGTCACCACGATCGTGTCGTGCGCCTTCCTGTTTCTGTTCGGGGAAGGCCCGGTGAAAGGATTCGCGGTCACGCTGACGATCGGTCTGGCCGCCAACGTTTTCACGGCGGTATTCGTGTCGCGGACGATCTTCAACTACGAATTGTCCGGACGGCACCGGATGGAGACGCTGAGTATTTAGGAACTCGTCAGAAGCGAGCGGGTTTAGTGGCCGGGGACCGCTCCCTACGGGGAGCCCACTGGGCCGGCTGGGTTCGGTTGATACAGTTGTTACGGAACGCGTGTTTGATACAATGACCGAGCGGAAAAAAAGAGCGGGAATCGGGTGCGGCGGGCGGAAGCCGACCGGCAGCCGGATCCTTGGCGGGCGGGCGGGAACAAAACGGAAAAGGCTGGTGTCCAACCTTACATCAGGCACCGGCATGGCACGTATCGATGGAATTATTTAAAAGCACGAATTACGATTTTCTGGGCAAGAAGTGGCCGTTTATCATCGCCAGCCTGGTGCTGACGGCGGCCGGATTGATCAGCATCGCGGCCAAGGGCGGGTTGAAGTATGGGATCGACTTCAAGCAAGGCGTGATGATGACGGTGAAGTTCGCCTACACGCCGCCGCTCGATAAGATTCGCTCCGCCATGTCCTCCTCGCCCCAGATTAAAGGCGAAGTTTCGGTGCAGAACGAAACCAGCGCGCAGAACACGGTCGAGATCGGCACGGAGGCGGTGAGCGAGGGCCAGATGAACGTCAATCGCCAGGACATGTCGGATGTTCTGACGGCAACCTTCGGGCAGGGCGCGGGCGGCAAGCTGGATTTCAACAATGCCGGGCATGACGCGCTGGCGGAACGGCTGCGCGATGCGCTGGCGCGCAACAACGTGTCCGCGAGCGAACAGGACTTGCAGAACCTGGTAACGGGGCTGCTCTCGACGCGCGACACTCAGCACTCCGGGCTGATCGCAAATTTTAATCAATTGTCTTCCACGCCGGGCGTAAATACTGGTATTATGAACACTCTTCACGAGGAGTGTTACTTGGCTCCTTTCCACATTGCGGGAGTGGAAATGGTGGGACCGAAGGTGGGCGCGGAACTGCGCAAGAAGGCCGTTCTGGCCACGCTATACGCGCTGGCCGGCATGCTGGCCTATATCGCCTTTCGATTCGAGTGGATTTACGGGCTGGGCGCGGTGATCGCCTGCTTCCACGACACTATCATTACGATCGGACTGTTTTCGTTATTCAACAAGGACATCACGATGACGGTGATCGCGGCCTTGTTAACGCTGGTGGGCTATTCGATGAACGACACCATCGTGATTTTCGACCGCATCCGGGAGAACCTGAAGATGTCCCGGCGTGAGCCTCTGGAAGCGGTGATGAACCGGGCGGTGAACCAGACGCTGAGCCGGACGGTAATGACTTCGGGGCTGACGTTTTTGACGGTGATCGCGCTGTTCCTGTTCGGCGGCCCGGTGCTGAACGGATTCTCGTTCGCGCTGGTATGCGGCATCCTGGTGGGAACGTATTCTTCGGTATTTGTGGCCAGTCCGATTGTGCTGTTCTGGCATGGGTGGGCGGACCGGCGGGGCGGGAGGACAGCCCCCGTCATGGCTACGGCGCCCCGGCCGGACGCGCCGCGGAAGAATGCGGCCAAGGCGGTGAGGTAAGGCGGCAGGAATTTTGGACGTACGCAAGATATTTTAGCCGTCCGCTGGACATTTTTTAGCCGTCCGTTGGACGGGCGGCGCTTGAAAGCAGGTAAAGGAAGTGCCTCATGTTTGAACAGACATTCGTACAGACGGGGAAGACCAACAAGGGCTGGATGGTCTTGATATCGACCTTGATCCAGTTGTTTATGATCGGCGTCTTCGTGATTCTGCCCATGATCTACTTCGACGTCCTTCCCGCGGCCACTTTGCAAAGCTTCCTGGTTGCTCCTCCTCCTCCTCCTCCTCCGCCGCCTCCGCCGCCCCCGCAGGTGGCGCCGAGGGTGGTGAAGGTGATTCCGCGGCAATTCGACGCCGGCAAGTTGATGGCGCCGAAAACGATTCCGAAAGAGATCGCGCAGATCAGAGAAGATGAGCTTCCGCCTCCCTCGACCGGCGTCGGCGTAGTCGGCGGCGTGGCGGGCGGCATGACTGGCGGTTCGGTGGGCGGCGTGCTGGGCGGCATTATCGGTGGTGTACCTTCGGCCGCGCCTCCGCCTCCGCCTCCGCCCAAGACGGTGACTCCGCAGCGCATCCGCGTGGGCGGCAATGTGCAGGCGGCCAACCTGATCACGCAGATCAAGCCGGTGTATCCTCCCCTGGCCAAGCAGGCCCGTATTCAGGGGACGGTGGAATTGAGTGCCATCATCGGCAAGGACGGCCGGGTACAGGATCTGAAGGTGGTGCGGGGCCATCCCCTGTTGGTGCACTCCGCGATGGACGCGGTGAAGGGCTGGATTTATCGCCCGACCATGCTGAATGGAGAGCCGGTGGAAGTTTCGACGACCATCGATGTCAACTTTACGTTGCAGTAGTACCCCGGCGGGCGCGTAGCGGACGCCGGCAAGAGCAGTAACATTTCAACTCGCAGGAGAAAAAATCAGAATGTTCGTCCATGTGCATTTCGCGTTCTTCTATTTGCTCCAGGAGACGGTGGGCTGGGACCTGCCGCACCTTTGGAGCCAGATGGGCACGCCGGCCAAGGCCGTCGTAATCATTTTGTTCATCATGTCCGCGTATTCGATCGGCGTGATGATCGACAGATTGCTGGCTTACAGCGCCGCCCGTAAACAATCCCGGCAGTTCGCTCCGGCGGTGGCCGGCGCGCTGCGGGAAGGCAAACTGGAAGAGGCCGTCAAGATCGCCGACCGCTACAAGAAGAGCCACCTGGCTAAGGTTGTGGTCGCCGGTTTGCAGGAATTCCAGGCGCATCAGATCAGCTCCGAAATCCCGGGTGAGGAGATCGAAGCTTCCAAGCGCGCTCTGGACCGTGCCCAGGCCATCGTTCACGCCGAACTGAAACGCGGCGTTTCGGGTCTGGCGACCATCGGTTCCACGGCACCGTTCGTCGGCTTGTTCGGAACCGTCCTCGGCATCATCAACGCATTCCGCGGCATTTCGAACGAAAAGTCGACCGGCCTCGGCGCCGTTGCCGGCGGTATTTCCGAAGCCCTGGTAACCACCGCCATCGGTCTGTTCGTGGCCATCCCGGCGGTGTGGATGTACAACTACTTCACGAACAAAATTGAAGCTTTCGATGTGGAGATGGGCAACTCCAGCTCCGAGCTCATCGATTACTTCTTGAAGCGCAGCCAGCGCGGCGCCGCTGCCCACAAGTAGCGGTAAGTCCGAGCGAGTGAAACAGTCGGGATTCCCGGCGAGTTGAAAACCGCGGGGAGCCGGAAACGGCTCCCCGTAAGTACAGCCGGCTTTCCAGGGAGAAACAACAATGGCGATGGATTTCAATATAAACAAGGCCCCGGCGCCGGTAGCCGACATCAACGTCACGCCGATGGTGGACGTCATGCTCGTGCTGCTCATCATCTTCATGGTCATCACGCCGATGTTGACGCACGGCGTGAGTGTGGACATGGTGAAGACCCACAACCCGGTCCCCATGCAGGCGGCCGATAAGAGCGACGCGGTGCTGATCGCCGTCACCCGCGATGGCAATGTCTTCCTCAACAACACGAAGTTGAGGCCCGAGGATCTGGCGCCCAAGGTGAAAGACATTCTCACCAACCGGCTGGACAAGGAGTGCTTCGTGCGCGCGGATCAGCGCGCCAAGTACCAGACCGTGCTGGATGTGGTGCAGAATCTGCAATCGGCCGGCGTGGACCAACTGGGCCTCCTGACGGACCAGATCGAGGCAAAGAAGCAACCGGCCGCGGCTGCGATGTAGAGCAAGGGAATTTTCGAAAAGGAGCAATCTTATGTCAATGGCAGTGGGCGGAACGGGCGGTCCGAAATCCGACATCAACATGACGCCCATGATCGACGTGCTGCTGGTGCTGATCATCATTTTCATGGTGATCACGCCGCTGACGCCGAAAGGTCTGGAGGCTCTGGTGCCACAGCCGCCTCCGCCTGGGGCGCCGGCGGAGAACAACATCCGCACGGTCGTGATCAGCATCAATGCGGATCACAGCATGATGATCAACCAGGATCCGATCGAGGAAGCGGCCCTGCAAAATCGCCTGGTGGACATTTTCAAGACGCGCGCCGAACGCGTGGTATTCGTCAAAGGCGATCCCAATCTGGAGTTCAGTTGGGTAGCCAGGGTCATTGACATCGCGCACGGCGCCCAGATCGACAAGGTGGGCCTGATGCCATACAAGGACCTTGGACAATAGGAGATCAATACGCGATGCGCAAACTGACAATCGTTATCGCCGCGGTTGCGTTGGCTTTCGCGGCCACCGGCTGCAACAAGCTGAAGTCGCGCTCTCAGGTGAATGAGGGCGTGCAGGCATTCAAGGGCGCCCAGTATCCGCAGGCCGTCGAGCACTTCAAGAACGCGGTCGACCTCGATCCCACGTTTCTCTCGGCGCGCGAGTACCTGGCGGTCGCCTACTATCAGCAGTACATTCCCGGAGCACGGTCGCCGGAAAACGACCAGATGGCGGAGGCGGCTTACGACCAGTTTCAGAAGGTCCTCGAGCAAAACCCCAAGGACCAGTTGGCCATTATGTCCATCGCCAGTCTGTTCCTGAATCAGCAGAAATGGGATGACGCCAAACAGTGGTTCGAAAAAGCCATCGCCGTGTCGCCCAACAACGCCGACGCATATTACAGCCTGGGGTTCATCACCTGGTCGCGGTGGTTCCCGGCATTCGGCCAAGCGCTTGCCAGCCTAGGCATGAGACAGGAAGACCCGGGGCCGATCAAGGACAAGAAGGTCAAGGCGGAGCTCAAGGAAAAATGGGATCCGGTGATCGAGGACGGGTTGAAGGACCTGGACAAGACGCTGGAGATCAACCCGGAGTACGATGACGCGATGTCGTACGAGAACCTGCTCATCCGCGAGCGTGCTTACCTGGCGGACACCAAAGAGGAGTACGAACAACAGGCCAAGATCGCCGATGCCTGGCTCGACAAGGCCATGGCGACTAAGAAGAGCAAGGAAGAGAAGAAGGTCAAGCAGTCGGGCGGCGGCATCGTCGCCGAACCGGCAAAGTAAGGACCTACAGAACCGCTGCTTTCCCTGCACGCTCGCGGCTGGAGCACCATCTGCTCCAGCCGCGAGCGTTTGTGTTTTGTAGCGCCGGCGGTCTCCGCCGCCGGTGTCCTTTTCAGAGCGGAATACGACCCGGTGAGGAGCGGACTGGCCGCGTGTTCCGAACAGTGGCCGTGGGGCAAGCGCGTAACCTGAAATTCCGGAGTTGGACGCCTTGTATCAGGGCACGGCTTGAGCCGTGCCGCCGACCACGCACATTCTGATGGCTTTAGCCCCTGTCTGCTGCAGGGGCTAAAGCCCATCAGCATCATCCCGTTCCGGCACGGCTGAAGGCGTGCCCTGATACAGGTGCTCCGCTGTGGAAATGCAACTTCGCCGAAGTTGACTTCGGAATCCAGGCGTAAAAGGCACAAGACACCGGCGGCAAGACCGCCGGCGCCACCGTTCAGCGGGAGCAGCAGGGGCTGGTGACGAGGATTTCCGGCATGCCGGGTTGCCGGCTGGAGCCATCGGCGGTGAAGTAGCGCTGCGCGGAGAGGTTGCGGTAGAGATTGCCGGCGACGGCGGAAGCCAGCGGGCCGTTCACGCCCTTGTAGGGGCTGGCCAGCATGACTACCACCACCAGCTTGTGGAAGCCCACTTCGTTGAAAGAGCCGAACCAGCCCATGAAATTGCCCGCACGATAATCGGTGCAGGTGCCGGTCTTACCGAGAATCGGCTCGTTGGGGTCGTAGGCCGCGCCGCGCGCGGTCCCGTACTCCACCGCGCCGCGCATTCCCATTTTGATATCGTCGATGCCGTTGGGCGCCAGCTCCAGTTGGCGCTTCACTTGCGGCGCCAAATGCGACGCCTCGTCCGCGCTGTGAGGATATTGCAAGTAATACAGTGTGCCGCCGTTGGCGATAGCCGAAAGCAGCGCGGCGAGTTCCAGCGGTGTCATCTGGAACCCTTCACCGTAGGCCGTCATTAGAATCATGCCGCCCTTCGGCTGCGCAGTGGCGACCTCGCCGGGCTGCTCGCCGGAAATATCCAAACCCGCCTTTTCGCCCAGGCCCATCATGCGAGCGTAGCGAGTTACCGTTTCGAAGCCCAGACGGCTGCCCAGCGCGCCAAAGTACTCGTTGTTGGAACGCGCCAGCGCGGTCGTCATGTTGTAACTCAAGTAACGGCCTATGCGAACGAAAGTGTCGCGCTCCACGACGTGCTCGGTGAGGGCGGCCAGGGCGGTGACCAGCTTGATCGTGGAGCAGGGGATGAACCCGGTCTCGAAGGCGAGCTTCTGGCCGACTATGGTAAGGACGCGCCCATTGTCGGGGTCCACCACCACTACCGAGCCGCGGCGCGTTCCCAAGGCCTCGACTGCGGCGCGGCGCACGGTCGGGTCGTCGCCTTCGCTGTCGTCCCCGGCGGCAGGGTCCACCGGATGCGCCCGGTGGCGCACGGCCGACCTTCTGCCGGATGCCGCCGATGCCGACGCGGCAGATGCAACTCCCGCGCTCAGCACGAAAGCCGCCGCAACCACCCATCCCAGTGTTAGCCTGCTCATGTTCGGCGAAAAACCGCTGCCGGGGGGCGCCAGAAAACTGTACGCAAAAGCACTAAATCCGGCAGGACGTGTAGCCATTATCGGTTACTCTGCCTCAGGAATCAACCGGAGGAATACCCTACCATCTACGGTTAACACCGGAGCTACTACCACAAGCAACTCACTGAGGGAATTGCGTTTGCGAGACGCACTGCGCGGACGCGCCAAGTGCGCCCAGGGCATATCGGATCAATCAGTTGCGGCGCCCACGCAGCCAATCGAAGGCCGGCATGGAGCCCGCGCGCGGAGGGAGGGCGGCAGCGGGCCTTCTGGCTCCCAACACGCCAAAACGGACAAACCGCGCCGCCAGATCCGCAGTCCAATGTGTAAACTTCGCCCGGGCTACTTCAGCTTTTCCAGTTTCTTGCGGATGTCGGCGGCGTTCTTGGCGTCCGCCGCCAAATCCAGGTACTTCTTGTAGGCGTCTCGGGCGGCGTTCTTGTCTTTGAGCCTTTGATCGGCTTCACCGAGCAGCAGCCATGCCTCGCTATTGCTGTCATCCCACTTGGTGGCCTCCCGGTAACGGCCGGCCGCAGCGCGGTAGTTCCCCTTCTTGGCGTAAAACTTGCCCGCCACGACGTCTTTCTTCGACTGCAAGGGGTTAAAAGAATACGCTGTGGTCGCCAGCGAAGAGTCTTCTTCCGGAGGCACTTCCTGCTTGTCTGAGGTGGCGGGCTGCGGATGCACCGTCTTGAGTTGCGCTGGCGGCGAATCGGGTGGTGTCTGCGGGTTGCCGGAATTCTGGGCCGCCAGAGAGGCTGCGCCCAGTGCCAGCAAGGCCAGAAGCCAGCGTGACATAATTCAATTTTACCGTAGCGACAACAGGTTGCGCACGACCCGCAGAAAAACAAGCGGGTTATCGTTTCGGACCATGCTCCAGTTTTGTGCGAAAGTTGCATCCGGCAGCCGTTTTGTGAAATAGATTGCGAAGCCGGCGCCGCGGCGCTTGCCGCGGGATCGGCTCATCCACTCTTGAACCCAAAGAGCCGCTTGCAGCGCTTCCACACCTCCGGCAATGCTAGGCCGCCGATCCCGACAAGAAACCATTTCGCCACCGCCCATACGCTTCCAAGTATCGACTCAAGCCGTCCTCGGAAACCCACGATGACGATGATTTCCTGTTCTTTGACTTGGTATTCGCTCTCCGTGTTGAGACCTGGCAATGTCACTACGACCGCAACCCGCAGAAGGAGTTTGAGTTTTCCGGTCTTCGTGGGTACGACCTGCCACTGCCAGAGAGTAGGACGTGCGGGATCTACAAACTGCTTCGGCGGACTGCTGCTTGTAACTTGAAAGCCATCCCCCGAGAGAGTGGCGGACATTTCCGGTGCGACCGGAACGGGGTCAACAACAGTGAGCTTCCCAGGGCCGCTCATGGCTGTCGCGAGGGCTTGCGCATCACCGAGGGTGAGGCCCGCTTGGACCGTGTGCGCGCGGTCTCTTACCATCGTGTTCTCTGCCTTTAGATAAACGTTGCGCCTGGGCAAGCCTTGAATGAACTGAGCGATGGAAGTGCGCTGGGTCTCGGCAGCAGGTTGCATCTTGAGAGCACGTTGAAAGGCCTCCAGGGCAGCCAACTCCCTATCTGACAAAGGGTCGGTACGCACGACCAGATGACGGATCTCAGCATCGTTAGTTGTGGGCGCAGCGACCGCAACGGCAAAGAACTCTGGTCCGGCCGCGTTCGCGTGGCCGAATAACGTGGAGGCGAGAAAGGCCAGTAAAATCGTCCTCGAAGCCGAGGTCATTTAGGCCAGCTTATTGTATCGCCTGGCGGTGATAGATGCTACCCCACCCCGCTGGTTAGGATGCGCGGCGCCACGCGTGTGGCGGGTATACATTGCCGATGGTCGCAACCGTAGGGTCGGGGAAAACGCGCACGGTTTTCCAGTCCTTCAGGTCAATTTCAAGCCGCTGCTGGGATACTTCGTCCGAGTCACGATAACGAAGAATCCGAGTCGCCAGCCAGGGCTTAACAGGGTCCAAGACGATGCTGCCGTGATGCTCTCTTGTCTGGCCAGTGGAAGGGTCAATATCCTGGGCGTGAACATCGAGAAGCCCCGAGTCTGCCGCCCACCAATCGCGGCTCAAAGACACAACCGTAAGGCCCGCGCCCTGCATCGGGGTGCTGGCAATCGTTCGGCCCTCAAAGTCGTAGGCTACCCAGGTGCCGACCAGTCTACGGGCGGCGACATAGGCCCTAATTCGTGTCTTCACATCCCAAAGATAGGCTGCAATGAGGCTGGCAACGATTCCGAGGAAGAAGCCAATCAGCATGCCTTTCCAGAACTCGCTCATGGCAACAGTGTAGCGCCATGGCTATCAAACTGGCCGGTCTGGCGCGGCGACTTATCCTGGCGGCCTTAGGCGCGTACAAACGCTGCTATGAGCCACAGCAGTGCTCAAGCCAGCGTCAGAATAAACCACCAAACCATGAGGATCTTGATTGTGCGAACTGATCGTTCTACGGACGTGAGGCGTACGGTCGAGTCCGTCGCGGTCCCTCGAAGCCGTAGCCGCATTGGCACGCCTTCGCGTCGTAATCGTTATTGAACGAACATGCTGGGCATTTCACATCAGTGAGCTTAACGGCACGTTCGTCCTGACAGTGAGAGACACCGCCGCATCCTGTGCAATAATTGAATTAAGCGCCCTAGAATCAACAGCGTTAGGTAATTCAATTATAGCGTTCCCTCCGATGGATCTCCGTGAAAAGGCAGCGCAGCTCCCGCTCGCGCCCGGCGTGTATCTGTACAAGGATGGCGGCGGCCAGGTCATCTACGTCGGCAAGGCCAAGGTCCTCCGCCACCGCGTGCGCAGCTATTTTTCCGAGGACAAGCTGGCCGATGTCAAGACCGGGAGTCTCATTGCGGAAGCGCGCGACATCGACTACATTCTGGTCGACAACGAAAAGGAAGCGCTGGCGCTCGAGAACAACCTCATCAAGCAGTACCAGCCGCGCTTCAACGTGCTATTGCGCGACGACAAGACCTACCCGTACGTCAAGCTGACGCGCGAGCGCTACCCGCGAGTGTACGTGACCCGCCGCCTGCGCAAGGACGGCGCCACCTATTTCGGCCCCTTCTTCCCCGCCAACCTGGCGCACCGGCTGGTGCACTTCATCCACCGCCATTTCCTGGTGCCGTCTTGCAAAGTGGACCTGACACGTTACCACCCGAAGCCGTGTTTGCAGTACCACATTCACCGCTGCCTGGGCCCGTGCGTGGAGGGCCTGGCTGACGGGGATGCCTACGAGGCCGCGGTGCGCAACGTGCGGCAGTTCCTGGAGGGCCGGCACACGGACCTGGCGCGCGAGCTGCGTGGGCGGATGGAAGCGGCGTCGGGCGAAATGCGGTTCGAGGAAGCGGCCTCGCTGCGCGACCTGCTGGCCACGGTGGAAGAGATCGAACAGCGGCAGAAGATGGCGGCCGCCAAGGGCGACGATGTCGACATTTTCGGCTGCTACGCGGAACCGCCGCTGGTGGCGCTGAACCTGTTTCACCTGCGCCACGGCCAGATCGTCGACCGGCGCGAGTTCTTCTGGGAGGATCAGGAGGAATTCGACGAGCCGCAGTTCTTCTCTTCGCTGCTCAAGCAGCTCTATCTCGACCAGCAGTTCATACCGGCGGAGATTCACGTGCCGGTGGATTTCGAGGACCGCGACACGCTGGAGGAGTTGCTCTCCGAGAAACGTGGCGCGCCGCACGGCGGACGGGTCGAGATCCGCACGCCGCAGCGCGGGCAGAAAAAGGCGCTGATGGACCTGGTGGGGACTAACGCCAAACACAGCTTCGACGCGCGCTTCCGCGTGTTGAAGCCATCGTCGAAGGCGATTCAGCAAGCCTTGCAGGACGCGCTCAACCTGCCTGTGGCGCCCACGCGCATCGAATGCTTCGACATTTCGCACATCCAGGGAACCGACAAGGTGGCCAGCATGGTGGTGTGGGAAGACGGGCGCATGAAGAAATCCGACTACCGGAAGTTCATCATCAGAACGGTGGTCGGCAACGACGATTTCGCCAGCATGCGCGAAGTGGCGACGCGCCGCTACGCGCGGCTGCTGGAAGAAAAGCAGCCGCTGCCCGGGCTGGTGCTGATCGATGGCGGGCTGGGCCAGTTACACGCGGCGGCGGAATCGCTCGAAGCGCTGGGCATCGCCGATCAGCCGCTGGCCTCCATCGCCAAGCGCGAGGAGATCATCTACGTTTTCGGGCAGGAAGACGAACCGGTGGTGCTGGACCGCTTCTCGCCCATCCTGCACCTGGTCCAATCCATTCGCGACGAGGCACACCGCTTCGCCGTCACCTTCCACCGCTCGCGCCGCTCCGCGCGCCAATTGACCAGCGAGTTGGACGCGATTGCGGGCGTGGGCGAGAGGACGGTGCAGAAGCTGCTGAAGCAGTTCGGCAGTACCGAGCTGGTGCGGGCGGCCTCGGAAGACGATCTCGCCAAGGCCGTCGGCCGCGCCGCCGCGCGCAAGGTGAAGGCGCACTACGCGCATTGCCCTTAGCGTCCACGCCTACTCCCTTAAGGCAAGGGTTTTATAGCACCAGGTTGTCTAGCGGCAGTTTTTGGCCGAATTTGGTGCTGCGATGAATCGTTAACCGCTTGGGTGGTTCGAGCCGCGCGAGCCGGCTGGCAAGGTAGAAATGGCTGCGGATGAACCTGACCGGCCATTCCGGCTCGCGATGAAGACGCCTGGCCGCTTCGGCTTCGGGCAGCCGCTTTCCCCGCCGAATCACGCATCGCATAATTGTAGTGTATGAACATGGATCGGTATGAATCGGGGTCGCTGAACAACACAGAGAGTGGCGGCCCGGCCTCATGGCAGGCGGAAACGGAGTAACCAGGTGGAATCGGAAGGGACTGTTCGACTCCGGACTGCGACATTGGCCGATGCGGAAGCGATCGCACAATTGCATAAGCGGAATGGTATGGGCGATCTCGACCCAGTGGCGTGGCGCAGCCAGTGGGATGCCTACCCTTTCGCCGCGGAATTTCGGGACGTCGCAATTGGGTGGGTTCTGGAAACGGAGACTGGCGGAGTGGTGGGCTATCTGGGCAACATCCACATGCTTTACGATCTCGGTGGGCGGAGCGTTAAGGGAGCGATTGCCACGGCCTGGGCGGTGGATGCCAGTCACCGCAACAGGTCTCTGCAGTTGATGACCGCTTTCCTAAAGCAAAGGAGCGTCGATCTGTGGCTGGACGGCAGCGCCAACCCCACCGCATCACGGGTGCTGACTGGCATGAAATTAGCGCGCATCCCGATACCCGGTTACGATGTTCCATGCTTCTGGGCCGCGCGGCCGCAAGGATTCGCGAAGGCGGTTCTATCGAAGAGAGCGATCCCCGGAGCGAGCGCTCTGGCCCGGCCGGTGGGAATGCTCCTCAACGCAAGAGATATCGTCCGGCGTAGTGGCCGGGGGCGCACTTCTTCTACTGTGTATCGTCTCGGAGGCTTCGACGATCGCTTCGAAGTTTTCTGGCAGGGTCTTCGCGCAGACCCGCTCCGTCTGCGCGCGGTGCGCACCAAAGCGGTGCTGGAGTGGAGGTTTGGCGGACAACTTCGCAGCGGCCGCGCCACAATTGTCGCGGCCGAGCGGAACGGAACGCTCTCCGGTTACGCGGTTCTCGTGCGCCGGGAGTCACCTGAATTGGGGATGGATTTGTACGATGTGGCGGACCTTCAGGCATTGCGGGACGCCCCCGCGACCATCAGAGACCTCTTGCTGGGGTCGATCGGAATCGCCCGCGAAGAAGGCGTGGACGCCGTCAAATTCATGACTGGCACTCCGGCGAAGCGCGCCCCTGCCGATGAGTTGCGGCCCTACACGTACCGCCTGGCGTCCTGGCAACTGTATTACAAGGTGGAGGCGCCCGAGCTGAAGGCGTCGTTGGCCACAGCCGATGCCTGGGACTTTTCGCTTTTCGATACGTACTAGACCCGGCGTGCGGATATCACAATTGGCCTCCGGTGAGCGGCAGAATCTGACCGGTGACAAACGCGGCGCGCTCGGACAGGAAGAAGTCCACGGCTCCGGCGACGTCATCCGGCGAGCAGAGTTTCCCTAGCGGCACCTTGGCGGTTTCCGTCAGAATGACCCGGTTGGTTTTGGCGCTGTTCATCCCCACCGGGACAAACGACGGCGCGACCAGGTTGATGGTGATGTTACCGCGCGCAAGCTCCGGAGCCAGCAAGCGAACCGTATGCTCGAGCGCCGCTTTCCCAAGCGAGTACGCGGACATGCTCACCACCGGCTTGATGGTGGCCGCGGTGGATCCCAAAATGACGAGCCGGCCCGCGGGACCGCCGAACGAGCGCAGGAATCGGGCGATGCGAATGGTGGTCACACTGCCGAATTCCACCTGGGCGCGGACCGCATCGGTTTCCACGTCGAGCAAGCCGCCTTGCGGGCCAGGCGGCCAGGCCGCATGCACCAACCCGTAGAGCCGGCGGCCGCACAGGTGACGTTCCACCGACTGTTCCCAATCCCCTGCTTGTAAGTCCGCGGCAAGCCACTCGACACGCGGGTAACTCGATTCCGAAGGCGCGGCGAGTGACCTGGCCATACCAATGACCTGGTAAGTTCCACTGAGGCGGGCAACCAGAATCCGCCCCAGACCGCCGCTGGCGCCGGTGATCAGAACGACTGGTTTGTTCTCCGCGGAGGCAGGCGCGGCCTCAGCCTCATGCGCCGGGAGGGAACGACGTTCGTGGAGCGAGAACCCGACGTGAATTTCCGAGGTCAGCGTGACGGTGGAGATCTCGATTACTCGGACCCGAATGGCGCCGCTTGCGGATTTGGGTACCCACGTCGTTATCTCACCGTGCACACGCACGCGCGAGGGATAGTGCAACGGGGCGGGGAAACGGCATTGAAAAGACCCCACGACAACGTGACGGCCCGGCAGATACATGCCAGCCATGGCCGAGGCGAGCGCCACCTGGAATGCACCGTGTACGATTCGACCGCCGTAATTGGTTTGCGCCGCGTACGCTTCGTCGGTGTGCAATGGATTCCAGTCGCCGGAAAGTTCGGCGAATGAAGTTACATCGTCCACTGTAATCTCACGTTCGAATTCGGCCTGGAGACCGGTCCGCAGCTCGCCGGCCGTGAATGCGCGCGACTCATCCATTGGCGGACTTACTCTCCAGATAGTCGACGATCAACGCGTAAGAAACCAACTCCTCGAAATCTTCCAGCTCGAAGTCCAGGCCGAACTCTTCCGCAATCGAGGAGAGAAGTGTGACGTGCGCCACCGAATCCCATGCCGCCAGCGAGGCCGTGCTGGCGCGAGGTATCTCCTCCTCCCGGATGTCCGGGAACACGTTGGAAAAACAACGGGCGACCTTCTCTTTCGTGTCGTTCATTTTGGATGACATTTCATTCTGTCAGATTCGCGACTTCGTGCGGTAGCGCCCCGCAGCGATCGACAAAACCGGAACGCGATATGCGATGGACGTCCTCGGCGCCCCGGGGTACGTCAAGGGCGCGGAAAAACTCCTGGAGCGGCTGGTTTCTTTCGGTCGCCTCAAAGGCGAACTCGATTTCTTCGGCGTTGGTGTGGCGGAAGAGGCTGTCGAGAATGTGATGCTCGATCCGCCGCGAGAACGCCCGGCAGCTCATCACCCAATGCGAAACCCTGACCAAGCGGCCGGCTTGCGATCCGACCAGAACCGCGATCTTTCCCAGCGGACCGAATTTGTCCCGATAGGAAACCACGGCGACGATCGCATCTTTCCGTTCCAGCAGGCGCTGCCATTCGCTCTCGCCCATGCGGACGCCGTTGAGATTAAACTGATTGGTCTTGTTGATCAGATCGAGCGGCCGTTTATCGGCCGAGTCAACACGCCAGGCCAGCGTCACGGTACCCTGCAGCGTGCGAAGGAACTCGGCCGCGCCGCCGTCCGCCGCCATCTCGCGGACCTGGGCCGAGGCACGGATGCTGGATTGCCGCAGCCGGTCCTCCTCCAATTGCACCGGTTTGCCGAACAGATCGCGCAGACGCCCGAGCAGGTTCCACACCGCCGCGGGATCTCTGCCGGGAAACGCGAGACACGTCATTCCCGGATAAGCCCGCTCGACCTCGTCCAGTTCCATCGGGCTGTCATCGACGAAAACCACGGCATCGGCCGCAATGTTCCACGTGTCGAGAATGCGGCCCACCGAGGCCGATTTCTGCCCCCAGTTGGCGCAGACGGGGAACAGCGATTCGGCATTCAGAAACAGGTCCTTCCGTGCCAGTGCAGCCTCTGCCGTCGTCATTTCGTTCTTCGAGCAGGCAGCCAGCAGCACGCCGCAACTTGCCAGATGGCCGAGCATCTGCTGATACAGCCCGTGCGTCTGCGTGTGGTGCTCCTGGCTCCAGGAGATCGCGTCCACCCCTATCTCGCCCGCGACTCCCGACCACAGCGTGCCATCCAGATCGGTGATGAGGCCCTTCTTCGGCGCCGGCTGGCAAAGTACGTCGACCAGCGAGGCTGCCAGGCCGCTCGCGAACGGGACCGTGTACGGGAAGCCGGCGATCAGTTCCATGCGAGCGTCGAGCGAGGCAACCGCCGGCTCGATCCGCGATCGTTCGATCACGCGCACGCCGGAGACCCGCGAGATGCGAAGGAGGAACCGAGCGAGTTGCTGCCCCAGTTCCAGTTCCAGGACACTGCTCTGGGCGCGAATCGTGTTTCCGATCGGCGGCAAAGGCAGGCTGGGCGGAGCCAGCGCCACCGGCATGCGGCCGGCCAGCGCGACGATAGCCGCTTCGAGGTGCGTGTAGCGCTCGATGCAATTGGCGATCAGATCCGCCTTGGCTTCATTCGACCAGCCGCCGCTGCTGCGCAGGCCGAGCCGCGGGTCGAGGTCGCTCCACTCCAGCACCACCGCACAGGCGGTAACCGCCGTTCGCGCGGCCGCATCGACGTTGCCGCGGAGGTCGCCGTAAACTCCGCACTGCACCTCGACATTCCCATCGTCCCGCAGCCGTTCCAGCAGATGGGCACGCAACAGGGTCGCCAGATGCAGCGGCTCGAAGCCGCAAGCCAGATAGTAAGTCCCGTCCTCACTGTTCCCTTTTCGGGAGTTGATGAGAGCCAGAGCCTGGTTGAGCGTCATGGCACCCTATCTCCCGTTTGCCGGTGCGGATGGCTCGGCGGCGCGGATTCGGCCTGCGAGCTCGATGTATTCCTCGCGGGGGAGTTCGAAGAATCGCTCCGCGTACCGGCACGTGCCCGCGCCGAGCATGCGCGAGTGAAACATATTCAGTCCCAGCGTGCTGTTGACGTAATCCAGCGCCGAATTGGCGAACGTGAAACAGCGGAGCATTTCGGTTTTGGTTTCGATCACATCGTCGATAATCAAAACCACGTTCGGAATACACATTCCCCAAACCTCGTACCCGAAAACCCGCACGTTCCAGGAAATCTTCCGCAAGGCGCCGGCCAGGATGTAGTTTGCGGTACGGTGATCGCGATGCCCGTCGAGCGCGAATGGAATGAAGACAGCATCGGCCTTGCGCTCGATCAGGACCTCCGCCAGTTCCGCGATCTGAGCACCGTCGTCCGCCAGCACGGGGTGATTGAGAAAGACCGGAGACGCAGCGATCACGGCGGCGGCGCGCCGCGATTCTTCATTGCGCATCTCCATCATGCCCTGCCGCGTGAAGCCTAGTTCCTCGCACCCATCGGCGCCGTCCTGTAGGACGACGATGGAGGGCGCATTCCCACTGCTCGCCTGAAGGGCGAGCGCGCCTCCGCACCCGATTGCTTCATCGTCCTGGTGCGGTGCGATGACGACTATCGATTTGCCGAACGGCGCCCGGATCGGAATGGCGCGGACAAAGTTGGAGAAGTAGTCCGTCGCCGAAGCCAGCGCCAGCATGCGCAATTCGATATCGCCCAGACCAGCCTTCAGAAACAACTTGAACTGGCTGCGCGCGTACAAAAGAGGGAGCGCGTTGCGATAGATCTGCCGCAGGTAGTCGCGAATCATTCGGCTTCTTTCGGTATGTTAACAGACCGCGCTTGGGCCGCTCGCGCATCGGCAAAATCGGGTTCATTCGACTCTGGAATCTACAGAATCTGTAGGGGCCGGACATGCCCGGCCCGGAGCCTCAGTAGTGGATTCGGTCGCGTCGGCGGGAGCCAACCGGTTTACAGCCCCGCTTCACCCCACCATCCTCACCAGATTTCTCCCGCAAATCAGACTGGCTTCCAGCTTGTCGCCGGTGGGGCCGCGCCAGTGGGTTTCCAGGCTGAACCAAGCGCGGTAGCCGTCGCGCAGGAGGGCGGCGATCTGGCCGGTCCAGTCGATGCTGCCGGTACCCAACTCCACCCACTCGGGGGTGTGCCCGGTGACGCGGCAGTCCTTGGCGTGCACGTGGGCGATGCGGCTGGCCGGAAGCTTGGCGTATCCTTCGGGGAACGGCGTTTCACCGGCGACCAGGGCGTTGGCTGGGTCCCAGATGAGTTGCAAATTGGGATGCGCGACTCGGGCGAGCAGGCGCGCCGCTTCCGACGCGGTCCCAATGTTGCACGCGTGTTCGTTTTCGATGCCGATGATGATGCCAGCCTGCTCGGCCAGCTCGGCCAGGCCGGTCAGCGCCTCCGCGATGCGGTCGAAACAGGCTTCGGGCTGAACCGTGCGCCAGAAGGAAAACACGCGGATGATGCGCGCGCCGGTGCGGCCGGCGATCTCGAGCGCGCGGCGAGCCAGCCGCGGCTGATCCGCGAACGTGTGTTGGGCGGCGAATACGTCCTGCTGGAAGCGCGTATCGACCTCGGGCGCGTCCGGCAGCACGCACTTGAACACAGGGGAGGCGATGGATACAACTGCCAGGCCGTACGCGCGTAGGATGGCGGTGGCGCGGTCCACTTCCTGATCCGTCAAGTCGATGATGTTCTTGCCGGAGACCATGCGCAGCTCGGCTCCCGTCATGCCTAGCGAAGCTATGGCACGCGCGGCCGTTTCGAGATCCGGCGAGAACTCATCGGTGATGGCGGCTACGGGATAGCGGGGCATGGAAGTCTCATTGTAGTCAAACCGGCGTGCGGTGCGACAATAGCGGAGATGCCGCGCGTCGCCCCTTCCGTCGAACGAGTGCCTTACTCCGGCATACGCGAGCTGGCGGAAATCGCCATGTCGATGGAAGGCGTGCTCCGCCTCTATTTCGGCGAATCGAACCTTCCCACGCCGGATTACATCAAAGACGCGGCCGAACGCGCCATCCGCGAGGGCGACACGTTTTACACCGAAAACGCCGGATTGCCTTCGCTGCGGCGCGCGATTGCCGAGTCGTACCGAAAGCTGCATCAGGTGGAGCTCGACCCGGCCGGCGAAATCGTGATCACGGCTTCCGGCGTGCAGGCGCTGAATGTAGCGATCCGGTCGACGCTCGATCCGGGGGATGAGGCGCTGGTGCTGACGCCGGCCTGGCCAAACGGCTCGTCCATTGTCGCCCTGTCGAACGGCGTGGCGCGGCAGATCCCGCACCCATTATGCGGCAGCCGGTACGCGATCGATTTTGACGCGCTCGAAGCCGCGGTCAACCAGCGCACGCGGCTGCTGGTTTACATTTCGCCCTCGAATCCGCTGGGCTGGGTGGCCACCCAAGCCGACCAGCAGCGCCTGCTCGATTTCGCGCGCCGCCACGAATTGTGGCTGCTGGCCGACGAAGTCTACGACCGGCTGAATTACCTGGGCGCGCGCCCGGGCGAGCCGGCGCCATCCATCCTACGCCTGGCCTCGCGCGACGACGCGGTGATCGTGGTGCAATCGTTTTCCAAAGCGTACCGGATGACAGGATGGCGCCTGGGCTACCTGATCGCGCGTCGAGACCTGGCCGAAAAGGCGGCGCAGATGAACGAATTCATCGTTTCGCACGCTGCCAGCTTCACGCAGAAAGCCGGCGAGACCGCGCTGATGGAAGGCGAAGAGGAACTGGCGCGGATGCTGGAGGGCCTGCGGGCGAACCGGGACCTGTGTCTCGATGCGCTGCGCGGCATGCCACGAGTGACCGTGCCCGAGCCCGATGGCGCGTTTTACCTGTTTCCGCGGATTGCGGGAGTTGCCGATTCCTTCGCATTTTGCCGGCGTCTGCTGGAAGAGACCCGCGTGGGGCTGGCGCCCGGAGTGGCGTTCGGCGCCGGCGGGGAGGGCTCGGTGCGCATTTGCTACGCCGCCGAGCGATCGATCCTCGAACCGGCCATGGAGCGCCTGAGAAAATTCTTGCAACAGGGTCATCAATTCGGCATCATAGCGTGAGGAGAAAGCGATGCTGAACGGTTTCAAAAAGTTCGTGATGCGGGGCAACGTAATCGACCTGGCGGTGGCGGTGGTGATGGGCGGCGCTTTTGGAGCGGTAGTGACGGCGTTGGTGAAGGATCTCCTCACGCCGATCATCGCGGCCGTGGTGGGCAAGCCGGACTTCTCCGGGATTGTCTTCACCATTAATGGCAGCAAGTTTCCAATTGGGGATTTCATCAACGCCGCAGTCGGATTCCTGCTGATCGCGCTGGCGATCTACGCCTTCGTGATAGCGCCGATGAATGCGCTGACGGCCCGCCTGAACCGCGGCGCAGTGCCGCCCGATCCGACCACCAAGAAGTGCCCCGAATGCCTGAGCGAGGTTCCCATAGCCGCCAAGCGGTGCGCCTTCTGCACCAGCGCGCTGGCGAAGTAAGGCGGTAGCGCCGGCGGTCTTGTCGCCGGTGTCTTGCACGCGCTTGAACGCGGTCTCTTCGGGCCCTCCTCAACGTGCATGATCGGAGACAGAAGAACGCCGGCGGCAAAGACCGCCGGCGCTACACGCTCACTGATAGTGCAGCGCCTGGCCCGGATCGGTGGCGGCGGCGCGGCGGGCGGGAATGAAGGTCGCGATCAGAGCGACCAGCGAGAGGATGGCGGCGACCGCGGCGAGAGTCCACGGGTCGCCGGCTTTCACGCTGAACAGCAGGCTGGCGAGGAAGCGTGTCAGCAGGTACGCCAGCGCCAGGCCGATCGCCACGCCCATTCCAGCCAGTTTCAAGCCTTGGCCGAGCATCAGCTTCAACACGTCGCCGCGGCTCGATCCCAAGGCCATGCGGATGCCGATTTCCTGAGTGCGTTGTTCGACCGAATACGACATCACGCCGTAGATGCCGATCGCGGCCAGCAGCAGCGCAATGACGGCGAAAATGGTGAGCAGCAGCATGTTGAAGTTCTGCCGCGCCATGGTTGACGCGAGCACCTTCTCCATCGGCTCGACGTGCGAAACCGTCATGGTGGCGTCGACGGCCTGGATTTGGCGCTCGACGGCGGCGCTCAGAGCCATTGGGTCGCCACGCCCCCGCACCGCCCAGGCCAGCGGAATGAGTTGGCGAACCAGTTCCATCATTCCCTGCGGCACTTGGGCTTCCGGAAGGTACATGACTCCGAGATCGCCATTCGCCACCCCGGCTTCCTTGACCGTTCCCACCACGCCCACGATTTCCCGCGGAGGGTCCGCAAACTGCGGGCCGAGGCCCTGGCCGATGGTGATCACCTGGCCGATGGGGTCCTGATTCGGCCAGTAGCGCTTGGCCATGTGCTGATTGATAATCACCACCGGCGTGGCGTTGCCGGTATCGGTCTCGGTGAAGCGCCGGCCGCGCAGCAGCGGAATGCGAAACGCCTGGAAGTAATGCCCGGCAACGAACCGGTATTGCTCGTCGCCGTTGTACTGGTCGCCCTTGGCGGGAGGCTTGCCGGCGATATTGAACGGCAGGTCAATTCCGTAGCCGATTCCTGGCAGTAACACCGCGGTCGCGGCCGCCTCTACGCCAGGGACGCCCTCGATGCGGCGCAGCGTGTCGGTGGTGAATGCATCGATCTTGCCGGTGGTGGAATAGGCGCCGCTGGTGAGCGAAGTGGCCATGGTGAGGACATTGTGCGGGTCGATGCCGGGTTGGGCGTTGCTGAGGCCGACGAAGGTGCGGATGAGGAGAGCCGCGCCGGCCACCAGCACCAGCGCCAGCGCCACCTCGGCGACCACCAGGGACGAGCGGAGGCGATTCTGGCGCCGGCTGGTCCCGGAGCGGTTGCCGGCTTCCTTGAGGGCGGACACCAGATCGAGCTTCGATGCCTGCAGCGCCGGGATGAGGCCAAAGAGAACGCCGGTGAGCAGAGCGGCGGCCAGGGTGAACGCGGCCACGCGCCAATCGAGCGGCGGCGCCACCGCGCGCACGCCGTCCGCATCCATCAGGCGCGGGATGTTGGCGGGAACCAGCAGCAACAGCGCGCGCACTCCCCAGGAACCGAGTGCGTAGCCGAGCGCGCCGCCGATCCCGGCCAATAAGACACTTTCGGTGAGCAGTTGGCGCACCACCCGCCAGCGGCCGGCGCCCACGGCGGCGCGCACCGCCATTTCGCGCTGGCGAGCGGCGGCCCGCGCGAGCAGCAGGTTCGCCACATTGGCGCAGGCGATCAGCAGCACGAATCCCACCGCGCCCAGCAGGACCAGCAAGGCCGTCTTGATGTCGCCAACGGTGGCTTCGCGCATGGGCGTCACGGCCACGGATTCTCCCTTGTCCATCCACTTCGGATTCTCTTTGCGGAAGCGCTCGCCGGCGATCTTCATCTCCGCGCGCGCCGCAGACAGGGTCACGCCGGGCTTGAGCCGCGCGGCAACATTCAAATAATGGCCTTGGTTGGTGGAGTGCGGGTCGGCCTGGAGCGGCAGGAACACTTCTGATTGGGGTTCCGAGTGGAAACCCTTGGGGACCACGCCGAGGACGGTGTAAGGCTGGCCGTTGAGCAGGACAGGGCGGCCAATAATGCGCGGGTCGCCGCCGAGGCGCGACTGCCACATTTCGTGCGTCAGCACGGCCACCGCCGGGCCGTCCGGTACGTCTTCGGACGGAGTGAACGCGCGGCCCATCGACGGACCCACGCCGAAAACCTGGAAGAAGCCCGAGGAAACCTGGAGCGTCTTGACCTGCTCCGCCCGGTCGCCCGCGCCCAGATTCATGCCGGAGGCCGCGAAACCGTACAGCGTCATCGACTGGAAAACGTGGTTGTCCTTCCAGGCCATGAATTTGGGAATGGAGGCGGAGGTTCCCCGGCCGCCGCCGGGAAACTGGCGGTCCACTTCCACCACGCGGTCCGGTTCCGGGTACGGCAGCGGTTGCAGCAGCACCGCGTTCACCACCGTGAAGATGGCGGTATTGACGCCGATCCCCAGCGCCAGCGCCAGAATCGCGATCGCGGCAAATCCGGGATTCCTGGCCAGCATGCGGAACGCATAGCGAATGTCGAAAGCGAATGTGCCCATATGGGTTAATACGACCGAGGAGGGTGCCGCGTTCGCAGGAAAGGAAGAGAAGTCAGAAGACAGGGAGGCAGAGGACGGGACTGAAACCACGACGAACCGCGCCAGCCCTGAAACCGCGCGGTTTTGGTAGCCGCACCGCCGGTCGCTAGCGGTTACGGTAAGACGTCGCCTAGTGTTTGCCGAAGCGCCTGCGTCCGAGACCGGCTAGCGCAACACCGCCCAGAAGGAACATGGAAATGGTACCTGGTTCCGGCGTCCCGGTCGGAGCCTCTACGCTAAGTGTGGCCGAATAAGGGGTGTTGACCGATCCACCCCCGTCGAGTGTAGCGGCGATTTGAGCCGTGGTGACGGTCAACTGGGTTGTAAAAATACCTTGGTAATTTGAGGTGCTCGCGTCCCCCGTATCCGTCACAACACCATTTGCGATCAAGCTAACCGCCGTCGTGGCGCCTTGGCTGATTAACAGGAACGGGGACCCAATCGCCGTGATGCACGAATGCCCCAACGCGAGCGCAACACTTGTGCTGCAAACCCCATCTGTTGGCGCAGGGGCAACAAATGCGGATAACGAGAAATCCAGGACACCGCCGAGCACCACCCACGGATTAGTGCTCCCAGCGGGCAGGTCGGAAATGGTGCCGGTACCCGACGTAAACGTGCCACCCGAGAAGCTGATGCTGGTCGGAGGGTCGGTCGCAATGCATCCCAAGTTAGCGCCGGCTGCTGGCAGCCAGGTGATTGTGGTAGCAGAAACGGTAACACCTCCATTCGGCGTGCAATTCGAAATGTTGGCTGTACCGAGGGGGCTCGCCGAGGCGACTCCCGTGAAAACAAGACAAGTTACTACTGCTAAGAGGCATATCTGCTTTGTAGAGCCGCTCATTATATTCCCCCTCTGAATCTCCTGCTGCTTGGCGGAGCCGCGAAGCTCCTCCGGTTTGAATTCCCCATAGATTATCATGAGCCTGCTGAGAACACAACCAAAAGCACCAGAAGGCAGCGGTTTCGGATATTCGTGCGCCTCGAAGGATCCAAGGGCCGGCAGGCCTGAGCGATCAAGGCGCTGGAGTTGGTCGTCGACCCAATCTTTGGGGATGCGTTCGACGCGGCGTTTGCCGTGAGACATAAAGGTGAGGGTCCAAGCCTCATGGCCTTGGCCCTCAGCGCAATGACAGGAAGGCTTCCCGCAACGGGTGCGGCTGACAGTCAGCGAGCCGGGCAACAGATCGAGGGGAATGGGGAAACGGCGTAAGAGGTCGAACTTGCGCTGGCGCCAGCCGGCCGCCTGGGGGCCTTTTGGGTCGGGAATCATCTTGTAGTAATCATACTACAAGAATAGCACAAAATCAAGAAAATGTTTGGGTGCGAAAATAGAAAGCCTTCTGGAAAGTCACCCTGGAATGGTTGCAGAGCCGACCAACCGGCCCGAACCGCGCTACGGTTCAGCCACTATTCCGAAACTGCTGACCAGAAGGCCAGAAGGACCAGAAGGTTTCCCGAATTGCACTGGGGCAGTTTTGTCGCGGCACCAAATTACTCAAACCACGTACGGGGCTATCTGCTTCAGCCGTGCCGCCGTGGGATTTCCGCCACCGCCTCCGGCAGACCGCCCGGCGTCCCAAAGAAGGGCAATTATATACTTTGACTATTATCATGAATTAAGGAAGGATATAATTGCCCAAAGAAGATGCGTCGAGAAAAGTCTCGACACGGCACGCACTCGTGCGTCGCACGAGTGCGTGCGCCACATCACCTCAGCGCCAGTTGGGAAACGGGTTGGCGCGCGCCTGGCGGCAGGCGGCAATCAGCTCAGGGAGCAGCTTACGTCGCTCGAAGAGGCGGTCAAGCAGTTGCGCCACGGCGTACTCTTCGTCCTCGATCCACTCGGGCGGGATGGCCTTCCAGGCCTGGTCCATTACCTCTTCGGGGAAGTGCATGGTCTGGTCGAGCCAGGGTTCGAAATCGTCGAGCGAACGCACGCTTTCGTAGACCAGGCGGCGTGGGTAGAGGCCCTGTAGGGGCGAATCCGGAAAATCCCAGTAGGGACCGTTGAAGGCGAAGCCGTGATCGATCATACGCGCCACGAAACCGAGGCTGCCGCCGGCGGACTCGGCGTGGCGCACCATGGCGCGATAGAAGATGCTCTGCCGGCCGTCGGCGTTGCCGACCCATTTGTCGAACACCAGGATGGCGCGGAAGTCCTCCAGGTTGGCCACCTTGGGCAGCAGCGCATCGGGCAGGTAGTCGTAGACCGCGGTGCGCGCGGGGTCGCCGGGATAGCGCGAGCCGAAATGCCAGCCGGGTTCGACCGGAATCCGCCGGCTGCCGAGGGTCAGATGGATGTCGGGGTTGTCGGCGAGGAACCGCGCGCTCAGCCGCACCAAAGCCGTTTCCGGCGTCGCGACCTGGAGATAGGCGAGCAGGCGGGACGCGAGCAACTCATTGACCAGGACGCGGTGGTGCTGCGGATTATTGCGGAACTTGACGACGTACCACTGGCCGTCGTCGGCCTCCATCAGGTGAGACTGGGCGCCTCCTCGCATTTTTCGGATGTGCCGGACGGCGGTGAGCGGCATCGGCTGGAAAATCGGGTAACCTAGAGTTGTATCATACGGAGGAGTAGATCATAGATGGCGGAAATGGAAAACCCCACGAACGAATCCGCAGCCGGCACCCCAGCGTCCCCGGCGGGTGGACGCACGAAAGACGAAGTTGCGCTGGAGCTGATGCGGTTTATCACCCTGCAGACCGGCTACGGCAAGTCGCCGCAGTCCTCCGCGGGTTTCTCCGGAAAGCCCGGCTCGCATTCGGCGGAGGAGCACGCGGAAGCGCTGCTTGAGCTGTTCCTGCGCTGCCGGCAGGTGGTGAACCAGGAAGAATAGCGGGAACCGCGGAACGCGTTCCCGCTGCCGGTCAACGCTTCTTCTTGGCCGGGGCTTTCTTGGCGACCTTTTTCGCGGGCGCCTTCTTGGCGGCCTTCTTCACCGGCGCTTTCTTGGCGGCCTTCTTTACGGGCGCCTTCTTGACGGCCTTCTTTACGGGCGCCTTCTTCACGACCTTCTTGGCGACCTTCTTAACCACGGCTTTCTTGACAGCTTTCTTGGCGGGCGCTTTGGCCGCCGCCTTTTTTGCCGGAGCCGGCTTGGGCGCTGTGGCCTTCTTCACGGGCTTCTTGGGCGGGGCTTCCACAACGGCCGCGGGTTCCGACGGCCCGGACTCAGCCGGCGCCGGCTGGGCTACGGGAGGAGCTGCGCCTTCCACAATGTCGATTTCCATGATGACCTCGTCTTCTTCCTCTTCGTCTTCCTCGTCGTATTCGTCGAGCTTAGATTCCAAGTCCTCTTGCTCTTCGTCTTCGTAGTCGTGGAAGTCTTCCATCTCTTCTTCGTCCTTTGCAACGATCAGTGAGCGATGCGGCATTCACCAAGCCTCCTGCGTCTGGGCACAATCAACCCCTAGAATACCCCTTTTTACAAAAGAGGCAATAGTGAAAACGGTAAGTCGCTAGAAAAATCGCGCGCGGCTATCTTGCCGCGGAGTGCGCCACCAGCGTGGCGGGCTTCGGCGCAAGGCGCCGTGCGGCGGCTGACGGGCTGGCCGGCTTCCCGGCCGGCGCGGCGCCGGCACGCGGTCTGGCTGCCACCGGATGCCCTGCCGGGGCACGGTGCGAGGCTGCCGCGGATGCCGTGTGGGAAGAAGAATGCGAGCTCGCGCGGCTGGCTACAACGTGTTTGGACGCGACGCGCCGTGCAGCCGGCGCGGGCCGGGCAGCGGTTGGAACCACCAGCAGGTCGCCTTCGACGGCAGCGCGCGCGGGCAGGCTGTTGGCCGCCAGCAGGCTTGCGGTAGAGACGCCAAAGCGGGTGCCGATCACGGCCAGGGTCTCGCCCGGCGCCACCCGGTGCACGCGCCACCCAGCGCGATGTTCGGCGGGAACCAGAGCCAGCGCGGCTGTTAGCCGGGCGCCTGAGCCCTTCGGCACGTGTACCGCGTAGTGGGCCGGCGCCAGGTTGCCCAGCAAGGCTGGATTCAACTCGGTCAACTCGGGAACCGAGGTGTCGGTGACGTCGGCTATCAAGGGGAGGGCGGTGAGGGCGGTCAGCTCGACGGTGTCGTATTCGATCGGCGGGTCCATCTGAACCTGGTCCAGGCCGTAAGCCTGCGCGTTCTTTTCCATGATCGTCATGGCCAGAATGATGGGCACGTAATTGGTGGTTTCGATGGGCAGCTCACCGCGCGCGCGCAACTCCCAGAAATCCGCGTAGCCGGTGCGTTCCACGGCCGTTTGCACGGTTTGCGGGCCGCAGTCATAGGCCGCGATGGCGAGGTACCAGTCGCCGAACATGTTGTAGAGATCGTGGAGATGGTGGGCGGCGGCGCGGGTGGCCTTCTCCGGGTCCAGCCGATCGTCGGTGTAGGTGGTGCGCTGGAGGCCATACTCGGCGCCCCGCCACGCCATGAACTGCCACATGCCGGTGGCGCGGGCGCTGGACATGGCGCGCGGCATGAAGCCCGACTCGGCCTGCGCCAAGTGAATCAATTCCTGCGGCACGCCTTCCTCGTCCAGGATGCGTTGGATCATGGGGCGATAGCGGCCGGAACGCTGCATGGCCACCACGATCGTCCCGTGGCCCCGGTTGGAGAAGTAGTTGACGTAGCCCAGCACGGCGTCAGTGACCGACAGCGGCAACTGCGAAACCGTGGCCGCCATCTGGTCGAGCACGCGATCCTTGATCTTGGGGTCCACCGGGAAGGTCATCTGCAGAATGTCTTCGAGCGGCGCCTTGTCGAACCGGCCCTCTTCGCTCGAGTCCGAAGCGCCCAGGGCGGCCAGGTCGAAACTGTGAATGGCGTCCACCATTTGGTCCATCCGTCGGTCATACGCCTGGCGGTCGGCCGGGTTCAGATCGGAAGCATCGAGCATGGCGTCAACCGCCAGGTCGAATTCCTGACGCGCCGTGGCGAAGGCCCCGATGGCATAGGCCTGCTTGCCCGCTGCGAAGTGACGCTCCGCCTCTTCGACCATCTCGTCGCCGCGAGTGCGGCGAGGTATCTGTGGACCCTCCAGCAGGAAGCCGGGCACATCCTTGGTATAGACGCCGGGTTCGACCAGCGGTGGGTGGTCGATGTCGAGGTTGACCGGCCCGGAGTGGGCATGCGGCGGTAGAAAGGCGTTTTGGAAGCTGGAGTGCTGGTTAATTCCGCATCCGGCGATGACGGAGGCCCCGGCGACCACGATAATCGAAGCGAGCGTCTGAGTTCGCGCGTTCATTCACACACTCAGCGAAAGATTCTAAAGCACTTACCGTAGCCTTGCCCAGAGGGGGACGATCAAACATTACAACACTATGAGTGTGGAATGCAACTGGCGTAAGGTAAGTCCCAGACTATTGCGTATCGGCAACATTTGCCGTTGTATACCGGCAACACCTGCACTGTGTCGTTATTCCTCTTCTTCCTCTTCACCCGTCTTAGCGGCTTTGGCCGCCGCAATGATCTTATCGGCTTGCAACTGGGGCACGTAATCGTAGTGATCGAATTCCATCGAGAAGGTTGCGCGGCCCTGCGTCATGGCGGTCAGATCGCTCTGATAGCTCAGCATTTCGGCCATCGGCACCTGGGCGCGGATGATCTGCGTGGTGCCCTTGGTTTCGTTGCCCGAGATGCGGCCGCGGCGGCTGTTCAGATCCCCCATCAAATCACCGGCGTATTCCCCCGGCGCCTGGATTTCCACGTTCATGATCGGTTCCAGCAGTGAGGGCTTGGCTTCCTGCATGGCGGCCTTAAAGGCCTTGCGGGCCGCCAGTTTGAACGCCAGTTCCGAGGAATCGACGTCGTGGTAGGACCCGTCGTAGACGGTGACCTTGAAATCGACCATGGGATAGCCGGCCAGGAATCCCTTTTCGGCGGCATCCACAATCCCCTTTTCCACGGCGGGGATGAAGTTGCGCGGGATGGAGCCGCCGAAGATTTCGTTGGCGAACTCGAACTTGGCGCCGCGCGGTAGGGGATCCATCTTGATCCAGCAATCGCCGAACTGGCCGTGCCCGCCGGTCTGCTTCTTGTGGCGGCCCTGCACGTCGGCGTGGCCGCGAATGGTCTCGCGATATGGAATCTTGGGCGCCTTGAGGGTGACATCCACGCTGTAACGCTTCTTGAGCCGGCTGACCACGATCTCGACGTGCTGCTGGCCGGCGCCGGCCAGCAGGAACTCGCGAGTTTGCGGGTCGCGGTAGAAGCGCAGCGACTGGTCCTCTTCGAGGATGCGGTGGACGGCGTTGCCCATACGGTCTTCGTCGTTGCGTGACTTGGCTTCGATGGCGAAGGCGATCGAAGGCTCGGGCAGCTTCACGGGCGGGTAGGTGACGGTAAAGCCCTTATCCGCCAGGGTGTCGCCGGTGAGCGTGTCTTTCAGCTTGGCCACCGCGCCCAGATCGCCGGCATGCAGCTCGGTCACGGGCTGCAGGGTCTTGCCCTGCGGGCTGCTGAGGTGGGCCAGCCGCTCAGCCGAACTGCGGGTGAGGTTCTGCAGCGCGCCGTCGTTTTTCACCACTCCGGTGATGACCTTGAAATAGGTGATACGCCCGGCGAAAGGGTCGGCCGTGGTCTTGAAGACGAACAGGGAGCAGGGGCCAGTCTCGACAATCTTCTGCGTGGATTCCTCGCCGTTGGCGATGCTCGCGAAGCCCTCGCGCTCGTTGGGGGCGGGCAGGTTTTCCACCATGAAGTTGAGGATCAGGTCGCTCGCGGTATTGTGCAGGGCCCCGGCGCACAGCACGGGGAAGATGCGCATCTCGCGGATGGCCTGCTTGAGGCCGGCGTCGATGTGCTCGGGCGGCAGCGTGCCCTTGTCGAAGAATTCTTCCATCAGGGCGTCATTGCCCTCGGCCACCATTTCGATCAGCGCTTCGTGAGCGGCCTTGGCGGCGTCGGCCAGGTGTGAGGGAATTTCGTCTTCTTTGCCTTTGCCATCGCCGTCGGCGGTGTACGTGTACGCTTTCATCCGGACCAGATCGACCACGCCCGAGAAATCGCGTTCGGCGCCGATGGGGATCTGGATCGGCACCGCGGAGCGGCCGAAGGCGGCCTGCACGTTTTCGAGCGTGCGCGTGAAGTCGGCGCGCTCGCGGTCCAGCTTGTTGATGACGATGGCGCGCGGGAGCTTGAAATCGTTGGCGAAACCCCAGACCTTTTCGGTCTGCACTTCCACGCCGGCGACGCCATCCACCAGCACCAGGGCCGAATCCGCCGCCACCAGGGAAGCGCGCGTGTCGTTGATAAAAATGTTATAGCCGGGAGTGTCCAGGATATTGATCTTGGTTTTCTTCCATTCCGCCACGGCGATGGCTGTAGAGATAGTGATTTTGCGGGAGATTTCCTCTTCGTCAAAATCGGTGACGGTGTTGCCTTCATCCACGCGCAGCAGCCGGTTGGCCGCGCCCGCGGTGAACAACAAGCCGGCGGTGAGCGACGTCTTGCCGGAATCGCCGTGGCCCACCAATCCGACGTTCCGTATGTCCTTGCTCTCGTAAACCTTCACGCTTGGCTCCCTGTTGGCAAAACGGAATAGTAACACGGGTCTTTAGGGAGGTGGGGCATGGTTTACCTTGCCCAGAATCGGGGTTTCCTTCACAATGGAAACGTGAAGGTAACCCTCACGCTGGACGACGATCTGGTCAAGAAGGTCCGCAAGATCGCGGCCGAACGGGACACCACCCTCACCGGCATGGTGCGCGACTATCTGGAGAAGACGGCTGCCGTCGAGGCGGCGTCCGGGCGCAAGCGCCGCGAGCGTGCGGCCCTGGAGCGCAGCTTCGAGACCATACAGGTCCACATCGGCAAGCCAACCTGGAATCGTGCCGACCTCCATGTCCGCTCCTGACTTCCTGGACGCCGTGGCGCACGCAGTCCTGCGTGCTGTGTCGAGAGTCGTCTCGACATTTCTTGGCCGGAAAAGCCGAGATGACTCTCGGCTCAGCAGACTGACAGTCCGCGCCACGAGCGGCGGTGGCTAACCTTTACGAACCGATGACTCCGGCTAGTGGGCTGCTGGCGGTGGCGTAAAGCTTCTTTGGCATGCGGCCGGCTTCAAACGCCAGTCGACCGGCTTCGACGCCCAGCTTCATGGCGCGCGCCATTTTTTCGGCGTCATCGGCGAGGGCGATGGCGGTATTCATGAGGACGCCATCGGCGCCCAGTTCCATGGCGATAGCGGCATCCGAGGCGGTGCCCACGCCGGCATCGACGATCAGCGGGACTTCCGTGATCATCTCGCGCAGAATCCGCAGGTTGGTCGCGTTTTGCACGCCCAGGCCGGAGCCGATCGGCGCGGCCAGCGGCATCACGGCGGCGGCGCCCGCATCGATCAGGCGGCGCGCATTCACCACATCGTCATTGGTATAGGGCAGCACCACGAAGCCCTCCTTGACCAGTGTGCGCGTGGCCTCCAGCAGGCCGGCGTTGTCGGGGAAGAGCGTCTTCTCGTCGCCGATTACTTCCAGCTTGATCCAGTGGGAAAGGCCCACTTCGCGCGCCAGCATGGCGGTGCGGATGGCGTCGTCTGCGGTGTAGCAGGCGGCGGTGTTGGGAAGGATGAAGATTTTCGTGCGATCGATGAAATCGAGCAGCGATTCCTTGCTCTTGTCGGTGAGGTTGACGCGGCGCACGGCGACGGTGACCATGTCCGCGCCGGTGGCCTCGTGGCATCGCTGCATTTCCTGGAAGCTGCGATACTTACCGGTGCCCACGATGAGGCGGGAGCGAAATTCGCGCCCCGCGATGATGAATGATTGCGGCATGTCCTCATTGTAACGGGGCGGCAAGCGTGTGGCATCGCGCCGGCATCCGGGAATCCGCTACCATGGTCACCGGGAATCTCAGCCAGTCCATGGCACATCTGATTTGATCGAGGAGGATTGCGGACAAGCACGTCCGGAGACACCTATGAGCCAGATTCACGCTTTAGCTGCCAGAGAGGCGAAAGGCCCTTTGCAGCCGTTTTCTTACGATCCGGGACCGCTCGGCGACGAGCAGGTCGAAATTGCAGTCGCCTATTGCGGCATCTGCCACTCGGACCTTTCGATGCGCAATAACGAGTGGGGGATGACGCAGTACCCATTCGTTCCCGGCCACGAGGCAACCGGCAAGGTGGTGGCCGTTGGGCCGCACGCCAAGGCGGTGAGCGTGGGCCAGACGGTGGGCCTCGGCTGGAACTCGGGCAGTTGCATGTATTGCAAGAGCTGCATGACCGGCAACCACAACATGTGCGAGCGGCTGGAGCAGACCATCGTCGGGCGTTTTGGCGCCTTTGCTACGCGGGTGCGCTGCCATTGGTGCTGGGCGACGCCGATTCCGGACGGCGTGGATGCCGCCAAAGCCGGACCGCTGCTGTGCGGCGGCATCACGGTGTTCAACCCGCTCGGCGAAATGAACGTGCGGCCCACCGACCGCGTGGGGGTGATCGGCATCGGCGGCCTGGGCCACATGGCGCTCCAATTCCTCAACAAGTGGGGATGCGACGTGACCGCCTTCACCTCCAACGCGAAAAAGGCCGACGAGGCGCGGCGCATGGGCGCCCATCACGTGATCGACACGCACTCGGCGGAAGAGTTGAAGAAGGCCGCCGGCAGTTTCGACTTCGTGATCTCGACCGTGAACGCGGACCTGGATTGGAATGCGTATATCGGAGCGCTGGCGCCCAAGGGACGGTTGCACGTGGTGGGCGTGGCGCCCAATCCGTTGCCGGTTCCGGCCTTCTCGCTCCTGGTTGCGCAGCGCTCGGTGAGCGGCTCGCCTTCGGGATCGCCGGCGGCAGTGGCCAGGATGCTCGAGTTCGCCGCGCGCCATGGCGTCGCGCCGGTGGTGGAAGAATTTCCCATGAGCCAGGCCAACCAGGCGCTGGCACACCTGGAAGCGGGCAAAGCGCGCTACCGCATCGTTCTCAAGAACGATCTCGAGTGAGAAAGTGAGGCAGGTCCCCGACCTGCCAACAAGGTTGGCGGGTGTTCATCCACCGAAAAACTCCGGTGGAGCAGGTCGGAGACCTCGGCTGTTGGCAGGTCGGGGACCTGCCTCATTTTGCTCAGATCAGCACCAGGCCGCGGCGGATGCCGATGGTGACGGCTTCGGTGCGGCTGCCGGCGTTGAGTTTTCCCAGGATCGAAGCCACGTGAAACTTGGCGGTGTGCTCGGAGATGCCGAGCTTCCAGGCGATTTCCTTATTGGCGTCGCCTTCGGCCACCAGGCGGAGCACGTCGAGCTCGCGGGCGGTCAGCGCGGCTGACCCGGCGGAAGCCGGTGCGGGCGACGAGGCGGCCAGCAGCGGCTCCAGTTCGCCCGGTTCGATCACGGCCAACCCGCCGGCAGCGGCTTCCACGGCGGCGAGAATCGCGCCCGGAGATGCGTCGCGAGCCAGCACCGCCCGCACACCCAGCTTGAACGCTTCGTGGGTGAACGAGGGCTGCGATTCCGCGCTCAGCAAAACGATGGCCGGCTGGCGGGCGGCTGGCGGCGGCAGATCTTCCAGCGCGCCCGCGGCCAGCAGAACATCGGGATGGAGCTCCTCGGCGGCGGAGGCATCCGGGAAAGATCCGGCCAGTTGCAGGCCGGGCGCCGAAGCCACCAGGGTTTCCAGGCCCGCGCGCGTCATCGCGGAGTGCGCAGCGATGAGTACGCGGATCACGCCGCCTCCGCCGCGCGCTCCCCCAGGCGAACCACGGTCTCCCGCACCGGCAAGCGGCCGCTCGAAGGCGCGCCGCGCAGGAACCGCAGGCGCAGCGCCGGCTGGCCCGAATCGAGCGCGTCGTAGAGCTCGTCGAGAGCGAGCAGCAGCAGATCGCCGGCTTTGAGCGAAGCCATGGCCGCGGCGCCGTCCGGATCCACATCGAGAATCAGAACGCCGGCCGAGACGGGGCGCAGCGTCACTCCCAACGACGGGCGCGGGCCGCGGCGCACGAAATCGGCGGCATCGTTCGAGGGCACGGCTATGCCCAGCCCATTGATAATGGCGGTGTTGATACCGATCACGCGGCCTTCGGCGTTAGCCAGCGGGCCGCCGGAGTTGCCGGGAGCCAGGCGCACTTGCGCGCGGATCCAGGCCCGGTTGCCCATGCCGCGGATCGGCCCCACCGAGTGAATTACACCGGTGGAAACCGCGCCGGCAAAGCCCAGCGGGCTGCCGACCGCGATCACCAGTTCGCCCGGCCGGAGCGACGACGAGTTGCCGGCGGCGGCCGCATCGAGCGAAGCAGCGGCAACCCGCAGCGAAGCCAGGTCGCGGCGCGCATCGCGCATGACGACCCGCGCCGGCAGCTGGCGCCCGTCCCAAAATTCCACTTCGAGATCCACGCCGCGCGCCACGTGGGCGTTGGTGAGCACCAGCCCATCGGCCGACCAGACGACGCCGGAACCGCTGCCGCGTCCGGCCCGCGAGTGAACCTGCACGGTCGAACGGCGCAGTCGCTCGGCCACTTCACCGAATCCCCGCATGTCAGCTCCTCCGCGGCCGTTCGCCGATGGTGATCGCGACCGAGCGGGACGCTCCGCCGCGTATCACTTGCACCTCGATCGCGCGCCCCACGCCGTGAGTTTCGAGCACGGTCTGTATGTCGTCGGTATCGGACACGGCAGTACCGCCGAGCGCGACCAGCACGTCGCCAATCAATACGCCCGCCAGCGCCGCCGGTCCCTCCGGTTCGAGCGAAAGAACGATCAGACCTTTTTGATGATCGGGCAGCTCGACGGGTTGCAGACCGACGCCCAGGTAGCCGCGCGCCACGCGTCCGCGGGCGAGCACTTCGTCGACGACCCGGTTGATGGTGGACGCGGGAATGGCCAGCCCCGCGATGCGCGACAGCGCGGAAGTGGCGATCCCGAGAGCCTGGCCCGCGGCGTTCAGCACCAGCCCGCCGGAAGAACCCGGATAGAGCGTCAGATCGAGACGGATGTAGCGGTCCAGCCGGCCGCCCCGCCAGGTGCGCCACGGGCCGCTCACCGCGCTTACGATGCCCAAGGTGGCGTTGATGCCGGAGTCTTCGGAGCGGCCCAGTGCCAGCGCCAGATTGCCGGGCGCCGGATCGTCCGTGGCCGCAACCGCCGGCGCGCCCGGCGCCTCCACCTTCAACACCGCGATATCCGTACCCGGGTCGCTGCCGGCCAGCGTGGCGGCGGCGTTGCTGCCATCGGGCAGAGTGACGGTGATTTCGTCTTCCCGCCGCACCGTGTGCTCGGCGGTGACCAGAATGCCGGGGCGCCAGAAAGCGCCGCTCGAGGAGAAGCGCGGCCGTGCGTGCACTGAAACCACCGAGCCCGCCGCGCGTTCCACCACGGCGGCCAGTTCCTTGGAAAAAGCCGCCAGTTCGTTTGCCATGAAAAACCTCCCTGTGATTCCAGCATGCCCGACAGCGGACGTTTCGCACATCGGGAAATCGGGCAGGTGGGAGCTAGCCGGAAGAGCGGGGCTGTTCCCATCGGAGGCGTACTGGTACCCGCCGCGCGTCGCGAGATTAAGCTGTTTCGTATCTTGCCGGAAGCGTTGTAAGCGATTGATAACGATAGCCCGCATAGAAATTTTCAATTGGACGCGCCCGCTCCCACGGTTTAGGTTGAGATATGGGAACTGCAATGAGGATGGCCATAGCGGATGCTGAGGTTGGCTTGTTGCACAGGGTCAGCAACATTGTCAGCTCGGAGTTGTCAGTCGACGAGATTTTGGGCGAGGTGCTCAGCCTCGCGGCGCAGGCCACCGCTTGCGACGCGTGCCTGATCTACCTCTTGGATCAACAATCGAACGAAATGGTGCTGCACGCTTCGCAAGTGCCGCACGCCGCGGATCTGGGGAAACTGCGGATCAAGGTTGGCGAGGGAGTGACCGGCTGGGTAGCGGAGCACAAGTCGGCGGTGGCGCTCGAGAAGGACGCCTTCGCCGATCCCCGGTTCAAGCGTTTCCAGACGCTGATCGAAGACACGTATGAGGCGTTCCTTTCGGTGCCGCTGGTCAGCGCCGGCGACCTGATCGGCGTCATCAACGTGCATCATCGCCAGCCGCATAAGCACAGCCGCGAAGAAATCGGCGTGATGAAGTTCATTGGCGAGCAGCTCGGCGTCACCATTTCCAAATCGATGTTGGAGCAGGAAAACGCGCGCCTGATGGAGGAAACGGCGGAAATGAGGCGCGAGCTGGAAACGCGCAAGCTCGTGGAGCGCGCCAAAGGACTGCTGCAGCAGAAGTTCGGCATCAGCGAGGAGGATGCCTACTTCCGGCTGCGCAATCAGAGCCGCCGTTTGCGCCGTCCCATGCGCGCGCTGGCCGAAGCCATCATTCTCTCCGAGGATTTGGATCGCGATTCCTCCGCTAGTTCGCGCGACGAACGCGTCGCATAGCCACCCGCCCTTTTTGACCGCCATTGTGGCGGAAAACTGCCTTCGAAGCGGCCGGCCCCGGATTCGGCCGGCCGCTTCGCTCTCTCCCGTGTAAGGGTTGCCAATGGGCCCAGCAGCGCGACCACGCGCGCGGACGAGCGTGTCCGCCCCACTGGCATTCGTTTCTTCTCCCCTCTTCTCCCCGCTCGAGATCGGGCCAAAACTAACGCTAACGGAGGAATACTGTGAAAAACAGCGTAATCCCTCTTGCGGCAGTGCTCGGCATGGTCATTAGTGCCGCGCCGTCCGCATGGCCGCAGACACCGCAAATTTCCGTCTGGAAGATCGATGTGCGAAGCGAGTCGGGAGAGTCTCTGAGCCACTACTCGGCCGAGATTTACGGCCAGCTTCATCAGAGGATGGCGGCGGACCTTGGACTCGACAATACGTTTGAGTTCCGCCAGGTTCCTTGTGGCCAATACCTGGTGGTTGTGCATGACGCGAGTGGCATTGCGGTGCACCAGGAATTCGTATCGGCCAGCGCCTCTGAACAGCCGGTGACGATCCAGTTGCCCAGGAAGGAGGCGTCGCGGCCTCCCTCGGGACCGGTTTCGGCGACAGAACTGCGCCACCCGCCGGCGCGAAAAGCCGTGCGTGCGGCCCAGTTGGCGCGGAGGTTCTTGCAGGCGGGAGAATTCGCAAAGGCGGCGCAACAATTCCGGAAAGCGATCGACATCTCGCCGGAGTACGCCCTGGCTTACTCCGGCCTGGCGGCGAGCTACCTGCGCACCGGCAACTACCGGGAGGCGGCCAGCGAAGCCAGCCGCGCAATGGAGCTGTCGCAGCCGAATCCGGCGGACTTGTGCAATCTGGCCCTGGCAGAGTTCCAGTTAGGGCGGATTGCCGAAACCACGGCGACGGTGCGGCGCTGGCTGGCCATGACTCCGGAGAATGCAAAAGCGCACTGGGTGCTGGGACTGCTGTTGGCGCGCGACCGGCGCACGCTGGCCGAAGCTGCCCCGCATCTGGAGCGCGCGGCGGAAGAGGTGCCCGCGGCGCGTCCGCATTGGGAAGCCGTGCGGAATGCACTGGCGGCGGGACAACAGGCGAGCCGGTAGGTGCAGAGACCCAACACCGCTCCCTGGTCGCGGCTCCAATGCGTTCTTTCAGAGCCGCGACCAAAGGGAGCGGTCAAAACAGCGACTACCGAACGGCCTCCCGCCCGGCCAGGCGCTGCCCACGACTCGGCAACTTTTGCCCATGCCGCGGGTTTGAAATAATACGCAGCCCGATACTGCGAGACAATGATGTTAAGGGGTCGCGTGCAGAATTTTCACCCGACGGCCGGCTTTCTCCTCTTTGCCGCCTGCTTCGCCCCTGCGTCGGCGTTCGGCGCCGATGCGCAGAAGGCGTTCACCGCTCCTTTCGAAGCCGCGGGCGAACTCACTCCGCGGAACAGGATCGACGAGCTGGTTTTCGCCCACTGGAAGGAATTGGGCATACAACCGGCGAACCTATGCTCCGATAGCGTTTTCCTGCGGCGGGCGTGGCTGGACGCGACCGGCACCTTGCCAACCGCGCAGCAGGCTAGCGAGTTTCTCGCGAGCCATGACCCCAACAAGCGCGCCGCCCTGATCGATCAGCTCTTGGAGCGTGACGAGTTCGCCGATTACTGGGCCATGAAGTGGAGCGATCTGCTGCGCGTCAAGGCCGAATTCCCGATTGAGCTGTGGCCCAACGCCGCCCAGGCGTATTACCACTGGATTCACGATTCGCTGCGCCAGAACAAGCCCTATGACCAATTTGTCCGGGAGATGCTGACCGCGAGCGGCAGCAACTTCCGCGAGGCGCCGGTGAACTTCTATCGCGCCATGCAAAACCGCCAGCCGGCGGGAATCGCGCAAACGGTGGCTTTGACCTTCATGGGCGTTCGCACCGAGAAGTGGCCGGCGGCGCGGCTGGCGCAGATGGCTGCGTTTTTCTCGGCAGTCGGTTACAAACACACCGACGAATGGAAAGAGGAGATTGTTTTCTTCGATCGCGGCAAAGCGGTCCCGAGTTTGTTGACCTTCCCGGACGGGACGCCGGCGCGGCTCCAGCCGGATCAGGATCCGCGAGAAGCGTTTGCCGGCTGGCTGCTAGCCCCCGGCAATCCATGGTTCGCTCACAACATCGCCAACCGCGTCTGGTATTGGCTGCTGGGCCGCGGGATCGTCCAGGAGCCGGACGATATTCGCGCCGACAATCCGCCCGAAAACGCGAAGCTGTTGGCTTGGCTGGAGAACGAGCTGGTGGCTTCGCATTATGACGTGCGGCATGTTTTCCGGCTGATCCTCAACTCGACTACTTACCAACTTTCCCCGATACCGCGGGCGGAACGGACGGTCGCGGCGGCTCATTTCGCCTCTTATCCGCTGCGGCGGTTGGATGCAGAGGTGCTCATCGACGCCCTCGATCAAATCACGGGGACGAGCGAAGCTTACACCAGCGCGATTCCCGAACCGTACACTTTCATGCCGGATTTCCAGCGCGCCATTAGCTTGCCGGATGGCAGCATCGGCAGCTCTTTCCTGGACTTATTTGGGCATCCGGCGCGCGATACCGGATTGGAATCGGAACGCAATAACCGGGCGAGCGACGCGCAACGGCTGCACATGCTGAATTCGACCCACGTGCAGCGAAAGCTCCAGCAGGGGCCGAAGCTCGCGGCCATGATGCGCGACATCAAGAACCCGCGGGAGCTGGTTTCGCAACTCTACCTGACGATTCTCTCGCGTTACCCTACCGACGACGAATGGAAGGTGATGGCGGCACATTCGCAATCCGGCGCGCCCAAGGGACGCGACGCAGTGGTCGATCTGGGCTGGGGATTGATCAACAGCTCCGAGTTTCTGTACCGGCATTAGGAACTAGCTGGAAAATGCCAAAACACGATGAGCCACAGATGAACACAGATCAACACGGATTGAAAAGAATTTGGCCTATCCGTGCCCATCTGTGTTCATCTGTGGCTCCAGAATTCTTTTTCGGGCTTTTTCAGCGGCCTGTTCGCTTAGGAGGCATCGAGACATGAAACCCAATTACCGTTTGCTGCCGATTAACCGGCGCGAAGCCCTGCGCGAGGGATTCTTCGCTGCGGCCGGCGTGTTGCTGGCGAGCCGGCTGGCGGGCGTCGCCAAGGCCCTGCCGGCCGCTCAGGCCCCGGCCAAGGCGAAGTCCGTCATCCAAATCTGGATGTGGGGAGGGCCGGCTCATCTCGATACCTTCGACCCGAAGCCGGAGGCCGGCGAGAACTATTGCGGTCCGTTGAACAGTCCCATCGAAACCAACGTGAGCGGCATGCGCATCTGCGAACTGCTGCCGCTGCTGGCCAAACAGGCGGACAAGTACTCGCTGATCCGCAGCATGACGCACGGCCTCTACGCGCATGAGACGGCATCTTATACCGTGCAAACAGGCCGCATCGCGGGCGGGCACGACGTGTATCCCAGCGTGGGCGCGGTGGTGTCGTTATTCAAAGGCTACAACGCCGGATACAAGGGGCTGATTCCGCCCTACATCGTGCTGACCGAGCCGCAGGGCCGGTTCTCCGAAGAGGGCTTCCTGGGATCGCGCTACAAGCCGTTCTCGACCGGCGGCGATCCCGCGCAGGCGCGCTTCGTGGTGGAAGGCGTGGTGGCGCAGGGTCTCACCGACGATCGGCAGAAGGAGCGCCGTGAGTATCTTCATCAATTGGATACGCTGGGCCACGCTATGCGGGGCGATCCGCAGTTGGCGGCCAGCGACGATGCCGAAAAACTGGCCTACGAGTTGATCCTGGGCGACGCCGGCAAAGTTTTCGATCTTTCGCAGGAGAAGGACGACCTGCGGGACCGCTACGGGCGCACCACGTTCGGCCAATCGTGCCTGGTGGCGCGCCGGCTGGTGGAGCGCGGCGTCCCCTACATCACGATCAACTACCAGGGCGGCTGGGACACGCACAAGCAGAATTTCCAGGTGATGCGGCGCCGGCTGCCCGAAATGGACAAGGGGCTGGCGACGCTGCTCCGGGATCTCTCCGAGCGCGGGCTGCTCGATACCACGCTGGTCTGGTGGAACGGCGAGTTCGGCCGGAAACCGAAGGTGGATTGGGAAGCTCCGTGGAACGGCGGACGCAACCATTGGGGCGGCGTGTTCTCGGCCCTGGTGGCGGGCGGCGGTTTCAAAGGCGGCCACGTGGTGGGGTCGTCGGATGCAAGGGGAGAAGAAGTGAAGGATCGGCCGGTGTATCCCGCCGACCTGATCGGCAGCATGTACGAGTTGCTCGGCATCGATGCGGCAGGCAGGTTGCCGCATCCTACGGGCCTCGAGGCGCGCGTGACGCCGACGGCGGCGGATGGATTGCCGCTGGCCGGACGGTTGAAGGAGATCATGTGAGGCGTGCGGCTCTGGCCGCGGCGGCTGTAGCCGCTTTCGCAGCCGCTCTGGCGGCCCAGCAGAGGCCGCAGATTCCGCACGCTGGATACGTCTATCCGGCCGGAGGCCGGCAGGGCGCGGCCATCGAGGTTCGTGTCGGCGGCGAGTTCCTGGAGGGCGCCAGCGCGGCGTATGTTTCCGGCCTCGGAGTCCAGGCAAGAGTCACGCAATACATCAAGCCGCTCAGCGGACCGGAAGCCCAGAAGCTGCGCGACGAGATAAAGGAGTTGCGCGACAAGCGCGCGGCTTCGCAGAAACCGGCAGCGGCCGGTTCGCCCAACGTTGTCTTCACGGCAGCGGATCAGAAGAGAATCGATGAGATCCGCGACAAGCTGGAAGACGTGCAGCGCAAGCCGTCGATTCCCGCGATTGCCGAAATTGCGATTCTTCAGATCGCCATCGCGCCGGACGCCGCGGTCGGCCCCCGTCAACTGCGGCTGGACACGAAGGACGGGTTGACCAATCCCATCGTATTCTCGGTGGGCGAGCTGCCGGAGTTTTCGCGCAAGCCCGTGCGCGTGGCGCCCGAATACAACGTAGTGAACGGCGCGACTCCCGCCAACCGCGCGGCGCCCCGCCCGCCGGAGCCGCCCATCGAGATCACGCTGCCGGTCGTAGTGAACGGCCAGATGACGCCCGGCACGGCGGACCAATATCGCTTCCAGGCAAAACGGGGACAACACCTGGTGGTCGCGGCCAGCGCCCGCGAGCTGATCCCTTACGTTTCCGACGCCGTGCCCGGATGGTTTCAAGCCGCGCTGACGTTGCGCGACGCGCAGGGCAAGGAACTGGCGTCGGCGGATCATTTCCTCTTCCATCCCGACCCCCTGCTCGAATACGAGATTCCGAGCGACGGCGAATACGTCGCCGAGATCCACGATTCGATTTTCCGCGGGCGCGAGGACTTCGTTTACCGCCTCGCCATCGGTGAACTGCCGGTCATTACCGGCATCTTCCCATTGGGCGGGAAAGCAGGGGCGCGCGCGGCAATCGAGACGCAGGGATGGAATTTGCCGGTGGCGCGGGTCACCGAGAACTTCAAGGGCAAAGCTAAAGCCGAGTATCCGATTTCCTTGCGGAAAAACGGATGGACTTCGAACAGCGTGCCGTTTGCGGTGGACACTCTGCCGGAGACGCTGGCCCGCCCGGGGATCGGCCATCGGGAAAAAGCGCAAAAGGTGAAGCTGCCGATCGTCGTGAACGGGCGCGTGGCGCAGCCTGGCGAAGTGGCGTACTTCCGCTTCGAGGGCCGCGCCGGGGACGAGATTGTGGCCGAGGTGTCGGCGCGCAGGCTCGGCTCGCCGCTCGATTCGGTGCTCAAGCTGACGGACGCAGCCGGAAAGCAAATTGCCTTCAACGACGACTTCGAAGATCCGGGCGCTGGGCTGATCACGCACCAGGCCGATTCGCTGATTTCCTGCCAACTGCCGGCCAAGGGAAGCTACTTTCTCCAGTTGACGGATGCGCAGGGCAAAGGCGGCCCGGATTACGGCTACCGGCTCCGCATCAGCCATCCGCGGCCGGACTTCGAACTGCGGGTGGTGCCTTCGAGCCTCAATCTGCGCGCGGGTGCGACCGTTCCGATTACCGTGCGGGCAATACGCCGCGACGGTTTCTCGGGCGAGATCGCGCTGAATCTCAAGGACGCGCCGGGCGATTTCGCGCTGAGCGGCGCGGCGGTGCCCTCCGGACAGGATAAGGTGCGCGTGACGCTGACCGCACCGCGGACTCCGGTTGGCGCGCCGCTCTCCATTCACTTGACCGGGCGGGCTACCATCGATGGCCATGAAGTAACTCGCACCGCGATTCCGGCCGAAGACATGGAGCAGGCCTTCGCGTACCATCACCTGGTGGCGGAGGATGCGTGGATGGTCCGCGTGATCGGCGAGGGCGCGCGCGGGGTCGGTTGGCGGTCCATCGAGAAGCCGGTGAAACTGCGGTCCGGCGACGCGACACCCTTCCAACTCTTCGTTCCCCCTCGCTTTCAACTGGGAGTGCGATTGGCGTTGAACGAGCCACCGGAGGGGATTTCGATTCAGAGCATAACCCCGGACTGGGATGGCGTCTCCGTGGTTTTGCGCGTGCAGGCCGACAAAGCCAAGCCCGGCCTGAAAGGCAACCTGATTCTGGACGCGTTCCGCGAGGTGGCGCCGAAGCCGGACGCCGCGAATCAAACCCGCCGGCGTCAGCCGCTGGGGACGCTGCCGGCAATTCCCTTCGAAGTGGTGGAAGCCGCCGCGCCGCGCAAGTAAACGTGGCGCAACAATGCCGAAGCAGGTAGGACGGACCATCGCCTTTCGTGGTCTGTCGCGCCTCGCCGAATCACGAGCCCTTGACAGACGACGAAAGCCAATCGCCTGTCCCAATTCTGAGTCATACATCAGGTCAAAGGGGAAGTAACTCGCGGACCGCCGCAGGTTACGCAAGCGCGTCTGCGATAGTATACTAAATCCTTCACCAGTAATTCAGACCTGTAACTCTGGTTAATAGGAGGATTATACGTGCAGCCCACAGCTCCCTTTGTTTGGCTGGCTCTGATAGCGGCGCCCTGGGTCCAATCGGGCCTGGCGCAGGCTTCCAACCAGGTGGTCTTCGAGAAAGTGGCGACCGTTGGCATGGAAGTGCCGGATACTCAAGTTACGCTGGATGTGGTGCAATCGGCGCCGATCTCCCCGGATTACTTCCTGGAAGGTGGAACGGTGGTCTTCTGGGGAATCACCAAACGCCCCTACCATTCCGGATTGTTTTCGGCCAAGGACGGACAGATCAAGACGGTCGCCCTGATGGGACGGAAAGATTCTCAACCGAATGCCGAAGGCATTCCCGAACCTTTCGAATTCATCCCCGGAGTCTTGGGCAACACCGATATCAAGGCGGGCGGCGCGCTGCTTTACGTCACGCTCAGCTTCGGCAAGTACCGTAAGAAGACGCGCTCGGTTTGCGTTTGGGATGGCGAGAAACTGCGCCCCTTGTTGTGGCACGGCGAATCGCCCGCATGGCTTGGCGCCGGCGAAAAGATCCAGTCGGCGGGGGTGGCTGGCATCAATCCCGATGGCAGCGCCGTGATTATCTACTTGACGGAGAGCGGCCAGTACGGAATCGCGTCGTACAGCAAGGCGGCGGGCATGCATCCTCTCATCTCCACCGCCAGCGGGCTGCCGGGAATGCCCGGCGTGACCATTCTCAAAGAGACCTTCGAACCGCTTTTTGACGACCCGTACGAGAAGGGGGAAACGAAGGACTGGGTCCTGCGTGGGCGCCTCGCTCCACCGGCTCTTTTGGGCGACTGGCTTTTCCTGGTGGTTGAGCCTTCCACTGGCCATCCCTTCCTGGCGCGAATCGGCGGCGGCAAGACGGAACGGATCGTCGAAGCGCAGGCCGCCGATCCAACCGATCCGGGTTTCATGGTCGAGGAGATCCGATCGTTCAAGGCTCTTACGCCCGACGTGGTGGTGGTCGAGATCGACGGCGGGAAGGGGGACAGGCGCCTGCTGGTTGCCGACAAAGGCAAGCTGAGCCGGATCTACCAGTCTGCGGGAGCCTACCAGGAGGTCGCGGCCAGGCTGGGGTTCAAGGAAGCCGATGGAATCGAGGAGATGGGCGACCTGCAGGTGGTTTCGCCGGCAACGAAGTCCTTCTGCGCTCTTTTCGACGAGCGGTCCCGATTCACTTTCTACGTCACGCAGGTGCGCTGTTTTGACGGGACCAAGATGTCCAACGTCACCGGTCAGGCGCGGATTGGCAGAAATGTAAACAACGTCCTGCGGCCCATCCCGGGCTTGCCGGGCGTGCTGGTGATCGACGCGGATTTCACTGCCGCCGTGCGGCACGCCGACCGGCAGATCAGCCACTGGATCGTCAACGGGAACGCCGTTGGCCAGGACCTGCAGCCCGCGGCCGACATCTACTCCAGCGGCAGCGCCAAATACACCGTGGGAGAAGTCGTCGGCGTGGATGCAGCCCGGCAGATAGCCTGGCTGAGACTCTCCGACGGTTATTACAAGGTGCACGGCGCGGGTAATTGAACCTGGCATGCGCCACGGGTTTGGCTATGATGATTAGCGTATGCGAAAATCCGTGCTAACGACTTTGGCGGCCATGCTGCTCACCGGTGGTATCGCGTGTTACGCCCAGCAGATCGGGTTGGTCCAAAACCCGTCCGCCCGCCAGAACCTCAGCCTGAACGGGCCATGGAAGATCATCGTCGATCCCTACGAAGCCGGCTACTATGACTTCCATCTGCATCCCATTCCAGGCGGCGGGCTCGGCGCCGACCGCGTCCCCGCCGACAAGAGCGATCGCCTGGAACTCACCTTCATGCCGAACGCCCCTACACTCCAGGTGCCCGGTGACTGGAACACCCAGAAGCCGGAATTCCTCTGGTACGAAGGAACCATCTGGTATAAGCGCGAATTCGATTACGCGAAGAAGCCCGGCCGCCGCCTGTTCCTCTGGTTCGGCGCCGCCAATTATGAGGCCATCGTCTTCCTCAATGGCAAGAAACTCGGCCAGCATGAAGGCGGTTTTACCCCCTTTCAATTCGAAGTCACCGACGCCGTCCATGATGGAACTAACTCCGTGATCGTAAAGGTGGACGACCAGCGCCACGCGGATGGTATCCCCACTGCCATGACCGACTGGTGGAACTACGGCGGCCTTACTCGTGATGTGAAGTTAATCGACGTGCCGGAAACGTTTATCCAGGATTACTTCGCGCAACTCGAGAAAGGCGAGCTCAATCGTATCGGGGGATGGGTGCGCCTGGATGGCGCCCACAAACGGCAGAAGGTCACCATCCGCATCCCGGAGACCGGCAACTACACCACCGTCGATACCGATGAAAACGGCTACGCGCGCTTCGCATTCAATGCCACCCTCACTCCCTGGTCGCCGGAGAATCCGAAGCTCTACGCTGTCCGCGTGGAAGCCGAATCCGACGCCGTCGAGGACCGTATCGGCTTCCGCACGATTCAAACCGCCGGCCAGAAGATCGTCCTCAACGGCAAGCCCATCTTCCTGCGCGGCATCTCGATACACGGCGAAGCTCCCTTCCGGGCCGGCCGCGTTTTTTCGGAAGCCGATGCCCGCGTGTTGCTCACCTGGGCCAAGGAGTTGGGTTGCAACTTCGTTCGCCTGGCGCATTACCCCCACGACGAAGCGATGACCCGCATGGCCGACCAGTTAGGCCTGCTGGTGTGGAGCGAGATTCCCGTCTACTGGGCCGTCCAGTGGGAGAACCCCGCCGCCTATGCCAACGCCGAGCGGCAACTCACGGATATGATTGCGCGCGACCACAACCGCGCTTCCATCGTTTTCTGGTCGATGGCCAATGAAACGCCCCTCGGCGATGCCCGCCTCAAGTTCATCGGCTCGCTGGCAACCAAGGCGCGCGAGCTCGATCCCACCCGCCTGATCACGGCCGCGACCCTGGTGCACTATTCCGACGCCACTACCATTACGGTTGACGATCCACTCGGGCATTACCTGGATGTGCTCGGCTGCAACGAATACATCGGCTGGTACGACGGCGTTCCCGCCAAGGCCGACAACGTCGCTTTCAAAACCGTCTACGACAAGCCCATGGTGATGAGCGAACTTGGCGGCGAAGCGCCCTACGGGAGGCACGGCGATGAAGATACCGCCTGGACCGAGGAGTACCAGGCCAACGTCTACCGCCATCAGATCCCCATGCTGAAGCGGATTCCATTCCTTGCAGGGATGACTCCCTGGATACTGGTGGACTTCCGCTGTCCCCGCCGTTTCCTGACCGGCATCCAGGATTATTACAATCGCAAAGGACTGCTGAGCGACCGCGGCGAAAAGAAACAGGCATACTATGTCCTGCGCGATTACTATCGATCGCTGGCCGCGCAGAAGCAACCTCCCGGGCCCCCTCCGCCCAGCTTGCGCAGCGTGGCGCCGTAAATTCACCATTCGTCCGGACGCGGACCTTCTGGCGTGGCTGCGACGGCAAAGATAGTGGCCAGGAAAAGCCGAGATGACTCTCGGCTCGGCAGGCCTGACGGCCCGCGCCACGATGCCGCCGCCGCACACGCTAGAATCAGATTTGGTTCTGGTTCAGAACGTTTCCAAGCTGTATCGTTTGTATCGGCGTCCGGCCGACCGGCTGCGCGAGCTGCTGCCGGGAGTGGCGCCGGCCCACCGCGATTTCTGGGCGCTGCGCGACATCAGCTTCGAAGTCGGGCGCGGTGAAACCCTGGGGCTGGTGGGGCCGAACGGGTGCGGTAAAAGCACGCTGTTGCAGATGGTGAGCGGCATCTTGCAGCCGACCATGGGGCGGGTGGTGACGCGTGGGCGGATCGCGGCACTGCTCGAATTGGGCGCCGGTTTCAACCCGGAATTCAGCGGCCGCGAGAACGTCTATCTGAACGGCGAAATCATGGGCCTGAGCCGCGGCGAGATCGACCGGGCGATGCCCTCGATCGAGGCGTTTGCCGAAATCGGCGAGTTCATGGAACGGCCGGTGAAGGAATACTCGAGCGGCATGTATGTGCGGCTGGCGTTTTCGACGGCCATCCACGTGGACCCGGAAATCCTGATCGTCGACGAAGCGCTGGCGGTGGGCGACGCGGTCTTCGCCAACCGCTGCGTGCGCAAGTTCCAGGAGCTGCGCGAGCGCAAGATAACGGTGCTGTTCGTCTCCCACGACCTGGGGCTGGTGAAGCAGCTCTCCGATCGCGCCATCCTGCTGCTGGGCGGCCGGATCGAAGCCGCCGGAGCGCCCAACGATGTGATCAACCGCTACATCGGGCTGGTGCTCGAAAAGCAGGCTCCGGAGGCGCGCCAACAACGCCTGCGCTCCAGCTTCCGCCACGGCGACGGAACCAGCGAGATCGTGAGCATTCAGATGTTGAACGCGCGCGGCGAAGAGACCGCGTCGATTGCGAGCGGCGAGCCGGTGACGGTGCGGGTGAGCGCGCGCTTCCACCGTGCTGTCTCGGACCCAATGGTCGGGATACTGGTGCGTACCCGAATCGGCATGGACGTTTACGGCACCAATACGCGCATCGAGCACACCGATTTGGGCGACTTCGAGGCTGGCCAGTTGCTGGAAGTGGATTTCGGTATCGAATGCTGGCTCACCCCGCAGCAGTATACGCTGACGGCGGCGATGCAGAATGCCGATGGATCGAGTCACGACTGGGTGGACGACGCTATCGCGTTCGACGTGGTGGACACTCGCGTGGCGGCCGGCGTCGCCAATTTGCGGGCGAAGATCGAATGGCGCGCATCACGATAAAGGCGCATCCGCGCGCCGCACGGTCGGAAGTTGCCGGAAAAGTGGGCGCCGCGTGGAAGCTGCGCCTGGCCGCGCCTCCGGCGGAAGGCAAGGCCAACCAGGAGTGCGTGCGATTCCTGGCGGAGTTGGCCGGCGTGCCGCGCTCGCGGGTGCGCGTGGTCAGCGGTGCGGCCGCTCGCACCAAGATCGTGGAAGTGGAAGGCGTGGCGCAGGAGGAGTTGGAAGCTCGCTTGGCGCGCGGGTCGGGATAGCGGGGATGACCGGACCTAGCGGAAGATCAGCTTTGCAATCGCTGGCCCGTGTTCTGCTGAAGTTTGCGCAGTCGCCGGGAAGCCACCAGGAGGCAAGCTAAACCGAGACCGAGCATTTTGAGTGCGCCGGGTTCCGAGACCCCTGGGACATCGCTTCCCAGGGTGAGAGCGTCGAGCGCGACCTGGCCCTCTGTTTCGGTGAATACCACGGATTCCGCCGTGCCGGCGAAATCGACTCCGATAGCGGTAAATGGACAGAACTGGTCGTTACTGCTGTTTTGGCAAGCCGGGTTACCCGAGGTAAATCCGTTCCCAGTGACGGGCAGTGCGAGTGTCGCCAGGAGCGTTCCAGTCCCGTCGATTCCGCTGTAGATGTAGATCGACTCCGGGGTGCTGAGCTCCGCATACTCGAAGGCTAAACCGGTAGTGAAACCGAGCGGGACATCCATCACGGCAGCCTGCGAATTGGCCACGAAGGTAAAGGCCATGTCTCCGTTCGGGTTCCCGGCGAAAGTTCCAATCCCGCCGTCGTCAGCGCTAAGAAAAGCCGTGAAGTTGGAGGTGAAAGTAACCCCATCGGCGGGTCCGGGTCCGCTGCCCAACGAGCCGGTACGACCGCTGAAATAGTTAAGAACCTCCTCCTGATTCTGAAAGCTCTCCGCAGTCATCACGATGTTGTCGGCGGCCGCAGTGAAGGTGAGCACGGCGCCCAAAGCCACAAGTTGAAATACCCTACGCATCAACCCTCCGCGGTGTAATCCAGTTTCTATCTCGCCAAAATATAAGTGCGCCGACATCCACTTACAATGGCCGATCGATCTAGTTACGCCGAATGTCCCCTCGGGTTTCCGAGTTGGACTTATTATACAGCAACCGCCAATCCTCCCGAGATAAAATCCTCGTGGATTTGGCGTTAACAGTTCTTACGGCCGGCTGTCTTGTGCTTTACAACACGTTTAGCAGGCTACCAAAAGGTATTTACAGCACTTACAATGCCACTCACTGACATCCGTAAGTTGCCGGTTCTAGAGTTGGGCGAGTGGGAAATCGGGCGATTTTGTGTGAAGAAATACCATTTTTTGGCAACCCGCGGCGCCGAGGTCTCCTGTCCGCGCTACGCCCCGGCGTGCGGGGCTCAGCCCTTCCACAGCAGCTCGGCGTCCGAACGGCGGATGTAGTTGGCGTCCAGAGTGGCGGGGTCCAAGGCTTGGCCAGCTTGCCAGAGACGCCAGGCGATGCGGGCGATGGCGGCGGCCAAGGCGTGCGGAGCCGTGGTGCGGCGGGCATCTCGGACGCGTGACGTGGCGAGCGCATCGGCGAACGTGCCGAAATCCGGCGAGACCAGTTCGACGCCCTCCGGCAGCGCCTCCAGCCATCGCGCCGGCGCGGCGACGGTTTCCGGGCGCACCAGGCAGCCGGCGTCATCGTAGACGGCCGCGTAGATTTCGCTGCGGCGGGCATCGAGCAGGGCTGCGCGCAAAGGCGCCGTGCCAAAAGAGGCGATGGCCGCGAGATTCGAGACCGCGACCGCCGGCTTGCCGGCCGCTTCCGCCAGCCCCTTGACGCAGGCCAGGCAAACCCGCACGCCGGTGAAAGCGCCTGGGCCGGATGCGGCGGCGAAGCAATCCACATCGCCAACCGAAACGCGGTGCCGGCCGAGCAGCGCTTCCAGGTGACCGTAAATCACGTGGGCGAAGCCGGAGGGTGATTCGAGCGCGACCTGCTCGATCAGGTCGCCGGCGCGGGCCAGCGCCAGACTGCCGTGCGCGTGGGTGGTATCGACGGCCAGAATGAGAGGCGTCACTGGTTGAGATCGTATCCTTTGGCCACCATGTAAACCGTGCCGTAGCCGTTGATGGCGTAGAGACGCAGCAGCGCGGTGGCGGGATAGTTGACGGCCAAGCCGGCGGGCAGCGCGAAATCGCCTTGCGGCGCGGAGCCGAGCACGCGGTACCCTTCGTGGTCCGCGGTGACTTCGGCGGTCCACATCCAAAGCATGGCGCGAGTGGCGCGGCTGGTGCGCTTGAGCTTGGCCGAAAAATGGGCCGCGCGGCCGGCGGCCAGCGCACCGGAGGGTTGCTCGATTTCGTAAGGGACTTTTTCGGGATCGATGACGATCTCCTGTACCGGCACTTCACGCGATTCGAACTTGTAACTGCGGTTCATGCTTTCGAGCGTGGTTTCGCGGACCAGGCGCAACACCCAGTCGTGATAGCGGTCGGGAGGCTCGCCAGTGAAATGCTGGCCGCTCCACTTGCGGCGCGCGCTGAGGGTGCCATCGGCAGGATCCAGCCAATAGACGTCGTAGCCGTGGTGCTCCACCGTGAGTTCCACCGGGCCGGGCTTATCGATATACACGATGTAGTCGACGCCGGGAAGCGCCAGGGCGCGCCCGCCATCGACGTCGAAATAAGGTTCGAGGTCCCAATGGCGCGTGCCGGCCATCAGGTTGAACCAAACCGTCATGGCCCTGGCGCCGGGTGAATCGGTGGAGCGCGCAGCCGGGGCGGTGTTGGCGTAGGTCGGGTACTGGCCGTTCATGGTGGCCGTCCAGAGCCGGTGGCGCAGTTCGGCCGCATCCACGTCATTGGGCCCGAACTTTCCCGCTCCTGTGTCCTCGCGCGCGAACTCGAGGGCCACGCCTGGCACCTCGTAGAGTTGATGCTCGATGGCGCCCACGGCGGCGCCCGCCGCTCCGTATGCGGCGAAATCCATCCAGCCGTCATCGAGCAGCGGCGCCGAGGTGACGCGCGCGCCGCTCGACCGCGGGTGCTGGTAAGGGTCCAACTGTTTGATCAGAGCGCCGGTTTCCGCCAGCAGCGCGCGCGCGCCGGCTTGGCTTTCGAATTCCTCGAGCCCCTGCCAGGTGACGTTCCTGGCGGCGTAACGGCCCACCAGAAAGCGGATGAAGCGGAGCCGCGCCGCAGGGTCCGGCAGCAGGCGGAGGAGGGCCGCGGGGCTGGGAGCCAACACCAGATCCGCAATCATGCCTTTCGAGTTGATATAGGCGATGCGCTGGTCGAGGCGCTGGAAATGCGCCAGGTCGGGACTGCCGGGGCGGCGAAAACCGAGGGCCGCGCCTTCCCCCAGCACCAGGCCGCGCAGATGGTTGAATTTCTGGGTGGCGCGCGCATCCACCACGGCGCGGAAGTCGGCATCCTCCAGCCAGGCGAAGTCCATCTCGCTCGCGCCCATCCACAGGTGCGGCTGGTTGGCAGCCTCGGTGGCCCAATGATGGATGTTGGCAACGCGAAGAAAGCCTGGCGCGTCGGAAGCGCTGGCGGTGAAGGCGCCAGTCAGACCGTCCCATTCGGGCACGTTGCTGGTGAGGCGGTACTCCCAGTGCCCGGCCTCGGTGGGCGCGAAGCGCAGCACCATGCGGCTGCCGCCATCCCAATAAGCAGGCAAGGCGTAGGTGCGCATCAGAGGCGAACGGAACTCGGCATGCAATTCGACGCTGGAGTAAGGGTCGGGATGCGCGGCGGCAGCCTTGGCGCTCAGTTCAAACACCAGTTCACAGGGCGACCACGCCGGCGTGTTATCGCAACTCGAAGCAGGCTGCGGAGCGGCTTGCGCCAACAGCGCCCCAGCCAGTGCAAAGAGCAGCGGGACGGCCCGGAGTGCGCCACCCAGGGGCGCGGCGCGTCGAGTGGAATTCACATTACCAGTGTAGTGCGACGGGGCGGATGATCGTCCGGTAGCGCCGGCGGTCTTGCCGCCGGTGATTTGCCGGGATTCCCGGACCTTCGAGGCGGTTTTTCGACCCTGTCAGGGTGTCGTGCTTTGCCGAGGCATGACAGACCGGGCCGGGCATGCCCTGCCCCTACTTCGTACCCAGCGATCGCAGCTTCAGGTCGAAAGTGCTGTAGGGCTGCGCGCCCACCACCAGATCGCCCTCGATGCCTTCGGCCGTGCTCTTGCCGACCACAAAGGCGGGAGTGCCGTCGGCCCCAATGCGCATCGCTTCCATCATGTCGGCCTGGATTTCGTTCTTATACTTTTCGCTCACTACGCAAACGCGGAATGCCGTCACGTCCAGCTTGAGAAACTCCGCGTCGGCCAGCAGGCTCTCCAGATCCAGCTTGTCGGGGTGATGGCCCATCACGTCGCGCAGAGCCCAGAACTGCCCCTGAGCGGCGGCGCAGCGTCCGGCTTCGGCGGCGCGCATGGCATCCGGGTGCATCGAATCGAGCGGCAGGTCACGGCTGTAAAAGCGGACCTTTCCGGTGTCGATGAAATTTTTTTTCAGCTCGCCGAAGGTCTGCGTGTGAAACGACTGGCAGAAGGGGCACTGATAGTCCGTGAACTCAACCATCGTGACCGGCGCGTTCTTGGAGCCCAGCATCTCGGCGCCCTCCAGGTTCATCTTGATCTTGACCGGCGGGCCGGCGAGCTGTTGCTGCTGCCGTTCGAGCAACTGCCGGATCTGCCGCAGTTCCTGAAGAATCTCTTCGGCCTGCTGGCGTGTGATGCCCGGCTCCTGGTTGGCGCCGCCGGCAGCGACCTGTGCGCGCACGCCCGGCAACAGCAATGCCAGCGCCGCGCACGTCGCAATTCGTAAGAAGTTTCTCATTCCACTCCTGGAAATTCATTAAACAAGTGTTGTGGGGCGGTCCCCCTGGACCGCGGCCGACGCCCTCGTCGGCCCCGCCTCAGGCATCCCGACTATTAGACCCTAATTCTTCTCCAGCATCAGCATGTATTGCACGTCGCGGACATGCTCCTTCTCTTCCAGCAGGTGAAAGTGGTTGGCCTCCACCTCCTTGATGACGTCGGGCATGTCCAGGCGGATGTGCGTGAGCGCCCGCCCGTTGGGCATCGCCGACTCCCTCTTGTAATACTCTACGATGATTAGCTTGCCGCCGTCCTTGAGCGCCTTGTGAATCGCGGCCAGCATCTTCTCCGGATAATCGAAGTGATGGTAGACGTCGAGCGCCAGCGCCATGTCCAACTGGCCTTCGGCCAAGCCCGGATCGGTCTCGGTGCCCTTGACGAAGGTCACGTTTTCCAGGCCGGCTTGGTTGACTTTCAACTTGGCGGCGGAAAGAAAATCGTCGAAGATGTCTTCGGCGATCACGTGGCCGCCGGGCCCGACACCTTTACTGAGATACGGCAGCATGAATCCCACGCCGGTGCCGATGTCGGCCACCGTCATGCCCGGTTGGAGGCCCATCTCGCGAATCAGCAGCCCCGGCTTCTGCGTCTGTTCGCGTTGCGGACTGCCCAGCCCGGCCGCCATTTGCTTGCGCTGTTCCTCGGTCTGATAACCGCTGTTGGCTTCGCGCGCGACCTGCGCCGCCAGACTGGCCGCCAGGACCAAAGCTAAGCACGCAATCTTTTTCATAACAGTGGCTCCCTATAGTGGTGGGTGTATGGAAACTCGGCGGCTGGCTTCGTATCAGGGCACGGCTTCAGCCGTGCCGCAACGCATCGGCAGCCAAAGGCTTTAGCCACTGGGGCTTTCCTGAGTCCACGGGGGCTGAAGCCCAAACCTCTCTTCCGATCCGTCGGCACGGCTGAAGCCGTGCCCTGATACAAAGCCTCCTGACAGACCAAAGCCTTGCGTACTCCTACGTTCCGATTCATGCGAATTTCACTAGGAATGGAGAGCTTCGCCATCTCTAGGTCGCGCTCCCTATAGTGGTTATAATAACAGGCACTCGCGCCGGACTATCATAATAGAGCAGGCTCTCGCCATGAAACACCGATTCCACCGAATCACTCTGCTGGCGGCCTTCGCCGCTCTATGCTTGGCCCAGGTTCCGCAACCTGAACCGCAGCCGCCGCCGGCGCCGCCGGTCAAGCTGCCCAACGGCAAGCTGCAGCGCGATGAGATCCTCAAAGAGGAGCAGGCCGAAAACCGCAAGGACGCGGAGGAACTGGTGGAACTGGCGCAGCAATTGCGCGGCGACCTGGAGAAGAACAGCCGCTATGTTTTTTCCCTTGCCGACCACAAGAAGGCCGAAGACATTGAAAGACTGGCGCACAGAATCCGCACTCGCATGCAGCATAATTAGCCTGCTGGCCTGTGGCATTGCCGTTGCGCAAGCCCCCGCGAAAAAGGCGGCCCTGGCTGTGATCGATGCGAACGACGCCGCGCATTGGCAGGCGGTGGCGAAAGAGGCCGGCTGGCAGATCGTCGTCCCCGATGGCGCATCTTCCGATCCTATCGATACGCGTGTGCTGGCCGTCGCCACCGCGGTGCGTTCTGCCATTCAGAACGGCGGCGTTGACCCGGCGCGCGTCTATCTGGCCGGCCGCGGCGATTCGGCGGCCGCGGTGTTCTATACCATCTCGCGCCTGCCCGATATGTTCGCCGCCGGGATCGCGATTGGCGGCTCGCCCCAGGCCGCGATCTCCACCGGGCGCATCTACACCGTCAATTTCAGCAATTCTCCCGTGCTGTGGGTCAGCGGCAATGACGCGGATGAGGCCACCGCGCAGAAGCTGAAGGCCGCCGGCATGTGGATGGAATGGCGCTCCGCCACCGGCATGAAGAACGCCGATGTGTTCTCCTGGCTGGCAGCGCGCACGCGCGATCCGTTTCCGCTGGACGTGGATTGCGAAACCGATTCCCCCACGTTTGCGGGTTGTTTCTGGCTAACGCCCGGCAAGTTCGATGTCAACGAGAGCAACGATGTGCTGCCGCGTACCTTGGTGGCCACGGCTACCCCGGCCGCGCTGGACCTGGGCGCCTTCGGTTACAAGCCCGACGATCCCGGGCCCGGCGTGCTGATCTCTCACCTGCCGGAGAAATACTCCGGCCCGCTTAAGCTTGGCGACCGCATCACCGCCCTCGATGGACACCCCATCGCGGACGCTCACGAGTTCCAGACGATGATGACCAGAGCCACCGAGGAGGCGCATGCCGTCGTCATGATCCAGCGCGGCAAGGTGCGCACGCGAGTCGAGACGCGCATCCTGGTCCCCCACCACGATTTCGTGCCTACCGCGCGTGTTCAGGGCAAATACGACCCGGTACAGAAACAGATCCTCATCATCAGCCGCACCGTCACCGAAATGCGCGTTACCGTTCCCGAAGCCTGGGCCGGCGCCAGCCTCTTATGGAACGGCCTGGCGCTCGAGAAAATCGACCAGGCAGGCTGCGTTCTGCTGACCATCGACAAAGAGCTGCTGCACGCCGGCCCGTGCCAGTGAGGGGCGGCACTGGCCGGCCTCACAGCCCACCCCAGTCACCAATCTAACGAATACTTCCAACCCACAGTCGCCGCGTAGCTTACCGTCATTTCCCCGCCTCCGCCGGCCGCCTACGCCCAGCCTCCGTGTCACACTGAAACCGCAGGGGCTGGGCATGCCCGGCCCGGCGCGAGGCACGCCCGGTTCGGCAACTGGGCTGAAATGGGTCCGATCGTTCCCACAAACGGCAAACCGTTTCGCCTGTTTTCAATAACTTGGGCCGTTTTCGTGGGAACGATCGTGCCCATTTTGGCGATCCGGAATCTGCTACGATTTGATCCACATGCTCCGCCGTTCGCATCGGCCCATAACCGCGCGCGAAGCATCGAGAAAACTGTTGCGCGCTCCCAGGGATGCGCGGCGCGACGCCGCTTTCCGCAAAGCCATCCGCCAGATCCCTCGCGGCAAGGTAGCCACTTACGGGCAGGTCGCCGCCGCCTCCGGCTACCCGCTCTATCACCGTCAGGTGGCGCAGTTGCTGCGCGCTTCTCCCGTGGGATCTCTCCCCTGGCAACGCGTCTTGGGATCCGGCGGCGCCATCAAGCTCCATGGCGAAGCCGCCCTGGAACAGCGCATGCGCCTAGAAATGGAAGGAGTCCGCTTTCGCGGCAAGTGCGTAGACATGGACGCCCATCAGCACCGCTTCCGGCCCTGGGAATTGGAGGAATAGATCGCCGTGCGAGCGGCGCGCCTTATGCGGAGTCGCGATTCCGGCCGTTCGCCTCGGCTGTCGCCTGCATTGACGCGTGCGCCTCGCCGCTGGCATCTGCCTGCCCCGTTGGTGGCCGGCCGCGGCGCGGCCGGTCTTGCTGACACAGCTCCAGGCTTTCGATGGCGGCATCCAAGTCCGCCAATTCCTGTCGCAACTGGGCGAGCACTTTCGTCAGGTCCATGTGGGCTCTCCTCAAGATATCACTTCAATGCCCCCAGGTGGGGCATGCTTTAGCTTTGCCCGTATCATCGGGATCCGCGGTATACTGATCGGCAACCGGGGCCAAACATCGCCAGCCAATGCCCGCAGCTTCCATGACAAATCAGCCGGGTAACTACGTCCTGATCGTCTTGGACAGTTGCCGCTACGATTCGTTCACCGCGGCGCGGCCTGCCACCATGCGCAAACTGGGGCGCCTGGAAAAGCGCTGGTCCTACGCCTCCTGGACCGCGCCCTCGCACTTCAACCTGCTGATGGGCCTGATGCCGCATTCCAGTCCTCGCAACATTTTGGCAACCGAATACTACCAGCGCGAATTCCTAAAATTCAACCAGCGCCTCGGGCTTCAGAACCTCGAGTTCAAATCCTTCCTGCCCCGTTTGTATCTACCCGTGCTCCTCCGCCAAATCGGTTACCGAACGCGCGCCATGGTTTCGCTCCCGGTCTTGAATCCAGCCACCATCCTCAACACCGGCTTCGACTCCTGGCAACTCATGGACCACCACAATGACATGCGCGCCATGCTGCCGAAACTCACGTTCTCCGAGCAAGCCCCCACGTTCTGGCTGCTCAACACGGGCGAAACGCATTATCCTTATGCGCTGCCCGGCGAGCCGCCGGACGAATGGCCGGCCATCAGCGGCGTGCACGGCGTCTTTCGCCATCTCGACGAGCTGATTGTCGGCGGCAAACTGCCGCGAGCGCGGCGCGGTACTTTCAGCGCCGCGAAACTGGCGGCTCTGCGCAGCCGTCAAATCGATGCCGTGAAATATCTGGATCGTGTCGTCGAGGAGTTATTCGACCTGCTGCCGAAGAATACTTACGTCACCATCACCTCCGACCACGGGGAATTGTTCGGTGAAGACGGATACTTCGGTCACGGCCCGATTCAGCATGAGAAGGTTTTCGAAGTCCCCTTCGTCGAAGGACGTCTCCGATGACTCACTGGGGACTCTTCGCGTATATCGGTCCGGGCGCCGGGTTCGCGTTTCTCGGCTCTTTTCTTTCTCTCGTATTGGCCGTGCTGGCCGGCATCGCATCGATGGTCGTCTGGCCCTTCCGCATGGCCTGGGCGCTACTCTCGAGACGCCGGCGAACGCAGTTTCGGAAGGCCATCTTCCTGGGATTCGACGGTCTCGATCCGGTCATTACCGAAAAGCTGATGGCCGAGGGCAAGCTACCCAACTTCGCGCGATTGCGAGACCGCGGATCTTATCGCCGTCTCCGGACCACCTTCCCCGCCCTTTCGCCGGTTGCGTGGTCCACGTTTGCCACCGGTGTCAATCCGGCAAAACATAATATCTTCGACTTTCTGAGCCGCGATCTGCGGACTTACGCGCCGGAGCTGTCATCGGCGAAGGTGTGGCCTGCCACGCGATTTCTGCGGATCGGCAAATGGAGCTTTCCGCTGTCTCGCGCGGCAGTGGAAATGCGGCGCAAGAGCGAGCCGTTCTGGAAGATACTGGGGGCTCACGCGGTCCGCAGCACGATTCTGCGGGTGCCCGTGACATTTCCTCCGGAAGCATTCAATGGACGCGAGCTATCCGCCATGTGCACGCCCGACCTGCTAGGCACGCAGGGAACTTACTCGCGCTTCACCGCTGCCGAGGGCGCGCTCGCGGGGCCCGAGGGAACTCACGTGCCATTCCGCGTTCAAGATACCCGCATCGAGATTCAGGGCGAATCCTATCCAATCGCCATCGGCGAATACACGCCTTGGATCCGGCTCAAATTCGGCCGCGCGCACGGCATCGTGCGCTTTTTGCTGACCCGCCGCGAGCCGGAAATCGACCTCTACGCAGCACCCGTGCAAATCGACCCCGAGAATCCCGCCTTGCCCATTAGCCATCCCCCGTTCTATGCCATCTATCTGGCGAAGTTACTCGGGACTTATGCCACGCTCGGCCTCGCGGAAGACACCTGGGCTCTCAACGAAGGCGCCATCGGCGAAGACGCGTTTCTCCGCCAGGCGGAACTCATCCAAAAGGAGCGCGAGGCGATGTTCTTCAGCGCGCTCGAACGAACCCGCCGCGGCGTGGTGGCCTGCGTCTTCGATACCACAGATCGCGTGCAGCACATGTTCCACGGGCGGCCGGAAGTAATCGAGCCGCTCTACTGCGATATGGATCGAATCGTGGGGAAGACACTTGCGTATGCGGATCCGGACACGGCCCTATTCATCCTCTCCGATCACGGCTTTTGCGCGTTCCGGCGAGGCGTCAACCTCAACTCCTGGCTGCTCCGCGAGGGCTACCTGTCCCTCGATGCGGGGCTCACTGCATCGGGCGAGTATCTGGAAGGGATCGACTGGACGAAGACGCGGGCCTACACATTCGGGCTCGGCGGCCTCTATCTGAATCTGCGCGGGCGTGAAGCACATGGCATCTTGTCCAAGCAGGAAGCGGCGAAACTGCTGGACGAGTTAGTCCGCAAACTCACCGGGTTGGCCGATGAAGAAACCGGTGAAACCGCCATTCAATCCGTGTATCGGGCTTCGGATATCTATCGGGGTCCGTACCTGAATGCCGCGCCGGATCTGATCGTCGGCTACGCACCGGGCTATCGCGCTTCCTGGGATGCGGCCACCGGACGAGTCACTTCCGCGATATTTGAGGACAACCGCAAGGCCTGGCGCGGAGATCATTGCGTCGATCCGCCGCTCGTGCCGGGTGTCCTTTTCTCCAATCTCAAGATCACCGCCGCGGACCCCGGCATCGAGGACATGGCGCCCACCGCGCTGAGTCTCTTCGGCGTCGAAGCGCCCGCGTGGATGGAGGGCAGACCAGTCATTGCCACGGCGTGAATGGGGTCTCGCGATCGCACTGGCTTTGCTTGCCGGCTGCGGCGGAGGCCAGTACAAACGAGTCATCGTCATTGGAGTTGACGGCATGGACCCGGCGTTCGTCGAGCGGCACTGGGCGGACCTCCCGAACTTGGCGCGGCTGCGGCAGCGCGGCAGTTACTCCCATCTGGAAACAACCGACCCTCCACAGAGTCCGGTCGCCTGGTCGACATTCATTACCGGGCTCGATCCGGGCGAACATGGCATCTTCGATTTCGTGCATCGCGACCCGGTGACGCTGGAGCCGTATCTCTCGACCGATAAGACGCTCGGCCCGCGTTTCACACTGCATCTCGGGCCTTGGGAATTGCCCCTCTCGCGCTCGCGCGTGGTTTCACTGCGCAAGGGGCGCGCTTTCTGGGAGTATCTGTCGGACCGGAGCGTTCCAGTGACCATCGTGCGTATTCCCGCGAACTATCCGCCATCCGAAGCGGGCCGAGAACTTGCCGGAATGGGAACCCCTGACCTGCGAGGCACCGAGGGTACCTTCACTTACTACGCGGACGATCCCGCCGAGACTTCACATGAAGTGTCGGGAGGTCTTATCCGAAAGGTGGAAGTCAAAGGCGGTCACGTGGAACTACGCGTGGAAGGTCCGCCCAACACTTTGCGCCGGGATCACTCTTACTCGGCGGTCCAACTGCTCGCGGACGTCGATCCGGACCGGCCTTATGTCCGGCTGCAGGTTGCCAATCGGATGGCGATCGTGCGGCAGGGAGAATGGTCCGGGTGGCTGCCCGCCAATTTTCCGCTGCTGCCCCACATCGCCTCGGCCAGAGGCATGTTTCGTGTGTTTGCGAAGCAATTGCATCCGCGGTTCGAACTGTACGTCTCTCCGGTCAACGTCGATCCGGAGGAGCCAGCGCTGCCAATTTCGACTCCCGGCTCTTACGCGCGCGAGGTGGCCGCCAGGATGGGAAGGTGGTCCACGCTGGGCATTCCGGAAGATACCTCGGCGCTGCGTCAGGGAGTCTTCGACTTACCCGAGTTCCTGTCGCAGAGCCGTCTCGTCCTCGACGAGGAGCGGCGTCTTCTGGACGATTCGCTGCGGCGATTTACGGGTGGCCTGCTGTTTTTCTATTTCTCGTCGGTCGATCAGAATTCCCATGTGCTGTGGGGCAAGCACGATGCGGAGTTACTGGATATATATCGCGCGGTGGATCGATCCATCGGCGAAGTCATGCGCCGCGAACCCGCAGCCGAACTGATGGTGATGTCGGACCATGGCTTCGCCGCGTTCAACGGCGCGGTCAACCTGAACACCTGGCTGGTTTCGAGAGGCCTCCGAACCAAAGCGTACGCGCTCGGGCTGAATGGTCTCTACCTTCTGGATAAGCGCGTCGAGCAGGAGGTGCGGCAGCAACTCCTTGACCTTCGCGACCCCGCCAACGGACACAGGATGATCGCGAGCGTCACTGAAACCAACCCATCGCCGGAGAACCGGAGCATCGCGCCGGATCTGATTGTCGGCTACAGCGCCGGCTACCGCGCGTCCTGGCAAACCGCGTTGGGGGAAGCGCCGGAGGGGCTGGTTGTAGACAATGACGATGCGTGGATCGCGGATCACTGCATCGATCCGTGGGAAGTGCCGGCCGTGCTGTTCACCACGCGGGCGATTCGCGCGAAAGCACCGAGGTTGAAGGATCTGCCCGTCTCGTTGCTGGAATTATACGGCGTCGCCCGCCCGCCACAGATGACTGGGCAGTCGGTTTTTTGACACGATAGTGTTCGGTAGGGCATGCTTTAGCTTGCCCAAGAGTTGTACTTATGCTTTCCAAGACCACGGTCAAGTTGAACAAGACGATCTGCGAACGGGCGCGGCGCGCGGCTAAGGCTGCCGGCTACAGCTCGCTCGAAGAGTTTATCGAGCATGCGATCGAGAAGGAATTGCCCAATCACGAACAGTCCGCGTCGAAAGAAGAATTGGTCCGCAAGCTGAAAGGGCTCGGCTATCTCAAATGAGAGCACTGGCCACGCTGGCTCCTTTGAGCGCGCTGTGCGGAATCGTTACGGCGTTCGTGTTCCGGCGGTTCGGGTCCAGCCATACGCGGCGAACCGTGAACCGGATCCTCGCGCACGTGCTGGAGCTGCGCCTGTTTCTCGACGAGCCCCGGCTGATCTGGAATGCGCAACGCGATCTGTTGCGTGAGAACCTGCGGCTATTCGGACAGATTGCCCTGCCGAGTCTGATCGCCGCGCCGTTGCTTGGTCTCATCATGTGGCAGGCCGATGCGGTTTACGGACGCGCGCCGCTCCGCGCGGGCGAGGCTGTCGTGGTGACCGCGCACGTCAAAGCCGGCGATCTCGCCCAAGTGCGGATGGAAGCTCCGGCGGACATTGCGATCGAAACTCCGGGCGTGCGAGTTCCCCGGTTGCGTGAGGTGAGCTGGCGCATCCGCCCGTTACGGCCTTTCAGCGGACGTCTGCGCGTAAACATCGATGCCGAACGGATCGATATCCCATGGCCGCGCGCCACGGTGCTGGGCGTCTCCTGGATGGTGTGGTTCTTCGGCATCTCCTCAATCTCCGCTGTACTTGCGCCGCGATATCTGAAGCGCCACACTGCAATCCTGGCCATCCTCGTGTTTGCGCACACCCTAAGCGCCGCGGAAAAACCGCCCGTGGTTTTGATTTCGATCGACACATTGCGGGCCGATCATCTCAGCGCGTACGGTTATACCAAGATTCGAACGCCTAACATCGATTCCTTCGGCGACAAAGGAACCATTTACCTGCGGATCGATTCACAGATCCCGCTGACTCAGCCATCGCACGCGTCGTTGATGACTTCGACTTACCCGTTTGAAAACCGTGTCGAGGAGAATTCCGAGAGCGTGCCGTCCGGGGCCGTCACGCTGGCTTCGGTGCTGCACGCGAACGGTTACCGGACCGCGGCGTTCATCGGAAGCATCATGCTCGACCGGCGTTACGGTCTGGACAAGGGGTTTGATCTCTATGACAGCCCGTTTGAGATGGCAGCCGGTGAGATGCCGAATCCCTACTCCGCGCGTGTGCGGCGCGATGCCGCGCTGGTGACGCGGGCGGCGCGGCAATGGATTGGCGAGAACCGCGGAGAGCCAGTGTTCGTGTTCCTCCACTTATACGATCTGCACACGCCGTATGCGCTGCCGCAGGTGGCCGGACTGACGCCTTCCGTAGCCGGGTATGACGCGGAGTTGGACCATGTCGACCAGGTGCTCGGGCGGCTGCGCGACGCGCTCCAGCGCGATGGGTTCTGGGACAAGGCACTGGTGATTCTGCTCGCCGACCACGGCGAGAGTTTAGGCGATCATGGCGAGACCAGCCATGGATATTTCATCTACGAAAGCACCATGCATGTGCCGCTGATCATCCACTGGCCCGCCAGTGCTTCCCAGTACCCGGCGCGGGTCACCGGGGCGGGCGGACTGATCGACGTGGCTCCGACGATTCTCGACTTTCTGCATATCGCGGCGCCGCCTTCGTTTGAAGGAGTAAGTCTGCTGTCCGAACATGGCGAGCGGATGATATATGGCGAGAGCGTTTACCCGCAGGAGACTTTCGGCTGGGCCGCTTTGCGATCTCTGCAATCGGGGACTTATAAGTACATCGATGCGCCCAAAGCGGAGTTGTACGACCTTTCGAAAGATCCGGGCGAGCGAGCGAACATCCTGCCGGCGCGCTCAGTGGAGGCACGGTCAATGAAAGCGCGGCTCGACGATCTGATGGCCCGGCACGCGGCGCCGCAGCATCAATCGTCGTCCGAACCTTCGGCGCACACGCGAGAGGTGCTTGGTTCGCTGGGGTACACGGCGGGCGGAAAACAAGCGGCGCGCAATCCGGCGGCCGATCCAAAAGACAAGCTGGCGGAACAGGAAGCTTACGAGCGCGGTCTGACACTGCTCTATACGGGGCGTTACGACCAGGCGATTCTCACCCTGCGGCGGATCGTGAGCGGCGACGCCCGGAACCTGCCGGCGCTGGGCGCGCTGGGCGAGGCGTATCTGCGCTCGGGCAATGCCGCGCGGGCTCTCGAGTTATGGCAACAGGCGCTGGAACGCGATCCGGCGTACCGGCCGGCCGCGGAATCGATCGGCGAATACTGGCTGGCGCGCAAGGATTTCGACAAGGCTTGCCGGTTTGTGCCAGCCGCGCCGCAATGCAAGGGGCGGTAAGCAGCCCGGGTTTGCGACACAAGGAATGGCGAAACTCTCCATTGCTAATGAATTCCCGCGAATCTGAGCATAGGGGTACGCAAGGCTTCTTTCTTTCAGGAGGCTTTGTATCAGGGCACGGCTTGAGCCGTGCCGAGGGATCGGGAAAAAGGTTTGGGCTTTAGCCCCTGCGGACTCAGGAAAGGCCCAGTGGCTAAAGCCTTTGTCTGCCGACGTCTTGCGGCACGGCTAAAGCCAGTGCCCTGATACAAAGCCAGCCGCGGAGTTCCCATTTCCATGTCGCACGCCCCAGTAGCCCTCGATCGCCTCGTCCCTTATCCTGAAAGTGGAGGCGCCCGATTGAAAACGATTTCGTTGGCGTTGCTGCTGCTGTGCTGGATCGCCTGGTGGTATCCGTTTCTGTTTCGCGCGCCGCATTTCCAGAAGCGGCCTTCGATCACCGTACCGTGGCCCACGCGCGCCGGGCTGCTGCTCGAAATCAGCGCGTTTGCCGTGTCCTTCGTTTTCCATCTGCCCGTTTTGCAGCCGGCCGGCGTGGTGCGCACGGTGCTGGGGATAGCGATCGGCATTTCCGCGGTGGTGATGGCGTGGCAGGCGGTGGCGCATCTGGGCAAACAATTCCGCTTGCACGCAGGTCTCTATGATGACCACGCACTGGTGCGAACGGGACCGTACGCCATCGTGCGCCATCCGATCTATTCCTCGCTGCTTGCGATGCTGACGGCGAATTGTCTGCTGCTGACGCGATGGCCATGGGCGCTGCTGGCGGTGGCGATCTTCATCGCCGGCACGGAGATCCGCGTGCGCTCCGAGGAAAAGCTACTTCGCTCGCGCTTCCCGGAGGAGTTCGCCCGCTACCGCCGCCAGGTGCCGGCCTATCTGCCGTTCGTGCGATAGTGTCTTTATGAAACGGTGCACTCCCGGGATACTGATGCTTTTGTTGGCGGCGGGCGCGCGCGCGCAAGAGAAGCCGGCGCAGGATCTCACCAGCCAATACCGCGAGACCGCCGACAAGCTGATCGACGCCGCACTGGCGGATCGGGAGGGCTATGAACGCCTGGCTTATCTTTGTTACCGGATCGGCAACCGGCTCAGCGGATCGCCGGCTCTCGATCGCGCCATCGCCTGGAGCGCGGAACAAATGAAGGCCGCCGGACTGAGCAACGTGCGCATCATCCCGGTGAAAGTGCCGCATTGGGTCCGCGGAGACGAGTCCGCGCGGATGGTGGCGCCGCTCGACAAGCCGCTGCACATGCTGGGTCTCGGAATGAGCGTGGGCACGCCGCCCGAAGGCATCACGGCCGAGGTGGTGGCGGTTTCCGATTTCAGCGAGCTCGACAAGCTGGGCGCGGACAAAGTGCGGGGCAGGATCGTGCTCTACAACGAGGTGTACCAGGGCTACTGGCCGACGGTGAACTATCGACGCACCGGAGCGTCGCGCGCCGCGGCGCTGGGCGCGGCGGCAGTGCTGGTGCGTTCCGTGACGCCGCTGGCGATGCAGATTCCGCATACCGGCGAGATGCGCTATGACGACGCGCAGCCTCGCATTCCCGCCGCCGCGGTTTCACCCGAAGACGCCATGATGATGGCCGCCCTCACCGCCAGCGGCGTCACCGTGAAAGTCCATTTGCGGATGAGCGCACACCTGGAACCGGACGCCGACAGCGGCGACGTCGTTGGCGAGCTCCCGGGCAAGGAGCATCCGGAGGAGGTGGTGGTGATCGGGGGCCACATCGATTCCTGGGACGTGGGCCAGGGCGCCCAGGACGATGGCGCTTCCATCATCGCCTGCCTGCAGGCGGTGGCGCTGATGAAAAAGCTCGGCCTCGAGCCGCGCCGCACCATTCGCGTGGCCTTCTGGGTGAACGAAGAGAACGGCGGGCGTGGCGGCGAAGCGTATCGCGCCTGGATCGGCGATCGGATCAGGAATCAGGTGGCGGCGATTGAGATGGATGGCGGCGCCGAATCGCCGGTGGGATTCGGGGCTGCCGTGGACAAGGCCTCGGCCGACTTGTTGCGCCAGATTGGCCGCCTGCTGGAGCGCGTGGGCGCCGGCGATATCAGCGGCGGCGGCGGTGGCGCCGATATCGAGCCGCTGATGCGGGATGGCGTCCCCGGCCTGGCCGAACGCACCGTCGGCACCCATTACTTCGACTGGCACCACACCGAAGCCGACACCTTCGACAAAGTCAATCCGGATGATTTCCGCAAGAACATGGCCGCCCTGGCGGTGATGAGCTACGTGCTGGCCGACATGCCGGGCCGCCTGACGGCGAGCGGCGCGACCGGGCAGTAGGACGGACCATCGCCTTTGGTGGTCTGTCATCCTCGCTAAAGCGACAGACGACAAAAAACGATCGGCTGTCCTACCTCCGCACGAGTGCGTGCGCCACGTTTACTTGGCGTGTGTTTCGGCGGCCAGCTTGGCCTGGGCTTCGTCCAGCTTGCGGTTGACGCTGGCCATTTCTTCCGGGTCGGCTTCCTGCTGAGCGGCCTTCTGGAATTCTCGCAGCGAGTCCTGCCATTGCGCGATGGCCTCCTTGGTCTTGCCCAGTTTCAGGTACACATCGCCCAGGTGGTCGCGCACCGTCGGGTCCGGCATACGCTCCAGGGCGCGCTCCAGCAACCCGCGAGCGTCGTCCAGTTTGCCCTGACGAAAATAAACCCAGCCAAGGCTGTCCAGGTAAGCGCCGTTGTCGGGTTCCAGATCCACCGCCCGCTTGATCAGATCGTAGGCTTCCTCCAGCCGCACGTTCCGGTCGGCGAGCATGTAACCGAGATAATTCAACGCGCCCGCATTCTTGGGGTTCAGCTCCAGCACCTTGCGGAAAGCGGCCTCGCTTTGATCGAATTGCTTCTGCCGTTCCAGGCCGGCCCCGCGCATGAAGTATGCCTGCTCTTTTTCTCTACCGGTAGAGGCAAACTGGTCGGCGCGGTCGAGCGCCTTCATCATTTCATTCCAGTGTTTGCTTTGCTCATAAACCTCGGCCAGAGCCAACTGCAGTTCGCAACTGGCGCCGCGGTTGTCGGCGAACTTCTTGGTGCCGGCCTGGGCTTCGCGCTCCGCCGCGGCCAAGTCGCCGGCAGCGAGGTCGGTATCCACAATCTGCGCCGCGGCCTCCACCTGCCCATCGTCGTCGGTCTCGATGGTGGCGTATTGGCGGAAGGCATCGATAGCGGCCGGGTACTGCTTGGCGTCGCGATACAGGATGGCTAAATGTCTAACCAGGCGGGCGCGGACCCTGGCGTCGTCGGCGTTGTAATTGCGGTGCGGTAAAGCATCCAAGAGGGATTTCATGGCCGCGATAGCCTCGCCGGTCTTACCTTCCGCGTCCAGCAGGAAAACGTGTTCCTCGCGCACGCCGACGCTGTCGGCGTCCAGCAGTTGGGCCGCGGCGAGCGCCTTCTCGGCGGCCGGATAGTCGTGTTTCACGCGATACAGGAGCGCCACCCGCAGCCGGTAAAGAGGTTCGCGCGGGTTGTCGGTAGCGAGCTGCTTGTAAATCTTCAGCGAATCGTCGAACTGGCCGCCCTCGAGCAGGTCCTCCGCCAACCCCTTCTGGAGGCCTTCATCGTCCGGGTCCAGCGCAACCGCCCGCTGGAGCGCCTCGGCGGCCGACTTGAAGTCCTTCATGCTCTCGTACTGCTGGGCGAGGACGCCGAGCGTGCGCTCGTTCGGGCTCTTGTCGGTAAGCGTTTTCAGCTTTTCCAGGGCCTTGGCGGAGTCGCCCGTGTCGGCATAGACCGCAGCCAGACCCATCAACGCATCCTCATTGTCCGGTTCTGCCTGGAGGGCGCTGTTGAACGCCTTCTCCGCCGCCACCGAATCGCTGGAGGCGCGGTAGAGGCGCCCCAGGTACGACCAGCTTTCGGCGTCCTTGGGGGCCTGCTCGGTGACTTTCCGATATTGATCGATCGCCTTGTGCAGATAGTTCTCGTCCATCTTGGCGTTGGGCGTGTCGCCGGTCGCCAGGTGAACGTAGATCTGCGCCAGCGTGCGCCGCGCGTCCAGGTTGGCGGGGTCCAGCTTGAGAAGGCCCTCGGCCTGATCCACCGCGTCGGCCAAGCGGTTGGTCTTGATGTAGAGATCGGTCAGTTCTTCCAGAATCAACCCGGCCGTGGGGTCGAGCTTGATGGCTTCCTGGTAGTAGTGGATTGCCTTGGTGACATCTTCCCGGCTGCCCTCCGCCGCCGCCAGTTCGGCATATAGCCGGCCCATGGCAAAATTGTAGTAGGCCCCGGCTTTGTCATCGGAAGCCGGGGTGGGCGGCGCGGCCGGCGCGCTCTGAGCGAAACTGGCGCAAGCCAGCGAACCGGCCAGGAAGAGCACATTCACTGAGCGAATCATGAGGTCCTTACTTGATTCCGGCCATTGGCATCCCCAGGGCCGAAGATCACCTTTTTATTGTATAACGGGGTTGCGACGCAATGCCCGCACTCGCCGGCGGGTAGCGCGGGCACTCGATTCCATGCGTGAGTCCGGTTCGAAGTGATGCTCTCGTCGTCCACTGTGATGCCGCGCACCGGCGACCGGCCAGAGCCAGCCCGCCCCCCCCTGCTACAAGAAGACGCTTCCGGCCGCCCGATGGTTGCAGTGGTGGGACCCACCGGATCGGGGAAAAGCGATCTGGCGCTCCAGTTGGCGGAGGCGTTCCAGGGAGAAGTGGTGAACTGCGATTCGCTCCAGGTGTATCGCCATTTCGATATCGGCACGGCCAAACTGGGCGTGGAGGAGCGGCGGGGGATTCCGCATCATCTGATCGACATTCTGGAACCGGACGCTCTATTCACGGCGGGCGAGTTCGCGCGCGTGGGGCGGGACGCAATGGCGCGGATTTCCGCTCGCGGCCGCTTGCCGATTGTGTGCGGCGGCACGGGCTTCTATCTGCGGGCGCTGCTGGACGGGCTGTTCGCCGGACCGGCGCGGGACCAGGCGCTGCGCGACCGGCTGGGCGCTCGCGAGCGGCGGCGGGCGGGCTCACTCCACCGTGTGCTGCGGCGCCTCGACCGCGCGGCCGCGGCGAAGATCCACCCCAACGACGTGCCGAAAGTGATGCGCGCGCTCGAAGTCTGCCTGTTGACGCGCCGGCCGGTCACGGAGCTGTTCGAACAAGGACGCGCGGCATTGACCGGCTACCGCATCCTCAAACTGGGCCTGTTGCCGGATCGCGATGCGCTGTACCAGCGCCTGGATGCGCGCTGCGCCCATATGTTCGAGGCCGGCCTGGTGGAAGAGGCGCGGCACATCCTCGAGCTGGGCTTCGCCGAGACCATCAAGCCATTCGAATCGCACGGCTACAAGCAGGCGCTGCAATTGATCCGCGGCGAATTGAGTCCACGCGAAGCGCTGTTCTACGCGCAGCGCAAGACGCGTAATTACGCCAAACGCCAGATCACTTGGTGGCGCAGGGAACCGGGCTTGGTGTGGCTGCGTGGCTTCGGCGAAGAGCCGGGAATTGCCGAAGAAGCGGTGGCGCAGGTGCGGGCGTGGCTGGGGTAGCGGAGTAGCGGGGACAGCACTAAATTACCCCGTTCCCGTGAGCGTCAGTTATTGGTTACCAATTGCATAGTTTTCGCGTAATGGTGTAATTGGTCCTCGGACCCACGAGCCCCCTTAATTGGCTGCTAGGCCGGCTCGGTCTACTTACCAACTTGCCAAATTTAACCAACTAGGTTAACGTAGTTCCATGGAGAAACGAACGCCACACTGTACGCTGGCGGTCGTTAGGGCCATGGTCGCGGCGGGGAAGGTTCGTGCCACTTTATCGGCGCTCGCTGGCGGCGCGGCCCTGGGGTTCGATTTCGCGGGCGTTGTCAGCGTCGTCGCGGCGCTCACACCGAGGGACTTCTACAAGAGCATGACGACGCACGCCGATCACCGTGTCTGGCAGGACGTCTACCGGCCGAAGACGCTGGCCGGCGCGGTGTATGTGAAGCTCACGGTCATAAACGACGTGCTGATCGTGTCGTTCAAGGAGTTATGAGCGACGGAGTCATGAGCGAAGGAGCCATGTCATGAAATGTCCAGCCTGCGGGAAGGCGAAGCTCGTGCGCGGCACGCACGATGTCCCGCACACTTACAAGGGCGAAACGACCACAATTCCAGCCGTTCGCGGCGATTTCTGCCCCGCCTGCGGGGAAGGCGTCCTCGCCGCGGCGGAGTCGTCACGCGTCAGCGCGGCGATGCTGGAGTTCCATAAGAAGGTGAACTCCTTCATGGTCGATCCGGCCCTCATCGCGCGCGTCCGCAAGAAACTCGCGCTCGACCAGCGGCAAGCGGCCGCGATCTTTGGCGGCGGCCCCAATGCGTTTTCGCGCTACGAGAACGGCAAGACCAAGCCGCCACTCGCGCTGGTGAAACTCCTCATAGTGCTCGACCGACACCCCAATCTCTTGGACGAGATCCGGGCTGCGCGATAGGCATGCCAGGGCGTGCGGCGAAAAGCGACGCAGATCAGGCTGTCCCGGTATGCCCCCACCATCTCCATCCCCCGGGTACAGCGCCACTCCAGACTTCTACTCGTTGAACGTGAACCTCGGAGGGCTTTTGGGCTGGTCCGGAACATCCTCTATAGATCGATACGGGCACCTCTATTGGAGCGTTAAAGGCGGTGGCGTGGGCAAGTCTCTCACGACTGTCTCGGCCAGTATTACGATCAATTATCTATTTTCGAGCTACGGGAACGATACGCCCGGGCACGAAAAGCCCCCCACCAACCCGTCGCCGCAGAAGCTTAGGGATTTTTTGACGGGTCACGGACTGAATCTCAGCGTGGGATACTGGGGCGGGGGAACAGTGTCCTACTCGCCAGGAAACGGCGCGGCGTTCGGAGTCGGCGCTATGTCCCCGCAGGCCGGCGTGAGCTACAACTACTCATACCCCGTGGAGGCGTCCTCGGAAGTTAAGGTGTGGGCGTCGATGGTGAGGTGGCTGTGTTCGCACTGACGTCACTCGTCGTTGGCCAGCTGGTATTCGTCGTTGTGCTATTCCTGATGGGGATAGTCTGTCTTTTTTTCCCGAAGAGCGTTCAGTCCTTCGCCACAAGGACCGCCTTCCTATCGACAGTGAAGGACTTCGTTCGTTCTGGTCAGTACGTGTGGATGGTGCGCAGCGTCGGCATCGTAGCGTTCGTGATGGGCCTCATGGTCTTGTGGGGCACGCTACTTGACGGCGGGGGGCACTGAACGAGGGGAAACAGGGGTCAGCCCGAACCGCGCGCCGCTGGTTGCGGAGAAACCGGGGACATCCATGGGGGGAAAACGGGGGAAAACGGGACAGAGTGCGCCGGGATAAACCGGCATGTTGTAGGGGATGAAAGAGCCCTACAGGGGAAGAAACGGGTCGGGAAGAAACGGGAAGAAACGGGTCAGCCTGAACTGAGCGATTTTTGTGAGAGCCTCGGATCTGTCGGCTGCACTATGAGGTATATGTCCCGGCGTGACCGTTGTATCCTGCCTGGTGTCGCTTGCCACGTGACGCAGCGCGGAGTCGACCGGCGGGAGACGTTTTCGGCCGCCGGCGACCGCGAGACTTACCTGAACTTGATACGCCAGAACCTCGAAGACGCCGGAGTCAGGCTGCTCGCCTGGTGTCTCTCCACAAACCACTCAGGCTAGGTCAGGGATCTGAAGTGGAATTCCTAGTTGGGCTGCCTTTTTGCGCAGCAGCTTGATTTGTTGCTGACGGTAGCGCTCCTCGTAGGTTGTGCAGCCGCGGTCGACGTAATCGTGTCCGTACTTCAGCAGTCGATAGACCAGGCGTGCCAAGCGGTGGGCCATAGCTGTGATTGCCTTGGGTGCTCCTAGGCGACTACGGAGCCGCCGAAATTGGGCGCCGAGGTAACTCTGGCTTCGAAACAGAGCGTGTGCGGCGAGGCGAAATGCCGTAGCCGCCTTTAAATAAAGCCGCTCAGCCTGAACTGCGGGCTCCAGTTTAATACTGATCGCTCTTCCCCTACAGCAGTTCCGCCGCTCCAAAGAAGAAGCCCAACTCGACCGCGGCTGTCTCCGCGGCGTCCGACCCATGAATGCAGTTGCGCTCGATGCTGGTGGCGAAGCGTTTTCTAATGGTGCCTTCGGCGGCTATTTCGGGGTTGGTGGCGCCCATCACTTCGCGCAGGCCGGCGATGGCATTCTCGCGTTCGAGCGCCATCACGATGATGGGGCCTTCGGTCATGAACTTGACCAGACCCGCGTAGAACGGCTTGGCGGCGTGTACGGCATAGAAGCCGCGCGCCTGCGGCTCGCTCAGGCGCGTCATGCGAACGGCTAGGATCTTGAAGCCGGCGGCTTCGATCATGGCGAGGATTTCGCCCGCGTGTCCGGCGGCAACGGCGTCCGGTTTGATGATGGAAAAAGTGCGTTCAACGCTCATAATCGGCTTTTGATCTTCTCTCCAATTTCGGCCGGCGATTCGCAAACTGTGATTCCGGCTTCCTGCATGGCCTTGATTTTGTCCGACGCTTTCCCCGAGCCGCCGGCGACAATCGCTCCGGCATGCCCCATGCGGCGTCCCGGCGGTGCGGTCCGGCCGGCCACGAAGCCGACCACCGGCTTCTTTACGTTGGCCTTGACGTACGCCGCCGCGGTCTCTTCCGCGTTGCCGCCGATTTCGCCGATCATCACGATGGCGTGCGTATCCGGATCAGCGTTGAAGAGATCGATCGCGTCGACGAAGTTGGTGCCGATGATCGGGTCGCCGCCAATCCCGATGCAGGTGGATTGGCCGATGCCGAGATGGCTCAACTGCCCCACCGCTTCGTATGTCAGCGTGCCGGAGCGCGAGATCACTCCCACGTGGCCTGGCAGGTGAATGGAGCCCGGCATGATGCCGATCTTGCACTTGCCCGGCGAAATGATGCCGGGGCAGTTGGGCCCGATCAGCCGCGTCCGGCGCCCTTGCAAAAACCGCCAAGCCTTCACCATGTCCAGCGTAGGAATGCCTTCGGTGATGCATACCACCAGCGGCAGGCCTGCGTCGGCGGCTTCCATGATGGCATCGGCCGCGAACGGCGGCGGCACGAAAATCACCGACGCGTTGGCGCCGGTTTCCTTGGCCGCCCGCGCCACCGTGTCGAACACCGGCAGGTCCAGGTGCGTGGTCCCGCCCTTGCCCGGCACCACGCCGCCCACCACCTTGGTTCCGTAAGCGATGGCTTGTTGCGCGTGGAAGGTGCCTTCGCGGCCGGTGAATCCCTGTACGATCAGGCGCGTCGATTCGTCTATCAGTACGCTCATGGGTTAAACCTGTTGCGCAGCCAGCTTGACCACTTTTTCGGCCGCGTCGCGCATGTCGGCTCCCACCGTGAAATTGAATCCGGAATCGAGCAGTATCCGCCGGCCCGCTTCCACGTTGGTGCCTTCCATGCGCACTACGATCGGCACTTCGATATGCAGGTCGCGCGCCGCCGCCACCACACCGGTGGCCAGCGTGTCGCAGCGCAGAATGCCGCCAAAAATGTTGATCAGCACCGCCTTCACGCTGGAGTCGGCGAGCAGAATGCGGAAAGCGTTCTTCACCTGGTCGGCGCTGGCGCCGCCGCCCACATCCAGGAAATTGGCGGGGCTGCCGCCGGCGAACTGGATGATGTCCATGGTCGCCATGGCCAGGCCGGCGCCGTTCACCATGCAGCCCACCGTGCCATCCAGCTTAATATAGTTCAGGCCGAACCGCGAGGCCTCCACTTCGAGCGGGTCCTCTTCATCCAGGTCGCGCAGCTCGATCAGATCCTTGTGCCGGTACAACGCGTTGTCGTCCAAGGTAAACTTGGCGTCGAGCGCGTACACCTTGCCGTCGGCGGTGAGGATGAACGGATTGATTTCCGCCAGTGTGGCATCGGTGGCCACGTATGCCTTGGCGAGCGCGGTCATCGCCGCCGCGGCCGCGTTCACACTGGCTGGCGGGATGCCGATCCCGAACGCCAGCTTGCGTGCCTGGAAAGGCGCCAGGCCCGATGCCGGGTCGAAGGCCTCCTTCAGAATCGCTTCCGGCGTCCTGGCCGCGACTTCCTCGATCTCCATTCCGCCCGCGGCCGAGGCCATGAACACCGGCTTGCCCTGCACGCGGTCGAGCACGATGCCCAGGTACAGCTCGCGTTCGATAGGCAGAGTTTCCTCGATCAGCAGCCGCTTCACGATCCGCCCCGCCGGGCCGGTCTGGTGCGTAACCAGCCGCATGCCCAACATGTTGCGGGCAAGTTCGGCGGTTTCCGCGGCATCCTTTGCCACTTTGACTCCGCCGCCCTTGCCGCGGCCGCCGGCATGAATCTGCGCCTTCACTACCACGCTGCCGCCGATTTGCTTGGCCGCCCGGTCGGCTTCCTCGACCGTGGCGGCGACCTCGCCACGGGGCACAGGGACGTTGAACCGGCCTAAAATGGCCTTTGCCTGATACTCGTGGATTTTCATGGGAATGCGGTGTTAGTATTGCGCTAAACGCCGATAAGTCAATATAGCATGTCTCTTCTTCCGTATATTCAGCAGATCACCGACGGCCAGGAGCTCTCCGAGGCCGATTCATTGGCCGCCATGCACGTAGTACTCGGCGGCCAAGCCAGCGCTCCGCAACTCGCCGCATTTCTGACGGCGATGCAGATCAAAGGCCCGACGGTGGATGAGCTGATCGGCTTCGCCCGCGCCATGCGGGCAATGGCGGTGCCGGTCGAGGTGGGCCTGCCCGGCGTTCCGTTGCTCGATACCTGTGGCACCGGCGGCGATGGCCAGGGCACCTTCAATATTTCCACGCTGGTGGCGTTCGTAGTGGCCGGCGCGGGCGTGCATGTGGCCAAGCACGGCAACCGTTCGGCGTCGAGCGATTGCGGCAGCGCGGACATCTTCGAAGCCTTGGGCGTCAAGATCGCGATCTCGCCCGCCGACGCCGCGCGAGCCATCCGCGAAGTCGGCATCGGCTTTCTCTTCGCTCAATCCATTCATACCGCCATGAAGCACGCCCATCCGGTGAGGGCGGCTTTAAGGACGCGCACAGTCTTCAACCTGCTGGGCCCGCTCACCAACCCGGTGGCCAATGTGCAGGTGGTGGGCACGCCATCGCCGGAAATGGCGAAACTGCTGGCCGGAGCGCTGGCCAAGCTCGGCATGGTGCGCGGATATGTGGTTCACGGCTTCGACGGGCTGGACGAGGTGTCCACCACCGGCCCCACGCTGGTCTACGAGATTCAGGAAGGCCAGGTAAGGCAGCGGACGCTGGATCCCGACGACTTCGCGGTTCGCAAGGCAGCTCCCGCCGATCTCAAAGGCGGAAGCAAAGCGCGGAACCTGGAAATCGCCCACGCCGTCCTGGCGGGCGAGCGCGGCGCGCATCGCGACATCGTCATCGCCAACAGCGCCGTGGCCCTGGTTGCCGTCGCCCAGGTGGAGACTTTTCTGGAAGGCGCCGCGGTGGCCGCCGTTTCGATCGATTCCGGCGCCGCCCGCAACAAACTGGAAGCCCTGGCCCGCTTCACGCAAGCGTGCGCTTGAGCCGTAAGTCAGGTCCCGGACCTGGCGACGCCGGGCGCCAGCCTCGTCAGGGCCTGCGCAGCGGCGTGTCGCAGCGGCGACGGCATTTTCCCTGTTATGTGATATAGTTCACCTAGCGTTTCCAGGTCCTCGGAGGGATTTCATGCTGGCGAACCGGTCATTCCACCCCTGTATCTTGTTCGGGCGGCCCGCTGACGCTCGATTCACTGGCCTGACTAGCGTGCGGAAGCACACGATTCTCCATTGCCGGCTGATGGCGCTGTGCCTGGCTTCGATCTGCTGTACTGCGCTTGCCGAGGCCCAACCTTGCCCGGCAACCTTCGCCGGGTGGGTGAATATTGGCACCGGCAGTTGCGCGATACCGGGCTTGGGCACAATCTCGAATGTCCGCTTCAGTGGCTTGGCAAGCGGCGGTCCGATCCCGACGATTCCGGAGATGCTGATATATACCGATACGAAGAGCATTACCGAGGACTTTAGATTGCCGAATGGAACGTTGATTGGCCAGGGCAACACCAGTACGTTCACTTTCGGTTACAAGCTCACGCTGGATGCCGGGCTGACGATGACCGGGGCAAGCATCTTCGTCGGCTGGGTGTACGTTGAACCCGGCGGGGCCGCCGTTCCAGGCAGCGTGGCCGGCTCGTTGGCGCTGTGTCTGAACGGCGACTTCACGGGCGTTCCGCCCACCAGTTGCAGTGGCACGACGGTGAACGTGAATGCGCCGACGCTCAACCTTCCCTCAACCAGTCAATCTTCGTTTGGTTCGGCTACGTTTTCCGCGACGACGAGCATGGACGTGATTGTAACCGCCACGGGGGCGGGAAGTATCGCCGAGCTCTACCCGCAAGAGACTTTCACGCTCAGCGGTCAGCCCACTCAGCCGCTCCCGGCCATCTCAAGCGTGGTGAATGCCGCCACCTGGATACCGCCGGAACTGCCGAATGGGGGAATCGCGCAGGGCGGGATTTTCGTGGTGTCAGGATCCAACCTGGGCCCGGCGGCGATTTCCATCGCCTCCCCTCCGTTTCAGACCACCAGCCTGGCCGGCACCTCGGTTTACGTGACCGTCGGCGACACGATGGTGGAGGCGCCGCTGTACTACTCTTTGGCGGGCTATGTGGCGGCTTTGCTGCCGTCGAATACACCGGTGGGCCAGGGGACCGTAGTGGTGACTTACAACGGTCTGACCAGCAGTAATGCCTTTCCCGTAACCGTGGTCGAGAGCAATCTGGGCATCTTCACAGTGACTTCGAATGGACAAGGAACGGGAATCGTCACCTATCCCGATTACAGCCTGGTATCGCCAGCCAAGGCCTCCAACTGCGGTGGACCATACACCACGTGCGGCGCCACTAATCCGGGCGACACGCTGATTTTGTGGGCCACTGGATTGGGCCCGGTGAACGGAAGCGACACGGCTGGGGCCGGGTTAGGTGTCAACATGCCCAGCGTTCCCTTGACGCTATGGCTGGGCGGCGTGCAGGCGCCCATCAGCTACCAGGGGCGGTCCGGCTGCTGCATCGGAGAAGACCAGATCGTTTTCAAGGTGCCGCAGAACGTTGCCACCGGATGCGCGGTGCCATTGACCGTGCAGATCGGCAACGAGATCAGCAACAGCACCGTGATCGCGGTGGCGAACGGCAGCCGCACATGCACTCCGGCGAATCCGGCCATCACGCCATCCGTGATGCAGGCGCTGAGCGGCAGTGCGCCGCTGACGGTTGGCACGGTTGAGCTCGAGCGGCAGGTCAGCAGCAGCAGCAACACGGGTTACGTCGACGACGGCAAGGCGCAGTTTGAAAAAGTCACCGTTTCCGCCGCGCTCCAGCCGTTCATGGTTTCCTATGTGGATAGCGAACCCGTGGGCACGTGCGTGATCTACAACAATCTCAGCACATCGAGCACTCCGCCTTTCGCGTCGATTGCCGGAATCGATGCCGGCCCGAGTCTGTCCGTAAGCGGCCCGAACGGCACCGAGTCCCTGACCGTCACGCCGGGCCTGGTCCCGACGGAATATGATGGCACGCTCAACTCAGTAGGCAAGTATCTTGTCCCAGGCGAATACACCGTCAGCGGTCCCGGCGGCGCCAATGTGGGCAGCTTCAGCGCGGCGTTCAATATTCCCACGCCACCCACCTGGACCAATCAGAACAGCCTCAGCACGGTGACTCTCGCCGATGGGCTGACCGTCAACTGGGGTGGGGTATTGGGGAGTAACGTCATTCTGATCGAGGGAATCAGCGCCACGGACAAAACTCTCACCAATGGAGCCGGTTTCAGTTGTGCTGCGCCCGCCAGTGCGGGCACCTTCACCGTCCCGCCGTCGGTGATGCTGGCGCTTCCCGCGGGCAGCTACGGCACGTTGTACTTCAAACCGGCCATCGGCCCAATCGGCTTCACCGCCAGCGGGCTGAATCTCGGGTACGTGACCAGTAACCTCCTGACGGCGATTCCTATCGCATTCCAGTAGCGCGAGGTGGGGCAGGTTTCAACCTGCCAACTGAGCTCCTGTTTTCTTGGTAACGCCGGCGGTCTTGCCGCGGGTGTTTTTGTGCCGCCAGACCAGCTTCAGAAACACCGGCGGCAAAGACCGCCGGCGTTACCGAGCATTTTTCCGCAACGCATCGGGAATCGGCTGGTGCAGTGGCTGCTGAACGAGCCCTAAAAACAGGCGGCTCGCTTGATAGGAGCCGACTCCGCCGCGAACTGGTCCAGCACCTCGCGCAGGATCCCGGCCCGGCGCAGCAGAGCGGCGCGGTCGGTTTCGGCAATGCCGTTGAGCGCAGGCAGCAGGTGATGGGCTTCGCGCCAGGCATTCTCCGCGCGCTGCTCAAACTCCCTGACCGCCGCCCCTTGCGCTTGCGAATCACGTGCCGCCAGCACCCGCGCATACGCAAACCCGCGATCCAGCCTGGCGGAAATCAGTTCCACCAGTTGCCGATCGGTGCGGGCCCGAAGCTGCGCGAGTTTTTTCGTGTGGCGTTCCATCTACTGCAACTTCCCGGATCGAATCAGTGATTTTTCGGGCTCAATCTAATAGACGATTGAATCCGCGGTTTTGATCGCTCCTAGCCAAAGATTTCTGAGGAAAACCGGCAGCCCCGCCAATGTTAGGGGCGCGACTCATTCCATCAAAAGGACTTGGGGCCCTCTAGCCCACCGTCACCAGATTTGCCGAACGCCGCCGATATAGACCGCTCGTGCGGTGTCGCGCCCGAAAAAGTACGGCAGCTCACGATAGTCGTCGCAATCGTGAATCGCGAAATCGGCGAGCTTGCCTTCTTCGAGCGACCCCACCCTTCCACCGCGCCGCAGGCTGCACGCGGCGTTGATGGTCGCCGCGGTGATCGCTTCGGCGCAGGTCATTTTCAATTGGGTTACAGCCAGCGACAGCACCAGCGGCATGGAAGTGGTGGGCGAAGATCCGGGATTGAAATCGGTTCCGAGCGTCACCGCCAGGCCGCGCTCGATCATTTGCCGCGCCGCCGGATAACGGTGGGTGCCCAGGCAGTAGACCGAAGCCGGCAGCAGAACCGGCTGCACGTGCGCGGCGGCGAGCGCCGTCCAGCCCCGCTCGGTAGTCGCTTCCAGATGATCCGCGGTGTCGGCGCCCATCTCCGCGGCCAGCAACGAGCCTTCATCGGCGCTGAACTGATCGGCGTGCATGCGTATGCGGAAGCCGAGCGCGCGCGCCGCTTCCAGGATGCCGCGCGCCTCTTCGACGGGAAAAACCGATGGCTCGCAGAAAACGTCGCAGGATTCGGCGAGGCCCTCGCGCCACACAGCCGGCAGCATTTCTTCGATCAGCAGGCGAATGTAATCGCGCCTGCGGCCGCGGTATTCGTCCGGCACTTCATGCGCGCCAAGGAACGTGGGTGCCGTGCGCAGGCTGCCTTCCGCGCCCAGTTCACGGATTACGCGCAGGATCTTGAGCTCGTCAGCGGTCGTCAGCCCGTAGCCCGACTTGGCTTCGATGGTAGTGGTCCCGCCGCGCAGAAACCATCCGCGATAACGGCGCGCCGCGGCCAGCAAATCCGCCTCGCCGGCTTCGCGCGTGTGCCGCACGGTGGAGCGGATGCCGCCGCCGCGCGCGGCGATTTCGGCGTAGGTGGCACCTGCGGCGCGCTGCTCGAATTCATCCGCACGATTGCCGGCGAAGACCGGGTGCGTGTGAGCGTCCACGAAGCCCGGCAGCACGACGCGGCCGCCGGCATCGACGATCTCCGCATCTGCCGAAGCCAGGCGCTCGATTTCCGCGCGCGTTCCCACTTTCAGGATGCGCCCGTCGCGAGCCACCAGTGCGCCATCCGCAATGATCGCCAGCTCGCGCATCTCCGCGCCGGTGCGCGCCCGCGCCGGCCCCGCCAGGGTGACCACTTGGCGGCAATTGACGACGACGAGATCACTCATAACCAATTCTGAGCCACAGATGAACACAGATGAACACAGATAAGATCTAAAAACCGTCGCTCTCAAACTCTTTTTTCTTATCTGTGTTTATCTGTGTTCATCTGTGGCCAATCCTGTTTTGGTCTTATTTCGTGGCTTCCGTCAATCGGCTCAGCCGCGCTTCCACCGCTGCTTTGAACGCAGCATCCGCCATGCTTTCGAGGTTGATACGCACGTTTTCCAGCGCGCCGGTTCTAGCCGCCGCGGTCAGCGCCTTGGCAACCGCGAGGTCGGAGGAAAACCGCGCCGGCACCTCCATCTTTTCCAGGCGTGCGTTCAACGCGGCGGCGCGCTCCAGCACTTCGAGCGGCACCAGCGCGGCGCCGTGCAGCGCTTCTTCCACAAATGGCGCGCGCTCGCCCTTGGGCCGCCTGTAGGCCGTCATCACGTGCTGAAAAGCTGCGGCGTCGCGCTCCACGGCCGCCGTGAAGAAGGCGCGGTCGTCTTCGTACGTTCCGGGGTCGAGCTTGGCCAGCCGCGAGACCATCGCGCCCAACGCCGCGCCCATGGCGGCCGCGGCTGCCGCCGCGCTGCCGCCGCCGGGCGTGGCCGTGCCCGCCGCCAGCGCATCCAGGAATTCCGGCAACCCGCCGCGCACCGCCACGGCATCCGCGATGCGGTTCTCCAGTACCAACTGCGGACTGAAGTTTTCCGCCCGCAGGAAATACTCAGCCGCCAGCTCGATCGCCTTGCGCGGAATCAGCCCCACGATTTCGCTGCCCACCACCGGCACGCCGTACCGCTCGGCCTCACGGCGCACGGTTTCGAAAACCTGATGCAACGGGGTCTGCTCAAAATCCGTCAGGTTGATCGAAACCTGCGCCAGGTTGCGCGAAGCCAGCATCACGCCCATCGATTTGACGAAGCGGAAACCGCCGCTCGAAAAGCGGATGGTTTTGGCGATCCGCTTGGCGATGTCCACATCCGCCGTGCCCAGGTTGACGTTGTAAGCGATGAGGAACTTGCGCGCGCCCAGCACGATGGCGCCGGCCGTGGGATGGCACACCGGTTCGCCGATATCCGGCGCGCGCCCGGCTTCCGTACCCATCTCTCTTAACAGCGCTTCGAATTGCCCGCGGCGAATGTTCTCCAGGTTGACGCGCTCCGGCCGCCGCGCCGCGGCTTCATACAGGTAAACCGGCACTTTGAGCCGGTTCCAGATTTCGCCGCCCACGCGCTCGGCAAGGCGCACGCATTCTTCCAGCGTGACGCCTTCAATCGGAATGAACGGCACCACGTCGGCTGCGCCGATACGCGGGTGCGCACCGTGGTGCTGCGTCAGATCAATCAGCTCGACGGCCTTTTCGACGCCCCGCAAGGCCGCATCCGCCACCGCGGCCGGCGGCCCAACGAAGGTGAGCACGGAGCGGTTGTGATCCGCATCGGCTTCGCGATCGAGCAGCGTCACTTCGGGCACCGCCGTGATCGCCGCAACGATGGCCTCCATCTTGGCCGCGTCGCGGCCTTCGGAAAAATTCGGAACGCACTCTACGAGTTGTCGGGGCATACGCTTTAGGCACCAACGAAAAACGCACCGGCGCTACGGCTGCATCGGAATCTTCACGCCGTGCTCTTTGGCGAACCGCACGGCTTCATCGTAACCTGCGTCGGCGTGGCGCATCACGCCGGTGCCGGGATCGGTGGTGAGAACGCGCTCCAGCCGGCGTTCCATTTCCTCGGTCCCATCCGCCACCACCACCATGCCGGCATGTTGCGAGTAGCCGATGCCCACGCCGCCGCCGTTGTGGATCGACACCCAGCTCGCCCCGGCGGCGATATTCACCATCGCATTGAGCAGCGGCCAATCGGCAATCGCGTCCGAACCGTCGCGCATGCCTTCCGTTTCGCGGAAGGGCGAGGCCACCGAGCCGGCGTCCAGATGATCGCGGCCGATCACAATCGGCGCCTTCAACTCGCCCGACCGCACCAGCCGGTTGATGGCGACGCCGAATTCGGCGCGCTCGCCGTAGCCCAGCCAGCAAATACGCGCCGGCAGCCCTTGAAATTGGATGCGTTTCTGCGCCAGCGGCAGCCAGCGCGCTAGCGTTTCGTCGCGCGGAAACAGTTCCAGCGCCAGCCGGTCCGTGCGTTCGATATCGGCCGGGTCGCCCGATAGCGCCACCCAGCGGAACGGGCCGCGGCCCTGGCAGAACAGCGGGCGTATATATTCGGGCACGAAACCTGGGATGTCGAAAGCGTGCTCCACGCCGGCCTTCTTGGCGTGGGTGCGTATGTTGTTGCCGTAATCGAAGGTCACCGCGCCGCGCTTCTGGAGTTCCAGCATGGCCGCGACGTGCGCACCCATGGACGCGGTCGAGCGCTCGACATATACGGCCGGATCGGCGGCTCTGAGCGCGGCCGCTTCCGCCAGCGTCATGCCATGCGGCACATAGCCATTCAGCGGATCGTGCGCGCTGGTCTGGTCGGTGAGAACATCCGGCACTATTCCGCGCCGCGCCAGTTCCGGCACCACGTCGGCGCAGTTGCCCACCAGGCCAACCGAAATCGCTTCGCCGCGCGCCTGCGCCTCGCCGAGCGCCGCCAGCGCAGCGTCCAGGCTGCGCTCCATGCGATCGCAGTAGCCAGTGTCCAAGCGGCGGCGGATGCGGTCCGGGTCGACGTCGATGCCCAGGAAGCAGGCGCCGTTCATCACCGCCGCCAGCGGCTGCGCGCCGCCCATCCCGCCCATGCCGCCCGACACCACCAGCTTGCCCGCCAGCGATCCGCCGAAGTGCCTGCGCGCCACCGCCGCGAGGGTCTCGAAGGTCCCCTGCACGATGCCCTGGCTGCCGATATAAATCCACGAGCCCGCCGTCATCTGCCCGTACATGGTGAGCCCCAGCCGCTCCAGCCGGTTGAATTCGTCCCAGTTCGACCAGTGGCCCACCAGGTTGGAGTTGGCGATCAACACGCGTGGCGCTTCCGGAGTAGTGCGAAAAATGCCCACCGGCCGCCCCGATTGCACCAGCAGCGTTTCGTCGTTTTCGAGCGTACTAAGCGCGCGCACAATCGCGTGGAATGCCTCCCAGCTTCGCGCCGCGCGGCCGGTGCCGCCGTACACGATCAACTGGTCCGGCTTTTCAGCCACTTCCGGGTCCAGATTGTTATGCAACATGCGCAAGGCGGCTTCCTGGTGCCAGCCCTTGCAGGTGAGTGCGCTGCCCCGCGGCGCGCGGATGGCCGTTCCGGCGTTCATATCAGCCCCAATCATACCGCCCCGCGCCGGCGGGGCAGCATTCATCCTGTCAACGCGGGTGCGCGACGCAGAAATGGCGAAACTCTCCATTCCTAATGAATTCGCATGAATCTGAGTGTAGAGGTACGCATGCTTTGCTTTATCCGGAGGCTTTGTATCGCACGGCTTCAGCCGTGCCGAAGGATCGAGAGAGAGGTTTGGGCTTCAGCCCCTGCGCCCGCGGGAGAGTCCCAGCGGCTAAAGCCATTGGCTACCGATGTGCTGCGGCACGGCTGAAGCCGGTGCCCTGATACAAAACCAGCCGCCCGGTTCCCACTTACATGTCGCGCGCCCCTGTCATCGCCGGCGGTTTCGGCGCGCGCCAGTTCGCCCTTACTGGTGCACGGCCGTGTATAGCTTCTGCGTGCCGGGCACACCACCCAGCGTGAACGTAAGCGGCACCAGATTGTTATCCGGCACTTGCGGCACTACGACGTTGAACTGATACAGCCCGACGGCGTCCGGCGCCAGGCCAGCGTAGGGTACTGACGGCGGCGCGGTCTGTCCGAACAGGAACTGCAACGGCTCGGAGAGCTGATTGCTCGCGGATTCGATCTCGCCCGCCGGTAGATTCGGGACGACCGATCCGAAACCAATTCCGTAGATCACGATCGTCTCGCCGGGCTTGGCCGGCCGCGAAGTGACGCCAGCGATCGCGCCGGCCGGAGCCACATACGTTCCGTCCGCCAACTGCGCCACTACATATTGGTTCGCGCCGACCTGGAACGACGGCGGAGCCAACAGCCCCGGCTCGGTTGCGTTCACCGTGACGTTGGCTGTCCCGACGACGACGTTCCCGCTCGAGACCGTCAGCGGCAAGCTGCCCGGGCCGATGCCCGAAGGCAACTGCGCATTCACCTGGGTCGGCGAGACGTAGTCGATGAACGCCGCTTGCTCTCCGATCGTCACCTGCACGCCGCCGAGCGAAGTGGGCGCGTTGTTGCCGTTGAAATTCGCGGTGGTCCAGGTGAGTGTGGTGGACGCCAGGCCCGACCCGTAGATCTCGACCCAGCTCCCCGGCGCCGCGGCGGAAAACCCGCCGAATGCCCCCGCGCTGATCACGCCCGTGATCCCGGGCTGCGTCAAACCGAACACGTACGCGGCTCCCTGGGAGGCATACTCGCCGGCGGCACCATGCGAGAAACCCTTGTTGTCAGCTCCAATCACCGCCGTGCTTCCGCTCACCGACACGGAATTGCCAAATCCGTCGCCGGTCACTTCGTCGGAAGCGGTCAATTCCTGCTGCTCCGTCCATACTCCGCCGCTGCGCTCAAACACGTAGGCCTGTCCCCCGCCCGCGTTCCCGCCGAAGAGCACCGCGGTGTCGCCGCTCACTGACACGCTGATACCAGCACCCGAAGGGGTCAACTCCTGCTGCAGGTTCCACGATCCATTGCTCTGAACATACAGGTAGGCGGCTCCGTTCCCAGGCGCCCCAACCACCGCCGTGGTCCCATCCACCGAGACGGACCGGCCGAAATAATCGTTCGTCGCACCATCGGCGGCAATCAGCGTCGCCTGCCGGTACCAAACTCCAGCGCTCTGCTCGAACACGTATGCGGCTCCCTGGCTGGAGTTCGCATTGACGGTCTGCGTATCTGCCCCCACCACCAGCGTGGTTCCGTTCAGAGCAACGGAGATGCCGAAACCGTCGCCCGGGCCGCCGGTTAACTCCTGCTGCAAATTCCACCCTCCGCCGCTCAGCGTAAACACGTACACGGCTCCGCCCCCCGTGTGCGTGGGCGCCCCGATCGCCATCGTGGTCCCGTTCACGCAAACGGCGATACCGAAGGTGTCGTACGCCGCGCCATCGGGAGCCGTCAGCTCCGCCTGCAGGCTCCATACTCCGCCGCTGCGCGTAAAGATGTATGCGGCTCCCTGAAGGAAATTCTTGCCATAAGCCCCGACCACCGCCGTGTCCCCACTCACCGACACGGCCGCGCCGAAAGCCTCGGCACCGGGAGCCGAGACATCGGGATCACTCAACTCCTGCTGGAGGCCCCACACTCCGCCGCTCTCGACGAACACATACGCGGCTCCGTTGAAAGCGGGACTGGGATCAGTGTGGGAATTAGCCCCGATCACCGCCGTGGTCCCGCTCACCGACACGGAACTGCCGAACAGGTCGGTCGGCGCGCTATCGGGAGCAGTCAGCTCCTGCTGTTGCGCCCAGACCGAGGCCGCGGTCAACGGGTACTGAACGGCCTTCTTCTCGCCGGCACCCGCCAGCGCGGCGAGCGGAAACACCAGCGCCAGGGCTCGGCAAAGCCCGCGGGCGCCCGCGGGTACGTAACTGCGCATCGTCGTCATCTCCTTATGCCTTTCCGTGCGTTTCGCCGAGGTTCCTATCAGTCTGCGAGAAGGCAGCGAAAAGCGACTCACGGCAAAGCGGGACCATACCGGCGCTCCCGGCAGCCCCAATCATACCGCTTTCCGAATGCGGGTCCGCCTTCCGTGGAAGGGTACATAATAGTTACACAATGGCCGTAACGATGAAGGACATCGCCCGCGAACTCGGGGTGTCCGTGGTGACGGTCTCCAAGGTCGTTCGCAACCACAGTGACATTGGAGAAGAGACGCGGCAACGCGTGCTCAAACGCATCAAGGAGTTGAACTACGAGCCGAATATGGCCGCCCGTGCGCTGGTCACGGGCCGCACCTATGCGACCGGATTGATTGTTCCGGACCTGGTGCACCCGTTCTTCGCGGAAGTGGCGGGCGGTCTTTCCGACGTTCTGCGCCGCAAGAATTATAGCCTGCTGATCTCCTCTTCGCAGGGAGACCCGGACCTGGAACGGCAGGAGATCAAGCGGCTGCTCAGCCGGCGGCTGGATGCGCTGATGATTGCCTCCACCGAGTGGAGCGCGGAGAGCTTCCGCCGCATTGAAGCGCAGAAGGTCCCGTATGTTTTGATTGACCGCGGTTTTCCGGGGATGCCGGCGAATTTCGTCGGCGTGGACGACGTCGCGGTGGGCCGTCTGGCAACCGAACACCTGATATCGGCAGGGTGCCGGAGAATTGCGCACATTCGCGGTCCTGCCACGAGCACGGCGGTTGGGCGCCTGGAGGGCTATACCCAGGCCCTCACTGGATCCGATTTGGCCCAATTCCAGGACTACGTGGTGATGGGGCGCTCGCCCGACGTGGATAGCTGGATCAGCGGCCATGAGGCAATGAAGAAGCTGCTCCAGCTCGACCCGCGCCCCGACGGCGTGTTCTGTTACAACGACCCGATCGCGATCGGAGTGATCGATGCCATCCTCGAGACCGGATTGCTGGTTCCCCAGGATATCGCTGTGATTGGCTGTGGCAACCTTCATTACGACAAGTCCCTGCGCGTGCCCCTGTCGAGTGTCGACCAGCAGAGCAGGGCCATCGGCGAGCGCGCCGGGAAACTGGTGCTGTCGCTGATCGAAGCCAAAATCCCGCCACAGCCAAGGAGCATCATGCTCCAGCCCGCCGTGGTGCCGCGAGAATCCACGCGAAGGAGCGCCTGACGGTAGGGCATGCTTTTAGCTTGCCCTTATGTTTGATTGTCTTTATTTGATTGTCTTTAGCTGAAACGTCTCCCAAGCCTGCCATGCCGAACCGAACCGATTGGGATTACCTCATCGTTACCGCCGCCAATGCCCCCCAGGCAGTGGCCTACCAGGCGCAGATTCAGCTCCGCCGCGAGATCGGCGAACTGCCGCAGGTGAGGCACGTCCTGGCGATCCCGGATCAGGATGGCCGCCGCGTCGGCAGCGGCGGCAGCACCCTCGAGTGCCTGGCTGAGGTGCTGCGCCGCGAATCGCAGCCGGGCGATGACGGGAGCACCCTGAATTCCGCGGAGGCAATCCTGCGCCGTCTGCGCATTTTGATCGTACACGCCGGCGGCGACTCCCGGCGCCTGCCCGCGTACTCGCCTTGCGGCAAGATCTTCATTCCGCTTCCCGGCGATTCCCGCTCCGCCTTGGGATCCACGTTGTTTGACCGGCTGGCAGCGGCTTTCCTCGGGCTGCCCGCGGGCGCGCCCGGCGCCGGTCAGGTGGTGATCGCTTCCGGAGACGCGCTCATCCGTTTCGATCCGGCGGCGGTCCGCTTCCCAGCGCCGGGGATTACCGCGCTCGGGGCGCCGGCATCTCCGGCCGAGGCGGCGCGCCACGGCGTGTTCTGCCCCAACGCGGATGGCTCCGTGCGGCTGTATCTGCAAAAGCCGGACGTGTGCGCGCAAAACGAAGCGGGCGCCATCGGCCTCGACGGCCGGACGGTGCTCGATGCCGGCGTGATGAGTTTCGATGGCAGCGCCGCGGCCAGGCTCCTGCGGGCGTTCCGGACTCCGCCGGCACGCGAAGCGATTTTGTCTCATGGCATCGATCTGTACCGCGAGGTCTGCTGCGCGCTGGGAACCGAGGCGACGCTCGCTCACTACGTGAAGACGGCGCGGGGAAGCGGATCGACGTTGGATGAAGCTCTCCTGGCCAGCCTGTTCGCCGAGTTGCACCAAATTCCCTTGCACGTCCAGGTCCTCGATGGATGCGGCTTTCTGCATTTCGGATCCACCAGCCAATTGATTTCGAGCGGTCTGGAACTGGTCGCCCAGGACCAGGGTGCGCCGCCCGCCACCACCATACTCGCCATCGACAACGACGTTCAGGCCAACGGTGGAATCGACGGCCGCGAAGTCTGGGTTGAAGGTTGCCGCTTGCATGCGCCGCTGGGCCTGCGGGGCCGCAACGTGGTGGTTGGCGTCGACGTTTTCGATCCGCTCGAGCTGCCGGAAGTAGCCTGCCTGGACATTTCATCGGGCTTGGATCGAAAGGGCTGCGAGGTGTGTTTCATCCGGTGCTGCGGCGTGGATGACACGTTCAAGCGCCCGGTGGCGGAAGGCGCTACGTTCTGCGGAAAGCCGCTGGCGGAATGGCTGCTGGCGGCCGGCGCACCGGTCTCCGGCATCTGGGACGACGAGACGCCCGAGGCGGAGCGCACGCTTTGGAATGCCAGGATGTTTCCGGCCGAGCGAGAGCACGGAGCTTTCCGGCAGTGGCTTTGGATGTTCGACGTGGCCAGTGCCACGCCGGAGCAGAAGCTTGCGTTTCGTTCCGCGGATCGTTACAGCTCAGCCGAGATCGCCGTGCGGGCCGACCATGCTACCTTCTATGCGCGGCGCACGGCCTTACGCGCGGCGGCGAAGTAGCCGCGATGAGCCGGACCAGGGCGTCCGCCCACAGAGTTGGATTAACCCTGGCGGCGTCTGCGGATGAGGGCCAGAGCGATTAGACCCGCTCCCACGCAGGCTAACGGCGCAGGCTCGGGCGCAAATGTGGTTCCCTGGAAAGTGAAGTTGTGAAACTCGGTGCCGCCGCTGGCGCCCGCGGTGAACGAGGCTGCAACCAGCGAACCGACGAACTGGCCGCCATCGCCCGTCACGGCGGCATCGGGAGCCAGAACGCTGCCCATGGAGGAGCCCCCCAGCGTGATGGCGGTCGCCTGGTCGAAGTTGAACAGCACGTCTTGCGCCCCGCCTGGGCTATTGTCGCCATTATTGCCGGCGCCATTGATTTCTATGTCTCCCGACAGCGTGCCGGTGGCGCCGGAGACGTTGATGATCACCCAGCTCGTACTGGAAACGCCGTTAATATTGAGCGCCTGGCCCGATGCAACGACGGAGTCTGCGACGTTGATGATGTTCAGGCCGCTAGCCGACACGGTGCATGTCGTGACGTTGCCGGAGGCCGTGCAACTATCGCCCTTGGTGGTGGAGTCGTTGGACAGTTGGGTAGACACGCTCGTGAACTGCTGGAAGGCGGTCGAGAAAGTGACCGGATTTGATGAGACCGCATTCCCTGTGCCGTTGTTGTAGAAGGTGGAGTCTGTTCCGGAGAAATACCAGTTCCCGTTGAAAATCGACGCCTCGCCGGTTGCTCCGCCGGCGGCAATAAATGCGGTGCCGGTCGTGCCGTTGGGACCGGGGAATGCGGTGAGAGACTCCCCATCCAGGGCGTCGGCGATGCTGAAACCGTTCATCGCGGCGACGCCGCCTACGGCCAGCCCGCCGCCGACATCGGTGTTTGCGTCGGTGAAATTGCCGCTGACGACAACGTTATAGGGGGTCAGGATGCTCGCGGCGGGAGCGGTAGAGGCAAGAAAAAGAGCGGCAGCGAACGCAACTGGACTGTATCGGGTGTTTCCGGGAATCACTATCCCGAAGGTACCACTGCGGCCTGGAAAGCGGCCAGTACCGAAGGTTCCAGCCAGGTACCTAAGAGTTGTAGCTTCAATGCTTCAGAGAGGCGTACTGGGGAAGTGCGGAGCGCACCACTCGGCCGTGCCGGTCCCCGTTATTGACCCACGTCTGTAAACGGGGCAGGGCCCCCCGAGCGCCTTCAGGCTTCTCCCTTGCGAGGCCCTGAGGGCGCCGCCGCCAGGAGCTTGCTCACCAGCGCGTTGTAATCGAGTCGGGCCCCTATTTTGATAGTGTTGGATCAAAATAGGCGGACCGACACCTGCTTCGCAGGAACGCTCCACCCGAATTATACCGCAAGCCCGGCGCCTTCTGAAGTGAATTCCCACACCTGCCCTTGTATTCGCCTTGCAATGGACATAGCATGGAATCGAGGATGCGATATTCAGATGAAACTATCTGTTTTGGTCTCGCTGCTGCTCGCGGTCGGCATGGCAGTCTGGGCTGAGCAGCCCATGCCGAAAATGGTCACGGTGGATCCGCTGAACGGAAAGGCGGGAGACGTGATCGTCGCGACCGGAGAGAACCTCCAAAAAGATGCGGTTGCCAAGCTGTACCTTACCGATGAAAAGAACGACTTCGCCTGTGAAATGCTCGAACAGACGGACACCACCATCAAGTTCAAGATTCCCGCCAAGGCGCCTCAGGGAGCGAGGCTGACGGTGATGGTGCTGACCACGGGCAAGGACGCCAAGTTAATCGAGCAACCGGTCAAGGTTGAGATCGACGAACCATAGCGGGGCGCGCGCTTAGCCGGCGCGACGGCGGTAGGGCGTCTCCAGGTATTTCCTGGCCTCCTGCGCGCCGTCGGCTTCGGGCGCATAGGCAATCGCCTTGCGATATGCCTCCAGGGCCTGCGCGCGGTGCTGCTGCAAGTCGTAGATCTGGCCAATCCTCAGGTATGTATACACGCCCGTATTCAGGTCCACCTCAGGGGCGGCCGCAACCTGTTGCAGGTGGCCGAGTGCGTGGTCGAGCTCGCCGTACCAGAATTCGATGGTGCCTTGCTGATAGTAGATTTTTTCCCACGGAACGCGATCGTAGCCAGGGGCGTGTTTGGTCTTGAGCTCCACCACTTTCCCGACCGCCGCCAGCGCGTTGGTCTTGTCGCCGGCCATGCTGTACATCTGGGAGAGTTCGAGCCGCAGCAGGTAATTGCGCGGGAAGCGGCGGATCAGGTCCTCGACGATTGGCACCGCGCGCCGCGTCTGGTTTTCCCGCCGGTAGAGCGCGCCCAGGAAGACTTCGGCTTCGATCCGGTTGTCGCTCCCGTGCGCCGCCACGTCCTGCACGATGCGGATGCCCGTCTCCTTATCGCCATGCATCCCGATCAGAAAGCCTAGCGTGCGCCAGGTCCAGGGAAGGCTGCCGATGATGTAATCGTGCAGCCCCTCCACCAGGCGCGCGTCCACGTTGTCGGGTTCGAGCGCCTCCACCCGGGCGTGCAGGCGCCGCGCCGTCGTGGCGTCCTTGAGCGAATCGTGCCACGCCTTCTTCACCACCCAGTAGTAGTTGGACCGCAGGCCGTATGAGATGCCCAGCGCGTACAGCGCCGCGGCGTCCTTGGGATTCTTATCGATCCGCGCCTGGGCCAGCGCCATGGCCTTCGCCACCTCGTCCAAGAACCATTGCTCGGTCCGCGCCGAAGGGTTCAGTTTCGGCCACCGCAGGAAGGAGTTGTTGCCCGAGACCATCTCGCTTTCGAGCGCGCCATCGCGGCACATCTCCTGAAACACGATGGTCTGGGCCAGGTGATTGTGCAGTTCCGGATCGTTGGGATGAAGCGCGATGGCGCCCTGGAAATCGGCGATCGATTCGTCGAAGTCGAGATTGTAAAAGTGGACGTACCCGCGCTCGACCAGCGGATCCCCGGCCCAAGCCGTGAATATCAGAAGCGAAGCCAACACGAGCAGCCGCACACTTTCATCGTATCGCGGCGGGGGTTTCAGGTTGTTGAACTGCGGCGGGAGCGCGGGTGACCGACACAGTAATGACGAAACCCTCAGTTCCTGGTGAACTCGCATGAATCTGAGTGTAGGGGTACGCACGGCTTTGCTCTTTCAAGAGGATTTGTATCAGGGCACGGCTTGAAGCCGTGCCGAAGGATCGGAGAAAGGTCTGGGCTTCAGCCCCTGGGAAACGCAGGAAGGCCTCAGAGGCTAAAGCCTTTGGCTGCCGATGCGTTGCGGCACGGATGAATCCATGCCCTGATACAGAGCCAGCCGCCGGGCTCCACTTCCATGTCGCACACCCGCAGCGCACGGCGCGGGAGGGAAGCGCCCACAGGCCGGGCGCCGGAGAACGGAAAGTGACATAATTATGGCATGAGTGTCCGAACCACGATCGATATTCCGGACGATCTTCATGCCGCGCTCCGGCGGCGTGCGGCGGCGGAGCGCACCTCGATTCGTTCGCTGATTACCGGCGCCATCGAGAGCAGATTCCAGCCGCGGCCATCGCGTCGTGTGACGGCGCCGCTGGTGGGGAAGAAGGGTAAGCCCGCCGCTGGCAGTCCCGACCGGGAGAATCCGTACGACGTCCTATTTGCCTGATCTGAACGTCTGGCTCGCCTTGAGCTGGGCCAACCACATGCACTCCGATGCCGCATGGGCCTGGTTTTCCCGGCAGGAGGACAATCGGTTCTTCTTTTGCCGGTTCACGCAGCTCGGGTTGTTGCGGCTGCTGGCGACGTCCGCGGTGATGGGCAAGGATGTGCAGACCATTGGCGAAGCCTGGAAGGTGTACGACCGGTGGCGGGAGGATTCGCGAGTCGGAATCCGCCAGGAGCCGTTTGAGCTTGACGTGGCCTTCCGCTCGGCAACCCGTTCGGTTTCCCGTCTGTCGTCACCGAAAGCGCTTGGCGATTGCTACCTGCTTGCGGTCAGCCAGGTCACTGACTCGACGCTGGTGACGTTCGATCGGGGTCTCGGCTCCATGTGCCGCAAAGCCCGTCAACGCGTAACGCTGCTGGAGCCTCGCACCCTGGCCGGAGGTTGAATGAGCGCGCGTCGCGCCACACGCACCGAATGCGATCATTATGAAAAAGGAACCGGCAGCCAAACTCAGTGACGACTTGAGGCCCGAGTATGACCTTTCACGATTGAAGGGCGGCGTTCGTGGAAAATACTACGCGCGCGCGGCTAAGGGAACGAACCTGGTGCTGATCGATCCCGATCTCGCGAACCTCTTTCCGGACGCCGAGGCGGTGAATCGTGCGCTGCGGGTGATCGCCGGTGCCGCTCTATCCGCCACCGCTTCCAAGCGCCGGCGCACGCGATAACTGATCCTCTCAAGAGACGTGGTCAACGCGCCCGCGGTGTGGGTGAAGGTGTGCTGTCCTCAACCAGTTTCCCCAGCGCCCACCGCGCGTGCTCGGCGACCATCGCGTCTTCCGACGCCGCCAGTCTTTCCAGCGCCGGACGGAACTGCGGCAGGCCGCGGTTGCCCATCGCCACGGCTACGTTGCGCAGGAAACCGGAATAGCGGGCGCGCCAGACGGGCGTGTCGCCGAACAGCTCCTGGAATTCCGCTTCACTTAGCGCGGCCAAGCGCTCGAGCGGCGGCGCGACCTGGCGCGGATGGAACGCGGCATCGCCGGTGACGGGGGCTCGGGCGTTCCATGGGCACACGTCCTGGCAGATGTCGCAGCCAAAGACGTGGCCGCCGTTGCCGGCGCGCCGGTCTTCGGCGATCCCGCCGCGCAGCTCAATCGTCAGATAGGAGATGCACAGGCGCGAATCGACCGCGTGGCGGCCGCCAAAGGGCACGATGGCCTGGGTGGGACAGGCATCGATGCAGCGGCGGCAAGTGCCGCAGCGATCGGGCGGCGGGGCGTCGGCAACGATATCGAGCGAAACCAGCAATTCGCCCAGAAAGAACCACGACCCGCGCGGCTGGTTGATGAGGCAGGTATTCTTGCCGATCCAGCCCAGGCCGGCGAGGCGCGCATAGGTGCGCTCGGCTAGAGGGGCCGTATCCACGCAGATTCTGGATTCGAACGGCGCTCCGGCGCGCTCGCGGAGCCTGGCTTCCAATTGCCGCAAACCTTGCCGCAGCACGCGGTGATAACCCTCGCCCCAGGCGTAGCGCAAAATCCAGGCTAGCTCGGCGTCATTGAACTGGGTGGAATAGGGCTGCGGGGTGTTGTACAGCTTGCCCACGCAAATCACCGAACGGGCCGAGGGCAGCAGCGCGCGCGGATCGTCCCGCATGGCAGCGCGGTGATCGGTGAGATAGCTCATCTCGCCGGCGAATCCGGCATCCACCCAGGCGTGATATTGGTCGCGGCCGTCCGCCGGCGCGGCGCGGGCTACGCCGGCCAGCTCGAAGCCGCACGCGTCGGCCAGGCGGCGTACGTCCGCACTCGTCAAATCTCCAGCCCCACCGAGCGCATCAGCTCGATGGCGTTGCTCTTGCGCACCACCCCCGGCTGCATACGATAGTCGAAGTGAATCTTACCGTCGCCGATTTCGTCTTCGAAATGGACATTGCGGGCGCGTTCAGCCATCGCGTCGGCGATGCCGGCCAGCGCCAGATCGTGGGTGGTGATCAGGCCCATCGCGCCGCGCTCCACCAGGCCGCGCACCAGCGCCTCGGCGCCGATGCGCCGGTCGTGTGAATTGGTGCCGTGCAGGAATTCATCGATCAGAAACAGCACCGGGCGCGTGCCGGCGGTCTGATCCAGGATCTGCCGCAGGCGCAGGATTTCGGCATAAAAGCGCGAGATGCCGCCCTGCAGCGAATCGTTGACACGAATCGACGCGCCCACCGCCAGCGGCGATAGCCGCAACCGCTCGGCGCGCACCGGCGCGCCCGCCTGCGCCAGCACCACGTTGACGCCCAGCGTGCGCAGCAGCGTGCTTTTGCCGGACATATTGGAACCGCTGACCACCAGCAGGCGAAGGTCGCCGCCGAGCGAGACCGAATTGCGCACCAGCTTCGATTCCGGGATCAGCGGATGGCCGATCTCGACGGCTTCGAGCAGCGGCGATTCTTCGGTGAACTCGGGGAACGGATCCTGCGGATGCTCGAAGGCGTGGCTGGCCAGCGAGGCGAGCGCCTCGATTTCGCCCACCGCCGCCAGCCATCGGCGCACCGCCGGTCCCGAGCGGCGGCGCCATTCTTCCACGCGCGCCGCCAGGTGGGGCGTCCAGAAAATGAAGATCTCGGCCATCCGCACGAAAACGTTGTCGCGCGAGTCCAGGTACTCGATCAGGCGTTTGAGCTGCGCCAGGCGGCGCGAAGGCGGCGCTCCCTCGGCCGCCAGCGAACCGCGCAGCGAAATCAGTAGCGGCGCCTGGAACTGTTCGCGCTCCAGCAACACCAGCACCTCGGAAATGAGCCCCAGCTCGTGGCCGGCGCGATCCACCGCCGCCACCACTTCGGCCGCGCTTTGGTGCTGCCGGTAATAAAACCAGCCATTGATGGCGAGCGTCGCCAGGAACAGATCGCGCAGCAACAGGCGCATGCCGCCGGCCAGCACAACCGTCCCGGTCAAATGCAGCAGCAGCGCGACGCCGGCGGCCGCGCCGCCAATTCCCAGCAGCGTGCACGCCCACAGCGCGAGCCGCAGGCCGCGCCCGCCGAGCCGCGGCGGCGCCTCGCCCCAGGCAGCCAGCGAATCCGCATCCACGCCGGTGCGGGCGTCTTCGGTTAACACCGCCAGGCGCTCCCGCAGATCGAGGCGCGGCCGCAGTTCCGTCACCGCCTCCTGCCGCGCGCGCACCACCTGCCGGTCCGCCGGCTCCAGCAGCCAGCTCGCCAGCGTCCGCTCGCCGGCGTGTGTGCGGGCGGTGGAAAGAAGCTCGAACAACGAGCCGATGCCGAACAGGTCCAGGTCCTGCGCGTAGGGATGCGCCAAGTCCAGGAAATTGTCGCCGCTGCTGCCAGTGCCGGGCCAGGTGCCGTCCAGCCGCGCCAGGCCGCGCTCGAAGAATCGCGCCGCGCGACGCTGTGTTTCGAGTTGCCGCGCGAGGCGTGCATGGAACGCCATCAGCGCCACGAATGCGGCGGCCGGAATCAGCGTCCACAGAATCGTGATGCGCGGCCCGGAAAGCGCCAGCCATACCAGCGCGGCCGCCGCGGCCACAGCAGCCAGCCGCCAGTAGCCAAACCGGCGCTGGCGGCGCTCGCCCAACAAGATGGAAGCGCGGCGCTCCTTGTGCAGCGCCGTATAAATGTCGCGCGGTTCTTCGATCACTGCTGGCTGCATAAAGACAAGGTCATAAGCGATTGCCCACCGCTCCCAAAAGCATGGTTGGCAGGCGAAAGCGCCTGCCCCACCCGCCTGCAAAGTGGGACAGACGCTTTCGTCTGTCAACCCCCGGTCTGCTCGATTTCACCGCTGCGGCGCAAACATTGACGCCGCAGTTTTATTCTCGCAGACGGCAGCGAGTGATTTTGCGGAGGGCCTGAGGCGGCGAGTGGTCATGGATTTGATCGGTGATGGCTGGCGGGCTTGCCTCCGCGTCGCAAAGCGTTCGCAGGCCGAGCCTGCGCTACTCGGCATGTTATATTGAGGTCATGCCGGGCGGTTATCTTCCTATTTTCATTTTCCTGGCAGTAGCGGTCGCGTTTCCGGTGGTTGCCATCGGGGCGGCCAAGCTGCTCCGGCCGTCGGCTCCCTCGGTTACCAAGCTCGAAGCCTACGAGTGCGGCATCCGCGCGGCATCGGATTCACGGGGCCGTTACACGGTCCGGTTCTATATCGTCGCCATCCTGTTCGTCATTTTCGACGTGGAAACCATCTTCCTTTACCCATGGGCCGTGCGCTATGGATCGCTGGGATGGTTTGGCGTGGCGGAGGTGGCAGTGTTTCTGGGCATCCTGGTGGTCGGCTACATTTGGGCGTATAAGAAAGGTGCCTTGGATTGGGTCTGAGGCTCGTTGGTTCGGTCAAGTTTCTTCGCCATTTAATTTGACCTTTGCCGGCTGGTGCTGTAGTTGAAACGGCTGTTCGAGGGTCTTAGGATTGGAATGCGCTACGGTTTGCCCGGGCGATTCGCGCGCGGCGAGAGTGGCAGCGTTCCTGGCTTTCATCCGCGTCGGTTAATTTTGCCTACATAAGGAAAGGTGTACTGTAATGGCTCTGAAACTCGTTCGTTCGGTAGTTTTCTCCGCTTTGGCTATGGGAGGGCTCAGTTCGCTCCTGGCTCAGTCCGGGTCCGGGTCGCTGCCCATGCTGCGCCTGGTGAGCGCCACCGTTGGACCGCTTTCGATCGTTCCCGGCTCGAACGGGATCAACCAGACTGTGGAAGCGTATAACGCCGGCGCCGGCTCGCTTGCGCTCTCCGTGAGTTCGTCGGTTTCGTGGATTACCCCCAGCGTCGGCGCGGCCGGCGCCTGCCAGACGACCAGCGCCGCCACGTCGTGCGTCCCGCTGATTCTCGGGCTGAACACCGCGTCGCTGGCGGCATCCGCGACGGCATATACGGGCATCGTCACCGTCACGGCGCCCAACACGGTGGACGCTCCGCAGACGATTACGGTGACCGTCGAGATCGGCGGCGCCGTGCCATCGAGCGTGAATGCTTACGTGACGCCTTACGTGGCGCCGCCGGGCGCGGCCAGCACCGTCGCCGTTCCGTTTTCCCTCGGTGCTGCCAGTTGCCCTTACCTCAACGGCTGCCTTTCCGGTAAGTTCACTACCCAGGATGGAGCGAATTGGCTGAGTCTGACGCTCAGCGGCGCCGGCAGCAATCAGTCCACGCTCCCGTACGCGATCAACATCACTCCGCAGCCGAGCAACACCGCCGGCAACACCTACACCGGCTCGGTGATTACCTCCGGCTCTAACTTCGCCCCGGATAATAAGACCATCGCGGTGACCATGAACGTGACCACGCTGCCGATCGTGGAGACTCTCGCTCCGATCAGCCTGCAAGTATTACCTGGCTCTTCGACTACGCCCTACACACAGTTAGGCAACCTGGGGCAAGGCACACTTGCGATTTCCAGCGTGACCGCATCGGGAACAGGGCTCACATCGACCAATTCGGGAACCGACCTCTCTGGGCAGGGCGGGAACACTCCATGGTTCAGTGTGACCATTGACTCGACTGGCCTTTCGCCCAACACATACACCGGCTCGGTGACTGTCGTCACCAATGCGGCTAACAGCCCCACCGTGATTCCGGTGACCTTCCAGGTGCTGGCCACGGCGGCGCCCACCATTTTCTATCAGGGTGTAGTGGATGACGCTGTGTTCGGCCAGGACGGCCTTACCGTGACGCCGGGCGATGTCATTGCGCTGTTCGGGCAGCAGCTCGACGCGAATGTCGGCGTGGCGGGGCTGCCTCCGCTGCCGACGAGCCTCGCCGACGCGACCGGGGTCACCGTGAACGGCGAGGCGGCGCCGCTGTACTACGCCTCCCCCGGCCAGATCAATTTCCAGATGCCGATGGATACGCCGCTGGGGACGGCGCTGGTTCAGGTCGGCACCGAAGTGTTTTATTCCGCACCGTTAAGCCAAGGTCCCGAAACCAGCAACGTCGTATCGGTCAAGGTAGCAGCGCGCGCGCCACGGCTGCTGCTGCTCTACGGCACTGGCGGCTACGGAGCGATTGTGGATGCTTCGCAGGGCAACGGCTACAACACTCTGCCCATGCCATCGACCGTCTCCGAACCCAACTTCATCACCCAGCCGGCCGCGCCGGGTGACGTGCTGGTGATCTACGCGATCGGACTCGGACCCACGAGTCCCTCGGTGGCAACCGGCCAGCCCGCGCCGGACGGCTCGGCAGGGCACCCCCTGGCGCAGTTGACATCCACGCCCACCGTGGTTTTCGGCGTGGACAAGGAAGGGCTCCAGGTGCAAATCAGCGTCCCGCCGGCTTCAGTCGGCTATGCGGGCTTGTCGCCGTACTACGCCGGTTTGTACCAGGTCAATGTGCCTATTCCGCAGAACTGTCCCCCGGGCACGGTGCAGGTATCGCTGACGTTTCCGGATGGGACCACCAGCAACGCGGTCAACATCCAGGTGCAATAACGCGCAAGTAAAACCGGGCGCGCGGCCTCGCGGATCGCGCGCCCGAACGGAGCCGCCGGACACCGGCCCGGCGCCACGCTACCATATGGGTTGAACCCTTTGAAACCCGCTTCCACCCCCTGGCCTCAGGTTTACCTGTGTGTCGCTTTGACCACCCTGGCCACCCTGCTGCTCGAGCTGTCGCTGACGCGCATCTTCTCGGTGGTGTTCTATTACCACTTCGCATTTCTGGCGATTTCGATCGCGCTGTTCGGCCTCGGCGCCGGCGGCGTTTTCTCGTACGTGGTGGCGGGTTGGAAGGCGCCGCTGTGGACCAGCCTGGGCCGGCTGAGCATGCTGAACGGCCTGCTGGTGGTGGGCGCGTTGATCGTCCTGCTGGCGCAGCATAACAATCCCACCAACTGGGACCTGGCGCTGATCTATTTCAGCACCGCGCTGCCGTTTTTCGTTTCCGGCGCCATCGTCTCGCTGGCCATCGGCGAAACCATCACGCACGTCCACCGGGTCTACTTCTTCGACCTGATGGGCGCCGCCGCCGGATGCCTGTTGTTATACCCGCTGCTCAACGGCTTCGGCGGGGTCAGCGCGGTGCTGGGCGCGGCCATCACCTTCGCCGTCGCCGCCGCCATCTGGCACAGCGTTTCCGGCTCGGTGCGCGGCCGCGTGGGATCGGTGGCGCTGGCCCTGGCGTTGGTGGCGTTTCTGATCCTGAATCAGCGCTATCACGTGATCGACATCCGCCACGCCAAGGGGCAGACCATCTCACACGAAATCTTCCAGCACTGGAACGTCTTTTCGCGCATCGGGTTGGTGGATCGATCGAGCGAAGGCCGCTATAGCATCGTGATCGACGCCGATGCCGCCACCGACATCGCCACTTTCGATTTCGACCATCTTACCGCCGGCCAGCGCCGCGACCTGATGGACCAGGGCCCGGCGCTGCCCTACGCGCTCCGCCCCGGCGGCAAGACCCTGATCATCGGGCCCGGCGGTGGCTGGGACGTGGCGCGCGCGCTGGCCTATGGCAGCCACGATATCACCGGCGTGGAAATCAATCCCATCATCGCCACCACCATCATGCAGGAGCGCTTTCCCGCGCTCAGCCACGGCCTCTACCTGCGGCCCGACGTCCATATTTACGTCGAAGACGGACGCAGCTTCGTGCGCCGCAGCACCGCGAAGTATCAGGTGCTGCAGGCGACCCTGGTCGATACCTGGGCTTCCACCGCCGCCGGCGCGTTCGCGCTTTCGGAAAACAATCTCTACACGGTGGATGCTTTCCGCGATTACCTGCGGCATCTAACCGATGACGGCGTGGTGGCGTTCACGCGCTGGGGCTTCGATCCGCCGCGCGAAAGCCTGCGCCTGATTGCGCTGGCCCGCGAAGCGCTGTCGGAATTGGGCGAGAACCAGGCATGGCGCCACGTGATCGTGGGCCGCTCCGGCTCGGTCCAAGGATGGGGCGCGCAGGATACCGCGATCATCAGCCGCAAACCGCTCACCGCCGCCGATTGCGACCGCGCCCGCGCCCTGTTCGCCGCCGCCAACATGCAGGCCATCTACCTGCCCGACGCCGCCATTCAGAACCCGTTTTACGAGCTGCTGCACACGTCCGATCCGGCGGGCTTCGAGCGCCGCTTCGTCTTCGATATCCGCCCGGTCACCGACAACCGGCCCTTCTTCTTCTACACCGTGCAGCCGCGCGACTTGCTGACGTTTCTGCGGACGGCCTCTCACGATACCGCGGACTACAAAGTGAACAAGGCGGTGCCGCTGCTGTTCGGGCTGGCGCTGATCTCCGGCCTGGCCACGCTGCTGATTATGGTGCTGCCGCCACTGCTGCTGGGCACTCGCCTGCCGCGCCAGCCGGGCGTGCTGAAATTCCTGCTCTACTTCCTGTTCATCGGCGCCGGCTACATCCTCATCGAAGTGGCGCTGATCCAGAGATTCGTGCTCTTCCTCGGCCACCCCACGCCCGCTCTCACGGTGGTGATTTTTTCCTTGCTGGTTTCAAGCGGGCTGGGCAGCGCCGCCGCCGGCCGCCTGACGGCGCACCTGGAGAGCCGCCTGATCAAGATCCTGGGATGCGTGGCGATGCTGGCTACTCTCCTCGGGCTGGTGCTCGCCTCGCTGCTCACCGCGCTGGTCTGGCTGCCGCTGCCTCTCAAGGCGCTGATTACAGTGGCGCTGATCGCTCCTCTCGGATTCGTCATGGGCATGCCCTTCCCCAGCGGGCTCCGCCGCCTGGAGCAGTGGCACCCGCCTTCGGTTCGCTGGGCCTGGGCGCTCAACGCGGCGGCCAGCGTACTCGGATCGGTGTGCGCGCTGGTCTCGGCCATCTATCTGGGCCTGGTCGAAACCATGATCATCGGCAGCCTGTTCTATCTCGCCGCGCTGGCAGTTGTGGCTCGCGTCCACACCGGCGAATCCCCCGCTCCGCAACCCGGCGCCAATCGGGTCGTGCTGGCAAGCTAGGGATGAAGGGAAGTCAGAAGCGAGAAGACAGAATGGCGGCAGCACGCATCGCCGCGGCGCACCTATTCTTGCGTGCTGGGTCGAGAGTCGTCTCGACCTTTTCTTGTTTGGAACACGTCCGCCACGCCTACGTTTGCTGGCGATTTCCCTGGTCCGCATCTTCCTGATAAGTGCGGAATGAACTGCGAAGGATCGTCATCGCTGTGGAGACACCTTGATTGCGCACGGTCTGGCCCGTCACGTGGAGTGCCATTTTGACGGCTTGCGCAGGCCAATCGACTTCGAGTTCGATTTTGGTCCTCGGCGGGATGCCATGAGCGCACTCGAATAGCAGTCCGCTACGAGAGATATTCACCAGGCGGCCGGTTCCCGTCCGGACCACCCTTCGTCCCAGGATCAGCTTGTACTCGATGCCTGCGTGAATCGGATAGCGGCGGCCGGCACGGCGTTCCGGCGGCAACATCGGACCCGGCGTGATTATCGCTCCCACTCCTACACCCTCTGTATCCTCTGTTGTTATGGGAGTGTCAGCACGTAAGGCAAACCCACTAACCTTGCAGCTCAGATAAGGTAATACTACCACTGGCCAGCGCAGATGGGCGCGCAAAATCGGATATTTCGCTCTTGGTCGACCGCTTCGGGTCAGAACGCGTCAGCCGTGGGCCACTGAGGTGAGGCAGTTGCCGTCAAGGTCGCGAATCAAGTTCAGCCATTCGGACCTTGCCGCTTCATCCCTGTGCTGTGGTTTACGTTTCCAAACCGCCCCGGGAGGTGGCATGGCCCATGCCTGGTCCTCCTCACTGGCCAGGGCAACCACCTGGAGATACGGAGAGGCCAAACGGAGCTTCTCCACGAGTTCGTTAAGGCCATGCTCGTCCGGTGGTGCAATCAGCAGGTCAACCGGAAGACGGAGCGTAACCACGATCTCCGCCGCGTCGGTGACTCCTTTTGCGGGCACGGCTACATAGCCGTTCTCATCCAGGATTTGGCCGAGCCAGAAGACAAATCCCAGATCCCTATCGACAATGAGGATAGTTTTCAATCTAGATCCACCCAATGCGCCACGATGCAATTCACACGCCATAGATGACTGATTGATTTCAGGCGGGTTAAAAAGCAGAAATCTCCAATAATAAAGCAGGAGTTCTCCAGTAATGTGGAAAAAATCCCCCGTTTTCAGGATACTCGCCGGTTAACAGCTTCGCTGCCGCCCGCGTCTTTCCCGCAGATTCCATTTCCCGAGGAGGGACAAACGGATGCGAAACGTACTGCAAATTAACGCGCCCGCGGCGCTACTGGCGCTGGCGGGGTCGGCTGGTGGCGCGGGCTGGGAAGCGCCCCTGGCGCTAGCAGCCTCGTTAAGTAATGACCGTCCCTGCCGCTCCCTCACGGGGTGCTCTGTAGGCCCGGCTCCGGCGTGGCGCACGCACTCGTGCGTGCCGCGTCGGCACTCGTGCCGACGCCCGGCGTCCCTCGCGGATGCGTCGAGAAAAGTCTCGACGCGGCACGTACTCGTGCCGTGATGAAGAGTTCATTTCGCGCCACTATTAAACACAGATGACCACCGATAATGACTCTTGTTTTCTTATCCGTGCTTATCCGTGTTCATCCGTGGCCCCGTGTCCGCCGCCGGCCAGCTTGCGGTAACGGCCGGCGAAGTAGAGCAGCGGTTCGCCTTCGCGGACCTGGGCTCGCACCATTTCGCCGACGATCAGATCGTGGTCGCCGGCCGTGAAGCGGTACCGGATGGCGCATTCGATTTCCGCCAGCGTGTCCGGCAGCAAAGGCGCCCCGGTTTCGCCAGTGTGCCACGCGAGACCATCGAAGCGATCGTGTCCCTTGCGCGCGAAGCGCTCGGAGAGAGAGCGCTGGCCGGCGGCCAACACGTTGACCGCGAAAAAACGGGCGTCGCGAAACGCATCCATCACGCTGGCGGCGTGCGCCAGCGCGACCAGCACCAGGGGCGGATCGAGCGAAACGGAAGTGAACGAACTCACCGTGAGGCCGTGCGGTGTGCCCTGCCGGTCGACTACGCTGGCGATGGTGACGCCGGTCGAGAAGCGGCTGCAGGCGCGCCGGAAATCGTCCGCGGTAACGCGTTCGGTGCGGTCTTGAACCCCCTCGCTTGACATGTGGATAAATTCAATCCTATCATATGGTTGACCGATACGGGGCAGCAAGCTGGCGCGCGCCAACAGGAGGATCTTTTGATCAAGCTGGATATTATCAACGAAGTCGTCAACCGCACCGGCATCACCAAGACCAAAGCCGAAATGGCTGTCGAGACCGTGTTTGAAACCATGAAGAAGGCGCTCGAGCAGGGCGACCGCATCGAGCTGCGCGGCTTCGGTGTGTTCAACGTGAAGCCCCGCAAGACGGGCATCGGACGGAATCCGCGCACCGGCGCGGAGGTTTCCATTCCGCCGGGCAAGGCGGTGCGATTCAAGCCCGGCAAGGAGCTGCAGACGCTGCAGTAGACCGCTGCCGCGCGTCGCATTGTGTCTCCCCAGGATTTCCCGCCCGCATCATACCCGCTCTACTCCGTGAGCGGAGCGGCGGAGGCTCCCGGCTTGCCGGAGGCCCGCTTCCGCGACCGCTACTGGGTGAACGCGCTGCTGTTCGCGGTCACGCTGGCTTCGACCACCACCGTCGGAGCCTCGATGCAAATGTTCTTCGACCGCAATCTGCCCTTCGATGTGGACTACAGTCTTACGATGTACCCGGCGCTATGGCGTCACCCTTCGGCGCTGCTGGCCGGGCTGCCGTTTTCGCTCACCCTGCTCGCCATCCTGATGGCGCACGAGTTGGGCCATTACCTGGCAGCGCTGCGGTATGGAGTGAATGCCAGCCTGCCTTATTTCTTGCCGTCACCGTTTCTGGGGACGTTCGGCGCGTTCATCCATCTGCGGTCGCCCATTTGCTCGAAGCGGGCGCTGTTCGATATCGGCATCGCGGGGCCGCTGGCCGGCTTCGTTTTTCTGCTGCCGGCGCTTTCCATCGGCCTCGCGTTTTCGAAGGTGATTCCGGGCATCGCCAATCAGAGCAGCCTGCAATTCGGCGTGCCGGGCCTCGAGTGGCTGCTCGGCAAACTCATTTTTCCGGGCGTCGCGGCCAGCGACATTTATCTGCATCCGGCCGCGCGGGCGGCCTGGGTGGGGATGCTGGCCACCGCCTTGAACCTGCTGCCGATCGGACAACTGGATGGCGGCCACATCGTGTACGCACTCTTTCCGCGGCGCCACGGCACGATCTCGCTGGTGCTCAGCCTGCTCCTGCTGCCGCTCGGTGCGGCCTTTCTGATCGACCAGCGCAAGTTCTGGTTCGGCTGGCTGCTTTGGGGCCTGGCGCTGCTGCTTTTCGGACGGCGCCATCCCCTGGTGTATGACAGCGGCGAGTTGGATCGCGGACGGCGCAAGCTGGCGCTGCTGGCGCTGGTAATTTTCCTGCTCTGTTTCACTTTTGTGCCCGTGGGCACCGGCGGATTGTGAGCGGCGATGAAGATCACCGCGACCATCATCACCTTCAACGAGGAGCGCAACATCGCGCGCGCTATCGAGAGCCTGCGCTGCTGCGACGAAATCCTGATCGTGGATAGCGGCTCGACGGACCGCACCACGGAGCTGGCGGAAAACCTGGGTGCGCGCGTGATCGAAGCCAACTGGCGAGGCTATGCCGGGCAGAAGAACTGGGCGGCCGATCAAGCCAGCCACGACTGGGTGCTTTCGCTCGACGCCGACGAAGCCTTGAGCGAAGGGCTCGAAGCCGAAATCTGGAGCCTGAAGAAATCCGGGCCGCGTCACGACGGTTACACCATGCCGCGCCTCGCGCGCTACATGGGCCGCTGGATTCTGCATTCCGGCTGGTATCCGGACCGCAAGCTGCGGCTCTACGACCGGCGCCAGGCCAAATGGGTGGGCGACTTCGTGCACGAAAGCGTGGCCGTCAAGGGCGGCGTCGGACATTTGCAGGGCAACCTGCTGCACTTCACCTGCGAATCGCTTGCCGAGCACATCAAGACGATGGAGCGCTACACGACGCTGGCGGCGCAGGAACTGGCTTCGCGGCGGATCCAGGTGCCGCTTTCCCGCGTGTTGTTCTCGCCCGCCTGGGCGTTCCTGCAAAGCTATTTTCTCAACCGCGGTTTTCTGGATGGCCCGGAGGGCCTGACGATTTCCTATATGGCGGCGTTCTACACGTTTCTCAAATACACGAAAGCGAGAAACATGAGCTGATGCGCATCCTGCATCTGGATGCCGGGCGCGAGATGCGTGGCGGCCAATGGCAGGTGCTGCGCCTGATCGAGGGGCTCGCCGGCGCGGGAGTGGAATCGACGCTGCTGGCGCGCACGGGCGCACCGCTCGCAGTCGCGGCGCGGGAACGCGGCTGGCGCGTCGAGCCGCTCGGTTTCGCGCGGGCAGTGCTGCTGGCGCGGCGGCACGACCTGATCCACGCCCACGATGCACGCTCCCATACGCTCGGCGCCATCGTGCGCGGCGCGCCGCTGGTGGTGGCGCGGCGGGTCGCTTTCCCGATCGGCTCGCGCTGGAAGTACGCGCGCGCGCGGCACTACCTGGCGGTTTCCGAATTCGTCAAGCGGGTGCTGATGGCGGGCGGCGTTCCGGAGCAAAAGATCAGCGTGGTCTACGATGGCGTTCCCGTGCTGGAGCCATCCGCCGGAACCCGTGTGCTGGCGCTGGCCAACTTCGACGATCCGCAAAAAGGCGCGCCGCTGGCGATGGAAGCGGCGCGGCTGGCGGGCGTCGAGTTACTGCTCACTCAACACCTGGAGCGCGACCTGCCGCAAGCCGCGTCGTTCGTTTACATCACTCACGCCGAAGGGCTGGGCTCGGCCGCCCTGCTGGCGATGTCGGCGGCCGTGCCGGTGATCGCCAGCCGCGTCGGCGGATTGCCCGAAGTGGTGCGCGATCGCGAAACCGGCCTGCTGGTGAAAAACGCGCCCGCCGCGGTGGCCGCCGCGCTCGTCCAACTCGCCGGCGACCCCGCATTCGCCCGGCGGATGGGCCAGGCCGCCCGCCGCGCCGTGATCGAGAACTTTACCGTGGGCCACATGGTGCGCCGTACCATGGAGGTTTATCACGAGGTGCTCTCATGATGGAAGCCTGTCTCGCGCTCTTGTTCGGATTGCTGATCGGCAGTTTCCTGAATGTCTGCATTTATCGCTGGCCGCTCGATCTTTCGGTAGTGCGGCCGCGCTCCTATTGCCCCAAGTGCGAGGCGCCGATCGCCTGGTACGATAACGTGCCGCTGGCGAGCTACGCCATTCTCGGCGGGAAATGCCGTCACTGCCGGGCGCGCATTTCGCCGCGCTACCCGGTGGTGGAACTGCTCACCGGCGCCCTCTTTTTTCTGCTGGTGTACCGCTACGGGCTGACGCCATTCGCAGGCAAAATGTGCGTCTTCACCGCCATGCTGGTGGCGCTGCTATTCACCGACCTGGAGGAGCGCATCCTGCCCGACGAATTCACCGTCTGGGGCACCGTAGCGGGCCTGGTATTCGCAATCTTCGCGGCGACCCCGGACGCCACCGCATCCCTCTTGTTGTGGATGGTCGGCCTGGACTCGGCTGGGTGGTTCGCGAGACTGGCGGCGGCGGCTGTGGCGGCCGCGCTGCCGGCGGGCGTGCTCTGGAGCGCGGGCTGGCTGTATCGGAAGGCCAGACATCGCGAAGGCGTGGGCCTCGGTGACGTCAAGATGGTTGCCCTGTTGGGCTGCTATCTCGGCCTGGAAGCCGGGCTGGTCGCGCTGGTCTTAGGCTCGCTGGCAGGCTCGGTGCTGGGCTTCGCATACATGAAACTGACGCACAAGGACCCATCTACTTACGAATTGCCCTTCGGCACATTCCTGAGCGGATCCGCGCTCGTCGTAGTGATTTTCAGTAAGCCGCTTTTCGGCTGGTAAGCGGGCGTGTGGCCGCACCCTCCTCCGCAGGCACCCTTGCAACGTGTTAGTAATAGACATTCAGGTCCGAACTCCAGGAAAAAATCAACCTTATCAGGACGGCTATGAGTATACGTTTATCCGACGGAACCGAAATCCCCATCGAAATGCACAAGGTGCGTATTGTGCAGAAAACGCGGCTGGCGCCCGCTCGCGAGCGGCTGAAGGCGATCGAAGAGGCGGGGTACAACACGTTCCTTCTCCGTTCCCGCGACCTCTTTCTCGACATGCTGACCGATAGCGGCACCAATGCCATGAGCGACAATCAGCAGGCCGCCATGATGCAGTCCGATGACGCCTACGCCGGTTCGGAGAGCTTTTACCGCCTGCTCGATTCGGTCCGCGAAATCTTCGGTTACGAATACCTCCTGCCCGTCCATCAAGGCCGCGCCGCCGAACACCTGCTGGCCAAAACTTTCGTCAAGCCCGGCGACGTCATACCGATGAATTATCACTTCACCACCACCAAGGCGCATTTCAACCTGGCGGGCGGCAAGGTGCTGGAACTCTATGGGCCTGAGGCGCTGAACACGCAAAGCTCGCATCCCTTCAAGGGAAACATGGATCTCGACCGGCTGCGCGAGGCCATCACCCAGGCCGGCCCGAGCAATGTCTCCTTCGTGCGCATGGAGGCCACAACCAACCTCATCGGCGGCCAGCCGTTTTCCATGGAGAACCTGCGGCAAGTGAAGGCGCTGGTCGAGCCGCTGGGTATTTTCCTGGTGGTGGACGGCAGTCTCATCTCCGAAAACGCCTACTTCATTCGCCAGCGCGAAGCCGGGTATGAGAACACGTCCATCCGCGACATCATCCGGGAAATGATGAGCATCGCAGACCTTTGCTACCTCTCCGGCCGCAAGAGTTGCAGCGTGCGCGGCGGCCTCATCGCCACCAACCGCAAGGACCTCCATGACGCCATCCGGCCCTGGCTTCCGGTGTACGAGGGCTTCTTCACCTACGGCGGCATGTCCTCGAAGGAAATCGAAGCGATGGCGGTTGGCATCCGGGAAATGACCGATCTCGAGGTCGCCGGCTCCTCGGCGGACGCAGTCAAGTACTTCGTCGGCCTACTGCTACAGAAGGGTGTCCCGGTAGTCACACCCGCCGGTGGGCTGGCCTGCCATGTCGATGCGATGCGATTTATCGATCACGTGCCGCAATCGGAATACCCCGCCGGCGCCCTGGCGGCTGCGTTCTTCATCGCCTCCGGCGCCCGCGGCATGGAGCGCGGCTCGGTGTCGATGGATCGCGACGAAGAAGGGCGTGATGTTCCGTCGGACCTCGAACTGCTCCGCCTCGCGGTGCCCCGCCGAGTCTACACGATGTCTCACTTCCAGTATGCCGCCGACCGTTTGCAGTGGCTCTACAACCACCGCCGGCTGATCGGCGGCCTCGAGTTCTACGAAGAGCCGCCCGTGCTCCGCTTCTTCGCCGGCCGCATGAAGACCAAGGGCGATTGGGGCACCGCACTCACCGAAGCATTCGAGGAAGATTTCGGTACGGGCTGCTGAACGTGGCGCACGCACTCGTGCGTGCCGCGTCGGCACTCGTGCCGACGCCGGGGTAGGAACACAGGGAAACGAAAAACACCGGCGGCAAAGACCGCCGGCGTTACCGTGTCGCGCTTCTTCGTAACACCGGCGGCTGCTTTCCCGTGCGCGAGCAGGTGTCGAGAAGAGTCTCGACACGGCACGCACGAGTGCGTGCGCCACGTCGGCCGCCGGGAGCTGCTCCCGCTTACTGGCCGAGGATGTTGAACGTGGTGGTGCCTTCCACGCGAACCTTGGAATAGGCTTCCACCCAAGTCTTGTGATAAGGGTCCTGCGCGTATGCCTTCAATGCGTCGGGTCCGGCCATCTCCATGCACATGCCGTACTCGCGAGCCGCGGGTCCTTCCATTCCCATCTGGTGAAGAGGCGACTGTAGCTTGCCATACCAGACCTTCGTGATGCCCTTGATTTTGGCGGGCAGTGCGTCGCTCGCCTGGTAGAAGGCTTGCCAATCGGCTGGCGTGGCGTCTTTGATTGGCGTCCACGCGAAACAATGCATCAGGGTCTTTTCGCCGGCACGCGCTCCCGGTGAGACCAACAGTACAACGGCCGCGCACGCTACGAGGTGCGCCATTCTGAGGAACTTCATCGGCTGTTTCTCCTTGGGGCGGCTTGTCCGCCACCCTTGGATCTTAGCACCGCAGCCTGGGAAAAGACGCGCCCGCAAGCGAGCGTTGAAGCTTCTACACTTTTAGCGTTAGGCGGCACCTAGCCGTGCCAACCCGATACGTGGTGTCTTGTATCAGGGCACGCCTTCAGCCGGCCGAAGCCGTGCCCTGATACAAAGCCTCCTGAAAGAGAGAAGCCACGGCGTACCCCCTACGTTCAGATTCGTGCGAATTCACTAGGAATGGAGAGTTTCGCCATTCCTCGGTCGCGCACCGGGTGCAATGAGCGTGAGTTCTTCAAGCCATAAAGTGGATTATCATAACCATTGGCGTGCTAGCGCCATTTCGAGGGAATTATGGCAGACGAACCGAAGCCTAAAGAACGCAAGAAGCCGGTCGAACCGGGATCCAAAGAAAGCGGCGTAGCAGCTAAAGCAAAACCTGCGGGCGCCGCCGCAGGCAAGAAAGCACCGGTGGCGGCAGCCGCCGAACCCGCTCCACCGAAGCCGCAGACGAAGTCGCAGAAGGTACCGAAACTCCAGAAAAAGAACAAGTCCCGCTTGCCGCGCCGCGAGAAGAAGGCGCAACAAAAGGCTGCAGCGAAACAGAGCGCGGCCTGAGTGACCAGCAGCCGCCGGACGCAATAGGACGGTGCCGATCATGGCCCCCCAGTCGGAAGAAGCCTTTAGCGGGGAACTGCCGGCGTGCGTTTCCTCCCTTGCTCGCCCCCCTCTGTGACGAGTCTTCCTCGGGGTGGGAACGATCATTCCCACGATTCGGAACTAACTCGTTGAAAACGCTAAGAACAGTTGCTAAATTGTGGGCCCGATCGTTCCCATTTTCGGCCCGCTCGCCTTATCGAAGCAGATTCGGGCCGAGCGTGCCCGGCCGCTACCGGTTTCATTGTGACACTGAGGCTGGGCGGAAGCGGTGTGCGGAGCGGTGAGAAGTGGCAGTAAGTTTCGTGGGGGCTGGGGGTTGGAAATGTTTGGCGGATGTGTGACCGGGGCGAGTGGGCGATCAGATCAGCCAAAGCGGCGTGACGGTTTGGGTGCAGTAGGGGAAGGCGCGCTTTTGAAGCTGTAAGAAACCGCCCGCAAGCGGGCGGGTGGCAAGCTAAAGCATGCCCCACCAACGTCAGCGCTTGCCGGCGGCTTCCAATTCGGCTAGGGCTTCGCCGGTGGCTTTCTCTACGTCGGCGTGGAGGCTGTTGCCGTGGGCGTCCATGGTCACGATGGCGGGGAAGTCCTTGGCGCGAAGGTGCCACATGGCCTCGGGGATGCCGAACTCGATCAGGTTCACACCGAGCACCTCGGGCAGCGCGCGCGCGTAGAACTGTGCGGCGCCGCCGATGGCGTTCAAATAGACCGCGCCCGATTCCTTGAGCGCGGCCAGGGTCTTGGGTCCCATGCCGCCCTTGCCCATTACGGCCCGCACGCCATAGCGTTTGATGACATCGGCCTGGTACGGTTCCTCGCGAATGCTGGTGGTGGGGCCGGCGGCTTTCACCTGCCAGCGGCCTTCTTCCTGCAACATCACGGGGCCGCAGTGGTACAGCACGGCGCCGTGCAGATCGACCGGCGGCGGGTTCTTCATGAGGTAGGCGTGCACGTTGTCGCGCCCGGTATACATCTCGCCGCTGATGAGCACCACGTCGCCGACTTTGAGCGAGCGCACCTGCGCCTCGGTGAGCGGCGCGGTGAGAATCACTTCGCGCCCGGTCAGCGGGAAACCTTCGCCGCGCGCCATGCGCTCCACTGGGCTGGCGGGGTCGCGATATAACCACTCGGTGATGGCGCCGGTCGAGGCATCCAGGCGCACGCCCAAGCGGCGGAACGCCCAGCATTCATAGGCCACCGAAACGAAAAAGCTGGCGGGCAGGCGATTGGCAGCCACGATCTTGCATCCGATCAGAGAGGCTTTTCCGCCGAAACCCATCGCGCCGACGCCCAGACGGTTGGCCTCTTCGAGGATTTCCGCTTCCAGCTTGGCCAGCGTGGGGTCGGGATTGACGTCGTCGAGGGTGCGGAAGAGCTGGCCCTTGGCGAGATCGTAGCCGTGGGCGCGGTCGCTGCCAATGCACACGCCCAAGGCACCCGGCGCGCAGCCTTGCCCCTGCGCCTGCCACACGGCGTGCAGAATGCACTTGCGCACGCCCTCCAGGTTGCGGTCGGCGCGGCCCAGGTGGTCCAGGTTGGCGGGCACGGAATATTGAATGTTCTTGTTTTCGCAGCCGCCGCCCTTGAGGATCAGCTTGATTTCGACCTCGTCTTGCTCCCACTGCTCGAAGTGCATGACCGGCGTTTCGGTGCCGAGATTGTTGCCGCTGTTCTTGCCGGTGATGGAATCCACCGAATTGGGACGCAGCTTGCCCAGCCGCGTGGCTTCCGCCACCGCTTGCAGAATCGCCTGCTTGAGAACGATCTGATTGAAGCCGACCGGCGCGTGCACCAGGAAGGTTGGCATGCCGGTGTCCTGGCAGATGGGACCGGTGTCGTCGAGGGCCATGTCGATGTTGGTGAGAATGATGTTAAGGGCCTGCGAGGACTGCGTCCCCGGCGTTTCGCCCTCCGCGGCGATTCCCATTGCGGCGCGCACGTCCGGCGGGAGGTTGGTGGATGTCTGGACAATCAGTTCCAAAAGGCTGTTGGCAAGGAATTTCATAGGTGTAACTCCATTTTAGGCTAATGGGAGAGGGCGGCGAAGGAGGAGCAGGAACAGTGAACGAGGCGGTTGGCAGGTCGGGGACCGGCCTCACTTATTTGGCGAAGACGCGGATGTTTCTAGGGGTGACACCGACGGTGTCGCCGATGCTGAGGCGCAGTTGGCGGTAACGGTCGCGGGTGATTTCGGCTTCCAGGGCGTGGCCGGTGTCTTCGCGCAGCAGCTCGAGACGGACGGCAGGGCCGGCGGCGGCGATGTGGCGCACCTTGGCCAGGACGGCGCCGTGAGCGGTCTCGGCCTGCGGCGTAATTTCCAGCTCATACGGGCGCACATAGGAGACGGAGGTTTCCGCGCTCTCGGCTCTTCCATGAAAGAGATTGACGTCGCCGAGGAACTGGTATACGAATGCGCTGGCGGGGTTGTCATAGACCTCGGCCGGAGTGCCCATCTGGACGATTTTGCCGTGATCCATGATGGCGACGCGGTCGGCCACTTCGAGCGCCTCCTCCTGGTCGTGAGTGACGAAGACGCTGGCGATGTGCAGATCGTCATGCAGGCGGCGCAGCCAGCGGCGGAGTTCCTTGCGCACCTTGGCATCGAGGGCGCCGAAAGGTTCGTCGAGCAGGAGGACGCGCGGCTCGACGGCGAGGGCGCGGGCGAGCGCGACGCGCTGGCGCTGGCCGCCGGACAACTGGTTCGGATAGCGGTCGCCGAGCCAATCGAGCTGAATCAGATCGAGCAGCTTGCGCACCCGCTCGCGGATGTCTTGCTCCGATGGGCGGGTCGCGCGCGGGCGCAGGCGCAGCCCGAAGGCCACGTTTTCGGCGACGGTCAGATGGCGAAAGAGGGCATAATGTTGGAAGACGAATCCCACCTGGCGCTCGCGGGCGGTGGAGTTGGTAGCGTCTTCGTCGTTGAGGCTGATGGAACCGCTGTCGGGAATTTCGAGGCCGGCGATGATGCGCAGCAGGGTGGTCTTTCCCGAACCCGATGGCCCGAGCAGCGCCACCAGCTCGCCCTTTTCGATGCGCAGGCTGACATCCTGCAACGCTTCGAACGCGCCGTAGGACTTGCGAATGCGGCTGATTTCGATGCTCATCTTGCCCCTTCCTTGACGACGCGAACGGGCCGGGCATGCCCAACCCCTACGAGTGCAAAGCACCGGCGGCAAAGGCCGGCGTTACCGAAGAGAAACGCTGTCGTCATTTCGATGCGCCTTCCTTGGTCTTCCATTCGAGAAATTTCTTGAGCGTCAGGGTGATGACCGCGATCACGCTGAGCAGAGACGCGACGGCGAAGGCGCCGGAATAATTGTACTCGTTATAGAGGATCTCGACGTGCAGCGGCAGCGTATTGGTCTGGCCGCGTATGTGGCCGGACACGACCGATACCGCGCCGAACTCGCCCAGCGCGCGAGCCGTACATAGCACCACGCCGTACAGCAGGCCCCACTTGATATTGGGAAGCGTGATCTTGAAAAACATCTGCCAGCCGGTGGCGCCCAAGGTGAGCGCGGCTTCTTCCTCGTCGCTGCCCTGCGACTGCATGAGCGGGATCAGCTCGCGGGCGACGAAGGGAAAGGTGACGAAGGTGGTGGCGAGGATGATGCCCGGCACGGCGAAGACGATGCGGATATCGTGATCGATCAACCACGAGCCGAACCATCCCTGGGCGCCGAAAATGAGCACGAAGATCAAGCCGGAGACGACCGGCGAAACGGCGAACGGAATGTCGATCAAGGTGACCAGAAGGCTTTTGCCTTTGAACTGGAACTTGGCGATGGTCCAGGCCGCGGCTACGCCGAAGACCAGGTTGAGCGGAACCGAGACGCCGGCAGCCAGCAGCGATAGGCGGATGGCGGAGAGGGTATCCGGCTCGCGAATGGCCGCCAGGTAAACCGGCAGGCCTTTGGCGAACGCTTGCACGAAGACGGCCACCAGCGGCAGCACGATGAACACGCCCAACGCCAGCAGCGCCAACAGGGTGAGCCCCCAGCGCACCAGCGGTGGATCGCGCCGGATGCTCCGCGGGATGGCGGAGGTTCGTTTGCGCGGGAGTTCTAACGCCACGGTCGCCATCGCATCAACCCATCGTCATGAATTTACGAGTGCGCCTTTCGAGCGCGTTGATCGCCAGCAGCAGCAGAAAGGAAGCCGTAAGCATCACCGCCGCAATCGCGGTAGCCCCGGCGTAATCGTATTGTTCGAGCTTGGTGACGATCAGCAGCGGAGTGATTTCAGTTTTCATCGGCATGTTGCCGGCGATGAAGATGACCGAGCCGTACTCGCCGAGAGCGCGGGCGAAGGCCAGCGCGAAACCGGTGAGCAGGGCGGGCCGCACGATGGGGAAGATCACCAGGCGGAATACCTGCCAGCGGTTGGCGCCCAGGCTGGCAGCGGCCTCTTCGAGTTCCGCATCGGCGTCCGCCAACACCGGCTGCACGGCGCGCACCACGAACGGCAGCCCGATGAAGGTGAGCGCAACCACCACGCCCAACGGAGTGAATGCGACTTTGATGCCGAGCGGCGCCAGGTAACGGCCCAGCCAGCCGTTTTCGGTGTAGAGGCTGGTGAGCGCGATGCCGGCCACCGCGGTGGGCAGCGCGAAGGGAAGGTCCACCAGAGCATCGGCCAGGGCTTTGCCGGGAAACTGATAGCGCACCAGCACCCAGGCCACGAGGAACCCGACCACCACGCTGATCATGCCGGCGACGAGGGACGCGCCGAAGCTCAACCGGTAGGAGGCCACCACTTCGGGCGAGGTGACCACTCGCCAAAGATGAGACCAGGTCGATGTGACCGACTTGAGGAACACCGCGCTGAGGGGAATCAGCACAATCAGGCTCAAGTAGAGGATCGTGTAGCTGAACGCGGGCCAGAAGCCCGGCAGGATGCTCGGCTTTTTAAACGGCAGCGACATCAAGATGAGCCCGCCCCCTTCGGGAAGATCGTTTCGAGCCACAGATAAACACGGATGAACACGGATAAGACTTTCGGCTTTTATCCGTGTTCATCTGTGTTTATCTGTGGCCTTCATTCTTTTCGTGGCTCCGAACTCGCCCGCAAGCGGGCGTTGGCAGGTCGGGGACCTGCCCCACCTACCGCAAATATATCTGGTCGAACACGCCTCCATCGTCGAAGTGGCGCTTTTGCGCTTTCTGCCAGCCGCCGAAGACCTCATCGATGGTGAAAAGTTGCACCTTGGCAAAGCGGCTGGCATATTTGGCGGCAACCTCGGGCGAGCGCGGCCGGTAGTAGTGGCGCGCGCCGATTTCCTGGCCCTCGGCGGTGTACAGAAATTCGAGATATGCCTTGGCCACCTGCGTGGTGCCATGTTTGGCGGCGACCCGGTCGACCACCGAAACCGGCGGCTCGGCCAGAATGCTGAGCGATGGCGTGACCACTTCCACTTTGTCCTTGCCGAGCTCGTCCAAGGCTAGAAACGCCTCGTTCTCCCAATCCAGCAGCACGTCGCCGATGCCGCGCTGCGCGAAGGTGGTGGTGGAACCGCGCGCGCCGGAATCGAGCACCGGAACGTTCTTATAAAGGCGGGTGACGAACTCCTGCGCCTTTTTGTCGTCGCCGTTGTTCTTCTTGAGCGCATAGCCCCAAGCCGCCAGGTAGGCCCAACGCGCGCCGCCGGAGCTCTTCGGGTTGGGCGCGATCACCGACACGCCCGGCCGCACCAGGTCGTCCCAATCCTTGATGTGCTTGGGATTGCCGTGGCGAACCAGAAAAACGATGGTAGACGTGTACGGGGTGCTGTTGTTGGGCAGGCGCGTCTGCCAGTTGGCGGGCAACAGGTGCGCGTGTTCGGCAATCGAATCGATATCGTAGGCCAGCCCGAGGGTGACGACGTCGGCTTGCAAGCCGTCGATGACCGACCGCGCCTGCTTGCTGGAGCCGCCGTGGGACTGGCTGATCTCGACATCCACGCCGGTCTTGGCCTTCCATTGTTTGGCGAATGCGGCGTTGATGTCCTGGTAAAGCTCACGCGTCGGATCGTAGGAAACGTTGAGCAGCTTCACCGGGCCGGCCCCGAACAGCACGGAGCCGGCGAGGAGTGCCAGCGCGCGTTTGAAAAAAGTGGTCGGCTTCATTGGCGGATTACCCGTTTCGATTCGTCAGATGAAATTGATCTGGAACCGCAGGAGAATGATCCTTTCCGGCAGCTTGTTCGAGTTCAGCGCGCCGCCGCCGAAGTCGGTCTTTCCATAGTCGGCGGCGACTTTGAACAGGCGGTTCAAATAGCAGTTCACGCCACCCACCCACTCATGCAAGTGGCGCGGCGAAGTGGCCGCACTCGCCAGGCCGTAATTGTAAATGCCCTTCTCGGCCTCCCAGTCGCCCACACGGGCGGCCAGTTCCCAAGCTCCCCAGCCGCCGTGCAACGGATCGAAGGATTTCCTGGGGGTGGGACTGGCGTAACTCTTTTTCTCTCCGGTGAGGATGTACGACACCTCGATCTGGTAGGCGCGGAAAGCGATTTCGCGGCGTACACCGCTCTTCTGAAAGCCCTCCTCGTTGAGCGCGTATTCGGCCAGCAGGCCGAACGGCCCGAGGTAGTAATAAGCTTGCGGATCGAGCCGCGTTCGGTGGCCGGCCGCGGTGACGCCGGAAGCGAAGGTGAAAAAGGTCTGTTGCCCGAATGTCTTGAAGGCCGGCAGGGCTTCGCCATCGGTATTGCCGCCCGAGGCGCCGAAGCCCACGCCCAGGCCGCTGAGCGCGTTTTCGTCAGGCAGGAAGGGAGTCAGAAAAATGCGCGCGGAATAATCGCGGTGGTCGCTGACGGCCGCATCGGTGCCGATGGAGGCATCCGGCACGCCATTGAAGACGCCCACGGCATAGTTGGCCCGCTTCTTGAAAAGGTCGGCCGAGAGCTGATAACCGATGTCGCGCTGCGGACCGAGGTCCGATGGCAGGCCGCGCTCGTTGAATGTGGTGTCATCGTCGGATTGCAGCCGCTCCAGGCCGACGGGCGGTTTGAATTTGCCGACGCGTAGGTTGGCCCACGGAAGATAGTTGAGCTGGGCGTAGGCGTCGTAGATGGCGGTTGTGCCCTGGCCGAAATCGGGGCGAAACATGAAGTCGATGTAGTGGTAGATGGTGCCGGAGAAGGTGGGCCGTACGCGGCGTGCAACCAGCGTATCGATGGCCGACCCGGCGCCGGTGCCGAGATAAGTGCGATTGTCCAATTGCAGGTCGGCGCCGATCTTCAGCAGATAATTGCCGCCGGGAGACCGGATGGTGAAGCCGCTGGTATCGGCGGTGACGGTGGCCTGCGTCTTGGCTTTCTCGGCGGCGGCCTCTTCGGCCAGTTCCTGCTTTCGCTGGGCGACTTTCACCGCCTGATCGAGCTCGTCGACCTTCTGCTGGAGTTGTTCCAACTTCTGGTCGGTGGTTTGCGCGGCAGGCTGCTGGTCTGGGGTCTGCGCCCTTGCCGGAGCGGACAAGATTGCCAAGGCCAGGGCGGACGACATTGCGCCGCGCGCGATAGCGGAAGAGAAGAACGCTCGCGCCGCGCGGCCTTTCGCGCGAGCTTCCAAGAACCGGCGATGAAACATGTCGATCAATCGCTCCTCAAAAAACGAACTGGATGGGCGCCATCGGAAGAGGGCTCCAGCAGACGCCACAAGACTATACTGCTTTAATAGACATTATGCTAGGTAGATCTGCCAGTTGTCAATAAAATCATTGTAATGATTACAATAGCATATTGGTGTATGCCTATCGTGAAACAGGCAAATGTAGACATTGCAACAGCTTCCGCTGGCTCGCCGGCGGTCCGGGGCGGATCGAACGGACAAGCTAAAGCGTGTCCCACCCGGCTATGATGGACGCATGAAAAGCATTCGATGGCTTGCGCTGGCGGCTCTCTCGACGTGCACACTGTTTGCGCAGTTGCCGGCGGATCTGGAGAAGAAGCTCGACGAAAAGATCTCGTCGACGCTCAAGCTGGCCGGCGCGCCGAGCGTTTCGGTGGCCGTGGTGGAGGGCGGAAAGCTGGTTTACGCCAAGGCGTTCGGCACGGCGGATCTGGCGGCGGGGCGTCCGGCGAGCGTCGAGACGCGCTACGCGATGGGGTCGATCTCGAAGCAGTTCACCGCCGCCGCGCTGCTGATGCTGGAGGAGCAGGGCAAGCTCTCGCTGGACGACCACGTCTCGCAATATTTTCCGGGCCTGACGCGGGCGGGCGAAGTCACCATCCGCGAACTGCTGTCGCACACTTCCGGCTACGAAGATTACGCTCCGCAGGATTACATCATTCCGGAATGGACGCGGCCCACCACGCCCGAAGCGGTGGTGGAGCACTGGGCGAAGAAGCCGCTCGATTTCGACCCCGGCACGAAATGGCAGTACAGCAACACGAATTTCGTGCTGGCCGCGCAGATTTTCGAGAAGGTTTCCGGCCGTTCGCTAGTGGAATTCCTGCGCGAGAAAATCTTCGTGCCGCTCGACATGCGATCGGCCTCCGATTGGCCGCCGGGCCGGCCGGCCGATGCGACCGCCTACACGCGCTATGCGGTGGGCCCGCCGCGGCCGACCCAGCGCGAAGCCGCCGGCTGGTATTACGGCGCGGGCGAACTGGCGATGACGCCAACGGACCTGGCGAAATGGGACATTGCGTTCCTCGGCCGGAAGATTCTCTCGGCGCGCTCGTGGGACGAGTTGACGCGCGAGGTGCATCTAACCAACGGCGACTCGACGCATTATGCGCTGGGCCTGGGAGTGGGCGAGATCAATGACATGCCGGTGTTCGAGCACGGCGGAGAAGTCTCCGGGTTCATCTCTTCGAATACCGTTTTCCCGACGCGCCAGGGTGCCGTCGTGGTGCTCTCCAACCAGGACGTCATCAATATGGTAGGACCGCTCGCGCGGCAGATTGCCACGTTGGTTTTCGCGCCCGAGCACCAGGAGTTTTCGGCCACAGACACAGCCCAGGTGCGGGCCATTCTGGCGGCATTGCAAAAAGGCAGGATCGACCGCGCGCTGTTCACCGAAAACGCCAACGGTTATTTCAGCGAAGCCGCGCTGCGCGATTGCAAGACGTCACTCGGGGCTTTGGGGAAGCTGCAATCGGTGACGGCGGTTTCCGAGGGCTTGCGCGGCGGCATGGTTCACCGCGGCTATCGCGCCCAGTTCGCGAGGAAGACGGTGTCGCTGAATATCTACCTGCTCGCCGACGGCAAGTACGAGCAGTTTCTGGTGGAAGATCAGTTATAGCCGGCATCTTGGGCCACGGATGAACACCGATAAACACCGATAAAACAAAAATAAAAGCAAACGGAAAACCCTTATCAGTGTTTATCCGTGTTCATCTGTGCCCATTGTTCTGGGGCGGGCATGCCCGGCGCCTACAGGCTCTCCGCCATTTCCAGCAACTTGACGACGGTGTTCCAGTTTCGGCCGGTTCCGGGGATGGCCAGCGTACGTTCCACCAGCGGCCAGGACAGCTTCGGGCGGCCCATGCCATTGGGGAAATAGGTGTACAGCTCGCGGCCATCGATGTGCAGCTCTTCGGGATCGGCTTTAATGGCGAGGAGCTTGGTGCGCGCTTCGGCGCCGGGTTCGCTGGCGAGGAAAGTAACCAGGAGCTTGCCGGGCTCGATGCCGGGGCGCGATGCGAAGGGGTTTCTTGCAATCACGTCTCGCAGTTCGGCCGCCGTGCGCAGGATGACAGCGGGGCGGAAGCCGAACTTGCGTTCGATGGCCTGCTCGATGCGGCGGCCCAGCGGGACGAGATCCCGATCATCACTGCGGAAAACCACGTTGCCGCTTTGCACATAGGTTTGCGGGTCGCGCAATTTGAGAGACGCGCAGAGCTCGCGCAAAGCGTCCATCTTGATCTTGTTGTGGCCGCCAACGTTGACGCCACGGAGCATGGAGATGACGACAGGCATGGCAAGCATCAGGATATAATCTTCGGGTCAGGATGCGCACTATGCTACGAACGTCGGCGCTGTTGGGCGCGGCGCTTCTCGGGCTGACCGCGGCGGAGCCGATCCGGCTCCATCCGAAGAATCCGCACTACTTTCTGTTCCGCGGCAGGGCGGTCGCGCTGGTCTCGAGCGGCGAACACTACGGCAGCGTGATCAATGGCGCGATCGACTACAAGCGTTACCTGGCGGCGCTCGCGTCGGATGGCTTAAACTATACGCGAATTTTCGGCGGCACGTATGTCGAGGTGCCGGCGCACTCGTTCGGGATTCATCGCAACAACCTGGCGCCTGGCCCGGGGCGGTTCATCGCGCCGTGGGCGCGTAGCGAGACGCCCGGATACGCAGGAGGCGGAAACAAGTTCGACCTCGACCGTTGGAATCCGGAGTATTTCGAGCGGTTCCACGCGTTTCTCGCCGAAGCGTCGCGGCTCGGCATCGTGGTGGAGGTGACGCTGTTCAGTTCGCACTACATGGAAGCGCACTGGAGGCTGAGCCCGTTCAACCCCGCCAACAACGTGAACGGAACCAGCGGCATCGACTGGAAGAGACTCCACACGCTGGACAACGGCAACATTCTGGCGCACCAAGAGCGGTACACGCGCAAACTGGTTCGCGATGCGAATGGGTTCGACAATGTGATTTTCGAAATCCAGAACGAACCGTGGTCGGACCGAACGGTGCTGGCTGACGTGGTGAACCCGTACCTGCCGCTGCCGGATCGCGACCGGTATCCGAACTCAATCGACGTGGCCGACGAGGCATCGATGGCCTGGCAGGCGCGGGTGGCAGGATGGATTTCGAGCGAGGAGGCAACGCTACCCAACCGGCACCTGATCGCACAGAACTACAGCAACTTCGGCTTCCCGGTGCGCGCGGTGGCGCCGGGTGTGAGCGTCATCAACTTCCACTACGCCTACCCGGCCGCGGTGACCCTGAACTACGGGATGGGCGTGGCGCTTTCCTGCGACGAAACGGGCTTTCGCGGCAATGCGGACGCTTTCTACCGGCGGCAGGCGTGGAGTTTCCTGCTGGCGGGCGGAAGCGTCTTCGACAACCTGGATTACTCGTTCACGGCCGGACACGAAGATGGCAGCGACACCGAGGCGAACGGTCCCGGCGGCGGCAGCCCCCAGTTGCGACGCCAGCTTCGCATCTTGAGCGAGTTTCTGCGCTCTCTGCCGCTGGTGGACATGGCGCCGGATACGATCGCGGTCGAACACGCCGCCGGAGTTTACGCGCACGTTCTGTCGGTGCCTGAGCAGCAGTACGCGATGTACTTCGACGGCAGCGGGCCGATTGCGGTGACGCTCAGTCTGCCGGCAGGCGCGTACTCCGGCGATTGGATCAACACCGAGACAGGCAGCGTCGCGAGGGCGGAGAAATTCCATCACGGCGGCGGGCCGCTGACACTACAAACGCCGGAATTTCAGGACGGCATCGCATTCCGCTTGAACCGGACGGGCCAGTGAAATATTCAACCGCGCACAGCCCTAAGGGCTCGTCAAGAAATAAACCTACCATTCAGACGTGGCGCACGCACTCGTGCGTGCCGTGTCGAGACTTTTCTCGACACCTCTTTTTCCAAGGGGAGCCGGGCGTCGGCATGAGTGCCGACGCGGCACGCACGAGTGCGTGCGCCACGTCGTTCGCCATGATTTGGCATGGTTGTATTCTGAGGGGCCTTATGCGCCGCCTACATCTTGGGTGCGTAGTAACCGGCGCGCGCGCGGACTACCAGGTCCTTGCGGCCTTTCACGCGCAGGTTGACGGTGTGCCACTGGCCATCGGTGAGGAGCGGCTCGGGGCGGTACAGGATGTTGTACTGGTGGCGCAGCTCGTTGGCGATGTTTTCAAACGATTGCTCCATGTCCTCCACCTGGAAGGGGAAGAAGGCGCGCCCGCCGGTTTCCGAAGTGAAGTACTTCAGCACCTTGTCCCCCTCGGTGTCGGAGCGGGAGCTGTTGGTGGAGATGGCGTAAATCACCACGTCGGCCTTCTGCGCCATTTCGAGGGCCTGGTCGCGCGTGTAGTCGCTCTGGTTGTCATCGCCGTCGCTGACAATGACGATGGCGCGCCGGAACTTGGTGCGCGGCTGATCGAGCGCCAGCTTGTCGCGGCAGGCGTAGAAAATGGCGTCATAGAGCGCTGTGCCGCCGCCGGGCCGCAGACCGCGGATGCCGGCTTCGAGCAGGTGCGGATCGTCGATCAGGTCCGTCACCAACTCCGCCCGCGTATCGAACCGGACCAGGATAGCCTTGTCCAGGTGCGCCCGCATGACCGTCCGCAGGAACTCGGCGGCCGCGTCCTGCTCGAAGCGGAAGCGGTCGCGGACGCTGTTGCTGGTATCGATGAGGATGCCGAGCCGCAATGGCAGGTCGCTTTCCGCGGTGAATTCCGCAATGGTCTGCGGCTTCTTGCCTTCGACGACTTCGAAGTCCTCTTTCGCCAGATCGGTCACGAACCGCCCCTTCTTGTCGGTTACCGTGAACAGCATGTTCACGCGCGTGACGTCCACCGAAATGCGCGCCGGCTCATCGGCCTGCTCGACGGGCGGCGAAGCCGTCTTCTGCTGGCCGGACGAAAGCGCGGCGCCGAGCGCGCCCAAAGCCGCTAACAAGAACCAACGCTTCATGACGCCTCAATTATAGCGTGGGGCCACCCTGCCGCCCGCGCCCTACGCCTTGACATTCGGGGCGCTCCCCGGCTTACTGGATGATATGCCTCTGGTGAAAGCGGGCCGCGTCGCGGATCTGCCGCCCGGCGAAGTGATGGAAGTCTTGGTGGGAGAGCAGCCATACGCCGTCTGCAACTTCGAAGGCGTCATCTACGCTCTCGACGGCGTCTGCATTCACCATGGCGGTCCGCTCGGGCAAGGGCGGCTCGACGGCGCGCATCTGGCCTGCCCGTATCATCTCTGGGAATTCGATTGCCGCACCGGCGAGTACGATCGCGATCCCTCGCGCCGCGTCGCAACCTATCCGGTGCGGATTGAGGACGGGCAGATCTTGATCGAGGTGCCCTAGGTGCCGGAACTGCCCGAGGTCGAAACCGTCGTTCGGTCGATCTTGCCGCTGGTGGGCCGGCGGATCGTGAGCGCCGAATTCCGCGCGGCGCGGATTCTGCGAGGCGGCGACCCGGAGCGCATGGCGGCGCGCCTCGCCGGCCGCCGCATCGCGGCCATCCGGCGCTATGGCAAGTTCATTCTGGTGTCCCTTTCCGGCGGCGGTTACCTGCTGCTGCACCTCGGCATGACGGGCCGCCTGCTGCTCGGCGGCGCGGCGGGCAAACACACCCACGCCATCTTCACGCTGGACCGCGGCGTGCTCCAGTTTGACGACAGCCGCCAGTTCGGCGCCATTGAGGTGCACGAGGATTTCCCCGCTCGCGTGGCCCGCCTCGGCCCGGAGCCGCTCGAGATCGCCGCTCTGGACTTCGCCCGCGATCTTCGCCGCCGCCGAACCCGCGTCAAGGCGCTGCTGCTGGACCAGACTTTCGTCCGCGGCGTGGGGAACATCTACGCCGATGAAGCGCTCTTCCGCGCCGGGATTCACCCCATGGCGATTACCGCCAGACTGCGCCAGGATCGCGTCATGCGTCTGCACCAAGCTCTCGGCGAGGTGCTCACCGAAGCCATTGCCGCCGGCGGCTCCTCGATCTCCGATTACGTGGATGCCGAGGGGCGCCAAGGATTTTTCCAGGTCAGCCACCGCGTGTATCAGCGCACCGGCGAGCCCTGCGTAAATTGCGGCACTGCCATCCGGCGGGTGCTGGTCGCCCAGCGATCCTCGCACTTTTGCCCGCGGTGTCAAAAACGGTGATCCCCAACCCACTCGCCACCGCATCCTTGTAACCCATTGCCGGGGTGTCGCGTCGTTAGTGATGCATACGATTCGCCATCTTGCGTATGATTAAGGATTGACGATTTTCCCGCGGCTTTCCGCCCTCTATCAAGGGCGTGCGCGGATTCTGCGAAGTTGAAGGAGATTTCACACGTGAAACGCATCTTCCATTACCTGCCGCTGTTCCTGTTGCCGGCGTTTTCCATCCCGCTTGCCCACGCCCAGTATGGGTTCGATGTCGGAGTTGGCTTCGGCACTATGCAGGACAAAGCGTCCGGGAACGGCCTCGATTACAACAACAATCTTGCCTCGTGCACAGTCGGTTCGGCAGACCCCAGCTGCGTGGCCACCAGCAGCCTCAGCGGGTTCAGCATGGGCGTGAGCGGCAATGTCATGGCCTGGAAACATTTCGGAATCGGCGGCGAAGTCAATTTTCAGCCTGGCAAGCAGAATTACCTCGAGCTCCCATCGAGTGTCGGAGTCAACTTCCAGTCGCGCATGATCCTGTATGACTTCGATGGAATTTACCAGCCGGTGCGGACCAAGAAGGTTGCCTTTCAAGTGATCGGCGGCGTCGGCGGAGCCAGTCTCCGTTATTACGAAACCGGCGCCACCGGCAGCGCCATCGGTCCCTCGAATGTTACCCAGTACTTTGGCAGCAACAATCACTTTCAAGTGCATGGCGGCGTGGCGGTTCAGTTCTACCTGACCGATCATGTTTTCCTGCGCCCCCAGTTCGACATCCACTACGTTCCCAACCTGACGCAATTCGGCAGCAACCTGGTGACGTCGGAGACCCTCTGGCTGGGTTACACCTTCGGTTCGCAGTAAGTAAGCTAGCGCCCGGCGGTCTTGCCGCCGGTCTTTGTGCGTGAGTGGCGGCCGGCGGCCAAGACCGCCGGCGCTACCGGTCCTGCACCGCCGGGGCCGGCTCTCCCGTGAGGTCCTCGACCGCAACCGGGGGATTGTAGTACAGCAGCCGCTGGCAGCTTTCGCAGGACAGGATCTGGTCGTCTTTCTTGAGGTCCTGGAAGTATTGCAGCCGCAGCGCCATTTGGCACACGTTGCAGCGGCCCTCCACCACTTCGGCCAGGGCGATTCCCCTGCGCGCCTTGCGTGCCCGCTCGTATCGTTGCACCGTGGTGGCGGACATTTGCGAAACGATCGCGGCGCGTTCCTGCTGCAGTTCGGCTGCGGCTTTCCGGTCCGCCGCCGTCCGTTCGCGCGCGCGCTCCTTTTCCGTCTCCACCTGCACCTTCTCGGTCCGCAGTGCGGCCTCGGCCGCCTTCACGTTCTTGTCCAGCGGCTCGGATTCGCCCATCAAATCCAGAATGCGGTCCTCCAGCTTGCGAATCTCCGCCTGACAGAAATCGATCTCGCTCTGAAAGGCGCGGTACTGCTCGTTGGTCTTGGCCTCGACCATCTGCCCTTTGAGCTTCGAAATCTTCTGTTCCCACACCTGGATATCGCCCTCGCTCTGCTTGCGTTCCTTCTGGTTGGCCACCAGAGCGGCGCGGTCGGCTTCGAGCTTGCGCTCGTGCGATATCAGTTTCTTTTCGATGGCGGAAATGTGGACGGGTAAAGCCGCGATCTCGCGCTGCAAGCCTACCAGGTGGGTGTCAATCTCTTGCAGGCGGATCGCCAGCTTCAGGTCTGCGAGCATGGCTAATCGCAGTGTAACATGCGGCTTCGAGCGTCCGAAGTTCCGGAATGCGGAGCACCCGCGCCAACACATAGAAGACGCCGACGCCGAGCGGAATCGAAACGCCCAAATCCGCCAAGTGCGGCAGGCGACGGCCGTGCACTGCGGCGTGAATCGCCACGCTCGAGATACGGCACGCCGCGCCCATCGCTACCGCCGCCAGCGTGGTCTTGGCCGCGCTCACCGCCAGGCGGCGGCCTTCGATCCCTTCGATGCGCCGGCGCAACGCGGCGGCCAGCGCGGCCGCGCCCGCCAACGCGACCAGCGACGTGGCCAGCGCCAGCCCCGCCTGCCCCATCCGCATCCCTCGCGCCAGGCCGACTGCCAACGGCAGATTCAAGCCGATCGAGGCCAGGCTCACCGCCATCGGCGTCCACGCATCGTCCAACGCGTAAAAGGCCGGCGCCAGCAACTTGATCGCCGCGTAGCCCGCCAGGCCCGCGCTGTAGCACGCCAGCGCCACCGCCGTCTGATGCGTGTCATACGCTCCGAAACGGCCCCCCTGGTACACCGCGCCGATCATGCTTTCGCCCAGCACTGCCAACCCCACCGAAGACGGGATAGTGAGCAGCAGCGCCATCCGCAGCGAACCCGATAGGGTGGCGCGAAACTCGTCCACGCGCCCGAGCGCCGCGCTGCGCGAAATGGCCGGCAGCGTGGCGCTGGCCAAGGCCGCTCCGAACAGTCCCAACGGAAACTGCAGGAATCGGAACGCGTATCCCAGCCAGCTCACCGGGCCATTCAGCGGATGCCCGGCCGCATCGGTGAGACCCGAGGCGAGATTGGCGTTCACCATCACGTTGATCTGCACCGCCGCATTGCCGATCAGCGCCGGCAGCATCAGCCGTGCAATCCGCCGCAGCCCCGGATGCCCAAAATCGAGGCGTGGCCGGAACGAAATGCCGGCGCGGCGCAGGCTCGGCATCTGCCAACCCAGTTGCAACGCGCCGCCGATCACCACGCCAGCCGCCATCGACACGATCATCCCCTGCGGCCAGCGCCTCCCGACCGTCAGCCCCAGCGCCAGCCCGCTCGCGACGGAGCCGATGTTGAAGAACGTGGAAGCCAGCGCCGGCACGCCGAACCGCCCGCGCGCGTTCAAAATCGCCATCGCTTCGGCCGCCAGCGCCACCAGCAGCAGGAAGGGAAACATGATGCGCGTCAGCAGCACGGTCAACTCGAACTTGCCCGGCACGCGCGCGAATCCCGGCGCCAGCAGCCGCACCAACTGCGGGCTGAAGACTAACCCGAGCACACAAACCGCGCCCGCCGCCAGCGTGAGGGCGGTCGCCACCACCTGCGCCAGTTCGGCCGCTTCGAGCGCGGTCCCGGTGGCGAGCGCTTCCGCGAAGGTGGGGACGAAGGCGGAGGCGAGTGCCCCTTCGGCGAACAGGTTTCGCGTCAGGTTGGGGATGCGAAAGCCGGTCAGGAACGCGTCATAGACGGCACCGGCGCCGAACAGCCGCGCCATCGCCGCTTCCCGCACCAGGCCGGTGACGCGGCTCAGCAGAACGGCCGCCGAGACCACGCCCGCCGAACGCAGCAGGCCGTGCTCGCCCGCGGCCTCGCCGCGTGTCATTCCACGCGCCGGACTTCGACCTGGCGGTAGATTTCCTCGGTTTGGGCGAGCGAGGCGAAATTCATTCCCGGCAGCCGCGCCGACGCCGTGCCAGCCGCCACGCCCCAGCGCAGCGCTTCCGCCGGGTTTTGCCCGCGGCTCATCGACCAGGCGAAGACCGCCGTAAGCGCGTCGCCCGCGCCGATCGGGCTCACCGCGTCGACCCGCGGCGGCAGAGCTTCCACCAGTCCATGCTCAAATGCGCCCACCGCCCCGCGGCTGCCCAATGAGAGCACCACCGATTCCGGCCCCATCGCGCGGAGCTGGCCCGCCGCCTCGAGCGAATGCGCGCGCGTCAAAATCGTGCGCCCCAGCAGCCGCTCCGCTTCCTGCTGGTTCGGCGTCGCCACCGTAGGCCGCGCTTCAATGCCTTCCCGCAGCGAATCTCCACCCGCGTGCAACAGCGTACAAACGTGCTTGTGCCGCGCCAGCGCGATCATCTTCGCATAAAAGGATGAGGGCACGCCCGGCGGCGTGCTGCCGCACAGCATCAGCCAGTCCGCCATATCGAGCGCCTGCTGCACCGCGCGTTCCACTTTCGCCACTTCCGCCCCCGTCAGCGCCGGCCCCACTTCGTTCAGGTTCACGGTCAGGCCCTGCTTGTCCGTGATGGTGAGGTTGGTGCGAATGGCGTTCTTCACCGGCACCAGCACGGTGGGGTAGCCGCAGTCCTTGAGCAGCGCTTCGAGGCGCTTGCCCGTTGCGCCACCCGAAATCAGCACCGCCTGCGTCTCGCCGCCAAACGAGTGGATCACGCTCGACGCGTTGAGTCCACGCCCTCCAGCCGATTGCCGGATCGAATTGATGTAGGCGCGGTCTTCGAACGCCAGCCGGTCGACGCTGAGGATTCGATCGATGGCCGGATTGATAGTGAGAGTGACGATCAAAAACTATTGTACCGTTGCCGGCCCGTGACGCCGGGGGCGGAGAGTGCCCTGCACCGCGTGCGCCTCCCAGAGTCCGACCCGCTGAGCTTTCCGGGCTACCGGGTCGGGCGTCGATGCTTAGGACCTCGGGAATCAAAGGCGCGCTCGAGATGCGGAGCGCATTGCTGGCCGCCAGATGGCGCACTCCCGGCCAATATGTGCCCGATTGTTTCCTCAACTGCGCGTAAGCTGAGCCTCTCGGACAGCAATGACGTCACAAGCTGGTTCAGGCTGACGCCCTCCGATTTTGCCGTCTTGGCGAGATGACGATGCAAGCTTCGCGGTACACGCTGTACCCATTTTCCGCTCGGGAGAGGCGCCTCCTTTTCCGGCTCAGGTACAGGATCTCCCGCCTCGATCGAGTCCTCCAGCCACAAGCGCTGCGCCTCCTGGAGGTTCTTTAGCGCCTCTGCTTCGTTTTCACCATGCGCGGAACACCCAGGCAATTCAACAATTCTTGCCACGATGTCGCCGTCCTCATCTGGACGCAGTAATTTCGGGTACGGCAACGCCATGTAATACGCAAGGTCGTGTTTTTCAGTCTTCATACAACCCCAATTCGATCATCGCGTTTGCGAAGTCATCGACTGAGTACGCCTTCACTTGTTTGTCTCCGCGACTGTGACAATTCACCATGAAATCGAGTCGACCCCACGCCGAATAGTCTGCCGTGAGTTGCAACACGTTCGCTGGTGCGACAGCCAAGTTCGTCTAGACGACTCACAACCCACCTGATTTCCGCAAGCGCAACATTTTCCCTACGCTCGGCCAACTCGCGGATGCGTTCCTTGATCTTCTCGATGGCTGCCATCTTTCACTCTTCTGTGGTCCATCGTCGGCGCTCTCCTTCGGCTGGCCTGTCTTGATACTACGGATAGTATCATAAACCGCCGAACAGTTTCTAGGTGCACAGGCGAGTCCGTGAGCGCTGTCTCGACACCACATGATGTCAGTGGTGCGCGGCACCTGGTTATTCTCATTTCGTCAACCCCGCCGCGGCCAAAGCCTGCCCCACCGGCCGGCGCGGTACAATCCTGGGTGATATGCCGTTCCCGATTCACCGCCTCCGGCGTCTGCGCGCCACCGAATCGCTGCGCGGGCTGGTCCGCGAAACACATCTTCACCCAGGGCAATTCATCCTTCCTTTGTTTGTTTGCCCGGGCGAGGGAGTTCGCCGCGAAATCGGCGCGATGCCGGGCAACTACCAGCTTTCGATCGACGAGCTCGTCAAGGAATGTGCCGACGTCCACTCGCTCGGTGTGGGAGGCGTCATCCTCTTCGGCCTGCCGGAAATCAAGGACGAGCTGGCCTCCGGCGCCTATGACGACGCTGGGATAGTGCAGCGCGCCATCCGCGCCATTCGCCAGGAGACCCCGCGCCTGCTGGTGGTTACCGACGTCTGCAACTGCGAGTACACCAGTCACGGCCACTGCGGCTTCGTCAAAGATGGCGATGTCGATAACGATGCCACGCTCGATTGGCTGGCCAAGTCCGCCGTTTCGCACGCCCGCGCCGGCGCCGATATGGTGGCGCCCTCCGACATGATGGATGGACGGGTGGGCGCCATCCGCCGCGCGCTCGACGCCGCCGGTTTCGCCGGCACGCCCATCCTTTCCTACGCCGCCAAATTCGCGTCGGTCTTTTACGGTCCTTTTCGCGAGGCCGCCGATTCCGCGCCGCAGTTCGGCGACCGGCGGAGTTATCAGATGGATCCGGCCAACGGCCGCGAGGCCATGCGCGAGATCGCGCTCGATCTCGAAGAGGGCGCCGACATCATTATGGTGAAGCCGGCCATGCCCTATCTCGATCTCATCGCCATGGCTCGCCAGCGCTTCGATGTGCCGATCGCGGCTTATCAAGTGAGTGGGGAATATTCCATGATCGTGGCCGCCGCGCGCAACGGCTGGCTGGATCACGATCGCGCCATGATGGAGTCGCTCACCTCCATCGCGCGCGCCGGCGCCGGCATCATTCTCACCTATTTCGCCAAGCCCGCCGCGCGCCTGCTTGGCTGACCGCCCGCCGCTAGGTCCGAGCCGAGTGAGCAATTCTGCTCAGGTGGCGGCCCGTCCGCCCGGTGGTAGAATGAAGCAACTTCCGATGCCCGAACACGACCGTCCGCCAGCCGAGGTCCTTCTCGATCAGACCCCGGCTTGCCAATGGATCGTGAACAAAGAGGGTGTGTTCGAGCAGATCTATGGCGACACCATGCCGCTGTTCGGCAAGCCCCCTGAGGAAGTGGCCGGCCAGCCCGCGGCAAGCGTACTGAACCCTGCGGTCCTTCCAATTTGGCAGGAACGGTTCAGTCGCGCGCTCGCCGGCGAGTCCCTGTCGTTCCGCGAGCAGCGGGACGGCCGCGTCTGGATGATCTCGGTTTTTCCGCTCCGCCTGAGAGCCGACACAGCGCACGCCGGCTGCGTGGTGAGGGAAATTACCGACTTCGCCAGGGCCGATCACGAGCTGCGCCGCGCGGTGTCGGGCGCGCTCAAGTCACAGGAGTCGCAGCGCGCCAAGACCGCCCAGTTTCTGCACAACGTGGTGGGTCAGAACCTGGCCGCTTTGGGACTCCAGCTCGACCTGGTCCGCATGGACCTGGACGGCAGCCCCAGCGCCGCGCGCGAGCACATCGAGGAGATACAGACGCTGCTCGAATCCGTCATGGAGCAGGTCCGCAACTTCAGCTATGAGCTCAACCCATCCGCGGTGGAGCGTGTCGGCCTGCGTTCGGCGCTCGACCGGCTCGGCGCACGCATCCGGGAGCACTTCCACGGCAGCCTGCGGATCGACATGGACTCCTCCATCGCCTTGCCGCCGAATGCCGCTTCGGCGCTATACCGGATCGCCGAAGAGGCGGTGGAGAATGCGGCGCATCATTCTGGTTGCTCTTTGATCGAAATCGTAGTAAAGTCCGAGGATCGCGGCGCCTGGATGGAAATCCGCGACAACGGACGAGGCTTCGATCCGGCGGATTTGCAGAAAATGGGGAGAGGGTTGGGACTGCTGGGCATGGAGCATCATGCCGACGAGGCCGGCCTGCGTCTGTCGATTTCGAGCAGCCGCCAGTCCGGAACCATCGTGCGAGCGGCCGTGCCAGAACCCGGGGAGAAGCAACCATGTTAGATATTGTGCTCGTCGATGACCACAAGTTAGTGCGCGACGGCATCAAGGGCATTCTCGAGCGGGGCTCCGAGTTCCGCGTGGTGGGCGAGGCCGAAAGCGGCGCCGACGCCGTGAACCTGTGCAAGAAAACCCAGCCGCACATTGCCTTGATGGATATCGGTCTGCCCGGCATGAATGGCATCGAAGCCACCACCGAGCTGCTGCGCCACTGCCCCACCGTGAAAGTCATCATCCTTTCGATGTACGACGACGAGAACTCCGTCGTCAGCGCCATCCGCAGCGGCGCGCGCGCTTTCGTTCTCAAAAAGGCGTCTTCCGCCGAACTGCTCGACGCCCTGCGCACGGTGGCTCGCGGCGGGTCCTACCTGAGCTCGCAGGTTTCCGACCGTCTGCTGGCACGGATTCAGCGCGGCGATCTGGATACCCACGACCGCAGCCCGCTCGAATCGCTTTCGCCCCGCGAGTTGCAGGTGCTGCGCCTGGTGGCCGAAGGCAAAACCAGTAAGGACATCGCGGTTCTGCTCGACCTCGGCTTGCAGACCGTCCGCAGCTACCGCAAGACCATGATGAAGAAGCTCGGCGTCAACAACGTGGCCGGCCTCACCCAGCTCGCGCTCGCCGCCGGCCTGGCTCACTGGAACACCAACGACGCAAACCCCGCCACTTGAAATCAGTGGGGCAGGTCCCCGACCTGCCAACCACCGCGCTTCTCAACCGCCAGGCTTGCGCAGCCAGAGGTAGCAATGGTTGCCGATGCGGCCGGCGCGCGGAGCCCGCAGCAGAAGCAGATCCAGGTAGCGCAGCGGAAATAACAACCAGCCGAGGACGCCATGCACCAGTCCACGCCACGCGCGCCACGGCAGCAGCAACTTTGCGTACTCAATCGCGAACACCAGCAGGGTCGCCGTGGGGCCGGTTCGCCAGCCTTCGGCGATCGGCTCGAAACCGCCGGCCAACTCCTTCAATCCATCCAGCGTGTAGCGCCGGTAATCCTTCGGGTACTCGTGGAAGGGATGGCAGAATGGCGTCACTACGTGAAGGTAGCCGCCGGGAGCGAGCACGCGTTCGATTTCGGCCATCACCTGTTCGGGGCGGCGCACATGCTCCAGCACCGCATCGCATTCCACGCGTTGAAACAGGTTGCCGCGAAACGGCAGCTGTTCGGCGTCGGCGGCCACATCCACTCCCGGCAGCGGAAACAGATCGAGGTTCACGTAGCCGGCTGGCCGGCTCCCGGCGCCGCCCAGGTAGAGGTTCCAGCGCCCCAGCGGAAAGTCCTTAGGTTCGGCCGGGTTCATCACCAGCGGCGCGGGGGGAGCCAGCAGCCGGCGCAGCCGGTCCTGCCAGCGCGTCGAACGGCGTCGACGGTAAATATCCTCAAGCGAATCGGGCGGCACTGGCCTCAAGCGTCGAAAGAGAATTCATCATAGCAGAGCCCGCTGCGCCGCTCCCCACGAACAACCCGCCAGCTCTCGGGCAATGCTCGATTGCACAGAATCCTGAGAGCATCGGCCTCCCCGAATAACGTTATCATTACCATGTTCTGGTTATTCCATCCCGGCGTCCGGCATCCACTCTATCCCTCGGTCAGGGCCACGCCGGCGCTGTCGTCCTACGGGCATCCCACGGCACTCTCGGGAACGTTTCAACAGCTTGCCCACGCCGGGTTGCGCCGCGTCGAACCGCGCCGCGCGGTTTTTGTATTGCAGAATGAAGGCGACCCTCTGCTCTCCGACGCCCAGCGCGATGAGTTATGGGAGCTGTTCCAGGTGCCCGTCTACGTCCTTCTGCTGGATGCCAACCACAGGGTCTGCGCTTACGAATGTGAGGCGCATCAGGGTTTGCACTTGCCGCGGGACATCGGCCCACATCGAATACCGGCGAGGCTGGAAGCGTCGCCTTGCGGCTGTGGCCGCCCAGGTCCGCGCCTGCGCTACTCCCATGCGCCACACGCCGGTCTGGCCGTGGCGGGGTGAAGGCGGAGGGGTGAGGCGCTCACCGCGCGCGATCGAGCGCGGTCTCGGCGGCGGCCTTGCCGCTTGCCACGGGCTGGTAGCCTTGCTCTGCCAGGGCTTCCTCGAGAGCTTCCAGCAGCATGAGCACATTGTCGGCAGTGGACCCGTACCCCATCAGGCCGATGCGGAATATTTTGCCCGCCAGCGGGCCGAAGCCGCCGGCGATTTCCAGGCCGTGGCGCTCCAGCAGATACTGCCGCACTTTGGCGTCGTCCACACCCTCCGGCACACGCGGCGTGTTCAGCGTCCACAGCCGATGGCCTTCCGGAACATGCATCGCAAGCCCCATCGCCTGAATGCCCGCTACGAACGCCAGGTGGTTGCGCCGGTGCCGCTCCCAACGGTTTTCGCGGCCCTCTTCGGCCACCATCGCCAGCCCTTCGCGGAGAGCGTAGAACATGGTGGCCGACGCGGTGTGATGATATTTGTGCCCGCTGTAATAGGTGTCCAGCAGCTCCAGGTCCAAATACCAGGATTGGACCGGCGTCTGGCGTGCCCGCAGCCGCTCGAGTGCCCGCGGCGAAATCGTCATGGGCGCGAGGCCAGGCGGGCAGCCAAGACCTTTCTGCGTGCAACTATAAGCGATGTCGATGCCATTCTCATCCACCAGCACCGGCATGCCGCCCAGGCTGGTCACGCAGTCGGCGATCACCAGCGCATCCACCTCGTGCGCGGCTTCGCACACCGGCTTGGCCTGGTTGTACATGCCGGTAGAGGTCTCCGCCTGCACCAGCGCCACCACCTGCGGACGTTCGCGGCGGATGAACTCGCGCGCCTCCTGGGCGTCGAAAGGCTCGCCCCAGCTCTTGGCCAGCCGCGTCACCTCGGCGCCGTGCCGCCGCGCCATTTCGCCGATGCGGTCGGCGAAGAACCCGTTGGTGAGCAAGGCGAGTTTGGTCCCCGGCTCGGTAAAGTTGGCGACCGCCGCTTCCATGCCGGAGCTGCCCGTCCCCGACACCGCCAGGTTGCGCAGGTTGGCGGTCGAAAAAACGTAGCCTAGTAGCTCGCGAATTTCGTCAGCCACTTGAAAGAAGAACGGGTCCAGGTGCCCGACCACATTCTGCTGCATGGCCTGGTACACGCGCGGCGCCACCGGGCTGGGCCCCGGCCCGAATAGCAGGCGTTTCGGCGCTTCGAGCGGCGGATAAAGCTGAGGCATAACCTTCAGTGTATCGCCGGGCTTGACCGGGCCGCGCGGCCTCCTCCAGGCCGCACGGTACTCACTGTAAAGTGAACAGCGCAAACGGCCGATAAGAGAGGTGTATGCAGGATCACCGTAGGGAAGCTCGGATGATGTGCGCGGATATGGTGGAGGTGCGTTGGGAGGACGAAGAAAATCAGCCGCAGAAGGCGCTGGCACTGCTTGAGGATATCTCGCCCTCCGGCGCCTGCGTGCAACTGGAAAACGCCATTCCCCTGGGCACCGAAGTTCACTGGGATTGCCCCAAACAGAGCTTCGCCGGCTATGTGCGCTACTGCGATTACCGGGAGATCGGCTTCTTCGTGGGAGTCGAATTCTCGGACGCCTGCCGGTGGTCGAAGAAGGCCTTTAAGCCACTGCATTTGTTGGATTTGGAAAGGCTGGTGGCAAAGACGAAAAAATCGCCGTGAGGAGAATGCATTTGCCGGTTTTTTCGCAGCGTCGCGTCCTGTTAGACTGGTCGCTTCCAAAGGAGAACTCCGTGATCCGTTTTTGCGCGGCCTTGTTTGCCGTCCCCGTTCTGTTCGCCGCTTCCGCCAATCAGCCGCCGGGCCTGCTCAGCGACGTGGTGGATGTAAGTGCCGACTTCCACGATTTCACAAGCACCTACTTCCTGGCCGACCGTCTCGCCGCATTCGACCCAGCGACCGGCGCCGGCTCCCTCACCTGGAGCCGCAACCAGCTCTACCCGCGCATCGCCTTCAACAATATGGAGCCCGTGCTCCAGCCGTTCGAAGGCCTCACCTTCCCCGGCCGCGAATATGCCGTCAATCCGTCGCTGCCTTTTTCCATCCAGTTCGTCTCACCGCGCACGGTTCGCATTCGCATTAAGACCGGGGTCGTAGCCGGCCCCGAAGCGCCATCGCCGATGCTGGTGGGCGAGCCGCCGCACGACAACTCCTGGAAGATGGAGAAAGTGGCTGGCGGCTACCGCTACGCGAGCGTCGCCGGCTCGGTCACCATTCTCGAGAACCCTTGGCACATCGAGTTTCGCGACGCCCAGGGCCGCCTGCTCACCAAGACCCAGCACACTTCCGACTTCGCCACTTCGCTCGATCCCGCGCTGCCATTCTCCTTCATCCGCCGCCCCTCCGATTACTCGCGCAGCCTGGCCGCCGTCTTTTCGCTCTCGCCCGATGAGAAACTGTTCGGCTGCGGCGAATCCTTCACGCGCCTCGATAAGCGCGGCCAAAAAGTCGTCCTCTGGGCCAACGACGCCAACGGCGTCGAAAGCGGACGCATGTACAAGCCGATCCCGTTCTTCATGAGCAGCCGCGGCTACGGCATGTTCGTCCACACCTCGGCGCCCGCCACCTTCGATTTCGGAGCTTCCTACGGCTTCTCGAACCAACTGCTGCTGGGCGACGATGCGCTCGACCTGTTCGTCTTTCTCGGCTCGCCCAAGGACATCCTGGACGAGTACACCAACATTACCGGCAAGGCCGCCATGCCACCGCTGTGGTCTTTCGGCCTGTGGATGAGCCGCATCAGCTATTTTTCCGAAGCCGAAGTGCGCGCCGTGGCCGCCAAGCTGCGCCAGAACCGCATCCCGACCGACGTCATCCACATCGATACCGGCTGGTTTGAGACCGACTGGCGCTGCGACTACAAATTCTCCAAGACGCGCTTCCCGGCTCCCGAAAAGATGATCGCCGATTTGAAGCGCGATGGCTTCCATATTTCGCTCTGGCAGCTTCCTTACTTCGTGCCGCAGAATTCGCTGTTCCCCGAGATCCTCGCCAAAGGCTTGGCCGTGAAGGACGCCAAAGGCAACCTGCCATATGAAGACGCCGTTCTCGACTTCACCAATCCCGCCACCGTGGCGTGGTATCAGGATAAAATCGCCAGCCTGCTCAAAATGGGCGTGGGAGCGATCAAGGTGGATTTCGGCGAAGCCGCGCCGCTCACCGGCGTCTACGCCAACGGCCGCACGGGCTTCTACGAACACAACCTCTATCCGCTGCGCTACAACCAGGCCGTGGCCGATATCACCCGCAAGGTCACCGGCGAAAATATCATCTGGGCGCGCAGCGCCTGGGCCGGCAGCCAGCGCTATCCGCTGCACTGGGGCGGCGACGCGGGCAACACCGATACCGGCATGGCGGCCGAGTTGCGCGGCGGCCTTTCCTTCGGGCTCAGCGGCTTCAGCTTCTGGAGCCACGACATCGGCGGCTTCACTGCCAAGACTCCCGAGGAACTCTACCGCCGCTGGCTGCCCTTCGGCATGCTGACCTCGCACAGCCGCTGCCACGGCGCGCCGCCCAAGGAGCCGTGGGAATACAGCCCCGCTTTCCTCGACCTGTTCCGCCGCACCGACGAAATGAAATATCGCTTGATGCCCTACATCTACGCCCAGGCCAAATACTCGACCGAGCACGGCCTGCCCATGGTGAGGGCGTTGTTCGTCGAATATCCGAACGATCCCGGCGCCTGGCAGGTGGACAATGAGTACCTGTTCGGCTCCGACATTCTGGTGGCCCCGCTATTCGAGGAGAACTCGACCGGCCGCGACGTGTACCTGCCAGCCGGCGAGTGGATCGATTACCAGACCGGCAAGCTCTATTCCGGCGGCTGGCACAAAATCGAGGCGGGAGCCATTCCGGTCGTGATGCTGGTGCGCGATGGCGCCCTAATCCCGCAGATGGAGCCGGCCCAATCCACCGCCTCGCTCGACTGGTCGAAGCTCGACCTGGTAGTCTACGCCGCTCGCGCGCAAGCCGCGCAGGGCCTGGTGTGTCTGCCGTCCGACAACGTCCTGCGCCCGGTGGAAGCCGCCCGCAGCAACGGGACTTTCGCGTTGGCCGCCGACCCGCTCCAAGGCAAGGCCACATCCACCGTGCGCCTCTACTCGCAAGTGGGGCGTTAGTGTGGCGCGCACACTCGTGCGTGCCGCGCCGGCATTTGGTACCACGTCCACCTGCCGCGGGGGGGGGGCGCAGAAATGCCGACGCTGCAAGGCAGGGACTGTTCGCGCCACGTTACGAGTCCTGGGCTTTCACCGATCACTCGTTGACGTGTACCACCTGCGCCGGTGCGAAGCCGTTGAACCAGGTTGACGAGGCGTTGCTGTACGCGCCGATTCGCTCGGAGTAGACCAGGTCGTCGATCTCCAGGTTCGGCAGTTCCTCGGACTGCGTAATGATGTCCATGCCGTCGCAGGTTTGGCCGAACACCGTCGACAGTTCATTCTCGCCGCTCCTGAAGGCGTGGAGACGGTACTGGCAGTGGTCGAACACGATGCCGGAGTACGTGTGGTACACGCTGTCGTCGATGTAGTAGCACGTCTTGCCATCGCGAAACGCTTTGCCGATGATCCGTGCGATCGCCGTGGCGGCGGTAGCCACCAGGTACCGGCCCGGCTCCGCCAGGATCTCCATGTCCTTCGAGAACAGCCGGTCGATCTCGGCGTTGATCTTGCGGGCCAGCGGCCGCAACGGCTTTACGCGATCGTCATAGGGGACCGGGAATCCGCCGCCGATATCCAGGATCTTGATCTCATGGCCGCGGGTGAGAGCCTCCTGCCGCACCGCCGCCGCGATGTTCAGGGCCTGCACAAAGTTGTCGAAGTTGGTGCACTGGCTCCCCACGTGAAAGCTCAGCCCTTCCACCACCAGGCCGGCGCGGAAAGCCTCGACGATCAGGTCGACGGCAACGCCAGAGTCGCAGCCGAACTTCGACGACAACTCCACCATCGAGCCGGTATTGGGCACGCGCAGCCGCAGCACCAGGCCGGCGTGCGGAGCGTAACGCTGGATCTTGCGCAACTCCTCGAGGTTATCGTAAGTCAGCAGAGGCTTGTACTGGTCCAGTGCCTGCAGCGTTTCTTTCGGCTTGATGGGGTTGGCGTAGATAATCTTGTCCCAGATGAAATCCTGCCGTTCCTTCGCCGGCAGGCGCTCGATGTTCTTGTGCACCAGCAGGAACTCAGGCAGCGACGCTACGTCGAAACTGGCGCCGGCCTTATACAGCGTGCGCACGATTTCCGGCGCCGGGTTGGCCTTTACGGCGTAGTAGGCCTGCACCCTCGGCAGATGCCGCCTGAAGTTCGCATAGTTGCGGCGGATCACCTCGTGGTCGATCACCACCACCGGCGTCCCGTGCTTGCGCGCGACGGCGAGAAGTTCCTTCTTAGTCACGATCAGTCCAGCACCGGGTCCGATCCGTCGAGCATCTTCACTTTGTTGTGGGCGAAGTATTCCCGCGTCAGCGCCTGCATCATCTTGCCGCGCTGATCGTAAAGGCGGCGCGATTTGCGGGGCTTGTGGCGCGAGAGCGCGTAGTGCGTGAGGAGCGGCATGGCGATGGTGGTGTCGGTGTAGCACACCACCGCGTCGGGCAGGCGGTCGGGGTCCACTTTTCCCCAACTCACGGCTTCGCTGGGCGTGGCGCCGCTCAGGCCGCCGGTATCCGGGCGAGCGTCGGTCACCTGGAGGAAAAAGTCCTGGCCGAATTCCTTGATGCGCAGCACTTCCTGGATCTGCGGCTCGGTTTGCAGAGTGAAGTTCTTGGGACTGCCACCGCCCCACAGCACCACGCCGCTCCTGCCGCCCGACCGCTTGGCAGCCAGCACGAAGGCGGTGGTCTCATTGACGTCGATGGAGGGGTTCAGGCGCAGCTTGTTGCCGCGCAATTCCACACCGGCGACGTTCATGCCGATGGTGGAATCGCCCGGCGACGACGTGTAGCACGGTACGCCCGCGCGATAAGCCGCGGCGAGCACCGAGACATCCTTCAGTCCCGCCTTGCGTTCCCACTCGGCGGCATACTTCCCCAGCAGGTAATGCAGTTCGGCGGTGCCCATCTCCTTCTGAAATTCCGGCTGCACCAGAATGTCGCGCAGAATCTCGTCGGTGGCCATCAGGCAGTCGCTGTAGCCCAGCAGCACGTCGTAAACGCGCACGATATCGTTGTCGCGCAGTTCGGTGTCGTTCATGCGGAAATCGCCGGTGCGCACCGGATAGTTCAGCGCGAAGTGCATGTCATGGTAAAGATTGGCGCCGGTCGAGACGATCCAATCCACGAATCCCGCCTTAATCAGCGGAACGATCGACGAGCAACCCAGTCCGGCCGGCGTGAGGGCGCCCGAGAGACTCATGCCGATGGTCACGTCCGGCTCCAGCATTTTCTCCGTGAAGAGCTGGCAGGCTTCGCGAAGACGCGCGCCATTGTACGCCAGGAAGGCGCTGTCGATGAGGTCGGCGAGTTTCTCCCGGCCAGTCACGTTCTTGGGCTGAATGCGTTTGCCGGAGAGAAACTTCTCCCGGTTGGGGCAAGCTTTCTTCTTCAACCATTCCGGCATTTCGGACAGGTCTTTGCGATAGCGGTCGTGTGACGGATGAGTGACGTGTTTTTTGGCCATGATGTGGGTTCCCCACGATTCTACCAGCCTTGCGAGAAATGGACACGTCCGGCGCTTCCGATTATCCTCGACTCATATGACCAAATCGCGCCCGCCGGCAGCCAAGAGTCCCGCCTCTCTCGGTTTCTCGATGCCCGCCGAGTGGGAGACGCACGAAGGTACGTGGCTGGCGTGGCCGCACCATCCCACCGATTGGCCCGGCAAACTCAACACCATCCGCTGGGTCTATGCCGAGATTGTGAGGAAAATCGCAGCCGGCGAAACGGTCCGCCTGCTGGTCCGATCAAAGGATGAAGCGAAGAGCGCCGCGCGCTATATGGAGCGCGCCGGCGCGGATATCGGGGCCGTCGAGTTCATCGTCTACCCGACCAACCGCGGCTGGATGCGCGACAGCGGTCCGCTGTCCGTCCGCCGGTCGATAGGCCGCAGGCTCGAAACCGCCATCGTGCAGTTCCACTTCAGCGCCTGGGCCAAATATGACGACTGGCAGAAGGACCGCCGCGTGCCCGAGATGGCGGCCAGGCGCCTCGGCAAGCGGCTCTTCGACGCGCCGATTATCCTCGAAGGCGGCGGGATCGAGGTCAACGGCCGAGGGACGCTGATCACCACCGAGGAATGCTATCTCGAGCCTAAAATCCAGGTGCGCAATCCGGGCATGGGCCGCGCCGAGTTTGAGACTGCTCTGCGCGACTGTCTGGGCGTCCGCAACATCTGCTGGCTGGCCCGCGGCCCAGCCGGCGACGATACCCACGGTCACATCGATGACATCTGCCGTTTCGTGAATGCCCGGACGCTGGTGCTGATTCGGGAGGACAACCCGGCGGACATCAACTACCATCCGCTGGCGGAAAACTGGGAGCGCGCGCAGGGCCTGCATCTGGAAGACGGCTCCAAGCCCGAGGTGGTGGCGCTGCCTATGCCCGCACCAATCACCTTCGCCGGCGCCCGCTTGCCGGCGAGCTACGCCAATTTCTATATATGCAACGCCGCGGTCCTGGTCCCGACATTCAACGATCCCAACGACCGCGTGGCGCTGGGGATTCTAGGCGAATTGTTCCGCGACCGCCCGGTGGTGGGGATTCACTGCGTCGACATGATCCTGGGCTTCGGCTCGCTGCACTGCCTGTCGCAGCAGCAGCCGGCGGAGTAAAAGGTGCGGGGGACAGAGTGCACTGTCCACGCGGCGCAAAAACGGCGCCTTGGGACAGTGAAGTCTGTCCCCCGGTCTCCTTCACCCAGCCTGTCGTTAACAAGTCAAGTTGTCCGGTTTTAATAATTTAGTGATCTGTCCGCTTTGTGAAACAAAGCGATGCGGCCTTTAGGCCGCCGCCTTGTGGGTTTTGGGTTTGGCCTTTGCTTTGGTTTTGCTCAAAACAGAAGCCGTAGTCGGCGCGGTGGGAAAGT